>ERZ772969.900-NODE-900-length-25643-cov-4.218462_pt1 | contig 25643 bp, 25 predicted proteins | sample MGYA00511676_ERZ772969 | MGnify/ENA primary metagenome ERZ772969 (study PRJEB29015, sample SAMEA2737651) | human gut metagenome | biome: human gut; feature: human-associated habitat; material: faeces | place: China | collected 2012 ... | reverse complement strand
CCGCCCTGTATGCAAAAATCTCATCCTTTATGCATTGTGTTTCCGAGACTACTCTCCTTCTGTTCTACGCTTTTACGATTACCGCCATATCTCCGCATTTGATGTCGCTGGCATTTGCCTCATCCGTATCAATGTGCATCTCCAGCGTAAAGCTTTCATCCACGCGGATCTTTACATGCTCAAACATTGTGCCGCGCTCATTTTCCACACGCACGCTCACACGATCTCCATCGCTGACGCCGCAGGCTGCGGCATCCTTTGGCGACATATGGATATGCCTTGCCGCAACAATACAGCCTTCCTTACAGTAAACCGCTCCCTTAGGTCCCACGATCGCGATTGGCGCAGATGCCTCAATGTCCCCGGATTCTCGTACCGGAACGCTGATCCCAAGCTTTCTGGCATCCGTCGTGCTGATCTCCACCTGTGTTGCGCTGCGGACAGGACCCAATACCCTGACATTCTCGATCGCTCTCAATTTCAGACCGACAATCGTGCAGCATTCATTCGCCGCAAACTGTCCGCCCATCAGCTCCTTCTTTTTTGTTAATTGATAGCCAGTGCCAAAAAGAGTTTCCACATCCTCCTGTGTCAGGTGGATATGTCTGGCGCTCACGCCGACCGGAACCAAAAATCCGTCTCCTCTGTCTCTCTCCTTTTGCATACTTGCAAGTACCATCCGTGTCAGCGCTTCGATTTCATTTCTTTCCAAATTTTTCACCTACCGTTCTCCTATAACAAAAGTGTGCTTCACACACTCTCGCGCCCCAATAAACTGTAAAGGAAGCACACTTTTGCCGCGCCTCGCATGATTGCGAAGCAATACTTCCTCTCATGCGAGTGCGCATCCTCACACGAAGTGTGTTTTGATGACATAGGATTGCGGAGCAATTGCCTATGTCATCAAAAAGCACTGCTGCCCAAAATTCCCGGAAGTTTCAGACGGCAGTGCAAACAACGCAATTATTTGATTTTCGGAAGGATTCCCTCCACATCCGTATGCGGTCTTGGAATCACATGCTGCGCTACAAGCTCGCCAAGTCTCTCTGCATTCGCTGCGCCTGCTTCTACGGCTGATTTTACTGCACCGACGTCGCCGCGCACCATGATCGTCACCAGACCGGAACCAATCTTCTCCGTTCCAACCAGTGTCACGTTTGCCGCCTTACACATCGTGTCCGCTGCCTCGATCGCTGCCGTAAGTCCTCTTGTTTCCACCATTCCTAATGCTTCCTGTGCCATAATGCTTCCCCCTTATTTTTTGTGGTCATTTTCCTGTTTTCTCGTTCTGCTTTTCTTTTTTTCCGTGATCTGTTCCGTGATGTCTGCTGTCTCCGGCGCTTTCGCTTCCTTAGGCTCTGCTGCTGTCTCCGGCACTTTTACTTCCTTAGGCTCTGCTGCTGTCTCCGGCACTTTCGCTTCCTTAGGCTCTGCCTTCGCGCTGTCCTTTTTCAGTCTGCTCGCACTTCTTTCCACCATCCGCCGAATCTCCTCGCACGGCGATGCAATCACACCGGAGGACGCCAGAATATGACGATTCTTTGTACAGATGTCAGTTGCCGCCTCAACGGCTGCCTTCACATCCGAGACAGCTCCCTCAACGATGATCGTTACCAGTCTTCCTCCAAGCTTACGCTCCCATGTGACAAGAGAAACGTCTGACGCCTTGCACATCGCGTCTAAGGAATCAACTGCGGCAACAACGCCGGAAACCTCGATCAACCCATATGAGCTCCCCATAGCTTATTTGCCCTGCGGGAATCCCGGAAGGATCTTCTCCACATCCGTGTGCGGTCTCGGAATGACATGCTGTGCCACAAGCTCTCCGAGACGGCTTGCCGCTGCCGCACCGGATTCCACGGATGCCTTCACTGCTCCGACATCGCCGCGCACCATAACAGTGACAAGTCCCGATCCGATCTTTTCTGTTCCAACCAAAGATACCTCCGCCGACTTTGTCATTGCGTCCGCTGCCTCGATCGCTGCCGTAAGTCCTCTTGTCTCTACCATTCCCAATGCTTCCTGTGCCATTTTACTTCCTCTCTTTCTGCCTTTTCCCGGCTTGCAAATTTTATTTTTTAGTCTACGTCAAATGCGCAGATGCCAAGCATTTTTAATGTATCCTGTGACGGTCTTGGAATAATGTGGCTCTGTACCACTCCCGTCAGCGATTCCGCCATTGCCTTTCCTGCCTCCACCGCTTCCGTCACGTCCTCCACGCTTCCGCGGAACTTAATGGTTACCAGCAGCGGCACCGGCAGTGCATCCGCATTCGCAGGCTTATTTTTGTCAAACGGCTCAAGCGTCACATCTGCCGCCTTACATCCGGCGTCTGCCGCCAGAAAGGCGGTACACAGACCAAACACCTCCAGAATCCCTACTGCTCTTTCATCCATCTTAGCTTCCTCCTTCTTTTTGCCTCACCTAGTGTACTGTCTCGTTCACTAGTCAGGCAAAACGGCAATCTTTAAGCCTGTCATCGCAAGATTCTTCTGATATGCCTCATTGATCCTGCTAAGCGGATATTTATCGGTGATCAGCTCTGCAAGCGGAAGTCCGATCGCCTTTGCGCTCTTTAAAAAGTCAAAGGTGGTCGCATAGTCTCTCAGCGTATAAACCCAGCTTCCGACTGTCGTAATCTCCTTTGCGCAAATATCAAAATGCGGGTTGATCGTCGCATCTCCGCCATTGATGAAAAATCCAAGCTCACAAAGTCCTCCGCCGTTTCGGATAAACTTATAGATATTGCTGTGTCCTGCCGGAGAGCCGGTGCACTGGAACGCGAAATCCGCCAGATGACCGTCAAACTGCTTTTTGATTCCCTCCGCCATTTCCTCTGCCCCGTGAAAATCGGTAAAGTTGACGCTGCCGGACGCGCCGAGTCGCTTTGCAAAGGAGAGCCTTCCCTCGTTTCCGTCCACCGCAACGATATTCCCGATCCCCATCGTCTTTAAGATCGCGATGCAGATCAATCCGATCGGTCCCAAGCCCTGCACGACAACCCGGCTGTTAAATCTTAAAATCCCCGTTGTCTTTGCCCGCTCGACTGCATGGATGAGCACGGCGCACGGCTCGATCAAAATACGGGAATCCAGATCAAGCTCGCTGACATTAAAGAACGTCGAACCTCCTCTGATCAATATGTAATCCGCAAACCATCCGTTTAAGTGCACCTTATCATCCGGCAGCAGTCCGTAGACGTCTGCGCCCCCGACATTCTGCTTGTTCAAATCAAACATCGTGATGTCGGGATTATCTTTAAAGATCATACAGGTGACGATTTTATCGCCTACCCTCACCGGCTTTCCGGCGCTGTCTCTTGTGACATTCTTTCCCATTTTCACGATCTCGCCCGTCCCCTCATGTCCGAGCGCTACCGGAATCAATCCGAACGGATCGCGCTTAAACTCGTGCGCGTCTGTTCCGCAAATGCCGCATCCCTCTACCCTGACGAGAATATCGTTATCGCCGACTTCCGGCATCGGATATTCCCGAATCTCAAAATGCTCCAAGGATGTGAGCATCGCAACATGCGCCGTCTTTGGAATCTCACCCGTTCCAACGGAAGTCTGATATGACGCAGTTCCCGAAAGATTATCCAGCACCTGCTTTACAATTTCTTCCACACAAGAAGCATTTACTTCCATGCCACTTCACCTCCACATTTTCTTTCTGTCATATTCTAGCGGATACACAAGCTGTCTGACATCGTACAGCGTCTGCGCTTCGTAAACGTCGATGCACTCGTTAAGCCCTCTCCGGTGCGGCTTGCAATCGTAAAGGTCGCAAAGCCTTCTCCGCCAAAGCCAAGCGCCGCATAGGACGGACCGTTCTTTACAAGGATCGCCGTGTCCATCGCTCTTGCATATTCTGTGATGCGGTCTACATTCTTAGAATGAATGTGTGCGGAATGACGGTTTCCGTGTTCCAGCCAGACTGCCTGCTCTACTGCTTCCCGAAAATCTCCTGCCCGCACGATGCCGAGGATCGGCATCATCAGCTCCTCCTTGATCAGCGGATGCTCCTTTTTTCCCTCAAAGATAATGCAGCGGATATTATCGGGAACTGTCACGCCTACCATCGCAAGCAGCGCCTTTGCGCTCCTTCCGACACATTGGCGGTTTAGGGCGCCCTTTTCGTTCATAACCGTGGCGATCAGTCTCTGCTGTACCTCCTCCGACGCCAGATAACATCCCTGCTCCTGTGTCATATAACGCATCAGCTCATCGCAGATCGCGTCCACTGCAACGACCTCCTTCTCCGCAATACATGGAAGATTGTTGTCGAACGTGCATCCGTTTATAATATCCTCCGCCGCCTTGCGGATGTCAGCCGTCTCATCGACGAGCGCCGGAGGATTGCCTGCCCCCGCACCGATGCCCCGCTTGCCGCTGGATAAGACGGCTGTCACAACGCCCGGTCCTCCGGTTGCAACGAGAAGCGGTATATCCTTATGCTTCATCATCACATCACTTGTCGCAAGCGTCGGCTCGCTGACCGTGCACGCGATGTTGTCCGGTCCGCCCGCCTCAAGCGATGCCTCATTTAACAGATTAACCGCGCAGATGGAGGTGCGGATCGCCTGCGGATGCGGATGAAACACGACTGTGTTTCCGCCCGCCAGCATTCCCATCGTGTTGCAGAGTACGGTCTCACTCGGATTGGTGCAAGGGGTGATCGCGCCGATAACCCCAAACGGTCCCATCTCAACAAGCGTCAAGCCTCTGTCGCCCGACCATGCCGTCGTCATAATATCCTCTGTGCCCGGCGTCTTTTCCGCCACGAGCAGATGCTTTAAAATCTTGTCTCCGACATTTCCCATGCCGGTCTCCTCAACACCCATGCGTGCCAGCGTCTCGGCATTCTCCTTAATCTTTTCACGCATCCTTGTGATGATCTTCTCTCTCTGATCCATCGACATGACGCGTATCTGCCTTTGCGCTTCCTTTGCCTTTTCAATCGCCGTATCCATATCAGAAAATACGCCGTGCATACCGCCCGTGCCGGCGCTTAGCTGCATTTTTGCCATAACCTCCCCGACAATATTTCTGATCTGGCTCTCTGTCATTTCCAAGCTATCACATCCTTTAATTTATTTTTTGCATACCTGCCAAGCAGCGTATCCTGCTCGGCTGTTCCGCCGCTGACGCCAATCGCCCCTATCATCACATCCCCCAGATAAAGAGGCTCACCGCCGCCAAAAATAACAATTTTTCCATCGTTGGTATTCTGGACGCCATACAGCTCTCCTCCCGGCGCTGCAAGAGCTGCGAGCCGGTCGGTGGGCATCTGAAATGCCACTGCCGTATAGGTTTTATTTAACGCCACATCGTAGCTGCCAATATATGCCCCGTCCATACAATGTACCGCCACCGGTCTGCCGGAGGCATCCGATACTGCAATGACGGCATGGACGCCAAGCTCCTGCGCCTTTGCTTCTGTCTGCGCGATCAGCCCGGTTGCCAGCTTTAAACTCATCGCAACCCCTGTGCCAAGCTCGTTGAGCACCCTTCGCACTATGACTTCCATTTCCTGCTGTTTCATAAAAATCTCCATTCCAAAGCGATTTGAATTTGTGAGACCACGGCGCAAAGCTCCCGGCTGAAGCTCCTATTTCATCTCGGCGATCACTCTCTTTACAATCTCGGCGATCATCGCAGCATCCACCGTTCCGTTTGCATTGGAGGCGTTTGTATTGGTATGTACGCTCTCACTGCCGCAGTCACAGCCAAAATTATATTCATAGCCCGGCATATTCTTATATTCCTCTGTCCCGCAGGCAGTGCAGTTATGGCAATTGTCTCCGTCTTTGTTTAAGCAGATGTTTGCCGGATGCTTGCCCGGAAGTCCGAATTTGCGGCGGATCTCATAGAGCTTTTTGATATTAGCCTTATCAAACTCCTTTGGTCCTCCAAGCATTTTGGACTTATAGAGAAGCTCCGCGTAAAACTCAAGTCCCTCCATTTTGTGGTAAGCTGCCAGAAGATCGGTGCTCCATGCCAATGCCCCGTGGTTCTCCAGCAGAACCGCATCAAAGTACGGAAGATATTTCTCCAGATTGTCCGGAATCTCCATCGTAGAAGGAGTGCCGTACTCTGCGATCGGTACGCAGCCAAGTGAGATGACTGCCTCCGGCATGATCGGCTGTGTCAGCGGGATTCCGGCGATCGCAAACGCCGTTGCATAGGTCGGGTGTGCATGTACCACCGAACCAATGTCGGGACGCTTCTGATAAACACGCATATGCATCTTAATCTCTGAGGACGGCTTAAAGCCTTTATTTGCCTGAATCACGTCTCCGTTCTCGTCTACCTTACAGATATACTCCGGCGTCATAAAGCCCTTTGATACGCCTGTCGGCGTGCACAAAAACTCATGATCGTTCAGCTTCACAGAGATGTTTCCATCGTTGGCTGCCACCATGTTGCGGTTATAGATTCTTCTGCCAATCTCACAAATCTGTTTTTTGATTTCCATTTCATTTACCATAGTATCGTTCCTCCTGAAAAATATGTGTCTTTATTTTGATTGCCGTCCTCTGACCGGAATCGTCCGAACGGCTATTGCTCACCTGTTTTGTCGTCATCCTCCTGCAGATACGCAAGGATTTCAGCGACCCCGATCCCCTCTTTGGAATTTACATGAAAAATATGCTTGCAGCCTGCAATCTCAAGCCATCTGTCTGCCTGTGGAATATTGGCATTTGGCAGGTCGATCTTTGTCACGATCCCAATGCAGTCACGGTTCGCCTGTGAAGTCACATTCGGCGGAAACAGCGAATACGGCTCGTTTGCCGCCACAAGGATTCCCACAACGTCCGCTTCATAGGTGTAGAGCGCCAATGCTTTTCCAAGCCTGTGGCTCTGTGCATATTCCCCCGGCGTATCGATCACACTTTCATAATTTGACACATACTGCGTCTTATGATAATGGATCTCCTCACCACGCAGCGCCTGTGTCAGCGTCGTCTTTCCCGCCTGACTTCTTCCCATCAAGATCAGCTTTTTCATGTCTTTGTGATGGGGCAGACCGTGTAACCTAATTTTTCTTCGACATAGTCAAGCATCGCCTCTGTCGCTGCCTCCGCCTCGCTGACAGTGCCCGTGAGAATGAGAGAACCGCTGAACCGATCCACAAATCCAAGCGTGATCCCGCTTGCTTTCATTGCAATATCCGCCATGATGATCGCCGTCTCGGAAGGAGTGACCGTCACAACGCCGATCGCACCCTTCTCATAGTCAAGCCGCGGATCTAAGCCAAGCTTTTCATAAAGTGTCTGATCAGGACTTGCGATAATGTGTGCCAGCGTCACCTGACGCCCCGGAACACTCTCCTGTATGATTCTCATGCCATTGTCTATCATCCTTACGTCCAATGCCTCATCCTCCAATCCGGCATTCCAGCCGTGATACGCTCTCCACCGTCTTTTTTAACATCTGCATATGCTCTGTCTCCGGCGGTAGCAAATCCTTTAGGGCATACTCTCTGGAAAGTCTCTCATACTTATCCTGTCCCAGTCTGTGATACGGAAGAAGATGGATTTTCCTTACACCACAAAGCTTATCCGAAAATCGGGCGATCTGTGCGATTTCCTCCGGCGTATCGTTAAAGGTTGGTACGACCGGAACGCGGATCACCAGCTCCGTCATCCCGGATTCTGCGATCTTCCTTGCATTCGCAAGCATCAGCTCGTTGCTTTTTCCGGTAAACTTCCTGTGCTTTTCGGGATTCATATGCTTAATGTCAAGCAGGTATGTGTCAAGCCACGGCAGAAGCTGCGCGATCACCTCATAGGGCGCACATCCCATACTCTCCATCGCCGTGCCGATCCCCCGCTCTTTTGCCGTCTGAAGCAGCGCCGCGGCAAACTTCGGCTGACAGAGGCTCTCTCCGCCGGAAAGCGTCAAGCCCCCGCCGCTTTTGCGATAGTAATTGCGATCCTTTTCAACCGTCTCCATGACTTCCTCTACCGTCACGTCCCTGCCCATAATCTTTGGCTTTCCGTCCACCAGCATCGTCTCTATCCCAAATTCCTGCGATTCGGGATTGCAGCACCAGAGACACCGCAGCACACAGCCCTTTAAAAATACGATCGTGCGGATGCCTGTTCCATCATGAATGGAATAGCGCTGAATATCAAAAATCCGTCCCTTTATATGTAACAAATCATCCATGGCAAGCACCTCTTAAAAGCCCTGCTCGGTCCGTCTTATGATGTCATCCTGAAGGCTCTTGGAAAGTGTTGTAAACAGGGCGCTGTAGCCTGCCACACGCACGACAAGATGCTTGTAATTCTCCGGGTGCTTCTGTGCATCCAGCAGTGTGTCCTTTGACACAACATTAAACTGCATATGGCTTCCCTTCTGGTCAAAATAAGTGCGGATCAGGCTCACGAAATTGTGAAGTCCGTCTGTGCCGCTCAATGCCGACGGATGGAATTTCTGATTAAACAGCGTTCCGTTTGAGGCAATACCGTGATCCAGCACCGATACGGAATTGGCTGCCGCCGTTGGTCCATTGACGTCCGCTCCTGCCGTGGGTGATACGCCGTCCGCCACCGGAACTCCCGCAAGTCTGCCGTCCGGCGTCGCTCCGGTCTGTGCTCCCAGAGGCACATTTGCAGATACCGGATAAAGTCCCGCCTGAAAGATACCGCCGCGCGGGTTTCGATAATTTAATAACGGCTTTGTATAAATATAAGCAGCGTCCCTCGCAAAGAGATCGACCTCCTCCTCGTCGTTTCCAAACTTCGGCACTTCCTCGATCAGATCAAGTAATCTCTGATATTTGCTGCGGCTCTCCGGCGTGGCTGCCTGTGCGATGATCTGTCCTGCCGCAGCCGCGACTGCACCGACCTCCGGTGTGATCCCCTGCTTTGTAAGCTCGTCTGCCACCATACCTGCCACCTGTGCCACGACAAGCGGATGCTTTACATCTTTTCCGTAATTAAACAGCAGCGCATTTTTATATTCCGCCATGGAGACCTTCTTCTCCTCGTACACAAGCCGTTTGATCGCATACAGGGAATCTGCTACGTTTGCGATTCCAAAGCCCTGCGGTCCGGTAAAGTTGTAGACACAGCCGCCCTGCTCACACGTCCTGCCCCGCTTGATGCAGTCGTCCACCATACTTGCCAGAAACGGCAGCGGCGCGCGCTCTGCATGTGCCTGATCGATGGCGTTGTCTGCGTTGACCAACAGCGAGATAAAGTAATCCATCTGTTTTTTGTACGCATCATAAACTTCCTCAAACGTCTGCATCTCCTCGACGCGTCCCGTTCTTGGTCCAACCTGCTCTCCGCAGTCCATACCGTTGCTGAACACAAGCTCCAGCGGACGGCACATATTAAAGAATGCCGCGTCATGCCAGCCGTTTGTCTTTCCCGCTTTCTGTGGCTCGACGCACCCGATGATATTATAGGTTCTGGCATCCTCAAGCGTCAGTCCCCGGCTCATAAGCGACGGTATGATCACTTCGTCATTGTAGTAAGCCGGAAGTCCGATTCCCGTTCTTGTCAATTCTGCCGCCCGTATCAAAAGCTCCTGCGGCGAACCGTTCCATACGCGGATGGACAACGACGGCTGCGGCAAAAATACATGGAACGATGCCTCGATACACATAAATGACAGATCGTTTGTGACGTCTCTGCCATGCGCATCCTGCCCGCCGACGATCAGATTCTGAAACAGGCTGTAGCCTGCAAATCCTTTCGCACTGTCCGCATCACGGCATTTATTCAGATCGTTTAACTTCACCCAGATACAGTCGATCAGCTCCTGCGCAAACTCCCTTGTCAGTCTGCCTTCCTCTATATCTCTGCGGTAATAAGGATACATATACTGGTCAAACCGTCCCGGAGAGATCGAGTGACCGGACGACTCAAGCTGCAAAAGCTGCTGTACGAACCAAAAGCTCTGACATGCCTCATAGAAGGTTTTTGCGCCCCTTGCCGGAACATTCCTACAATTCTTTGCTATCACGAGAAGCTCCTGCTTCCGTCTCTCGTCCTGACAGGTTTGTGCCATCTCTCTTGCCAGCGCGGCATAGCGTTCTGCATAGCCGATCGCGGCACGGCAGCTTATGATCACAGCCTCAAGGAAACGGCTTTTTGTCGCATAATCGGCGTCTCCGAAATCGCAGCGCGCCAGCTCCTCCTTCGCCTCGTTTAAAATGCCCTCATAGCCGATCGCAAGTACCTTCTCATACTGCACTGTCACATGTCCGACACCGTTATAGAAATAATTTCCGGGCGTGAACATGTTGTGTTCCATCGCCTGTAACGTCTCCGGCGCCATATACGCCGTTGCAAGCTCGCTCGTCGTTTTCCCCTTCCAGTAAGCATCTGCCTCACGCAGCTTTTGCTTCGTCTCCTCCGAAATATAAAACGGGTCTGCCTCGCGATGCTCTACTATATCAAACTCCTTCTCCAGCCATTCGTAGGAAAATTCAGGGAACGTCTGACAGCCTCTCGGCGCTATCGTGGAGCTTCCGACGATCAGCTCTCCCTCCCGGATGATGATCGGCAGCTTCTCTAAAATATGTGCAAATGCTTTCGCCCTGCGCAAAACTACCGGTTCATTTTCTGTCTGGCGGTAGGCTTCCGTCAAAAGCACCGCTCTGTGCGGCTCTATCTCCGGAAGCCTCGCATACAGATGCTCCACAAGCTTCGTAATCCGTTCTGTTTTTGGGATTCTTGCACTCTGATATTTCTTCATAAAATGCCTCATTTCTGATAAGGATTTTTTTCTTTTCCCTCGTAATCCAACATCAATTCACCTAAATTATATGTTTGTTTGTGTTGTTTGTCAATATTTTTATGTTGTTTTATGTTGTTTTTCTGTCATTGTCTTGTTTTTTCAGAAGAAAAACAAAAACATCCTTATGAAAACAACAGACTATCGCTTCGCCATACACGCCTATGGAACAAAAGTGTGCATCCTCACACAAAGTGTGTTTTTATGACATAGGATTGCAGAGCAATTTCCTATGTCATAAAAGCAAGGGGGTCGGAATCATCGTTCCGACCCCTGCCTTTTGTTCCTTATTCATAAAGAATTGGAGCAATATCTTCGTCTTCCATGTTCTCTGCCGTATACCACTTACAGCCCGTATCTACATCAGATACCGTCTCGCCCTTTGCCGCAGCAACCGCAAGCTCTACAGTCTTGTAACCGATCGCGATCGGATCCTGTGTCACAGCGCCCGAAAGTGTGCCGGACTTGATCGCGTCCATGATCACCTTGCCGGAGTCAAACGCTACACCGATCACACCGTCTGCACCAAGCTTATGAAGGTTTGCGTCTGCATTTACAAGTCCCTCGCCGGAGAACTGGTTGGAGGCATATACTGCAATAATATCCTTTTTATTCAACAGCGCTGAGCCGTCTGCCACAGACAATTCCGCCTGTACGGCTGCCGGAACAACCACCTCAATGATCACATCCGCACCGTCTACCGTTCCGCCGCACTTATCGACAAAGTTTGTATGACCCTCAACGGAAACCTTCTTTCCTGCTGCCTCTGCCAGCGCCTTCATCTTATCGACAAAGCCATAGCCGCGGTTTAAGATCGCCTCAGAGGTTGCATCCTGCGACATTACGCCGATTCTTACCGGCTCCTTGGCGTCTGTGATCTTACTCTCGATCAATTTGTAGGTCTCCTCTGCCGCAAGTTCGCCTGCCGCATAGTTGTCTGTGGATGCATTTGCATAGATCGCACCGTCCGGCGCATTCGGAACACCGGAGTCAAATCCAATGATCGGGATCTTAGAATCCTGCGCTACCTTGATCAAATCCATACAAGCCTCCGTATCAAGCGCTGCCAGACCGATCGCTGCCGGCTTTAAGTTGATCGCGTTATTTAACATCTGTACCTGCTCTTGGATGTCACTCTCCGAAGGCGGTCCGACCATCTCCATCTTTACCCCATACTCTGCCGCCGCCTCAAGCGCTCCCTGATACACCGCCTGCCAGTACTGATGCTGGAAGCCCTTGGAAACAAGATAGATCAGCATTTCCTCATCGGTTCCCGACTCCTCGGGTTTGGATGCCTCAGTGGAAGCCGCATCCGGCGTACCTGATGCATCCGGCGTACCTGTCGTCGGCTCTGCCGGCTTGTCACCGCAGCCTGCAAACAATGCAGCAGCCATAGATACGCATAACAGCGCACTCAATAATTTTCGTTTCATACTTCTACCTCCCAATAGAAAATTTTTTATTTATGCCCCATAAGGGATACATACATGATCAATTTTTGCTCTTTTTTCTCCGATTGTAGACGTCCGCAAATACTGCAATAATAAGTACAAAGCCTGTAATGAACTGCTGATACTGATTCTGCAGACCGACAAACGGAAGTCCGATCTTTAATACTGACATGATGAACACACCGATCAAGGTTCCGCCGATCGTTCCGTAGCCGCCGCTCATACTCGTTCCGCCGATGACAACACCGGCGATCGCGTCAAGCTCCATACCGCCGCCGTTTCCCGGAAGCAGGGTGGAATAGGTAGCCGCATATGCAACGCCTGCGATTCCTGCGAACGTTCCGCTGAACACATAGGCAAGCGTCTCATATTTTGCAATATTCACGCCGGATAAACGCGTTGCCTCTTTATTGCTTCCCAATGCCAGAATGTAGCGTCCTGTTTTCGTCTTATTTAAAATGACAGCCATTAAGATCGCAAGCACGACCAGAAGAATAAAGCCTGTCGGTATCATGACGATTCCACTGTCCGTCTGTATCGTCACCTTAAAAATATTGCGAAACCACCCGCCAGGCTCCGTGCTTTGCGGCCATGTCACGCTCTGCGCTCTCGTAAAGATCGACCCAAGTCCTTTGGAGATCATCATTGTGCCAAGCGTCGCAATAAAGGGCGGCAATCCCATCTTTGATACCATAAGACCGTTGCACAGTCCAAACAGCGCGCCGATCAAAATTCCGATCAGCAGACAAAGCCCGACCGGAAGATTATATTTGGTTGCCAGCGTTCCCGAAATCAGGGAAGAACACACAAGCACCGTTCCGATCGAAAGATCGATCCCTCCCGTAATGATCGCGAAGGTAACACCGATCGCCATAAATCCGATATAATAGGACGCATCCATAATACTTACAAATGTGCTGTACTGACGGAAGGACGGTGATGCGGCGCAGAAAAAGACAAACAGCACACACAAAGCCAGCATTGCGATCAACCGCTGCGTTCCGATCGCCTTTACCACCGGATTATCCGTAAACTTATTTTTCTTATTATCAGACATTTTCTCACTCCCCCTAATCCCTTAACGTTGCCGCTGTCATAATGCTTGCCTGAGACGCTTCCTCAATCGGTATCTCACCGGTGATCCTTCCCTCGCACATTACCATAATGCGGTCGCTCATGCGCAATACCTCCGGCAGCTCCGAGGAAATCATAATGATCGCCTTCCCAGCTGCTGCCAGCTCATTCATCAGATGATAGATCTCACTCTTTGCCCCAACGTCGATCCCTCTTGTCGGTTCGTCAAAGATCAATACCTCACAGTCTCTCACCAGCCACTTTGCAATGACAACCTTCTGCTGATTGCCGCCGGAAAGATTTCCGACCGCCGCATCGACCGTAGGCGTTTTTGTCTTTAATTTCTTTACATAGCTTTCTGTCACCTGACGCTCTTTCTTCCTATCAATAAATACGCCTTTTTGATATTCCTCCATCGCTGCCATCGTGGAATTTTCCGTGATCGTCTTATCAAGAATGATCCCATAGCGCTTTCTGTCCTCCGACAGATAGCCGATACCGGCCGCGACAGCGTCCTTCGGGCATTTGATCTGCACCTGCTTTCCATTCATGTAAATCTCACCGCTCTCCACGGGGTCTGCGCCAAAAATCGCGCGTGCCGTCTCCGTGCGTCCGGCTCCCATCAGACCGGCAAAGCCAAGAATTTCACCCTTGCGCAAATCAAAGCTTACATCCCGAACCAGCTTGCCCGCATTTAAGTGACGAACGCTTAAGACAACCGGAGCGTCCTGTGCCACCATGCTCTTTTGCTTTGGCTCCTCATAGATAACGCGCCCGACCATCATATTGATAATATCTTCCTTCGAGCAGTCCTTTGTGATCAGGGTTCCCACATATTCTCCGTCTCGCATGACCGTCACGCGATCGGTGATCACTTTGATCTCATCCATACGATGGGAAATATAAATAATGCCAAGTCCCCGCTCCCTTAAATCACGGATGATCTTAAACAGCTCCTCGATCTCCGCGTCCGTGAGCGCCGCAGTCGGCTCATCAAATACAATCAGCTTGGCCTCTCTTGAGATTGCTTTTGCGATCTCGCACATCTGCTGCTTACCGACTGTCAGATCTCCCATAACCGCCGCCGGATCAATCTTGATATTTAATCGTCGAAACAGCGCCGCGGCATCCTCATTCATCTTCTTATCGTTGATGATCCTGCCGCTCATCGCCTCTCTGCCGATAAAAATATTCTGAGCGACTGTCAGATGATTCATCATGTTCAGCTCCTGATGAACGATTGCAATTCCTGCGTCCTGCGCCTCCTTCGGCGTCTTAAATTCCACTGCCGCGCCTTCGTATGTAATCGTCCCGGCGTCCTTTGCATAGATACCGGTCAAAATCTTCATCAATGTGGACTTTCCTGCTCCGTTTTCCCCCATCAATGCATGTACCTCACCCTTTTGCAGGTCGAAATCAACCCCTTTTAGGGCATGTACACCGGTAAAGGATTTATCGATCCCCTCCATCCGCAAAATTGTCTCCCCCACATTTTCACCTTCCTTTATGCTCTTGTTTTCTTCTGCTATCACTATACGCAATTTCCTGCCGGATAAGAATAGAATATTTTGCCAAAATAGGTGAAATTTTTACCATGACGAAGGAATCTCAGGATTGCAAAACAACAAAAAACCGTACTTCCCTAAGAAATACGGTTTTTTGTACTGCTTTTTAGTCTTTTAATATAATTTTTAATACGGTATCCATCCGGTCCGGAAGCGGATAGGTAAATACCGGATTCTCGCCAAACGAGACAAAAGCCACATCGCTATACAGCACGGTATTCCATGCCTCCCCGCGCTTCATCTCGCTGCCGTTTTCCACATAGTAGACCTCATCCAGCCGCTCCGGCGCAATTCCGTAAAGCGGCAGCGCCCCCAGAGGCTCCTCGTAGACATGGGCATAGATGACATTTCCCTTTTTGGTATATCTGCCCCACTCCGGCTTCGGCAGCTCACAGACGCCGCAGCCGTAAATACTCTCGCCGTTCTTTTTCATCCATGCGCCGATTTTCTCCAGAATGTCCACGCTCTGTCTTGGAATATTTCCTCTTGCATCCGGTCCGACATTTAAGATCATGTTGCCGCCCTTGCTGACGCATTCCACAAGCTTTCGCACAAGCATTTCCGGTGACTTATAGTCATAGTCGTAATTGCAGAAGCCCCAGTGGTTGTTCATCGTCGCACAGAGCTCCCACGGAATCTGCTCGCCCAGCTCATCCTGCACGCCTCCCGGCGGAATGATCTGCTCCGGACTTGCAAAATCCCCGCTGTAAATCAATGGATTTGCTGTCGCGATGCTTCCGTGATTATCCCCTGCTCCCTCCAGCCGGTTGTCGATGACAACATCCGGCTGGTACTCGCGCACCATGCGGATCAGGTCTGTCGCCTTCCACTTCTCTCCGCACATATCGTCGTAGGAGAAATCAAACCATAGCAGATCGAGCTTTCCGTAATTGGTCACAAGCTCCTTTACCTGCCCGTGCATATAGGTCAGATAACGGTCGAAATCAATCTGCTCATCCTTAAACTCCCCGCGGTTTCTCATCGGGTGCTGTCTGTCGCCATACTTCGGGAAATCCGGATGATGCCAGTCGATGATCGAAAAGTACAGACCGACCTTGATCCCCTCCGCACGAAATGCCTCCAAAAACTCCCGCACCAAATCCCTTCCGGCTTTTGTGTTTGTCGCCTTATAATCTGTCAGCGCCGAATCAAACAGGCAAAAGCCGTCGTGGTGCTTCGCCGTGAGCACCGCATATTTCATCCCTGCCGCCTTTGCAAGACGCGCCCACTCACTCGGCTGATAGTCCGCGGGATCAAACAGATCAAAGTATTTCTCATATTCTGCGACTGTCATCTCACGCTCCGACATCACCCATTCGCCGCACGCCGGAATCGCATACAGCCCCCAGTGAATGAACATGCCGAATCTTGCGTCCATAAACCATTTTGTTCTCTCTCTGATTTCCTGATTCATTTTTCCTCCATTTACTCCGCCCTGAATTTCTCAAGTATCACGGCTGCTCCGCCGTTTTTGCGGCTCTTTTCTGCCGCAAGCGCGAGCAGATGTGAATCAACCGCAGAAACAGCGCTGCTTAGGTTCCGTTCCTTATCCTTCTGTGCGATCATGCGCACAAACTGCTTCATCATTGCAGCATCACTTCCGCTGTGTCCGCCGGAAGGCGCATTTAAGTCGATCACCGTCTTTTGTCCGGCCGCAAAATCCACAACCTCAATCCGGTTATCCTCCATCCAACCGCTGATCTGCCCGTGGCTGCCCTGTAATCGGATGATCCGCTCACAGCGATCTGTAAATGCGCTCATCGTAAGGCTGACTGTCACTCCTCCCTCAAATTCCATGTTGACGATCTGGTGGTCTGCCACATCATTGTCACAATGATAGACACAGCGTCCGTAAGGACCTTTCTTTAATGCATCCAAAAGCCCCGCATCATCCTCTGCCATCGTCACCACACGCCAAAAACCGTCCTCCTTTGCCTTCGGATGCTCCAGATAAAAGCGCGGCGCGTAGTAAGGGCAGGTATCTCTGTGCGCGCAGCCATCCATGCAGTACTGCGGCGCTCCCTTGGGCGCTCTCTCCTCACAAAAAAGGCTTCTGTCTCCAAAGCTTGACACGGACTGACAGGACGTTCCCACAAGCCACAGCAGAATGTCAAAATCATGACAGCATTTTGCGAGGATCATCGGGCAGCTCTCACTGCTGTTTCTCCAATTCCCGCGCACAAAGCTGTGTGCCATATGCCAGTAGCCGACGCATTCCATATGCTGGATATTCATCAGCGCTCCGATGCGCCCCTCTGCGAGCAGCTCCTTTATTTTTGTAAAAAACGGAGAGTATCGCAGCACATGGGCAACACTGATGATTCCGTCATATTCCATGGCTAACTGCCGAATGGCAAGCAGCTCTCCCTTATCCGGCGTAATCGGTTTTTCACATAAAATGTCATAGCCCTTTTTGGCCGCAAGCTTTAACGGCTCAAAATGCATCTTATCCTGTGTGCAGATCAGCACGCAGTCGGCAAATTTCGGACGCTCCAAAAGTTCTCTCCAATCCCTCGTACAATTTTCCTCACTAATTCCATGCAGCGCCTGAAATTCTTGTCTGCGATCCTCGCGCGGCTCTGCCACCGCCACAAATTTCAATTCATTCGGATAACGAAGCGCATAGGCCGCATAGGCGTCTGCCCCCCGCTGACCTGCGCCGATCAAAATAGCTGTTACCTGCTTCATAGTTTCCTCCATCGTTTCTGCAAAAATGTCTTAACCCTTGACCGCTCCGCCGGAAAGCGCTTCCACAAAGAATTTGTTGAACACGCAGTATAAAATGACCGGAGGCAGTATGATGACAACCATCGCGGAGAAAAGTCCGTTATAATTCGTCCGAAATGCGGTTGTAAAGGTTGATAAGAGCGCCGGCACCGTCATTTTCTCGCGGTCGATGATCACAAGAGACGCCCAGTAATACTCATTCCAGTTATTGAGAAACGCCAGCACGGCAGCTGTTAAAATTCCCGGTCTTGCAATCGGAAAAATGACCTTCCACCATGTCTGGATATAACCGCAGCCGTCAATCCGCGCCGCTTCCTCAAGCTCCTTTGGAATATTTCCATAGTAGTTCCGAATCACGATAAAGCTGATTGCAATACCGCTGCACGCGTAAATAAAAATGAGCGCCGCTCTCGTGTTATAAATATGTAAGCGGTTGACTAAGTTATAAACCGGATACGTCAGCGCCGTAGCCGGAATAAACATGGTAGAGTAGAGCATCATGCTGACAAGCTTTTTTCCCTTAAAATCCATGCGCGCCACAACATAGGCAGACATGGAGATCATCAGCATACTGAGCACCACAGACATCCCGGCGATCCACATACTGTTTCCGAAATAACGCATGACATGAAGATCGCGAAAGGTGGAAATGTAACCGTCCAGACAGATCGCGTCCGGCAGCATAAAGCCTGGTCTTGCAAGCGGGTCTGCCTTAAAGCTGGATAACACCAGCCAGACGATCGGCACAAGCGAGATCAGCAGCGCCCACCCCAGACAGAGATAAGTAAAAATCCCTGTCGCTGTAGAAATTGTTTTCACATGGTTTTTCTTTTTTGTCATTTGCTGCCTCCCTCTGCATAGCTGTGCTTTTTGCGGAATGAAATACTGTAAAGCAGATTTACCAGAATGATAATGACAAGTCCTGCCAGAATCTGGATCACGGCGACACTGTTTGCCCTTCCAAACTGCGTACGCGGACTGGTAATCGCAAGCTCACGGATGACATAGCTGATACTGTAGGTTCCTGCCGCGCCCTTCGTTAAGAAATATACCTCGTTATACAATAAGAAGCTTCCGGTTGCCGCCAAAATCGAAACCGTCCGCAGAGTATCCTTGATCATCGGCAGAACAATATACCAGTCCTGCTTTAAGCCGCTCGCCCCGTCAAGCATCGCCGCCTCTCTGACCTCCTGCGGCACTGCCATGATATTTCCGAGAATGAGGAGCGTCGTCGTTCCTGTAAAGAAAATGTATGCTCCCGTCAGCGCCCAGAATGCCGGTCCCTCCAGCAGCAGGATATTTTCGTTAAAATCCTTGTCAAACAGCTGAATGACCGGATTGACGATTCCATAAAGCGGACTGTAAAGCTGCAAAAAAATCATTCCCATCGCCGCGGAAGAAATCATATTCGGAATGATGTAGATGTTTCGCACCAGCTTTACCCCGCGCATCTTTCTGGAAAATGCGAGCGCGATCATGGTTGCCACAGGAATCTGGATCACCACACCGAGAAATGCCCACAGGCTGGAATTGCGCAATGCCTCCCAGAAGTAAGGATAGGTTGAAAAAATATATTTATAATTGTTCCACATATCCTGAAATCCAAAAAATTCCGGACTCGTGATATTTGTGTAATCCCATTTGCAAAACGAGGTGAATACGACCGTGATAATCGGATAAAGATAAAATACGGCAAACGCAATCATCGTTGGCGCTAAGAATAAAAAGATAAACCCTCTTTTCCGCCAAAGCTGTCTGCTCTTTTTTGTGTCTGCCATTGTTGTTACTTCTTTCATCAAATGCCTCCTCTGTCCAAACAACGAGCGACACGCTTCGCGAGCCACTCTTATGTCAACAACGAGCAGCATGCTCTGCGAGCTGCTCTTATGTGAAAAAGGGAGAAAAGAGTCAACCCCCTTCCTCCCTGCTTTTCCTTTTATTTTTCTTCTCCGAAACTAGTGTACTGTCTCGTTCACTAGCCGATCAAGGCTGTCAGCTCCTTCTTAAGCTGCTCAAAACGAGCGTCAATATCTGTACCGGAAACCGCAGATTCCATCAGTGCGTTGATGATTGCACTTCCGACATCAGCGCCCCATACAGAGTTCAGGTTCTGTACCGTCACCTCTGCGGAGTTGACCTGTGAGCAAGCCTGTGCAAGCTTCATGGTGATCGGATCGCCGCTCTCCTCCGCCAGCTTGTTTAAGTCAAGCGTTGTGTTGCACGGATTTGCCTGTACGCCGGTGAAAATCTTTGCCTGTACCTCTGCGCTTGTCATGTACTGAATGAACTCTAACGCAAGCTGTGTTTTCTCCTCGCTCATTCCGTCTGCAACAGAAAGTCCTGCACCTGCGGTAGATAAGGAAATATTACCCGGGAAGATCGCCGGCTCAATACTCTCTGCAAGGCTCTCGTCAATACCGCTGGCATTCCATACACCGTTAAATAAAACTGCTGCCGTTCCGCTTGTATTAAAGTCCGCCATCAGATTGCCGACATCCTCTGTCGTGTGGTCTGAACCGTTTGCCTGATCAAACTCTGCCGTCTTTTTAAATGCCTCTGCGAACGCTTTCGATTCGATCGCCTCAACGGTCAGCTCCTGTGATAGGAGACCTTTTCCCTCCTCACTGGAAGCAAGCATCGCATTCAACATGAATAAAGAGCCCTGTCCTGCCGCATAGCCATATGTACCATCCTCTAAGCCACGCACGCTCTCCATTGCGTCGCCAAATCCTTCCCATGTCGTCAGATCCTCCGGCGTTACGCCCGCCTTATCCAAAACTGCCTTGTTGTACCACAGACCACGGCTCTCCACCTGATCGTGCACCGTATAGATGTGTCCGTCCACATCATTCTGTGTATAATTGATGCCCACGGCATCCTGTAGGTTATTCTCGTCGATAAACGGCTTTAGATCAAGTACAAGTCCCTGACTGATCGCTGCCTGCGGGATCGGCGTACCGCAGTCCACCATATCCGGGAAGTTACCGCCCGCCACCTGAACGCTGACGATCTCGTCTCTGTTCTCTACTGCAATCGGCTTAAAGATAACCGGACCGTCTGCATGAGATGCCGCAAATTCGTCATAAATATCTCTCATCACCTTCGCTGCCGGCCACTCGCTCTCATCATGGTAATAGCCGTGATAAAACTCGAGCACCTCCTGTCCGCTGTCTCCCGACGGATTTGACGCCGTCTCCGTACCTTGCACTGTCGCCCCATTTCCCGTGCCTGCCGGCTGCTCCGTCGGCTTGTCTCCGCAGCCTGCCAGCAGCGCAGCTCCCATTGCCACGGTAAGTACCCCACTGATCCATCTTCTTTTCATTCAAAAACCTCCTTCTGACCATCTGCCTCCTTGGCTTTCGATCCGCAATTTGGGTATTGCCCCTTGCTATGGTCATATTCTACTATCTTTCCCTGTTATTTTGAATGAATTCTATTGACTGAAAATATGACTATATTTACGTCTTGCACATAATATAGTCAATTCTATCCATTTTTTTGTTCAGTTCATCAAAACAGCGTTTTGCAAGCCAATACAGAACCTTGTGATTGGATCGCAAGAGAAACATTTGCGATCATATAACAAGCCGGTCAGCGTTTTCTTCCGCTGACCGGCTTGTTATATCAAATCCATAAATGTCTGTCTGTTTAATTCTCCCGAAAGTACCTCCAAAATATGCTCCTCAAAAATGCTCCTCTGCTCATAAGTCCACAGATTTGTCGGAATCTCAATCTTACGCCCTGCATCCAGAACCGTCTGTGCCGCCTCATATAGCCGAAGTTCCTCCTGATGCTCTGTAATATTCACCTTAGGATTTGCCGGAATCTGCTTTGTTTCATGCAGAATCCGCTCCTGCACCTCCTCGCTCATCATGTATTTGAGAAACCGCACGCTCGCCTCCATGCGCCGCTCGTCCTTTGTATTTCCAAGCACATAGCCAAGCCCCGCCGATTCACAGGAAAGCGTGCTCCCCTCTCCTGACGGCAGCAGCGCATATCCCACGTCTATCCCCTCCGAGATCATATTCGCCGCCCATGTTCCGTTGACATACATGGCAAGCTTTCCGCTGTTAAACAGATCTGTTGCGTCCCGATAGCTGTAATCACCTGTTTCTGATGAGGAATAGCGGTAAATCTGCTCCAATCTATCCAGCAACGCATCCATCTCGTCCTCAACGATCTCTATGCGATTATTGCCAACCGCCTCCTGCATCTGCCCTCCGTTGACCGCCATCATATGATCCGCAAAATACAGATACCCTTCCGGCGGAACGAAAAGGGGAACAACTCCATTCTCCTCCTGCTTCGCCCAGACAGACAGCCTTTCACATACCGCCAAAAACTCCTCCCACGTCTGGGGAAGCTCCTCGATCCCTGCCTGCTTAAAAATCTCCTCATTATACCAATAGCCGCCGCTTAGCTGCAAAACATCTGAAATCGTGTAGAGCTTCCCGTCATCCGTCATCCAATATTCGAGATTGATCGGTGCAATACTCTCATAAAATGCCGCATCCTCTTTTAAATACGGCATCAGATCAAGCGCCCGCTGGTTCTCCACCATAAAGCGGTAAATGGAATCTCTCCCCGTTCCTCCCAAAAATACAACGTCCGGCAGCTCCCCGACCATCAGCATATCCTCCACCTTTCGGATCATTTCCTCATTTGTCGGCATCGAAACAAGCTTTAAGCTTATATCAGGATTCTGTTTCTGAAAATCGCTGTAAATCTGCCGCATTGCCACATGATCTGCCTCCGTGCTCCCCCAGCCGTGAATCACCATAAGCTCCACCGGATCGGGCGTCTTTCCTCCACAAGAGGATAGGAGGAGGGATGTAAAAAGCATTCCAACAATGACAAGACTTCCAAGCGCGCCTCTATGACCCTTACGTTTTCCTCTCATGCGCATCCTTCCTCTGATTTCTGTACTCCTTTGGCGACATACCTGTATATTTCTGAAACACCTTGGAAAAATATCCGGCGTCCTCAAATCCAACCTCCACTGCAATCTCATACAGCTTTCGGTCCGTATGCTCCATATATTCCTTCGCCTTCTCCACTCTCCTATGCAAAATATCATCAAACAGATTCACCCCGCTGCGGCTCTTATAAAGCCTGCTCAGATAGCTTCGATTTGCGTGCAGATACTCCGCGATCTCATCCAGCGTGATCTTCCTCAAATAGTTCTGCTCTACATAGTGCACCATCTGCCCATAAAGGCTGTCGGTATCCTCCCACCTCTCATCTCCCTGTCCGCTGCTTAGCTCCTTTCCCTGCCTTTCCAGATTTTCAATCGCTTTTTTAAGCGCCCGCGGCAGCTCCTCCAGCACAGAAACCTTCAGTACATAATCACAGGCGCTATAGCGGAGCGCAGCCCTTGCATAATCAAAATCCGAATATGCGCTTAGAATGATCACCTGTGTCTCAGGACAACGCTCGTACACATATTTGCATACCTCAAGACCGTCTGCTACGGGCATCCGTATATCAGTAATCACAATATCGGGAGCTCCCTCCTGCATCTGCCTGATCAGCTCCTTCCCATTGCCGAACACATCCAAAAGCTCACAGCCTAGACGATCCCACCGGATCAGCTCCCGAAGCGCCTCCTGCATATATGCCTCATCATCCGCTGCCAATACCTTATACATCTCCCTCACTCCTCTCAATCGGCAAAAGAATCTCCACGCGTGTTCCCACGCCCTTTCTGCCCTGTATTTTCATCTCACAGGCATCCTTGTACAATATGTGCAGCAAACGCTCCGTATTGACAAGCCCCATATGCGTGTGGAAGCTGCCGTCCATCTCCTCTTTTGCATCCCTTTGCATCCTTGCCGCTTCCTCCTCGTCAAAGCCGACGCCGTCGTCCTCCACAACGATCAGAAGGCGTTCTCCCACCTCCCTGACCTCCACAAGGATCCTGCCGTCCGTCTCCTTTGGCTCTAAGCCATGTGACACTGCATTTTCCACCAGAGGCTCAATCAAGAGCTTCGGAACAAGATCATCCTTCACCGCTTCGCTTCCATAACGGATTTCATAGGTAATCTTTTGCGCATAGCGGCTGTTTTGCAGGAAAAGATAAAAATCAACGATCTCCAGCTCCTCCCGCAGCGGAATCTTGATCCTTTTTTCCCGGAATATCTTTCCCTGCATCAGCTTTGAGAACGCATGCAGTCCCTGATATACCTCCTCGCAGCCGGCAAGCTTTGCCCTTAATCCAAGCATCGCAAGAATGTTAAATTGAAAATGCGGGTTCATCTGCGACTGCAGATAACGCACCTGCGACTGACTGGCAAGCAGCTCCTTTTCATAAACCTGTGTGATCAGATACTGAATGCGCTCCGTCATCTCGTTAAACACCATACTGATCTCATGAAATTCCTCAATGGAAAAGTCATCCATGCGCGCATTCAGGTTCTCCTGACCAAACGCCGCAATGCCCTCCGCAACCTGCTTTAAGGGCTTGGTAAACCGATAGCTGGCGCCCAAAACTACCGGCGCCACAAATACGACGCCAAGGATCAGGACAGTGACAAACACAAAAATCGTCTGCCTTAATCCATCATATACATTGCTTATGCTGACTGCAACAGACGAACGCAGCCCAAACCCTCCCGTCTGTACGCTTAAAAGCTGCTGCTTTCCGCCAATCTCCATTTTTCCAAGATATTCTGTTCTTGGCATTTCCTGCCACAAATCCCCGCTTTCCTGCGCGGAGGATAAAAGCTCTCCCTCCTCATCAAACACCGTCCACTTCGCGCCCTCATATTCAAACAGCTCCTCAAACAAGCACTCCACCGCTTCCTCGTTGATGACGACAATGCAGACTCCCATCTGCCGCATCTGATCATTGTATATCCGAAGACAGAGGTTTAATTTATCCTTTTCCGAAACAAACTGGTACTGCCTGCTGCTCTCCTTAAATTCTAAAAACATCTGCTGATACCATGCGTCCATCACCATCCCGCTTCGCACGGTGATCGGATAATAATGCTCCTTGATAAACTGATCCCTATTATTAAATAGATACACGCTCTCAATAAAGGGACGGCTTTGCATAATCAGATTACGTTCCGAGAACAGATCCATGCTGTAATGGAGCTGCTGTTCCATCTCATCTTCTTTATAGCTGTTCTTCTCAAAAAAGTCCCGCAGCACAAGGCTTTGGCGCAATGCGATCGCTCCGTCCTGTACAAACTGCACCTTATTCTGAAACTGCCCGTTTGTCGTCGTCAGAATATATTCCATATCCTCCTTCGCCTTCTCGGAGGAATAATACAAAAATGTAACTAACAGCGCCATTCCAAGCAGCAGCATCGCGCAGACCGACGTCATCGTCATCCATATCGTAATCTCTGTACTAAGCTTTCGTCTCTTACCCATGCGCCCTGCCTTTTCCCCGTAAAACTACAGTCATTTTAACACGGAACATTCAAAAATACAACGAAAATACACCTATGGAATGCTCTCCGACAGACAGAGCGTGCCCCAGCCCGTTGATGTCAAGTGATTGTCATGAACTTTTTTCACTTTTTTGGAGGTCAAAAGTCCGTAACCCCGCATAACCTCGTTGGGAGAATGATGAATGAAAAGTCTGATCCCCCAGCTATGCTGGGGAGAATAGTGTAAGTGGAAGCGGTAAGGATATCAATAAAAAACCTCCTATGTTATATTGAGCATGGTGTCGCAAGCCAAACTCAAACATAGGAGGTGGTCCCAAATGGACAGTAAAAGCATATCACATACCTGTTGGAAATGCCAATCCCACATAATAATTCATATCTTAGCGTGGCAATACCACTTTATGCTTTCATATCGAAATTACTTTGCATCACAGCATTCTCATTTGTCATTTCCACATTTGTCCCAGTGTTCAGCGCCTTTCTTGCATCGTGATACGCCTCATAATATGCTGATTTTAACGCTGAATGCACTCTCGTTTCTGCTTTTGTCTCTTTCTCATGCCACCCTACTCCGTGCGTGTATGTAAGAACTTCTTCTCCTCCCTCATTATATATATGGAGCGGTCTCGGAAACTCTATGAATCCCATAGTTCCGCTCTTTTTTATTTATTG
>ERZ772969.893-NODE-893-length-25764-cov-23.364153_pt1 | contig 25764 bp, 25 predicted proteins | sample MGYA00511676_ERZ772969 | MGnify/ENA primary metagenome ERZ772969 (study PRJEB29015, sample SAMEA2737651) | human gut metagenome | biome: human gut; feature: human-associated habitat; material: faeces | place: China | collected 2012 ... | reverse complement strand
GAGAAAAGAACAATATTCCAAACAACGAGCGACACGCTTCGCGAGCCGTTCTTATGTCAATAAAAAACTATAACATAGGTTTTGATAGCTGTAATGATCAGGGCGTTTTGTATGATCACGAAGCGTAAACACACAATGCCTATTCCTCTGCCCAAAAGACCATCGCGCCTTCATGACAGACTTCCATGATCCATTCATGATAACGGTCATTTCTTATCATAAATCCGCTGTATCTTGTGGAATTGTAACCGTAGGTTTGATCCATGACTATAAAATTAAGGCTGGAGTTTTGGGAGATAAAGTCCTTAAGCAACATTTTTTCTCCTGTAAAGTTCTCAGCATTTCCGCAAAAGTCAAAAAGGTATACATAACTGAATTTCCATTGAACATTATGAAACTCAACATATCCGTCGGTCTGGGTATAAGGGAAGCTTGTCTTTACCATCCCGGACTGTGTCCGCACGATCAAATTGTCATTGATTGCCTCAAGCGCAGTAATATTCATGTCATGCAGGCTGTAAGGGGCATTGATATTTTCACGAACGATCTGTTTCATACTGATTTCTCCTTGCAATTTCACACAGAAAAATGTGTCCAAAAAGACGGTCATCTTCTTTGGTTAATTAGAGAACAAACGTGCGATCTCCCGGAGGTTTTTACTTTATGAGCAACAAAGTTTCCTGCTAAAACAAAAATAACCCCAATGGAATCATCCATTGGAGTCTCTTAGCAGGGCTACAAGGATTCGAACCTTGAAATGACGGAGTCAGAGTCCGTTGCCTTACCGTTTGGCGATAGCCCTAAGTGCTGTCAACAAAAGCTATTATAACAGATGCGAAAAAAAAATCAAGTGTTTTTTCAAAAAATTTCTAATTTTTTTCCAACCATAGCATAAAACTTCTGCTCACCCCATAAAATATGGGCATTTCCGTTTGTTGTCTCCGTAATTTCTTTCTCGGCTTCCGCGCACACCTCCATCGGCACCATGAGCTTGAGCTCTGCTTCCTCTGCATAAATCGTATCGATCAGCTTGAAATCCTTCTGTGCGATCAGATACTGCAATTTTCCAAGTCCCTGATAATCCGTTTTCACGGAAAGACACCTGCCCGCCTTCTTATCAATGATAACACTTGCTGCCAGCCCCTCCTGTACCGCCTTCTGGTAGGCGCGCACCAACCCGCCCGTTCCAAGCAGCACGCCCCCGAAATACCGCGTGACCACAACCACAGCATTGTGAATATCCTCCCGCAGCAGCACATCCAGCATAGGTCTGCCCGCCGTCTGCGCCGGCTCCCCGTCATCCGAGCATCGGGTGATCTCCTGTCTCTCACCGATCACAAATGCCGAACAGTTATGCCTTGCGTCCCAGTACTTTTTCTTCATCTCCGCAATAAATGCCGACGCTTCCTCCTCCGAGGCAGCCGGCCGCACCGTCGCGATGAAACGAGACTTCTTTTCTGTAATCTCTCCTTCTCCTCCGGTATAAATACATTTCATTGGCGAGCCCCCTTGCTTTTGGTAAAAATTTTCTTTCAACAATCCTATCCGCAAAGGCAATGTTACCATGCTTTTTTCTGTCTTGGCAACCTATTTCCTTAAGAAAATGTGAAGAATCCATAGTATTTTCAGTTTTTTCTTTATTCTAATACAGTTCTCTGTTATAATATGTTGATAATTTATATAGGAAAGGGAGGCCTACCATGAATTATGGAAAAAAACGTACACGGAAGCTCGAACGCGAGTTAGCTTCCAAAGGTACCATGATTCGCAAAAAATTTCAGGTAGTTTTTTGCAAGGCATTGCTTATATGCTTTTTTGCAGTCGTAGTCATCGGCGGATGCAGCGCGTTCGGAATCATATCCGGGATTATCGCTTCCGCTCCGTCGATCGAGGACATCAACGCGACGCCAACCGGTTATCTTACCACGGTGCTTGACGCCGAGGGCAATCAGACGGCTACGCTCGTTGCTTCCGGCTCTAACCGTAAATATGTCACGCTGGACGAAATCCCGAAGGATTTACAACATGCATTCGTCGCGATTGAGGACGAGCGCTTTTACGAGCACAACGGCATTGATATACAGGGTATCCTGCGTGCCGGCATCAAAGGTATTGCTTCCGGCTTTCACTTTAAGGAGGGCGCAAGTACCATCACGCAGCAGCTTTTAAAAAATACTGTTTTCACTGACTGGGTAAGCGAAGAATCATTGGCGGACAAGTTCGAGCGAAAGTTCCAGGAGCAGTATCTTGCACTGCAGCTTGAGAAGATCGTGGACAAGGACTGGATTTTAGAGAACTATCTCAATGCCATCAACCTCGGTCAAAATACGCTTGGTGTGGGCGTCGCTTCCGAACGCTATTTCGGAAAAGACGTTTCCGAGCTCAATCTCTCCGAGTGTGCGGTTCTTGCCGCTATTACCAAGAGTCCCAGCAAGTACAATCCGATCTCCAATCCGGAAAATAATGCTGAGAGACGGAAAACCGTACTGGATTACATGCTGGAGCAGGAGTATATCTCACAGGCAGAGTATGACGAGGCGCTTGCGGATAATGTTTATGAACGCATTCAGCTTGTCAATATCGAAGCATCTGACACAGAGATCAATTCTTACTTTGTAGATGCCATGACAGATGTTGTCATGCAGGATTTGATCGATGAATTGGGCTATACGGAGACACAGGCCTACAAAGCGCTCTATCAGGGCGGTCTTGTGATCGAATCCACGCAGGACCCTTCCATTCAGGCAATCTGTGATGAGGAAATCAATAACCTTGATAATTATGTCGGTGATCCGAAAGTTTCCTTCTCCTACCGCGTATCCATCCAGTCACCGGACGGCAGTGTCAAGCATTACAGCGAGCAGACCATGCTTTCCTACTACCGCTCCGAAAACAGTAATTTTGACATTAATTACGCCAGTCAGGAGGAAGCGGACGCCGCGATCGAGGAATATAAGGCAGAGATCATGAACGAGGGCGACACCGTTGTTGAGGGCAGTGAAACAATCGTCTACACCGTACAGCCCCAGGCAGCCCTGACCGTCATCGACCAGACAACCGGCGAAGTTAAAGCAATCGTTGGCGGACGCGGTGATAAGACCGGCAACAAAACCTTAAACCGGGCTACCGACACGACAAGACAGCCGGGCTCTACCTTCAAGATCATTGCTGCCTATGCGCCTGCATTAGACGCAGGCGGACTGACGCTTGCAACCGTAGAGGATGACGCTCCTTATAATTATACAACGGGAGAGGGCAAGGCGGTCACAAACTATGACAAGCGCTACCGCGGGTTTACGACACTGCGCGAAGCGATCACCGACTCGATCAATATCGTCACCGTTAAGGCGCTTGCAGAAATCGGACCTTCACTTGGCTATGACTATATCCGAAACTTTGGCATCACCACGGTAGGCATTGAGGAAAGCGGCAATGAAACCCTTGCACTCGGCGGTCTGACCAACGGTGTTACCAATCTTGAGCTCACCGCAGCATACGCTGCGATTGCAAACGACGGCACTTACATTGAACCAAAATTTTATACGCGTGTTTTAGATCATGATGGAAACGTCCTTCTTGATAATACCTCTCCGGAAAGCCATACGGTGCTTAAGGAGACAACTGCATGGCTTCTCACAAACGCGATGCAGGACGTTATGACACAGGGAACCGGTTCTGCCGCCTATTTCGGAAGCAGCATGGCACAGGCCGGCAAATCCGGCACAACGACAAAAAGCCGCGATGCTCTTTTCGCAGGCTATACGCCGTATTATACCTGCGTTGTATGGGGCGGCTATGATGACAATGACACGCAAAGCGGAGAAAATACCAGCTATCCGAAGAAAATCTGGAAATCTGTCATGAGCAGGATCCATGAAAATCTGGAATCGGAGAAATTTGAAAAACCGGATGGCATCGTTGCCGTGACTGTCTGTCGTGAATCCGGAAAACTGGCAATCGACGGTGTATGCACCAACGACCCGCGCGGCAACTGCGCTTATACGGAATATTTTGCGGAGGGCACGCAGCCTACCGAATATTGCGACCATCACATTCTTGTGAATATCTGTTCTGAGACAAGCGCCCTTGCAGGTCCGAACTGTCCGAATCAGATTGCCAGCGGCGTATATATCATCGGCGGCAATCCTGCGACTGAAGATGCACCTTATCTTCTGACCGCGGAAATGGCTGCAAACACCTGCCAGTATCACAATGCAGGATATGTCTACAACTTTACGCCTGTACCCGGAGTGACAGAGCCTTCCGGTACAGCTGCTCCTCCTCCGGATGCGGAAGCAGCCCCTTAGTCGACACAGACTGCTTCATATGCGGCAGATGACATGATCGTCATTCTATTGCAGCATAATATAATTTCTTTCACAAAAAGCCGGTACTAGGAATCTCAACAGATTCCTAGTACCGGCTTTTTTAGTGTTTCCAGACAAGTCTCCTCATGCACGCTTCCCATTCCTTTTCTCAAGCCATGGGAGCAGGACATCGCGGTTCCTCACTTTCTCATTTCCAGCTTAATCCTTTCTGCCAGCTCCCTTGCACGCTCAAAATCCTCTGTACGCGTACTCGCAGCACCAAAGCAAAGTCTTACGACCTCCCGCTCCTCCTCCCTGATCTGTGCTTTACGCTCCGCGCTGATGCCGTCTGCATATTCCTCCAGCAGCGATCCGGTCAGCCGCTCCACATAAGCTCCCGCATATGGCCACATTTTCTGCCGCATGGCAAGCTCCTGCTGGATGCCAAGGATCTCGCTCTCCCGCTGTCTGACCCTGTCCTTATGTAAAAGCTTCTCCTCTTTCTCCGCCATCTGCACCTCATACTCCTCAAATGCATCCTCAAGCGCCTCGAAAAATTCCCTCTTAAAATCTACAGGGCGAAGAAAGACACGAAATACTTTGCGCTCATTAAAGAAAAAGGACAGCTGTGCCGGACTGATCGTTGTCGTATAAATGATACAAAGCGTATCGGGGAAATTTTTATTCAGCCATGTGATGATCTGTTCTCCGTTATATCCGTCCAAGGACAAACCTGTCACCGCCACCTGATAAACGTGCTTTTTTAAGCAGGACGCCGCCTGAATGCCGTTGGCAGCAACGTCGATCTTTACCTCCCTGCCCTCCATTGCCGCCAGAAACTCCTGTATAATATCAGGATATTTATTAATAAACAAAAGTCTTTTGCTCATATCTGCACCTCCCGTCTGTTCACAATTTATTCATGTAAGATTCAAAGTTCTTTTACTCGAAAAACACGAAAACTTCATTTCTCTACCGTATACTATCACCATACAAATGATAGTTACTAACATTTGTTATACCCACAAAACTTTTTCATAATCTGCCAGGTAGTTTTTACTGCCTGGCAATCCTCCCTTTTTCAAGGTCTATACTTCAAAAATCAAATCTCCATATGACGGCATCGGCCACATCGTTTTATCCACCAGCATTTCTAATTGATCCACCGGCATCCGAAGCTCATTCATCGCAGTCTTTACGACATCATGATAATAAACTGCCTGCTCTCTGCCCTGCTGCATTCCCGCCGCGGCAACCGTAACCTCCTCAAGCTTTGCCAACGCCTTCTTAGAAGCCAAAAGCAATGCGGAAACCTCGGTCAGAATCTCCGTCTGCACGCTGACATCCGCCATACACGCCTGTTTTACGGCATTAATAGATTCTGCCAGCACAGTCGTGTACTTAATCACTGCCGGAATGATCTGCTTTGTTGCAATATCGATCATCGCTCTCGCCTCAATATTGATCTCCTTTGCATACGTCTCATATTCAATCTCCGCACGGGAATTAAGCTCTGCTCTCGTAAATACCTTAAACTTTTCGAACAAAGCCACTGCTTTTTCTGTATTTAATGCGGGTATTGCATCAACCATCGACTTGATATTTGGCAACCCCCGTCTCTTTGCCTCCTCCACCCATTCCTCCGAATAACCGTTTCCGTTAAATACAATACGCTGATGCTCGGTTGCATATTTTTTGATCAGATCATGCACCGCCAGATCAAAATCGTCTGCCTGCTCCAGCACATCACAGGTCTCTGCAAAAGCCTCTGCCACAATCGTATTCAGTACGACGTTTGGCTGCGCAACGGAATCCTGCGCCCCCACCATACGAAACTCAAATTTATTTCCGGTAAATGCAAACGGAGAGGTCCGGTTGCGGTCTGTCGCATCCTTCATAAAATCCGGCAGCGTGCGGACTCCTGTCTCAAGCTTCTTTCCGCTGATGCTGTGCGTTGCTTCTCCTGTACTGATCAGCTGCGTTAATACATCCTGAAGCTGTTCTCCGAGATAGACCGAAATAATCGCGGGCGGGGCCTCATTTGCCCCCAGACGATGATCGTTTCCGACATCTGCCGCCGATTCCCGCAAAAGGTCTGCATGCTTATCGACCGCCTTTAATACACAGGTAAGGATCAACAGGAATTGTATATTGTCATGCGGCGTTTTCCCCGGCTCAAGCAAATTGATCCCATCATCTGTCGTGATCGACCAGTTATTATGCTTACCTGAACCATTCACGCCCGCAAACGGCTTTTCGTGAAGCAGGCACTGCAGATCATGACGTCCTGCAATCTTCTTTAAGGTTTCCATAACAAGCTGATTGTGATCAACTGCTACATTTGCAGTCGCATAAATCGGGGCAAGCTCATGCTGCGCCGGCGCAGCCTCATTATGCTGCGTCTTTGCCGTCACCCCAAGCTTCCAAAGCTCCTCATTGACGTCCTTCATAAACGCCGCTATCCGCTCCCGGATCGTCCCGAAATAGTGGTCGTCCATCTCCTGGCCTTTGGGCGGCATCGCCCCGAATAAGGTCCGTCCCGTAAAGATCAGATCCTTACGCTGCAGATATTTTTCACGGTCTACGATAAAATATTCCTGCTCCGGTCCAACAGACGGTATCACCCTCTTAGAGGTCGTGTTGCCAAAGAGACGGATCAGACGCAGTGACTGTTCGTTGATCGCTTCCATCGAACGCAGCAGCGGCGTCTTCTGATCGAGCGCTTCTCCGGTATAGGAACAGAATGCCGTCGGAATGCAAAGCGTGGCACCTGCCGCATCCTGCCGCACAAACGCCGGAGACGTACAGTCCCATGCCGTATATCCGCGTGCCTCAAAGGTTGCACGAAGTCCGCCCGATGGAAATGAGGATGCGTCCGGCTCCCCCTTGATCAGCTCCTTTCCCGAAAAGCTCATCAACACCTTTCCGTTCTCCATTGGCGCCGTGATAAAGGAATCATGCTTTTCTGCCGTTACCCCGGTCAGCGGCTGAAACCAGTGACTGTAATGCGTCGCCCCTTTTTCAATCGCCCACTCCTTCATCTCATGCGCAACGACGTCCGCCGTCTCAAGGTCCAGCTCTCTGCCCTCATCAATGACTTCCTTTAGCTTCTTATATACCTTCTTGGGAAGGCGCTCCTGCATCACTGCATCATTAAATACATTTCTGCCGAAGATTTCCGCTGCATTCAGGTATCCTGTTTCGCTCATGTTTTACATCCTTTCCTCTCACCGGTTCTATTCCCTGATGTTTTGCTTTCTTTTAATGTACGCAATTTTCTTCCATATTTCAACTAAAACTTGAAGTCATCAAACAAAAATCCTTTGTGCAGTCTGACAGCAATATTTCATTGATAGCAAAAACTGCCGCGCAAACGATTGGTAAAACTCCTCCCTGATCGTTTGCGCAGCAGCCCTTCTTTCTATTTGCTTAGTTTGCTTTTCCAATAGAGCCAAATAACTCCATTTTCTCTTTTACGGTAGCCTTGATCGCTTCCGTACCCGGAGCAAGCAGCTTACGAGGATCAAATCCCTTACCCTCTAAGTCTTTGCCTGCTTCAATATATTTACGCGTCGCATCCGCAAAGGACAACTGGCATTCCGTATTCACGTTGATCTTTGCAACGCCCAGAGAAATGGCCTTCTTGATCATCTCCTCCGGAATACCTGTACCGCCGTGCAGTACTAACGGCATATCTCCGGTAAGCTTCTGGATGCCGTCCAGTGTCTCAAAGCTTAAGCCTTCCCAGTTTGCCGGATATTTTCCGTGGATATTACCGATACCTGCTGCCAGCATGTCTACGCCGAGATCTGCAATTCTCTTGCACTCCTGCGGGTCTGCGCACTCTCCCTTACCGATAACGCCGTCTTCCTCGCCGCCGATAGAGCCAACCTCAGCCTCAATCGACATACCGTTCTTATGTGCCAGCGCAGCAAGCTCTGTCGTTTTTGCAACATTCTCGTCGATCGCATAATGAGAGCCATCAAACATGATAGAGGAAAAACCTGCCTCTACGCACTTTAAGCAGCCTTCATAGGAGCCGTGATCCAGATGCAGCGCAACCGGAACCGTAATATTTAATTCCTCGATCATTGCCTTTACCATAGAAGCAACTGTCTTATAGCCAGTCATATACTTACCGGCGCCCTCAGACACTCCGAGAATGACCGGAGACTTACACTCCTCTGCCGTTAAAAGAATCGCCTTCGTCCACTCCAAATTGTTAATGTTGAACTGACCGACTGCATAATGTCCTGCTTTTGCTTTGTCTAACATTTCTTTTGCGGATACTAACATATAAAATTCCTCCCTCGTTTGTTATTCAATCTACGGTAATAAACCCCTAACGGTATTATATATTACTTTTCCTAAAAAATAAAGTTAAAAATTTGACAATCTTTATGCCTGTATTTCAGCAGACGGCACCATAATTTCCACAGCCCTGCAAAGATTGCGCACCACGACCTCCTCATGGTCCCCGCCAAATTCTCCGTCAAGCGTCCATGGGATCGGCTGCTTTGCCACAAACCGGACCTCCTCCGCCTTAAAGGAGTACACCATATCCGTGTCATCCACCAGATTGATCAGCGATGCAATGATTTCATTTAATTCAATCGGATTGCGCGGCTTCTTGATCAGCGTGACCTCAAAAACACCGTCGTCCAGCTCCACGTCCTTTCCCGTCATTCCCTTAAATCCGCCCACGGACGTAGAGTTGCTGATCATCCCGTAAATAAATTCTCCCTGTACCACGGCGCCCCGGTACTCCACCTGCATCGGATAAGCCGGAATATCATGCAGACTGCGCACTCCCTCTAAAATATACGCCGCATGCCCCAGAACATTTTTCCACTCCTGACTCGTCTTATAGGAAACAGCCGTAAACAATCCAAACGCCGCCACATAGACAAAATAATCTTCGCCAAACGCACCAATATCACATCCAAACCGTTTTCCCGCAACCGCATTTTCCGCCGCCAGCGCCATGTCCTTTGGAATCCCAAGCGATGCCGCAAAGTCGTTTGTACTGCCCGCCGGAATATAACCAAGCGGCACCCTTTTGTCAGAGCGCATCATCCCTGTTACCGTCTCATCCAATGTTCCGTCTCCGCCGGAGCATACGACTAAATCATATCTGCCGGCTTCTGCCTCCACCTTCCGCTCCGCATCTCCGGCTGCCTGTGTCGGGTAAATTGTAACCTCATATCCTGCTTTTACCATCGTATCTACGATTTCCAAAAGCTGTGTCTTAATCTGCGCCTTACCGGAATACGGATTAAAGACAAACAGCAGCTTCTTTTTTTTACTCATATTGCGCACCTTACTTCTACATGGGTTTTCTGTTATCCGGCAAAAAACTGCTCCACCGCCGCCAGCGCCTCTGCTTCATCCGTGCCCTCCGCGTCTATCACAGCACAGCCATCACCGAGCTTTCCGATACTCATCATTCCCATGATACTTTTGACATTGATTCTTGAATCACCATACTCCAAATAAATCCTGCTGTCAAACCCGTTTGCTGTCTGCACCAGTCTTGCAATTTCCCTTGCGTCAAAATCCTCCCGCCCGTTACACTCAATCTTCTTTCTCATCTTCCCCTCCTGTTGAAACAATCGCCTGCCATCCTTCTCCCAATTTGCCGTTATCATTTCCGCATCCCCTCTGCAATCTCACTGATCTTGCGCAGTCTGTGATTCACCCCTGACTTTCCTACCGGCGGATCTAAATATGTGCCAAGCTCCTTTAACGGCGCTTCCGGATATTCCAGCCGAAGCAGGGCGATTTCCCGCAAATGCTCCGGCAGACTGTCAAGTCCCGCCTTTTCTCTGATGTATGCAATATCCTGCAGCTGCTGCACGGCGGCGTTGACCGTCTTACTGATATTCGCCGTCTCGCAATTTACCTTGCGGTTCACGGAATTGCGCATTTCCTTTAGGATCCTTACATTTTCCAGATCCATCAAGGCAACGTGCGCCTCCATGATATTTAACATATCAACGATCTGCGCCCCCTCCTTGAGATATACGACATAATATTTCTTGCGCGTTACAATCTTCGCATCCATACCGAAGCCGTTGATGATCATGCAAAGCTGTTCTGCCTGCGCCGCACTCCTGCACACAACCTCAAAATGATATGCCTTATTCGGATCGCTCATCGAGCCGCTTGCCAAAAATGCGCCTCTGACATACGCTCTGCGGCAGCAATTCTGCTGAAGTAAAATACCGTTTACCGTATCGGCAGGCTTCGGGCGGTTTGCTTCCTCGTCCCACATTTTTACCGCCTCAAGCATCCGCCATTCCTCTCCCGCCGCAAACTCACTGCCGCTTTCAAATAATTTATGTACCAGCAGCTGATATTTCTCTTTCAGAAGCTGATTCTCCGAATCCGCAGTGTGAACCCTGCATTCAAACGCGATCAGCGCCGCCAATTCTGCGAGCTGGCAATGTCTGCTCCTGCCGATATGCGCTGCCAGCTCTGCCTTCACCTCACTTGAAAATGACATTCCTCTCTCCCTGCTTATTTTCCGCGCAACGCATCCTTTCCGATATCGCGGTGCTCAATTTTCACCCCGTATTCCTTTCTTACGGAAAGTCTGCGGTACAGCTCGTTTGCCAGCGTCACGGAGCGGTGCTTCCCTCCGGTACAGCCAACAGCGATCACCAACTGATTCTTTCCCTCTGTAATATAATTAGGAATCAAAAAGTTCAGCATATCCTCTAATTTCTCAACAAATACGCGCGCCTCCTGAAACTGAAATACATAGTCCTGGATTTCTTTATCATTTCCCGTCTTTGCCCGAAGCCCCTCCACATAATAGGGGTTTGGCAGAAAACGCACGTCGAATACCAAATCCGAATCCGCCGGAATCCCATACTTAAACCCAAAGGACAGCACCGTAATAAACAGATTCTTGTAATCCTGATTTTGTACAAAAATCTTATCTAGTTCTGTTTTCAGCTCCCGTGTCAAAAGACGACTTGTATCTATAATATAATCAGCGCGTTCCTTCAGAAACGCCATCTGCCTTCGTTCTTCCTCAATCCCCTTATCCACGCGCTCATTACCGGAAAGCGGATGATTTCTCCGCGTCTCCTTATAACGCTTCACAAGCACCGAATCCTCGGCATCCAAAAAAAGTATCTCGCAGTGTACACCTGCTGCCTTGATCCTGTTTAACGTATCCCTAAGCTCGGTGAGCGCCTGTCCGTTTCGGATGTCAATGCCGACCGCAACCTTCTGCAGCTCCGTATTTTGCTGCAGATCGGACAATTCTACAAACTTTTCCAGCAATGCGATAGGAAGATTATCCACGCAATAAAAGCCGATATCCTCCATCATTTTGATCGCCGTGCTTTTTCCGGCACCGGACATGCCGGTCAATATCACAAACTTCATGTCCTCCCACAGCCTCCTTTAAAATTCCCCCACCATCTTTACTTCCGGTTCCAGACGAATATCAAATTCACGGTATACTTTATCCTGAACTGCCTCAATCAGCGTACGGACGTCGGCTGCTGTTGCATCGCCGCAGTTTACAATAAATCCGCAATGCTTCTTGGACACCTGCGCTCCGCCGATCTGATAACCGGCAAGTCCCGCATCCTCGATCAGCTTCCCCGCAAAATTTCCCTGCGGACGTTTGAAGGTGCTTCCTGCACTTGGATAGGTAAGCGGCTGCTTTTCCGTTCGCTGCTGACGAATCTCCTTCATGCGCGCTTCAATTTCCGACGGCTCTTTGCGCGAAAGACGCAGCACCGCCGCAAGCACCAGATACTCCTCCTTAAGGATACAGCTTGTGCGGTATCCAAATCCCAGCTCCCCGTTCCTCAGCTCCTTTTGTGTGCCGTCTTTTGTCAGCACAGACACGGACCTGATCAAATCTGCCATCTCGCCGCCGTAAGCGCCTGCATTCATTACAACCGCTCCGCCGATGGTTCCGGGAATGCCGGCGGCAAATTCCATGCCGCCAAGCCCCTGTGCCGCCGCGAAATTGGCAGCCCGCGCCAGAGATATTCCCGCCTCCGCCGTGATTTCCCACGCTCCCTCACCGTACTCTGCGATCGAAAGCGCATCCATCTCCTTGCTGATTTTAATGACAACGCCGCGAATCCCCTGATCGCCAACCAAAAGGTTGCTGCCATTCCCAAAAATATTATATGGCACCTCCTGCTTTTTACACAGACGGATCACCTGCGGCAGGTCTGCCCGCTTGGGCAAAACCATCACATCCGCCGGACCTCCCACGCGAAAGGTGGTGTGTCTGCTCATTGGCTCATGCAGCCGCAGATGCTCTGCTCCCACCACCGCCTGTAATTCCTCAATAAATCTCTGGTCCATATCTGCCATATCTGTCTCCTGCTTTTATGCCTGATCCTTCAAAAACGCAACATATCCGCGATATGCCTCATACAAATCTACCTTGCTGATGATCTCCCACGGAGAATGCATATTCAGTACGGCAACACCGCTGTCGATCACCTGCATTCCGTAATTTGCCAGAATATAAGCAATCGTTCCGCCGCCTCCCTGGTCAACCTTTCCAAGCTCCGCCGTCTGGAACGCAATCTCATTCGCATCCATGATCGCACGCAGACCGCCCACATATTCGGCATTTGCGTCATTCGAGCCCGCCTTCCCTCTTGAGCCCGTATATTTATTGAATACAAGTCCTTTTCCAAAGTAAGCGGTATTTCTCTTTGTCATCACGGACGGGAAATTCGGGTCAAAGGCTGCCGATACATCGGAGGAGAGCACGCTTGAATTTTTCAGGGCACGCCTCAACGCAAGCTCTGAATAAGAGCCTGCCGCATTCATCACCTCTGCCACCGTATTCTCAAAGAAACGCGACTGCATACCGCTCGCTCCGACGCTTCCGATCTCCTCCTTGTCAACTAAAAGACAAACGCTGGTGCGCTCCGGCTTCTCCATCATGAGCATTGCGCGGAAAGACGGATATGCGCATACGCGGTCATCATGACCATATCCCATGATCATACTGCGGTCAAAGCCGTAATCGCGCGCCTCTCCCGCCGGTACGACTTCAATCTCCGCAGAGAGGAAGTCCTCCTCCTCTATACCATATTCCTTGACAAGTAGCTTCATGATATTTGCTTTTACCTTTTCCTTCGCCGCCTTCTCATCTCCGGCTTCCTCTGTCAGCGGAATACTTCCGACAAGCAAATCTAAATTCTCACCCTCAATGACCTTTGCCGCTTTCTTCTCCATCTGCTCGGCAGACAAATGTACCAAAAGATCGCTGATCCCAAAAACCGGGTCTCCCGGCTTGTCTCCGACATTGACCTGCACCAGTGTGCCGTCCTTTTTCGCGATCACTCCGTGCAGCGCGAGCGGCAGCGTCACCCACTGATATTTCTTGATCCCTCCGTAATAATGTGTATCAAGCATCGCAAGCTCGCTGTCCTCATAGAGCGGGTCCTGCTTTAAATCAATGCGGGGCGAATCAATATGCGCGCCCAAAATGTTCATACCACAGGATAAATCCTTACTTCCAATCACAAATAAGGCAAGTCCCTTCCCCATATTGTTCGCATAGACCTTGTCTCCCGCCTTTAATGCGGCACCTGTTTCGATAATCTCCTCAAGCTTTACAAAGCCGGCTTTTTTTGCCTCCGCCTCAAGAACCGTTACGCACTCACGCTCTGTTTTGCATTCTGAAAGAAATCTGCGGTAATCCTCCGCAAATCTGTATACCAGCTCTCTCTTTTCTCCTTCCGGGTATTTCTCCCACGCATTTTTACGTTCCATTTTGTTTTCCTCCATTTTTCTGCTTTTTCTTTCCAACGCCCTGCCTACTCCTCGTCATCAGAGGATTTTCTTGTCAGATTCTCCTGCACACGGCGATACAGCTCCTGCGCCGCATTATAACCCATCTTCTTTTGTCTGTGGTTGACGGCTGCCGCCTCGCAGATCACCGCAAGGTTTCTTCCCGGACGGATCGGCAGGGAATGACACACAACCTTATTGCCGAGAAACTCCGTGTACTCCTCCTCCAGACCCAGACGGTCATATTCATTCTCTTTCTTCCAGTCCTCAAGCTTAATGACCAGATCGATCTGCTGCTTTTCCTTGACGCACTCCACACCGAACAGGGTCTTGACGTCAATAATCCCAATCCCGCGCAGCTCGATAAAATAGCGTGTAATATCAGGCGACGTTCCGATCAACGTATGCTCATTGATCTTTCGTATCTCAACCACGTCATCCGTTACCAGACGATGTCCGCGTTTGACAAGCTCAAGCGCCGCCTCGCTCTTTCCGATACCGCTCTCGCCCATGATCAAAAGCCCCTCTCCGTATACGTCCACCAGCACTCCGTGAATCGTGATACACGGCGCCAGCTGCTCATTCAGACAATAGATCAGCTCCGCCATAAACTCCGACGTGCTCCGCTTCGTTCCAAGGATCGGAAGTTCATGCTCCTCAGCCAGCCGCAAAAACAGCTCGTCCGGCTGAAGGTCCCTGCAGAATATGACGCACGGAATATCGTATTCCATAAACGCACGGTAAATTTCTTCCTTCTTCTTTTCATCCAGCTTCTGCAAATAGGTATACTCTACCGTTCCGATAATCTGCACGCGCGACTGCTCAAAATGTTCAAAATATCCGCTTAGCTGCAGTGCCGGACGGTTCACATCACTGATCATGATCCGATGCTTCTTTAACTCCATATCCGGCAGGAAATTATAAAGGTCCATGAGCTTTACAATCTTTGCTATACTAACTCCCGACATCTCCGACTCTCCTTTGCAATTCTTATATTCCACAACAGGAACCACTCCTTGGGTTCACTTGTGTAAATTATATCATATGCAATCCTATTCTTCAACATTCCGGAAGAATCGATACACTGCCTCCGCCGCACGCTGGTTCATGCCGTCTGTCGCCGCCAAATCCTCCAGCTCCGCCGCCTTGATCGCCTCCAGCGACTGATATTTTTTCATCAGCGCCTTCCTGCGCGCCGGACCGATTCCCGCAATATCATCCAGCACCGAATGCACCTGCTCCTTGCTGCGCAGCGAACGATGATACTCGATCGCAAAACGGTGCGCCTCGTCCTGTATGCGGGTGATCAGCTTAAAACCCTCACTCCCGCGGTCAATGGGTATCTCCACATTCTTATAATATAATCCGCGCGTCCGGTGATTGTCATCCTTTACCATGCCGCAGACAGGGATATTCAGCTTCAGCTCATCAAGCACCTTTAAGGCAATATTCACCTGTCCGCGCCCGCCGTCCATCATCAAAAGGTCGGGAAATCTTGTAAAGCTGCCGTATTCCTCTGACAGCTCCTTCCCCTCCAGTTCTTCCAGCTCCCGCATTCCGTGCGTAAATCTTCTTGTCAACACCTCATGCATTGATGCGTAATCATCCGGGCCGCTGACTGTTTTGAGTTTAAATTTCCGATAATCGCTCCGCTTTGGCTTTCCCTTCTCATATACGATCATCGAGCCGACTGTCTCAAACCCGTTTGTATTGGAGATATCAAAGGCTTCCACACGGACAAGCTGCTCCATGCCAAGCAGCTTTTCAATCTCCTTGAGTGCGCCGATCGTGCGCCCCTCCTCACGCTTTAGCTTCTCCCTGTCCTGTGAAAGCACAAGCTGTGCGTTCTTCTGCGCCAGCTCGACAAGCTTTTCCTTCATTCCCTTCTGCGGAACACGGATATAGACCCTTGCGCCGCGCTTCTGCGTCAGCCATGACTCTAAGATTTCCGCTTCCTCAATCGCCTCCGGCAGCATCACCTCGCGTGGGATAAACGGCGTTCCCGCATAAAACTGTTTTAAAAACGTATCCAAAATCTGCGACCCGCCATCCTCCGCGCCAATACGCATATAAAAATGATCTCTGCCAATAAGCTTTCCGCCACGGATAAAAAACACCTGCACCACGGCGTCCCGATCGTCCGCCGCATATGCAATAATATCCTTATCCTCGCCGTCCGTATGCGTCATTTTCTGCTTCTGGGCAATCTGCCTGACGCTGCCAAGCAGCTCCCGATACTCGATCGCCTTCTCAAATTCCAGATTCACAGAAGCCTCATTCATCTTCTCCTCCAGAGACTGTATGACAGGCGCATAGTTTCCATTCAAAAACTCAAGTACGGAATTGATCCTCTCCCGATATTCCTCCTTCGAGATATACCCCTGACACGGACCTGCGCACTGATGAATATGGTAATCCAGACAGGCGCGCTCCTTCCCGATGTCTCTCGGCAGATTCCTGCTGCAGGTGCGAAGCTGATAAATCTTGTTGACAAGCTCGATCGTATCCTTGACCGCCCCCGCGCTTGTATAGGGTCCGAAATAGCGGGACTTGTCCTTCTTCTGCTGACGTGAAAAGAGGACTCTCGGAAAATCCTCTCCGAGAGTCACTCTGATATACGGATATGTCTTATCATCACGCAGCATCGTATTATATTTCGGGCAATGCTCCTTGATCAGATTGCATTCCAGCACCAACGCCTCAAGCTCCGAATCCGTCACGATATATTCAAATCGCGCAATCTGCTTTACCATCTGCGCCTTCTTGATCCCCTCGTTATGACTTGGCTGAAAATATTGGTGCACCCGCTTTCTTAAGCTGACCGCTTTCCCGATATAAATGATCGCATCGCGGTTATCATGCATAATGTAAACTCCCGGCTGATCCGGGAGTTTCTTTAATTCCTCTGCTATATCAAACATTATTCCGCTCCATCTAATGCCTTGCGTGCTTCCTCCGCCTGCTCGAAAAATGTCTTTTTCTCATTCTCCTCCTCCGGCTCAGGAATGCCCTTTAATTCACGGAAAATCTTCATAAATTCCTTACCGGTGATCGTCTCATGCTCATACAGATAATCAGAGATATGATCGAGAACCTCGCGATTTTCCGTCAGCATCTGAGTCGCTTCCTCATAAGCTGAATTGATGATCGACAATACCTCCTTATCAATCTGAGCTGCCGTATCTTCCCCGCAGATCAGACCTGCACGATTTTCCAGATACTGATTCTCCACCGTCGCCAGACACATCATACCAAACTTATCCGACATACCGTACTGCGTCACCATTGCCCGCGCAATCGTTGTCGCTCGCTCAATATCGTTTGCCGCTCCACTCGTTGCAGAATCAAACACCAGCATCTCCGCCGCACGCCCCGCCATATAGGTCGTAATCTTCGCCAAAAGCTCCTCCTTCGTCTGCAGGAACTTCTCCTCCTCCGGCGTCTGCAGTGTGTAGCCGAGCGCTCCCATCGTTCTTGGCACGATCGTGATCTTTTGTACAGGCTCCGTATTTTTCTGAAGCGCCGTCACCATCGCATGACCAACCTCATGATAAGCCACGATCTTGCGCTCCTTTTCGCTCATGATGCGGTCCTTCTTCTCCTTTCCGCCGACTGCCACAAGTTCAAACGCATCAAACAAATCAGATTGATTGACAAACTTTCTTCCGTTTTTGACTGCGTTGATCGCCGCCTCGTTGATCATATTTGCAAGATCCGAGCCGACCAGCCCCGCCGTCGCAAGCGCAAGAGCATCTAAATCGACCGTCTCATCCATCATGACATCCTTCGCGTGAACCTTTAAGGTCTCAAGACGTCCCTTTAGGTCCGGCTTATCTACAATAATGCGCCGGTCAAATCGTCCCGGACGCAGCAGCGCCTTATCAAGCACCTCCGGACGGTTTGTCGCTGCGAGGATCAAAAGTCCCTTTGACGTATCAAATCCATCCATTTCCGCAAGAAGCTGATTTAAGGTCTGCTCGCGCTCGTCATTACCGCCGTATCTGGTGTCACGGCTCTTACCGATCGCATCGATCTCGTCGATAAAAATAATACACGGCGCCTGCTTCTGCGCCTCCTTAAAGAGGTCACGCACACGGGATGCACCCACGCCGACAAACATTTCCACAAAGTCAGAACCTGCCAGCGAGAAAAACGGCACCTTCGCCTCTCCGGCAACTGCTTTTGCAAGCAGCGTCTTACCGGTTCCCGGCGGTCCTACAAGAAGCGCTCCCTTCGGAAGCTTCGCTCCAATATCACGGTATTTTGCCGGATTATGCAAAAAGTCCACAACCTCCTGCAGCGACTCTTTCGCCTCATCCTGCCCTGCAACATCCCGGAAGGTCACACCCGTCTCGCGTTCCACATAAACCTTTGCGTTGCTCTTGCCGACGCCCATTGCGCCGCCGTTTCGCTCCATCCTGCGCATCGCCATGCCAAGCAGGATCCATATCAGCGCGATCGGAATCAGGTATGAAAGGATACCGATGATCATCGTTGATGTATTATCCGGGATAACTCCGTTGATCTCCACATTATATTTCTTCAGAAGCGGGATCAGCGTATTATCATTGACGATTCCGCAGTAGTATGTCTTTTCATACGGAACCTTACCGTCAGATTTTAAGGTAATATCAATCTGATAGCTTCCGATCTGGACCGATTCAACACTGTGTCCCTTCCATTCGCCCTCTCCGGTCACCATATCAAGAAATTCCGAGTAGGAGACCTCCTCCGTTCTCATCTGTGCGAACTGATTTGTGATCATGCTCATCACAAAAAGCGCAACGAGCGATACCATAATAAACGCCATGATCATCTGACTATTGCGGTTATTCTTATCTCCATTTCCTCCTCTGTTCGGATTTCCGTTGCTGTTATTATTCGGTCCCTGATTCTCCATAAAACAATTTATCCTTTCCCAAACAGAAAGTCTCTGCAAAGACTCTCTGAATATTCTCGTATATCTTCTTTATTATATTGAAATTAAAAACCAAAAGCAATACGCAGTTCGTGAACTTTTCCTGATTTTTCTAAATTGTTTCTAAAATTTCAACATATTTTCATACACGTTCCATATCTACATCTGATGCCTTACAACTGCATACTCATCGTTCGACTGGTAATACGGACATCCTTTGTAAGCCGTCTGAAGCAGGCGCGCCGCATCATCCTCATCCATATCTACTTCACAGTAATACTGCCCGTCCCCCTCGTCATAAACATTGTATACACAGCTGTCGCAGCTTGTCTGTGCCATGTTCATCCTCCCCCTTTACTTCCATCTGCACAGCACCTCATCATAAAGACGAAGCAAAAATGTACGCAGCAGCTCCCGCTGCGTCTCCCAGTATTTTTCCGTAATCTCATCCCCATCCGGCTGCATTTCCGTTACCTCCAACACGGCGTCTAAGATCTCCGGATTCAAATCATCCATCGCCTCCTGTACCGCCGCCTCAAAATCGCAGTAGCTCTCACTTGTCAGATACAGGATAAAATTATCACGGTTTAAGTTTCGCACCTCATAGCTTCCCGTAAAAATATCATTCCCCGCCTGTGCAATGCGGATAAACTCCTCGCGCACCGTCTCATAATCGACCGGACAATAGCTTTCTGTAAAAAATTTTTCAAATACTTCCTTCTCAATCCTCTGTTCCTTCAAAGCTCATTCCCTCGTTTTCTTGCATTTTCATGAATGCTGTGCTATTTTATCATGAGACGTACGGCTGTGCAACCGCATAAACGCACAGTCTGCCATATTCCCAGAACGGAAAGGAGCACGATCATGCCCATGTATGAACAATTACCAAAAGACCCTGTAATGCTGCTAAGCTTCATAAACACACAGCTTCGTGATAACTACGCGTCCTTTGCGGAATTTGCAGAAGCCTATCCGGCAGATGCAGACGCCGTTGCTGCCTCACTGCGGACAATCGACTACGAATATGACCCCAAGCGCAACCAGTTTGTCTAAACCTCTGTCGTCTCATCCCTCAGGTAATTTCTGACACGCTTCCAGTCCGGGTAAAACTGCGTCATGTACGCCCAGAACGCCGGACTGTGGCTCGCCTCCAAAATATGCGTCATCTCATGCACCACCACATACTCCAGACAAAACGGCGGCTTTTGCAGCAGCGCCAGATTAATATTAATATGGTGCGTCCTGACATTACAGGAACCCCAGCGTGTTTTCATCTGACGGATCGTAATGCTGGAAACCTGAACTCCCATCACCGGCTCCCACTTTGCCACCAGCCGCTCTGTCTCTGCTTTCAGCTCCTGCTTCTGCCGTTCCCTCTCGGCTTCGCTCAAAGCCTCTCTTGTCCCGGAATTTTCTCTGATCGCCTCATACTTTCTTTTATATTTTCTGATCCAGTCGATGCGCTCCTTTGCAAATGCATAAATGCGCGCATCCTCCATCTGTGCAGGCGCTGAGATCAGGACGCTTCCATCCTCCTTGCGAATCCGCAGATACATATTTTTCATCTGCTTTTTGATGACAGTTACCGTGATCTCCTCCACCTGTATCTGGTAGGTCCGCTGCTTCATTCGTTCTCCTCCGCTTTTTCCGCTGTCTGATACCGGCTTAGTATCTCCTGCAAATAATCCTCATATGCCTTTGCCACATGTTTTGGCGACTCAATCCTTACATCAGCACCCAACCCTGTCAGCCAGCCGAAAAACTGACGGCTCACCGCAACCTCCACGCGCGCGCGAATCTGCGTTCCCTCGATCCTGCGCATCGCGACGTCCTTTCCGAAGCGGTCGATCATCACGCCTGTCATTCCCTCGTCGCAGCAGAGCGTCACCGTTTCCTCCTCCCCCGCAAACATACCGAACGTCTTTTTGGAATAAGACGCCGCATCAAACTGCATAAGCAGCTCCTTCCCCTCGCGCTCCGCGCCAAGCAGACTGATCCTTAACATTTTATCGACACGATAATGACGGATCTCACTGCTTCTGCCGTCATACGCAATCAAATAATAATTCTCATCATCCCACAAGAGCAGCCACGGACTGACCTCATAAAACGCGCCGTCATGACGCAGCTTGATCTCCTTGTCCACGCTCCACGAAAAATATTGGAACTGTATCCTCACATTCTCCCCGATCGCCTTATAGATGAGGTCCACATTATAGTAAATACTCTCATTTACCGCCTTATTCCTGTCCGCCACAACGACCTGCCTGTGAAGCTGCCTTGCCTGCGCCTTGCTGCAGAGCGTCTCAAGCTTGCCGATCAGCTGCCTCGACTTCTTTAAGGTGATAAACTTCGACGCCTGCACCGCATCTACAAGCAGCTTTAACTCTGCAAGCTCAAATTGCCTTTCTGCAAGATAATATCCGCCCGTCCGTCCCTTTTGCCTGATAATATCCATTCCAAATTCCTGCAAAAGCTCAATATCCGTATAAATGGACTTGCGCTCCGCCGCTATATCATTCGCCCGAAGATGCGCAATGATCTCATTCGTCGTCACCACATGATCCTCGTCTGTTTTCTCCATAAGAAACTGCATAATATATAAAAGCTTTAATTTCTGCCTTTCTGATCTTGCCATACAAATCTTCCCACTTTCCCATCCCGCTATGCCTAATCATATCACGTTCACCTTCTTTTGGCTATTGCCAGATAAACAAATGAGTGCTATAATTTCAGTAGAACTTCACAGGAATTACCGGGAGACATGAGCAAGGTAAACAACAACGATCTTATCGTTTTGTTTTCCTTGCTCTTTTTTACTTTTAAGAAGCTTTGCTCCCCACCAAATCGCTTCGGATCGGAGGATTACTATGTATGATGCAATCATCATCGGAGCCGGTGTTACCGGTAGCGCGATTGCGCGCGAATTAGCAAAATATCAGGCGAGCATCTGCGTCATCGAGCGCGAGGAAGACGTCTGCTGCGGCACGTCTAAAGCAAACAGCGCGATTATCCATGCGGGCTTTGACGCAGAGCCGGGCAGCAGGAAGGCGGCGCTGAATGTCCGCGGAAATGCCATGATGGACACACTTTCCAAAGAACTTTCCATTCCCTTTACCAGAAACGGTTCGCTTGTCGTCTGCACAAAATCCCAAAATCGGGCAGGCCTTACGGCGCTGTTGGAAAAGGGACGAAAAAACGGCGTGCCCGATCTTCGTATTCTGGAGCGGGAAGAACTTCTTTTACTCGAACCGAACTTAAGCGACGACGTTGTCTGCGCATTGCTTGCGCCAAGCGGCGGCATCGTCTGTCCGTTTGAGATGACAATGGCATTTGCAGAAAACGCCGCCATCAATGGCATCACCTTCTTCTTGAATACACAGGTACAGTCTGTCAGAAAAACGGTGGACGGCTATGAACTCTCAACCCTTCATACAGATACCGGAAAGGAGGCGGCTTTTTTTGCAAAAGCTGTGATCAACGCCGCCGGTGTATATGCCGACGAACTCAACAATATGGTAAGCGCCCACAAGCTCCGCATCACTGCTCGCAAGGGAGAATACTGTCTGCTTGATAAAGCTGCAGGCACACACGTTTCCCACACCATTTTCCAGCTTCCATCTAAAATGGGAAAGGGCGTGCTCGTGACCCCGACCATCCACGGCAATCTTTTGATCGGTCCGACCGCCGTAGACGTTACCGATAAGGAAGCCGTCAATACCACGCAGGAGGGACTTGATATCCTAAGCGAAAAAGCCGCGTTAAGCGTCAAAGACCTGCCGATGCGTCAGGTCATCACCTCCTTTGCCGGGCTGCGCGCGCACGAGGCGGGCGGCGACTTCATCATCGGAGAAGCTCCCGACGCTCCCGGCTTTATCAACGCCGCCGGCATCGAATCGCCGGGACTCTCCTCCGCCCCCGCGATCGGAGAGCTTGCCGCACAGCTTGCCGCAGATTTCCTCTCCCTACAAAAAAAGGAGGACTTTATCTCTGAGCGCAAAATCCTCCGTCCCGAGACGCTTTCTATGGAGGAGCGCAACCGTCTGATCAAGGAGCAGCCCGCATACGGCAATATTATCTGCCGCTGCGAGATGATCAGCGAAGGGGAGATCATAGACGCCATTCACCGCCCGCTCGGCGCACGCTCCTTAGACGGCATAAAACGCCGCACGCGCGCCGGCATGGGACGCTGCCAGTCGGGCTTTTGTTCGCCGCGCACCATGGAGATCCTGGCACGAGAGGTTCCGATGACGATGTCTGACGTTACAAAAAACGGGATCGGCAGCGCCCTCATCGTCGGCAGAAATAAAATGCTCTCAGAAGAATCGCTTCGGAACGGAGGAATGTCATGAAAAATTATGATCTTGTCATCATCGGCGGAGGTCCTGCCGGACTTGCGGCGGCGATCTCTGCAAGAGACTGCGGAATAGAAAATATTTTAATCCTCGAAAGAGATAAGGAGCTTGGCGGTATTTTAAATCAATGCATTCACAACGGCTTCGGTCTCCATACCTTCAAGGAGGAGCTGACCGGTCCCGAATATGCCGCACGCTTCATCGGGCAGGTTTTTGCACGGAATATCCCGTATCTGCTCAACACAATGGTATTAGACATCTCTGTCTTTGAAAACGGAGACAAAAAAGTAACCGCAATGAACCGCACGGACGGCATGTTTGAGCTTTGTGCGAAATCAGTCATCCTTGCCATGGGCTGCAGGGAGCGTTCCAGAGGTGCGCTTAATATCCCGGGCTATCGTCCCGCCGGCATCTACTCTGCCGGGACAGCACAGCGCTTTGTCAACATGGAAGGATTTATGCCGGGACGCGAGGTTGTGATTTTAGGTTCGGGCGACATCGGACTGATCATGGCGCGCCGCATGACCTTAGAGGGAGCAGTCGTAAAAGCAGTCGCAGAGCTGATGCCGTACTCCGGCGGCTTAAAACGAAATATCGTACAATGCTTAGACGATTTTAACATTCCGCTCAAGCTAAGTCACACCGTTATTGATATTGAGGGAAAGGAACGCGTACAGGCGGTGACGATCGCGCAGGTCGGTCCCGACAAAAAGCCGATTCCCGGCACCAGTGAACGCTATTCCTGTGACACACTGCTGCTCTCCTGCGGTCTGATACCGGAAAATGAGCTCAGCAAAAACGCCGGCGTCTCCCTTCACCCGGTCACTGCCGGACCAATCGTAAACGACAGTCTGGAGACAAACATTCCCGGTATCTTTGCCTGCGGCAACGTGCTTCACGTCCACGACCTTGTCGATTATGTGTCACAGGAGGCTGCCGCCGCGGGAAAAAATGCCGCACGCTATCTTTTAGAAGACACTGCCAAAACCGGCCCGAGCGTCGAGCTTTACGCAGAGGGCGGCGTACGCTACACCGTTCCGTCCCGCCTGTGCCCTGAACGCATGGATGATACCATTACCGTCCGCTTCCGCGTGGACAATATTTACAGGGATCATGCCATCGCCGTCTATCTGGATGATACACTGCTGCAAAAGAAAAGGCGACTGGTCATGGCGCCCGGAGAAATGGAACAGATTGTCCTTGACAAGAAAAAATTAACTGCTCATCCTTCGCTGCAGCGGATTACCGTTCGCATCGAGGAAGCGTAAGACGAGGAGGATTTCTTATGATCACAAACACAGAATTGACCTGTATTAACTGCCCGCTCGGTTGTGCGCTTACTATCGCTTCTGAAAACGGCAGCATTCTTTCTGTCACGGGCAACACCTGTCAGAGAGGAGAAGCCTACGCAAGGGCAGAGATCACTGCCCCGGCACGGATCGTAACCACCTCTGTCCCTGTCTTAAGCGGCAGCTGCCCAATGGTCAGCGTAAAAACCGCTTCCGCCATTCCAAAGGGCAAAATCTTTGACTGTATCGCTGCACTAAAAAACATTACGGCAGCTGCGCCGATCGCCATCGGAGACGTCATATTACAAAACGTGGCAGACACCGGAATTGACGTGGTTGCCACCAGAGACGTTTCCGCAAACGGATCGCCGATTGATTGTAAGCGCAAAATAATTCGACGGATTGTGTTGCCCTAAAAATCATTCCATAATAATCATTAGAAAATGCAAGCATTTCACTTCATCTTCTCTTGCTAGAAATGATAGATGCGAGCATTTTATTCTATCCGATTTATGGAGGTGTGCTCATGAGAAGCAAAAGAATACCTGCCGAAGAACAATACCGTCTCATCATGGAATGCCGTCAAAGTGGATTGACAGATCATCAATGGTGTGTGGAACACGACATTAAACCGGGAACTTTTTACAACTGGGTAAAAAGGCTGCGTCAGAAAGGTTGTGTGGATTTGCCAGCGTCAACCGGACGCAGCTATCGTGCACCGGAAAGCCAGGAAGTTGTCAGAGTGGATTTTCATGATACTGACCCGCTCCCATATGAACAGCCATTAAATGTGATTCCGGTAGCTACGAAAAAAAATAACCTTTCCGTAGCAGAGCCAATGAAGCTGTCTGTAGGAAGTTTGCATCTAACAATACCAAATGGAACAGATCCTCAGCTTCTGGCTCAAACGCTTCGCATTGTGAAGGAGTTGGAATGTTAGGGGATATCACAGCCGCCGATGAAATCTATATCGTAACAGGCAGAACGGATATGCGGAAATCCATTGACGGGCTGTGTGCTATTGTAGAGGATCAACTCCATATGGATCCAAGGCGAAGCGCCCTGTATCTTTTCTGTGGAAAACGTTGTGACAGGATCAAAGCTTTGCT
>ERZ772969.891-NODE-891-length-25807-cov-3.568111_pt1 | contig 25807 bp, 18 predicted proteins | sample MGYA00511676_ERZ772969 | MGnify/ENA primary metagenome ERZ772969 (study PRJEB29015, sample SAMEA2737651) | human gut metagenome | biome: human gut; feature: human-associated habitat; material: faeces | place: China | collected 2012 ... | reverse complement strand
ATCGAGGGACAGATACGAGGAATAAAAAAGATGATAGAAAACGATGCTTATTGCAATGATGTTCTTATCCAGTCAGCGGCGGTTGGTGCGGCGATAAATGCTTTCAACAGAGAGCTTTTGTCAAATCATATCCATTCCTGTGTTGTCAGAGACATAAGGGAGGGAAAAGATGAGGTTGTGGATGAGTTGATGGTGACATTGCAAAAGCTTATAAAGTAAGAAAGAGAGGACAAAATGGAACAGTTTAAAGTTACGGGTATGCATTGTGCGGCGTGCAGTGCAAGAGTTGAAAAAGCAGTTTTGAAAGTACCCGGTGTTACTTCATGTGCGGTCAGTCTGCTGACTAATTCGATGGGAGTAGATGGTGATGCTGATGCACAGACTATTATTTCAGCTGTTAAGCAGGCGGGTTATGGTGCGTCTGTTAATGGTGACGAGTCGCAAGGTGCAACAGGTGCAGATACCGGACTTGAGGATACGGACACACCTGTATTGAAAAAGAGACTTATAGCATCAATATTTTTTTTGGCAGCACTTATGTATTTTTCAATGGGGCATATGATGTGGGGCTGGCCGCTTCCTAAATGGTTTGAGGGAAATCATGTCGCAATGGGACTTTTGCAGATGATTCTTGCGGCGATAATTATGATAATAAATCAGCATTTTTTTATAAACGGATTTAAAGGACTTATAAACCGTTCGCCTAATATGGATACGCTTGTGGCACTCGGTTCTATGGCATCATTCGTTTGGAGTGTGTATGTGCTGTTTGAAATGACAGGTGCACAGGCTGCAGGTGATGAGAAAGCTGTTATGAATTATATGATGGATTTTTATTTTGAATCTGCGGCTATGATACTTACGCTTATCACGGTTGGTAAGATGCTTGAAGCCCGCTCTAAAGGAAAGACTACGGATGCACTTAAAGGTCTTATGAACCTTGCACCTAAGACGGCAGTTGTACTGATTGACGGTGAGGAAAAGACAGTTGCGGTAAGGCGTGTGAAAAAAGGTGATATTTTTGTTGTAAGACCTGGAGAAAATATTCCGGTTGACGGCTGTATAATCGAGGGAAACAGTGCCGTAAATGAGTCGGCACTTACAGGAGAGAGCATACCTGTCGATAAGGAAGTAGGAGACATGGTATCGGCTGCGACGATTAACCAGTCGGGTTATATCAAGTGCGAAGCCACAAGAGTAGGCGAGGATACTACATTATCACAAATTATAAAAATGGTGAGTGATGCAGCTGCGACAAAAGCACCTATCGCAAAGATAGCTGATAAAGTGTCGGGAGTGTTTGTGCCGGTTGTTATCGTGCTTGCGATAATAACAACGATAGTATGGCTGATTGCAGGAAAAGAAGCCGGTTATGCACTTGCAAGAGGAATTTCTGTACTCGTAATAAGCTGTCCTTGTGCATTAGGTCTTGCGACACCTGTTGCCATAATGGTAGGTAACGGTGTTGGTGCCAAAAACGGTATTTTGTTTAAAACGGCGGTTTCGCTTGAGGAGACAGGTCGTGTAAACATAGTTGCACTTGATAAAACAGGTACGATAACTATGGGCGAGCCCAAGGTGACAGATATGATACCAACGACAGGATATGATGATAAGTCGCTGTTAAAACTTGCCTATTCGCTTGAGGCAAAAAGTGAACATCCGCTTGCAAAAGCTGTTGTAAATGAAGCAGAGAGCAGAAATATAAAGGCAGATGAAGTTGACGGATTTAAGATACTTCCGGGAAACGGTCTTACGGCACAGTATAACGGCGGTACGATAACCGGAGGAAGTTTTAAATTTATAAGCAAACAGATAAATGTATCAGACGAGATAAGACAGAAAGCAGAAGAACTTGCAAAAGAGGGAAAGACACCGCTTCTTTTTGCACAGGACAATAAATTGTGTGGTCTGATTGCGGTAGCTGACACGATAAAGGAGGACAGCCCGGCGGCAGTTAAAGATTTAAAAGATATGGGAATAAGGGCTGTCATGCTCACGGGAGATAACGAGAGAACGGCGAAAGCCATCGGAGCACAGGCGGGAGTTGATGAGGTTATAGCAGGAGTTCTTCCTGATGGAAAAGAAAGTGTTATAAGAGAACTGATGGGACAGGGCAAAGTTGCTATGGTAGGTGATGGAATAAACGATGCTCCTGCACTTACAAAGGCAAATATAGGAATAGCCATCGGGGCAGGTGCGGACATAGCGATGGATGCGGCAGATGTTGTTCTTATGAAGAGCAGATTAAGTGATGTGCCGGCAGCTATAAGACTCAGCAGATTTACGCTCAGAAATATACATGAAAATCTGTTTTGGGCATTTATTTATAATATTATCGGAATACCACTTGCGGCGGGTGTGTGGATACCGATATTCGGCTGGACATTAAATCCGATGTTTGGTGCTTTGGCAATGAGTTTATCAAGCTTTTGTGTTGTAACAAACGCATTGCGGTTAAACTTTGTTAATATAAAAAAATGTAAATAGTATATGTTTTTTTGATTATGAAAGTATCTGACATAATATGAAAAAGTCTGATATAATGCAAAAAAACAGGAACAGGAGGAAAAAGTTATGGTCAAGACAATAGTAGGAATTGATGGAATGATGTGTGGAATGTGTGAGAGTCATGTAAATGATGTAATAAGAAAGTCATTTGATGTAAAGAAAGTTTCTTCATCACACAGTAAGAAAAGAACAGAGATAATCTCAGAGGAAGCATTAGATGAAGATAAAATCCGTGCAGTTATAGATGAGACCGGATATACCGTAATGTCGGTAGAGACAGAGCCTTACAAGAAAAAATTTGGATTATTTTAAGTAGAAATATACTACTTTGACTAATGGACGCTTTGAAGAAGGAGTATTATTCTGCACTTAGGGACGCTTTCACTCGGAGAATAGCGTAGAGGTACATAGGTGAGCCAAAATACGCTCGCTTATTTACCGGCGATGTTCTAACGCCCTTCGGTCAGAATTGTAAACCTTCTTCAAAGCTGTTTTTTATTTAGAGATAAAAATATTATCCTGCATTTTGTATGGTAAGTACAGTTTTTATTGGTGAACTTTTTTGTGTTTTTGTGGAGATTTTGTTTATTTATTTGACAGTGTTGTATATTTAAGTGTATATTTTTATATGTATGAAAATGAAAAGTATAATAGGTACTTGTGAAAGCATAGTAATACATACTTAATATAGTATATAATTTGTTTTGCAATTACCTAAGAAGGAAAGAGAGGGAGTTTTATGTTAAGGATTGAGAATCTGACTAAGATTTATGGAGATAAGAAAGCTGTTGATGACCTTTCTCTACACATAAATGCGGGAGAGATTTATGGCTTTATAGGTCATAATGGAGCAGGTAAGACGACGACACTTAAGTCTGTTGTCGGGATTTTGAAGTTTGATGAGGGTAAGATTTTTGTTGACGGGGAGTCTGTTTTAAAAAATCCTATTGAATGTAAGAAAAAAATTGCTTATATACCTGATAATCCGGATATTTATGAGTTTATGACAGGAATAAAATATCTGAATTTTATCGCTGATATTTTTAAAGTCGATGCTGACACAAGGCAGGAACGCATTAGGAAATATGCGGATATATTTGAGATTACGGATGATCTTGGCCAGCCGATAGCAGCATATTCACATGGCATGAAACAGAAACTTGCGATTATTTGTGCATGGCTTCACAATCCTAAACTTATTATCATGGATGAGCCTTTTGTCGGACTTGATCCAAAGGCATCTCATTTATTAAAGGAAATGATGAGGGAGTTTTGTGATAATGGCGGAGCAATCTTTTTTTCAACACATGTACTTGAAGTTGCAGAGAAACTTTGCGACAAGGTGGCTATAATAAAAGGCGGCAGACTTATCAAATCTGGTACTATGGAAGAAGTAAAAGGTGATGACAGTCTTGAAGATGTCTTTTTGGAATTGGAGGATGAATAATGACATGGATTCTTATAAAGAAACAGATGATGGAGATATTCAGGAGCTATTTTTATGATTCAAAGAAGAATAAAAAGCGTTCAACTGTTTCAACAATATTATTTATGCTCATATATGCAGTGATGATGGTTGGTGTGCTGGGCGGAATGTTTGCATATTTTTCAAAAGGTATCTGCGGACCGTTTGCAGCGGTAAATATGAGTTGGCTTTATTTTCTTATAATGAGTATGGTTGCTGTATCACTCGGTTCATTTGGCAGTGTTTTTAATACATATTCAGGTCTTTATATGTCAAAGGACAATGATCTGCTCTTGTCAATGCCTGTTCCTGTAAGAACGATACTTATAGCAAGGCTTGCAGGCGTTTATCTTCTCGGTCTTATGTATTCAGCAGTAGTGATAGTGCCTGCCGTAATTGTTTACTGGGTTGTTGCAAAATGTACCGTATTAAATGTAATAGGTTCAATTTTGCTTATAGTAATTATTTCACTCATTGTGCTTATATTGTCATGTATTCTCGGCTGGTGTGTGGCAAAGATAAGCAGAAAATTGAAAAATAAAAGCTTTATTACTGTATTGGCATCACTTTTATTTTTTGCCGCATATTATTTTGTATTTTTTAAAGCACAGGAAGTAATAAATAAAATTATGGTTAATGCGGTTGTTTATGGGGAAAATGTTAAAAATAAAGCATACCCTGTATATATGTTTGGAAGAATAGGTGAGGGTGACATAAGTGCAATGCTTATCTATACAGTTGTGATAGTGATTTTATGTGCTCTGATATACCGTGTGCTTTCAGGCAGCTTTATAAATATTGCTACATCAAATAATACTGTTTCAAAAGTCAGATATAAAGAGAAAAAGAGTAAAATGAAAAATCAATTTGCGGCGGTTCTCTCAAAAGAATTTGCACGATTTTTTGCAAGTCCGAGTTATATGTTAAATTGTGGGCTTGGCTCTCTGTTTCTGTTTGTATTAGGTGTGGTGTTTATCGTGAAAGGTCATTCGCTTGTAGTTTTTGCGGATACGATATTTCAATATAAAGAAGCAGTACGCATGGTACCACTGTTTTTTGCAGTAGCAATATGTGCAACGGCAGCTATGAATGATATAGTTGTTCCATCGGTATCACTGGAGGGAAAAAATCTGTGGGTGCTACGTTCACTTCCGGTAAAAACATGGGATATATTTAGGGCAAAACTTGCGGTACAGTTTATTTTTACAGGGATTCCGGTATTGTTTTGTGATATATGTATGCTTATAGTATTCAGAGCAGATATAAAACCGGTTACTCTTATAATGTTATTTATACTTCCGATTTTATATATGGTGTTTATGTTACTATTTGGAATGTTGCTTGGGATTAGTTTTGTAAATCTTACATGGACGAATGAGACGGCTCCAATAAAACAAAGTTTAAATATATTTATAGCAATGTTTGGAGGATGGATATTTGCAATTGCGGTAGCATTAGTGTTTATTGTTAAAGCATACAAAATTGGTTTGTTTATGTATGTTATAATTGTTGATATGGTATTTGCTGCTTTATCAGTAATGTTATATATATGGATGAAAAAAATAGGTGTTGCAAAATTTGAAAATTTGTAAAGAAATTTAGTGGCAGTTTACATCAGAGAAGTTAAGTATAAAAATTATTGTTGAGCAGTCAGAGTGGCTTAACAGTTATATGGATGCAGTTGAGGAAATGGAGGGCAAAACATAATGATAAATCCACTTACAATGATATAATGAGCAAATAAACTATTGAAAAAAGCTGCAGTTTGTGATTATGGTGTAGTTTTAATAAAAGGTGTCATACAGAAATGTATGGCATTTTTTATTGTATAGGAAAATGCCTGTAAAGTAGTGTTTTGTCCTTTTGTAGTATATTTTTTTTGAAATGGCAGATAATGTAAGAGAGCATTATAGTTACTGTTTACTTGAAAGCATTACACTGCTTGCAAAGATATTTGTCAATGAGTGAACAGTGACAGATAAAAGATAGTGTAATTTATTTTTTAAAGTGGTTATGCTATATGTAGAAATGAAAAATTAAATGCGAAAAATAAGGAGGTTTTGCCATGGAGCAGATTACAAAAAGAAATGAAGCCGTAAAAGACAGCAAACAGACAAGAATGTTCTGTTATCAGTGTCAGGAGACGGCAGGAAACAAAGGGTGCACGGTATCGGGAATGTGTGGGAAAGTTCCTGAAGTAGCAAATATGCAGGATTTACTTATATATGTGACAAAAGGTCTTTCAGCCGTGACAACGAAAATGAGAGAAAAAAAGCTTGTAGTTGATGAGAATGTAAATCACAGGGTTACATTTAATCTTTTTACAACGATTACAAATGCAAATTTTGATAATGAGTCGATAAAAAACAGGATAAAAGATACATTGCTTGAAAAGGAAAGATTATTAAAAAAACTTAAAGACGAGGACAAAGAGAAACTTCCTGAGGCGGCATTATGGAACGGTGATGAGAGTGAGTTTGAAAAGAAAGCTAAGGAAGTTGGTATTATGGACACTGAGAACGACAATGTCCGCTCGTTGAGAAGCCTTATCACTTATGGAATAAAGGGAATCGGTGCATATTCAAAGCACGCAAATGCACTTTTAAAAGATAATCCTGAGATAGACGCTTTTATCCAGAAAGCACTTGCCGCAACGCTTAGGGATGATATTTCCGTAGATAATCTTGTGTCACTCGCACTTGAGGTCGGAAAAAACGGTGTAGCCGTTATGCAGCTTCTAGACAAGGCAAATACCGACGCATACGGTGAACCTGAGATAACAAAGGTAAATATAGGTGTTAGAAAAAATCCTGCAATACTTGTGTCGGGACATGACTTAAGGGATTTAGAGATGCTTCTTGAACAGACTAAGGGGACGGGGGTTGATGTATATACACATTCGGAGATGCTTCCGGCATGCTCTTATCCTGCATTTAAAAAGTATGAAAATTTTGTCGGAAATTATGGAAATGCGTGGTGGCAGCAGAAGGACGAATTTGAAAAATTTAACGGTCCGATACTTATGACAACAAACTGCATTGTGCCGCCAAAGGAAAGCTATAAGGACAGGCTCTATACAACGGGTGCGACAGGCTATCCGGGATGTAAGCACATTACGGGCGGATATGGTGAGAAGAAAGATTTCAGTGAGATAATAGAACACGCAAAGAAGTGTCCGCCACCGACAGAGATAGAAAAAGGAGAGATTTATGGCGGGTTTGCACATGAACAGGTGATAAAACTTGCAGACAAGATTGTTGATGCAGTCAAATCAGGAGCGATAAAGAAATTTGTCGTGATGGCAGGCTGTGACGGCAGGGCAAAAAGCAGAGAATATTATACTGCATTTGCAAAAGCACTTCCGAAAGATACAGTGATACTGACGGCAGGATGTGCGAAATACAGATATAATAAACTTGACCTCGGCATGATAGGTGACATACCGAGAGTGCTTGATGCAGGTCAGTGCAATGACTCTTATTCGCTTGTAGTTATAGCAATGAAATTAAAAGAAGCTTTCGGACTTGATGATATAAATGCCCTCCCGATAATCTATAATATCGCATGGTATGAGCAGAAAGCCGTACTTGTACTTTTGGCTCTTTTGTCGCTGGGAATAAAAAATATACACTTGGGTCCGACACTTCCGGCATTTTTAAGTCCGGAGGTCGTTGATGTGCTCGTCGATAAATTTGACATTGCAGGAATTACGACCGTTGAGAACGATATGGAGATATTCTTTGGGTGATGATATGAGCTTTTCTGTATTTTGCAGGAGTAATATTTTGTGATTTTTTAAACTGTCTTATAAAATGTTCAATATTTTTATAACCACACTGCAGACTTATCTCCTCAATCGTTTTGTTTGTGGAGGACAAGAGTTCACAGGCTGACTGGATTCGGCTTTCTATAACATCGGCAATACAGGTTGTATTGAAAAAATGTTTGTAAATGTAATGCAGATAACCGCAGCTTATATTTAAAGACTTTGCCATATCATTTATTTTCCAGTCATTTTGCGGTGACGAATAAATTTTTTCACGCAAAGCTGCAAGTTCGTAATATAAATCAGGAAATTCAGTGGTCTTGCTCTCATCGGTTATCATCTTTATAAGGGCATCGGTAAGTGAATTTAATATTGTCTGTTTGTGTGGTGCACTTCCGTAAAATTCACTGTTTATCAGATGAAAGAGATTGTAGAAATCATCTGGATTGTGCAGTTGTATTGGATTTCCGAAAGGAAAATTATCAGGCATTGACAACGTAGCCTTGTCTATATGCATCCAGTTGTCAGTGTATTGGCAGTCACTTGCTGCACCGTAAAGATGTTTCTGGTATGGCTTAAAGATAACGGCACAATCTTTTGGAATGTTTAATAAATTATCCGTGGAATGATTTCTTACTTTGAACTCGGAAGAATTTACTGCATCAATAAAAAAGGATGCAGGTGTTTTTATTAAAAGTAAAAGGTAGGCGGGATGTCCGAGTGGTCTGTCCACGATAAAAGAGGAGTCATGGGTGGCGTTTTCGCCTATTTTTAATATGTTTATCATATATATTATCTGTTGTCCTTTCATGAAATAGATAATGGAGAAACCGGCTATATGTTATGTTAATTGCGGGTTATGATAGTTTTGCAATAACCTAAAATATATAAAATTCAAATCTGGCTGTATAAAATATTATTGTGTTTATCTGATTATAAAAAATGATATATGAGAATATATCAATTTTTTATTAGTATAATCCATTGAAACAATAGCGTCAATAAAATAACATTATATTGTTATATCTATGGCTGAACTGTTACTATCTATGCAATTTGATTAAGGATAATGAGAGTTTTGCAAATGGTTATTAAAACATATATTCTTGAAAATCTTCGTTTTGAGAAGATAAAGAGAGTGCATTAACAAAGAAAGGCGGCAGATTGATATGGTAAGGACATTTAATACACATAATATTAGAAAACAGCAGGAATTAACGGGAAAATATTGGGATTTTTCTCCTTGCGTGGGCAAATATGCAGGTGAACATTTTAAGGTTGCAACGCCTTGCTGCTGGGAGAGTCATCCGAAGTTTGCAGGGTATCGTGGAGAGGGAGAATATACCACGACATTTAAAGCTGGTGGAAATATAAGGCTTGAATTTAAGGGGATAAGCCACACAGCAGAAGTATGGCTTGACGGAAGGAAGATTGCAAAACATTATAATGCATATACGATATTTGATGCTGTGTGCACTAATCTTTCATATGGCGAGCACACGCTGACAGTAAGAGCCGATAACAGATTCAGCGAAAAAAGTGCATTACATATACCAAATGATTATATGTCATATGGTGGAGTGAGCCGCCCGGTAGTGCTTGAGCAAATATCAGATGTTTATATTAGAAATGTTCAAGTTACACCTTACAGAGCAGACGGAAAATGGAAAGCAAAGATTGAAATTTATCTTGAAAATACAAATGGTAATAAATATGGAGGTAAAGGTTATTTTAAAATAAATGAGACAGAAAATATAAGTAAAAATAACAGATATGTGCCAGATGGAGAGAATGATATAAAAAATTCTGAAAACAGAAGCGTGGATGTTTTGGTAAATGTGGCAGGAGAAAATTTAATAATAAAAAATATTGATGCAGAAAAAAATAATATTGTTAAGGCAGAAATGGAATTTGATAACATAAATGAATGGACACAGGAAACACCTGAACTTTATTATATTGAGGTTAAACTTTTAAGAAATGAAAAGGCGTTTGATGACCTTATTGACAGGTTTGGGTTCAGGGAGATAAAAGTATCGGGAAAAGAAATACTTTTAAACGGGGAGAAAATAAGGATAAAAGGTGTCTGCCGTCATGAGGATCATCCACAGTTTGGGTGTGCACTCCCATTTGCGGCTATTGCGGCAGATATTGAACTTATAAAGGATATGGGTGCAAATTCGATAAGGACATCACATTATCCAAATGATGAGATTTTTCTTGATATATGTGACGAGCAGGGAATACTTGTGTGGGAGGAAAATCATGCGAGAGGTCTTAGTGAGGAGAACATGAGAAATCCTAACTTTGAACCGCAGGCAGAAAAGGTGATAGAGGAGATGATACCGGCACATTATAATCATCCGTCAATTTATATATGGGGGATATTAAATGAGTGTGCGAGTGACACGGAGTATGGAAAAGAGTGTTATAAAAAGCAGTTTGACATAATAAGAAAACTTGATATATCAAGACCGTGTTCATTTGCAAGCTGTAAATTTAAGACGGACATATGTTTTGAACTGCCGGATGTGGTTTCGTATAATATCTATCCTCTGTGGTATCATGACACAGAGCCGGGTGAATATCTCGATGACCTTTATAAATGGGTGCAAAGTGATACTAAAGGTGTGGGAAAACCATTTATGATAACGGAGATAGGAGCAGGTGGTCTTTACGGCTATAGAAACAATTATGATTCAAAATGGACGGAGGAGTATCAGGCAGAAGCACTTAGAAAACAGCTTACAGCGGTATTAGGGTATAAAGACTGTATTGGTGTTTATATCTGGCAGTTTTGTGATATAAGGATAAGTGATGAGTGGTTTGGCACAAGACCAAGAACGATGAACAATAAGGGGATTGTTGATGAATTTCGCAGAAAAAAACTTGCTTACAATGTGGTAAAGGAGATTTTTAACAAATAAAAGATACTTTGTATTTGAGGTGATTATGTTTTTTTGTTATAATTGTCTATGATAGATATATTTTAGAAATGAAATAAACACTTTGCCGGCTATTAAGTGTATTCAATAACTATATGGCTTTAAGTGGATTGTGAATATCCGCTTGGCTAAATAAAGAATGGAAAGGGAAGTAGATTATGCCTGTTATAAAAAAAGGAAATTGTTATATGGCTCCGAGTGCTGATATAATCGGGGATGTCACTTTGGCTGAGGATGTCAATGTATGGTATCATGCAACCATAAGGGCTGATGCGGACAAGGTTTACATAGGAAGAAAAAGTAATATTCAGGATAACTGCGTAATTCATGTCGATGAGGGGTATCCGGTTCGTATAGGTGACAAAGTGACCGTCGGACACGGTGCGATAATACACGGTTGTGAGATTGGGGACTGCTCTCTTATCGGTATGGGTGCAATATTGCTTAATGGCTGTAAGATAGGGAAAAACTGCCTGATAGGAGCAGGTGCACTTGTAACGGGTGGTGTTGATGTGCCTGACGGCTCGGTAGTGCTTGGAAATCCGGGTAAGGTTGTAAGAAAGATAAGAGACGAAGAATTAGAAGCGAATGTAAAAAACGCGGAGGAGTATGTAAGTGAGGCAAAAGAGAGGTTTGGGGTCGAGAGTCAGCCATAACTATAACTAATATATAAATGCAAAAAAGATTATACGCAATGTATAATCTTTTTTTTGACCGCCATACGCAGTCTGAAAATCATTTTGTAAAAAACTTATTTTAATCTTGTATATGTAATTTTGAATGGTAATAACAAATTCATTATATGATATATATCAATATAATGCAAGTGATTTTTAACATATTCCTAAAACTAATGAAACGACAAATGCCAAATCGTGAATAGTAATCAAAATATAACATGATATATGCAAAATGTCAAATTAACCATGATGAAAGCGGTAGAAATATTCTGATTAAAAAGAGGTAAGAGGTGTATTCAAAGAGGGATTGGGAATAAAAAAGGTGGTATAAATACTTGAATAATATAAATGAATGTTGTATATTATAAATAAGTGCAAAATAAAATTCAATGTCATTTCATTATGGTTTGAAAATAGGAGGATGTATATGAACAGAAATAAACAGGTTTTAATGGATAGAGCAAATGTTTGTGATAGTACAAATAAAACAATGGAGCAGTTATATAATATTGCTTTGGATATTGGAACTTCATCAGTTGGATGGTGTGTTACGGATATGAATGGCAAATTGATGAAGTTTAAGAGAAGAAATATGTGGGGAGCAAGATTATTTGATAAAGGACAGACAGCGGAAACAAGAAGATTAAAAAGAAGTCTGAGAAGAAGATATGCGAGAAGAAGGCAGAGAATAATTTTACTTCAAAATTTATTGGGAGATATGGTTAATCAAAAAGATAAGAATTTTTTTGTAAGGCTTAATGAAAGTTTTTTGTGGAAGTGTGATAAGACAGAAAAATCAGATTATTTATTGTTTGCAGATAAGGATTATACGGATAAAGAATATTATAAGAAAAATCCAACAATCTATCATTTAAGAAAACATTTGATTGAGTCAAATGAAAAAGCTGATCCAAGAATGGTTTATCTGGCAATACATAATATTATTAAACATAGGGGTCATTTTTTGTATCAGGGGCAGAAATTCGAGGAAGTAAGTGATTTGTCAGATATAATAAATGAATTAAGTGACTGTTTAAAATGTAATTTTGAAGGGGCAGAGTTTAAAATAGAAAAAGAAGTTATAGAAAAAGTGGAAGAAATTTTCAATGAAAAAACAAAAGAAGGGGTAAATAATGAACATAAGAAAAGTAAGGCTGAAAAATGCGAAGATTTAGAGAAGATTTTAGTTGATAATAAATGGGATAAAAAAATAAGTAAAGAAATAGCCAAAGCCTGTCTTGGGTATAAATTTAATGTAGGAACTGTAATTGGTGAAAGTGAACTTAAAGGAGAGGATGGAAAAAGTATAAAAATACAATTTGATGACAGTAAATATGAAGAAAAAATACTGGAGCTTGCAGAAAAAATAAATGATAAGCTTGAAATAATTAACATATTACAAAATGTTTATAGCTGGATTGTTATGGAAGACATTTTATCTGGATATAAATATATCTCCAATGCAATGGTTGATAAATATGAAAGACATAATAAACAATTAAATATGCTTAAAAGATTATTTAGAAAGTATTTATCAAGGGATGATTATTTGGAATTTTTTAGAAAAGAAAAGGGTAAAGAAAAAGATGGAAATAAGGAAAAATATATTATAAATTATGTAAATTATATTAAAAGAAATAAGCGATGTGCAAATACAAAAGGGACAGCAAGAGAAAATCTTTATAAGGAGATTAAAGGAAAATTTAAAGGTATGGCTGAAAATGATGCGGAGTATCAGTTGATTTTAAAGGAAATGGATAATGATGAATTTTTGTTAATTCAAATATTCCGTATCAGATAAATCTCATTGAATTAGAAAAAATAATTGATAATCAGGGGAAATATTATCCTGTATTGCTGGAAAATAGAGAAAAAATAATTAAATTACTTACATTTAGAATACCATATTATATTGGACCGGTAAATCCAAGAAAAAATGATAATAAATTTGCGTGGGTAAAGAAGAAAGAGGGGCATGAGACAGAAACTGTTAATCCGTGGAACATAGAAGAAATTGTAGATATTGATGTAACTGCCGAGCGTTTTATTGATAATATGACCGGATTTTGCACATATTTACCGGAAGAAAAAGTATTACCAAAAAATTCTTTGATTTATCAGGAATACAAGGTGTTAAATGAACTTAATAAAATAAAGGTGAATGATAAAGGATTAGATATAAAAACAAGAAATGACATTATTGAGGGAGTGTTTAAGAAACAAAAAAATATAAATGAAAAAACATTAAAAAACTATTTGTTATCTATTAATTATCTGGGAGCAAAAGTAATTGAAGAATATAAGATTGAAGGATACCAGGGTGATAAGCAATTTGCTAATTCTATGGGAAGCTATATTGATTTTAAAAAAATATTAGGAAGTGTTGATGTTAGAAATTTGGATATGATTGAAGAAATAGTGTATTGGCTTACTGTTTTTGAAGAAAAAAGCATAGTAAAACGTAAAATGATACAAAAATATAGTGATAAATTATCAGAAAAGCAATTATCAAGAATACTTGATTTGAAATATGACGGCTGGGGAAGATTTTCCAAAAAATTTTTAACAGGGATATATGGAGATTATTATGGCGAAAAGAAAACAATTATGGATGTTTTAAAAGAAGATAACAAATTGCCTAATTTAATGCAGATTATAAATAAAAAGGAGTTTGGATTTAATGAAATAATAGAGAAAAACAGAATTAAGCTGGATGAGGGAGAGGTGCTTAAAGATGCTATTGATAAAATACACTGTTCGCCTGAGGTACGGAGAGGAATATGGCAGAGTATGAAGCTGGTAGAGGAGGTAATAGAGATTGAAAATGGTGTACTTCCTCAAAATATTTATATAGAATTTGCCAGAAGTGAAGAAGATAAAAAAAGAACAAAAAAACGAAAAAATAAATTAGAAGCTGCATACAAAGTTTTGAAAAAAGAAATAGATGTGTATAATGAAAAGGTTTTAAAGGAGTTGGGTGAATATAAAGAAAAACTTGATGACGAAAAAGTTTATTTATATTTTTTGCAAAACGGTCAATGTATGTACACAAAACAGGAATTAAATCTGAATGGATATTTAAAAGATTGTGAAATAGACCATATAATTCCGCAGTCCGTATATGACGAAGATAGTTTAGATAATAAAGTGTTGGTATTAAAGGGGGCAAATCAAGAAAAAGGAAACAGAATACCTTATGATTATATAAAAGAAAAAAATAAAGTTAATTGGGAAAGTATGAAAATATGGTGGGAAAAATTATATAAGTGTGGTTTGATGAGTGAGAAAAAATATAAAAGATTAACTACGCAGAATATAGGAGAAATTATAAATAGCGGATTTATAAAACGCCAATTGACAGTTACGAGCCAGATGATAAAAAATGTTGCTAATCTTATAACTGATTATTATGGTGGAAAAGTTAATGTAATGGCAGTTAGAGCAGCATTTTCGACAAAAATAAGGAAAACATATTCTGAACTTGTTAAGGGAAGTGATGGAAATTACATTGAAAAAAATGATGGGGATTGTTTTATTAAGAATAGATTTTTGAATGATTTTCATCATGCACATGACGCATATTTAGCTTCTATAATAGGAAAATATTTAAATACGGTATATCCTAAAATGGCAGATGAAATAAATTATAATAAGTATATTAAATATTATAATGAACAATGTAAGAAAAATAGAAAACAGAAATTTAATTTTATTTTATCAAAATTTGATAAGATTTTTGAAAGAGATGGAGAGATTGTCTGGAATGGAGTGGAGCAGATTAAATACTTGAAAAATATCTTAAATTACAGGGATTGTATCATAACACATAAACTTGAAGAAAATACGGGAAGTTTTTATGATGAAAATAGATTGCCGAAAAATGACAAAAGTGAAAAATTGATACCAATAAAAGAAGGTCTTCCGGTAGAGCGTTATGGTGGATATCAAGGTGGTGAAGCTGCGTACTGTTGTCTGGTATCATATGTAAAAAAGAAAAAACAACAGCTTGAATTAGTAAAAATTCCGGTGATGACAGCAAAAAAGATTTATGATGGAAAAACAACACTTGAAAATTATCTTAAAGAAAAGATGGGGTTAGATGATATACATATAATCCGCAAAAAGATAATGAAATATCAGTTGATAGAGGAAGATGGATGTAGATATTATCTGGTATCTGCGGAAGAACTTGCAAATGCAAAACAGCTTGTACTCGGAAGTAAGAATGTCAGATTTAACCGTATATTAAATATAATTGAAGATAATAGATACAATGGATATTCTCCTAAATATATACAGAGGGGATTAGATGATTTTTATGAATTTTTAATTGGTAAAATTCAAAAAGAGTTTGGAAGGAGCAGTTCTGTAGCTCAAGAAATTTATGATACGAAAGTATTTTATGAATTAGAGAGTGCGAAAGATAAGGGAGATTTTATAATGGAAATATTAAAATTGACTAATATAGGATCAGATTATCCATATTTAAAAAAATATAAAAAGTATAATAAAATCTCGTCATCTCTGATAGACAGAAAGGGAAGAAGTAAATATCAAGGATACAAGATAAAACCGGGAACAGTTTTAATAGATCAGTCTGTTACGGGTTTATATGAGAGGAGGTTAGAACTTTGAGTTGGAGAACGGTAGTTGTACAGAGTAGAGCTAAATTATCTTAGGATTAAGGCAAATGTTGATGAAAAGATAATTGAAAAGCTTTTTAAATTAGTTGAATTAGTTCAGTGCCTAGATTTGGCAAAATTGATAATCCTTGTAAATGTGAAACAATACTTAGATTCAGATGAAATAGTTGAATTTTATAAGTATTGTGTGTATAATAATGTAAAGTTGCTAGTACTTGAAAGAGGTTCAGAGGTTTCTCCTTTGGAAAGAGAGAGAATACTTTTTGTTGACGAGAACTTTGATGAATTTTTTATACAATAATATGTAAGTGGAGGTGAATTTATATAAATGATATGTTACTGTTTGAAATTGAATTTTTGATAAATTCAGAATATATGGTTGAAATCTCATTTTTGTAAGGAAAATGAATGGTAATAAAAATGTAAAATTGAGGTTTTAGGTGTATGTAATTTTGAATGGTAACACAACTGAAACTTCTTGCGACATATTCCAAATGTAGTTTTAGGTGTATGTAATTTTGAATGGTAACACAACAGGGTATGTTTTGAATAAAACTGATATGTTGTTTTAGGTGTATGTAATTTTGAATGGTAACACAACGACTTTCCGACTTATTAAGCCAATTTATTCGTTTTAGGTGTATGTAATTTTGAATGGTAACACAACAAAAAGATTTATGGAAGCAAAGGGGACTTAGTTTTAGGTGTATGTAATTTTGAATGGTAACACAACATCCGTTGGAACTATCTCTAAGATGTCGGAGTTTTAGGTGTATGTAATTTTGAATGGTAACACAACTTCCTTTGTATTGTAACACATAAAATTGTGGTTTTAGGTGTATGTAATTTTGAATGGTAACACAACTAAATGCTATTAAATAAAAGAATCCCCAGAGGTTTTAGGTGTATGTAATTTTGGATGGTAGGAAATATACAGAAATGTACGCTTATCGTTTTGGACGGTTTTAGGTATATGTAATTTTGGATGGTAGGAAATAGTGCTGTGATAAACTATAATTCACATTTTCTACGCTATTAAAAGGTCTGTATTATCAAATCAGACAATACAGACCTTTTTTATAAATCATATTTTGCGATTGCTCACGAATTAAAACTCTCAATCTTACATTTGTGTATTTTTGTTTTCTTATCATAATTAATTTCGATAAGCAATATATTTCTGATAAATTACAACCGATACTATAATATGCGGTAAGCATATCTGCCGTTATGGATTTGCCAAAAATTTAGCCTACAAAAACCGCTTAAGTACCTCCAGCACTCCATTTTCCCAATAAGGGGCACAGGTATGCTTTGCTGCCGCAATAACCTCCGGTCTTGCATTTGATACGGCATAACTTTCGCCTGCACCTTTTAACATTTCGGTATCGTTGAGATTATCACCGAAACAGCAGACTTCATCAGGTGCGATATTGTATTTGTCCATTAAAAATGAAACGGCAGTCCATTTGCTTATGCCGCTGCGATTACAGTCAACCCATTCTTTTCCGGCGGATGTGACATGAGCTTTGTCTTTCCATGCAGGTATGAAGTGCGGTGAGCAGAGTTCTTCGCAGGAATCGGGATGGTAAACAGTGAATTTTATAATATCATCATTTTCAAGTTTTGTCAGGTCATCGATTTCACGCATCTCAAAACCATAAGAGTCCCTGAGTCTGTGGAAAATTGGACTTGCACCGTCTTCAGCATAGCAAAGGTCAGGACTTGCCGCAAAATAATCACAAGCAGGAAGTTCATCCCTTACCATGCGGCACATATCTTTCCAGAGTTCATTTGACATGGGATATGTTTTTAAAATCCTGTCAGGAGTACGCACGACAGTACCGCCGTCAGTTATATACATCAGTTTATCTTTGATGGGAGCAAAGAGTTTCTGCTCACTTGAAAACTGTCTGCCTGAGCAGACGGTGAAGATAATTCCCTTATCAATAAGTTTGCTTATAACAGTCATATATTCAGGATCTATTATGAGAGTACCGTCTTTGACAAGAGTACCGTCAATATCTGTAGCAATCAATTTAATCATATACAATAAAACCTCATTTCTTTAAATTCAGTTGAAATCTTGTTCCATTATTATATATTAGAAATTTCAGTTATGCAAATATTATACGGAGAGTGCCGATATTTTGTAACGGTTCTGAAGCTGCAATATAATGAGCAGGCTGCAACAATAACACAGTGCTTGGACTTCTTAACAGTTTTAAATCTACAATATAAAGAGTAAACTCGTGTAGTACAGACTATATTTGAGGGGCGGAACAGTTACCACACTTTACAATTTTTAAAAATTTACTATAATTAATAATGCAAAGGGCAACCGGTATAGCAATAACATATAATTGCAAAATTCAAACACATATATATTTAAGCTTGGCAAATGCCAAAGCAATGTAAAATAGAAAGAAAATCCAAGGAGGTCTTATCGTGAACGAGACATTAAAAGTATTAGAATCAAGAAGAAGCTGCAGAAATTTTAAAAGTGAGCCTGTTGAAAATGAAAAGTTAGAGGAGATAATAAAAGCCGGAACTTATGCACCGACAGGAATGGGTAAGCAGTCACCGATAATAATAGCTGTGACAAACAAGGAACTTCGTGACAAAATCGCAGAGGAAAACCGCAGGATAGGAGGATGGAATGAGGGATTTGATCCATTTTACGGTGCACCTGCAATTCTTATAGTTTTGGCAGATAAATCTATGCCTACATATAAATATGACGGTTCGCTCGTCATGGGTAATCTTATGAATGCTGCTGAGAGTCTTGGTGTGAACAGCATTTGGATTCACAGGGCAAAGGAAGAGTTTGAATCAGATTTTGGAAAGAAGATTTTAAAAGATTTAGGAATAGAGGGTGACTATGAGGGTATAGGTCACTGTGCCATAGGCTATGCGGCTGAGCCGTTGCCACAGGCAGCAGAAAGAAAAAATGACTATGTTTATTATGTAAAATAAAGTGAGGTTAAAAATATGCCATCAGAAAAAAGCGGTGTGTTATATAATGAACTGCTTAAAAAAGGTTTTAATGAAGAACTTTGCAAAGAGATAGCATACCGCTATATGAATACTGACTATACGGCGACGAGGATGCTTGGGTATCTTTACCGGGTCAGCAGTCTGAGTGAGGAAATGCTTATCGATGAGATGCTGGCTATACTTGATGACCGTGAGAGATTTCGTAAAAAACACGAGATGGAGTCGGCACAGGCAGTCATTAATAAAGTTTATAATGACGGACTTGACTAAAAAAGAAATGAGGATAAATATGAGCGTTACATTTGCCGGGACTATGCGAGGATATGAAAAAAAGAATATTATAAAAGATGTGATTGCGGGAATAATCATTATGGCTGTCTCAATTCCTATTTCGATGGGGTATGCACAGATAGCAGGGCTGCCAGCCGTTTGTGGACTGTACGGTTCGGTGTTTCCAATAATCGCATTTGCACTGCTGTCTACATCACCACAGTTTGTGTTTGGTGTGGATGCGGCTCCGGCGGCACTTGTAGGTTCGGCACTTATCAGTTTTGGGATAGAGAGCGGTTCAAAGGAAGCACTTACAGCAGTTCCTCTGATAACATTTTTTGTGGCACTCTGGCTTTTTGTGTTTTATCTTATGAAAGCAGGAAAACTTGTAAATTATATATCAGCTCCCGTTATGGGAGGGTTTATAACGGGGATATGCACTACTATAATATTGATGCAGGTGCCAAAACTACTCGGAGGAACTTCGGGAACAGGGGAATTGCCCGAACTTTTAAGTCATCTTGCGGAAACGATAGGGAGTATAAATATACCATCGCTTATACTCGGTGTTTCGGCACTTATAATACTTACTGTTTCTAAAAAAGTTATGCCTAAGTTTCCGATGGCGGTATTGCTGATGGCTGCAGGAGCGGTTATGACATATTTTCTGCCGGTCGGTTCATGGGGCATAAAGACGCTTGATAAAGTGGAAAAGGGGCTTCCAAAGTGGACATTGCCTGATTTTTCAGTCGTGCCTTTAAAGGATGTTATAACGGTCAGTCTTTCCGTGGCGGTCGTGATACTTGCCGAGACACTTCTTGCCGAAAATAATTTTGCACAAAAGAATGGCTACAAGATAGATGACAATCAGGAGATACTCGCTTTTTCGGTGGGAAATCTTCTCGCATCACTTACGGGATGTTGTCCTATAAATGGCTCTGTCTCACGAACGGCAATGGGTGAGCAGTATCAGGGAAAAACGCAGCTTATGGGTATCGTTGCAGGAATTTCAATGATGGCATTACTGTTGTGTGGAACAGGTTTTATAGGTTATCTTCCTGTGCCGGTGCTTACGGCTATAGTTATCTCGGCACTGGCAGGTGCAACAGAGTTTGAACTTGCGGCAAGGCTTTGGAAAGTCAGCAGGACTGAGTGTCTGATATTTGCCGGTGCGTTTATGGGAGTTCTTTTTCTTGGAACGATAAACGGTGTTCTTATAGGAATAATCTTATCTTTTTCAGAAATGATAATCAGGACTTCAAAGCCGGCAAGATGTTTTCTTGGAATACAGCCGGGACACAGGCATTTCCGTGATATTGAGGAGGGCAGACAGATACACGAGGTAAAGGGAGTTGTTATCTATAGATTTAGCAGTAATCTTTTCTTTGCAAATGTTTCGGTTTTGCAAAAAGATATAGAAAATAGTCTAAAAGCTGACACAAAAGCTGTCATAATAGATGCGAGCGGTGTAGGAAGCATTGATATAACGGCGGCGGACCGACTTGTGATTTTGCAAAAGAGCCTTGAGGAAAAAGGCATAAGATTTTATATAACTGAGCATATCGCAGACCTTAACGAACAGATGAGAAAACTTGGGATAGGCTATCTTGTAGAGGCAGGCTGTGCAAGAAGAACAATACATATCGCTCTTAAGGATATGGGGATAAACCGTCCGTATCCGTTGGAGGGAGGAGTTGACAACGAGGAGATAAGCGGCTCAAGAAAAAGAGCGGATAATCGTGTGCAGGAGTTTGTCTGGGCTTTTGGAAAGCATACGGAAAAAGAAATAGAAAAACAGATAGTAAATCAGATAAAGCAGCTTAAAAAAGATGTAGGAGAAATTGATGTTGAGAAGCTTATGCACGGAGCATGGACGCATATGGAGGAGCTTGACCAGGATGAGTGGCTTGAACATCTTGAAGAACATTTAAAAGAAATCGTTAATATTTCAGGAAAAGATGAAAAGACGCTCGCAATAAAGCTTGAAGAACACAGAAAAGAGGTTTACGAACATATCTCCGAGCATCATCCGGAGCTTGCAAAGCGTTTTAAAGAGAGAAGACATATACTTGATGAACATTTAAAAGAACGCAGACCTGAGGTTTATGAACTTGTTGTCAGGATGCGTGATAAAGTACAATAATGAAAAATCTGTCAGGTAGTGGCAGTTAATGGTGACAGTGACATCTATTTAGAATCCATTTGAAAATATGGACTTTTGAGCCTTGATGCAGAATTACAGGACAATTAAAAAGGGCACTTGATTTCTCAAATGCCCTAGTGTATAATCTACTTAGAAAGTGAATCGGATATGACTCCGATTTGCCCTCAGTGTTAAAATGTTTATAAGAATGGCATCCTAAACTTTGGACGGTGTGGGATGCTATTTCTTTTTATTTTTATGGCTGCTCCCTCTGGTGAATATTATTTTGGTAGTTTCAAAATTGCAGAACTTATGATATAATAATAGGCTGTAGCAAACTCTTTATGCTTACACAGCAGAAAGAAGTTGATTTTACGGGCAAAGATTTAAAAGTCTGAATAAGTGTTCTGGACAGTGTAGTAGTCCGTGATTATTTAGAAAGGCGGAAATTCCATACAACAGGGTGTTTCCGGATAGGTATAAGATAAAATGAAACTAGGAATTGTTGGTCTTCCAAATGTTGGAAAGAGTACATTATTTAATTCACTTACAAAAGCAGGAGCAGCAGAAGCAGCGAATTATCCGTTCTGCACGATTGAACCTAATGTAGGAGTCGTTCCGGTGCCGGATAAGAGACTTGATGTTTTGACACAGATGCACAATTCTGCAAAGACTATTCATGCAGTTATTGAGTTTGTCGATATTGCAGGACTTGTCAAGGGAGCATCAAAGGGCGAGGGTCTTGGAAACCAGTTTCTTGCTAATATCCGTGAGGTTGATGCCATCGTTCATGTGGTACGCTGTTTTGATGATACAAATATCGTTCATGTAGATGGAAGCATTGACCCGCTGCGTGATATTGAAACTATCAACTTAGAGCTTTTATTTTCGGATCTTGAGATATTAGACCGCAGATATGCAAAACTTGCAAAGAGTGTCAAAAATGACAAGACACTTGTTAAAGAGTTTAATCTTGTTGAGAAGTTAAAAAAGCATCTTGAGGATGGAAATCTTGCAAAGACATATGAGCCGGAAGATGAGGATGAGGAAGAGCTGTTAGAGAGTTTTAATCTTTTGACATATAAGCCTGTAATATATGCAGCAAATGTTTCAGAGGATGATTTGGCGGATGATGCAGCTAACAATGAATATGTTGCAAAAGTAAGAGAATATGCTGCTAAAGAGGGCTCAGGAGTTTTTGTTATCTGTGCACAGATAGAGCAGGAAATTGCAGAGTTAGAAGATGATGAGAAGAAAGAGTTTTTAGAGGATCTTGGTTTATCTGAGTCAGGACTTGACAAACTTATAGCAGCCAGCTATAAACTTTTAGGATTGATAAGTTTCCTTACAACGGGAGAAGATGAAACAAGAGCATGGACTATCACAGAGGGCACAAAGGCTCCTCAGGCTGCAGGCAAAATTCATACTGACTTTGAGCGTGGTTTTATCAGAGCTGAAGTTGTAAGTTATGACAATCTTGTGGAGCAGGGCAGCATGAATGCAGCAAAAGAAAAAGGTCTTGTGCGTTCTGAGGGAAAAGATTATGTTGTTCAGGACGGAGATGTAGTTCTTTTTAGATTTAATGTTTAATACTATTGCATTTAAGGGGGAAACTGATGGGAGCTGATGTTAGATTTCCGCATTTAGGGATAGAGATTGAAAAACTTGGCAAGAGCATTTCAATCGGTGGTTTTGCCATTGCGTATTATGGCATCATTATTGCTTTTGGCATGGTATGTGGCTATCTTATTGCGGCATGGCAGGCAAAGAGAACAGGGCAGGATAAGGAAATGTATCTCGACCTTGCTTTGTGGGATATTATATTTGCCGTTATAGGTGCAAGAGTTTACTATGTGGTGTTTAGTTGGGATTATTACAGTAAGCATCTGAAAGAGATAATCAATACAAGAGGTGGCGGAATGGCTATCTATGGAGGAGTGATAGCCGGAGTTATAACAACATTTGTATTCTCAAAGATTAGAAAAGTCTCATTTTTGAAACTTGTGGATACTGCGTGTGCAGGACTTCTTATCGGACAGATAATAGGACGCTGGGGAAACTTTTTCAACAGAGAAGCATTTGGTGGTTACACAAACGGACTTTTTGCAATGCAGCTTAAGAGAAGCGATGTGGCACAGTCAAATATCACACATGACATGATAAAGCATCTTGTTGATATAGACAATGTTTCGTACATTCAGGTGCACCCGACATTTTTATATGAATCATTGTGGAATGTGGTTGTTTTACTGATAATAATCTTCTTTACCAAAAAGAAAAAATATGACGGACAGTTGTTTCTTATATACCTTTTGGGTTATGGCCTGGGCAGGTTCTGGATTGAAGGGCTTCGCACGGACCAGCTTTTGATACCGGGAACACATATTGCGGTATCACAGGTATTATCTTTGGCAGTTGCCGTTGTATCTGCGATTATACTTATCGTAATGTCTAAAAAGAAAAAAGCTGCAGATAAATAATGTGATGAATCGGTCAGAAGAAAGTTACAGACAGATAATGGTAAAGGTTAAAAACAGATAGAAATTAAATACAGACATAAAAGCAGGCACCAAGAAACGGTGACTTTGATTTTAAATATCAAGGCCGCCGTTTTATTTTTTTTAATCTATTTTGGCTATTCTTTGCATAAAAATCATTTGTTGCTAAATTGAATTTTTTTATGGGTGCATAACTTTAGTTCTATACTCTTACTGAGTTCACGCATAATGATAATATTTTCTCTTTCTTATAAAGAAAGTTATGGTGACGCACAGTGTCAGGAGTTCGGCGGCTGCGACAGATGACCATATACCGTTTATGCCTAATATCATCGGCAGCAGAAGTACGGCTGACAACTGGAATACGAGCGTTCGGAGAAATGATATTGCGGCGGATATTGGACCGTTGTTTAATGCGGTGAAGAACGATGAGCCAAATATGTTGCAGCCGTTTATAAGGAATACAAAGCAATATATTCTAAATCCCATGACAGTCATTTCATATAATGAACGATCATAGCCTACAAACAGTTTAGAAACCGGTGCGGCTAGGAATTGTGCGAGTACAAAAAGTGCAAATGCCCATATGCAGATGAGAGTAAGGCTTTTTCTGAAAAGGTTTTTAAGTTCATCGTGGTTTTGGGCACCGTAGTGGTAACTTATTATAGGTGCACTTCCAATGGAATATCCGATGAATATTGCAACAAAGATAAAGTTTACATACATTATGGTTCCGTAGGCGGCAACACCGTTTTCACCTGCAAATTTCATGAGCTGTAGATTGTATAATGAGTTTACGATGGAACTTGACAGGTTTGTCATAAGTTCTGATAAACCGTTAGAGCAGGTGTGTATAAGGACTTTGCCGTAAAAATGTGTTTTGCCAAGCTTAAGCGGACTTTTGTTGTGTCTGCCAAAATATGCAAGTGGTAAAAGACCGCCTACACATTCGCCGCATACGGTTGCTATTGCAGCTCCTTTTAAACCAAAGCCGAGTACGGCGATGAAAACATAGTCGAGCACCATGTTTGTAAGACCGGCGGCAACGATTACCATAAGTCCGAGTTTTGGTTTTTCAGCAGTAACAAAGAAACTTTGGAAAACATTTTGGAGCATAAACGGCATAAGAGATATAAAACTTATTCGTCCGTACAGTACACAGTTGTCGAGAAGTTCACCGGTTGCACCTAAAGCGATGCTTACGGGACGGACTAAGATGGCACCGAGAACGGCAAAAAATAAACCGCCGATTATAGTCGTGTAAACTATCAATGAAAAATATTCGTTTGCTTTTTTGTTTTTCTTTTCACCGAATGTTTTTGCAACTATGGCACTTCCGCCTGTTCCCATCATAAAGCCAAGAGCACTTAGTCCCATAATTAAAGGGAGTATGAGATTGATAGCAGCGAGCGCCGTCTTGCCAACAAAGTTTGATACAAATAATCCGTCAACGACACTGTATATTGATGTAAATATCATCATTATTATTGACGGATATACAAATTTTAAAAGTTTTTTAAATGTAAAATGTTCCGATAATTGGATACCCATAATTTACCTCCGCAGTCATTTGTTGAGTTTATTAATTTATTGTGATTGTCAAAAACAAAAGTAATCTAAATTTTATTCTTTTGTAGTTATTCGTTGAGCTTATTAAATTCATTGTGCAGCGATATGATGTATTTTTTGCACATACTAAGTAAAAGTTTCTGTTCGTTTTTGTTTAATGAAGAAAAGGAATTGTTTTCGCACTTTACTATGGGATATATCTTTTCCTGTATAAGTAGTTTGCCTGTCGGTGTCAGATTTATGTGCTTTGAGCGGCCTTTTCCATCTGAAAAAGATATATATCCCTCTTTTTCGAGTTTGTGTATCGAAGAATTGATAGT
>ERZ772969.881-NODE-881-length-25911-cov-4.610922_pt1 | contig 25911 bp, 29 predicted proteins | sample MGYA00511676_ERZ772969 | MGnify/ENA primary metagenome ERZ772969 (study PRJEB29015, sample SAMEA2737651) | human gut metagenome | biome: human gut; feature: human-associated habitat; material: faeces | place: China | collected 2012 ... | reverse complement strand
TCAATAAATAAAAAAGAGCGGAACTATGGGATTCATAGAGTTTCCGAGACCGCTCCTTTTCTGAAATGAGGTGATTTACAATGCTTTATATTATGCTAAAGCCCGTCTCCGGAACATGCAATATGGAATGTGATTACTGCTTTTACAAAGATGAAGCGGCAAAACGACAAGCCTATGACTATGGCATTATGACAGAACAAACGCTGGAACAGGTAATCAAAAAAGCGCTCTGTTTCGCCGATGACGGATGTGTGTTTGCTTATCAGGGCGGTGAGCCGACACTGGCCGGCCTGCATTTTTTCAAAAAAAGTATTTCTCTGCAAAAAAAGTATAATAAAAATGGGATTTTTATCCAAAATGTAATACAGACAAATGGGTATGCTCTCACGGAAAAGTGGTGTGCATTCTTCCATAAGCATCATTTTCTTGTCGGAATTTCTCTGGATGGCACAAAGGCAGCCCATGATCGTTTCCGAAAAACAGCGAGCGGCGCAGATACCTACCTTTCCATCATGCATACCATTGACCTATTAAAAAAATATCAGGTTGAATTTAATATTTTAACTGTAGTCCATAAAACGACTGCCGCCAAAATTACAAGAATTTATGAAAATTATAAAAGGAATGGTTTTTTATATCAGCAGTATATCGCCTGCGCGGAACCGCTTGGAGAATCTGTGCAAAATAATGTGTATTCTCTGTCCGCAGAAGAATACGGCAAATTTCTCTGCCGTCTCTTTGAATTGTGGCTGACAGACCTCCAAAACGGTCACAGAATTTTTATCCGGCAGTTTGATAACTGGTTAAATATATTAAACGGCTTCATGCCTGAAGCATGTGAGCAAAGAGGTGTCTGTGGGATACAAACGATCATAGAGGCAGATGGAAGCGCTTATCCCTGCGATTTCTATGTACTGGACTCCTACTGTATCGGAAATATAAACAACGATGATATGGATGTGATCTTTCAGAATCGAAAAAAGATCGCTTTTATCGAAAACAACTACAATCATTCGGAAGAATGTCTTCATTGTAACTATTTTCATTTGTGCAGAGGCGGATGCAGCAGATACCGAATCAACGGACAGAATATTTACTGCAGCGGCTATAAGCGATTCTTTGATCAGCATTATGACACGCTTTCTAAGCTTGCGAAAAGAACGATGTTCGATCCATGATCCTCCAAGTAAAAACTTCCCTGTCTTTTTACTTGGAAGGTAATGACTTTTCTTATTTATTTTGATAAAATAATCGGGCACAATTTTTCACACGCGAATTTATGCCGAAGCGACACTCCTTCGATCACAGGGGCGAATCTGACATTCGTCCTGCGTTTCCTCGTGATAAATCGCTTCGGAATGGAGGAATTATTATGGATATACTGATTGTTATGTGCATCGGCATTCTTGTCGGAAAATTTCTGATTCCGGGAAAAGCCAAGACTGCCAATGAATACCTGTCCTTATTATGTACGTTTCTCTTAATATTTTCTATGGGGGTCACACTCGGCGCAGACGACAATTTCTTTGAGGAACTGTCGTCGCTCGGCGTCACCAGCTTTTTGTTTTTCCTGATCCCGACGGCACTCTCCGTTCTTCTGGTCTATCTGCTGACCCGGCGCCTGATGCCCAAAAAAGAAGAAGACACACAGAGGAGGTCAGGAAAAAAATGATGGTCTTACTTACAATCCTCTCCCTCTTACTGGGACTTGCCTGCGGCTTTTTTGAACTCCAAAACCCGTTCATCCTGATGATCAGCCAAAATTCAGACCTGATTTTGTATCTGCTGATGTTCTCCGTGGGGATCAGTATCGGAATGCACAAAGGCATTGTACAGAAAATAAGGGAATACCATATCCGCATTTTTATCATACCGATTGGAATTATGATCGGCTCGCTGCTTGGCGGGGTTGTCTGCTCGCTTTTATTTCAGCTGCCGCTCGGACATGGAACAGCGATTGCCAGCGGCATGGGCTGGTACAGTCTGGCAGGCTCTGCAATCGGAAATATCGCCGGCGCACAGCTTGGAAGCATCGCCTTCCTCAGTAACCTGATGCGGGAGGTTTTTTCCTTCCTATTAATTCCCTTTCTGGCGGCGCACCTAAATCAATATGCCTGTATCGCGCCTGCCGGTGCAACCAGCGAGGACACCACACTCCCTGTCATACTAAAATACACAAATGAGGAAACGGTTGTCCTCTCGGTGCTAAACGGCGTGATCTGCTCGTTCTTTGTACCGATACTGATCTCCCTTTGTCTCGGCTTTGTCTAAAAGAATCCCGAAAGGGGCTGTTGCAAAAGCAGATGAATCATCTACTGGAGCAGCAGCTCCGTTTTTATACCCTAAAAACAGAAAACGGACTCCAAGAGCCCGCAATCTATGGTATCATAAGATATTTCATCGGCTGTTCCTCGCTTTTTTTAACAGGCGGTTATTCTTTATGCGCAGATATTGTCTTCTTTAAGAGATTTTCAGCAACCACACAATCCTGCTGTTTCATATAATTTCTTTTGCATAACTGCTTCAAATATCATATATCCGCATAGAAGCAGGCAAAAAATTATTTTATACCAGAAAAAAAGACCCAGCTCTGAACTCTGCTTGACGTTTTGGATCCGCATGATGACAGAATATACAATGACAACGATATTGATAACAGAAAAAAGTATGATTGTCTTTCTTACAACGTCCAAATTTCTCATGTTCCCACCTTCTTTCTCCCTTTATGATGGAGATTTTTACACCTGTCTTCTCCCGATAACTCATCCTTCTCAATTAGTTTGTATTCGTTTCAAATGCTTCCCGAACCGGATTGCTTGGCATAGCATCATAACCGGATGGCAGATACTCTTTCCCGATATACCACGGATAGCGAATATCTGAAAAATAATTACAATGCGTATTTTCTACATAAATAAATCTACACGCTTCCGGCTCTGTCATCGCATAAATCACCCCTGTTGTCTCATCTGCCTCTGCGGCGACCGCCTCATAAGGAAAACCAGCAATGCCGTAAACACCATAAATATTCCCCGGCTCTGCTCCAAGTGCTGTAAGCCGCGCCAGTTCTTTCTCATAATCTTCTTTGCTGCATGTGTATACAAGAACTGCCGCGTCACTGGGATCCATCAAATCCTCGTGGCGGTATACGAACTTCTCCACTTTTGCAGAGGGTGGCAGGCTTTTTGGAAAAATAGCGCTCTCTGTCAATCCACTTTTCCTATGCTCTCCATTTTCCCCAAAATATTTCTCATATTTTGAGACACCTCGGACGGTAAATGCAGTTCCCGACAAACGCAAAAACAGAAACATTGCTGCAAAAACCACCAAAACCACAAGTATAATAATGACCGTTTTTCGGTTATTTTTCTTCATAGCTCTGATGTCCCTCCTTTATTTTTTTGTTCCTCTCAATGATGATCACATTGATCATGATGACAACCGAAATAGCACAAAGCAGGCTCAACCCTATTTGACAAAACATTTCCAATATATCACTTTTTATCAATCCGTCTATATGATCGACAGCAAACAAGCCGCCTATGGAAAAAATAAAAAGCAAACTACAGATCATCAAAAAATTTTTTACGTTTAACGGCCTATCACACCTCGCTGATTTTCCCCAAAAGGAAGAACTGATACCAGATAAAATCACATACAATATGATATTCCACTGATCGGGAAGCCCGACCCAGCAATCAATTCCTATCGAAATCAACATTGGTAATATGACTGCCCATAAAAATATCCCTTTTTTCTTCAACGCTATCCCCTCCACATTTGTTAAGCTATATGGCTATAAACCAATTCTATTTACAACCATAAAAAGTAGTATCGCACACACTGCTACTGCTGCCAATTCTATGAGCAATATTTTTCCTGATTTCTTCATTTATCCTCTCCCCAATTATTTTGTGGACTGATGATGCCCAGCACCAAAAACACTTAATGTCTGTGTATCATTATTGCCTTGGAGCAGCAAATCCATATTCATGACAAGCCCCGCCGCTTCCCTAGCTTGCACACTTGCATATTGTGTCAATCATCCGATTTGCTTTGCTCCTTTGCATCACGAAATTTGTTGCCTAATATGAGTATACTAATCCCCCAAAATACCGCATATGTAATCGCAATAACTCCACACATTGTTCCAATCATTTCCTGATCGATCTCCCGGTTGGATGAAATCGCACCCAATTCCGAAAATCCCAAAATAGGAATCATAAAATACACTGTCAGGTAAGAAAGCCTTTCTTTTACCTCCTTGACTGCCAGCCAGACGAGTGCGATCACACATTCTAAAATAAAACTAATACAAACCATAAGAACCAATATGTTCATGTTTCCTCCAAAATTTTACGCTTTCCTATCCATATTTGTGCCTCTGATGCAAAAGCACCAACGCATGATATAAGACCTGAATCGCTGTGACTGCCAAAAGGCTCTTAGCATTGATTCCATGTATCACAAAGTATCTTGAAGACCAGAAAATACTGATCCAAAGTCCGATTAAATAACATTTTGTTCTTTTCAGCACAGATTTTCACCTCCTCTATGTAAAACCGGCTATTTCCACCTTGATCTTAAATGGATGCTGCCAGTAAAAACATAAGTCCGGCAAACTGAAATGCCGCCGCCAAATATCCCAGCATCGTGTTAGATTTCTCTTTTATGGCTTTATTTTTTGCCTTGTCAGCCTAACCGCCAATAACACACATCCGATTGCAAAACAAAAAGCCGCCGCTATTCTTGGCATTTTTATACCTCCTGCCTGACTGCAAATTTATCCTTTCCAAAACTGCTTCATACACCAATCAAACCCATCACCTGCTTCCGCAGTTGTGATGTCCTTTGATGCCAAAGTCTCTATACTATACCCGTCAAAACAGCTTTTTGGATTTTTCATCAACACAATGTCCAATTCGTATCGCCGCATATTTTCCGATCCATCCATACCTCGTTCAAATTCTGCCGTAAGCTTCACCTTCTCTCCCTCCGGCTCTGCCTCGTAAAAAATAATTTTTCCAAATCCAGATCCACTGGAACCCTCATAGCTGTCAAGTCCTTCTTCCAGCATGCTGCCCTTAAAATCAACAAACTCATTTGTCAAAGAATATTGGATATACTCAACCTGTTCCCTCGACAGCAAACCGTCATTTTCTTCTCGTATTTTTCTAAATAGTCAAACATCAGCGCAAGCTCCGTAATTGCAGATTCAAGATTTTGCCCCAACGTAAATTCCTTTGGGTAAGTATATTCCTCTATCTGCAATGCATCAAAATCAACTTCTTTGCCGACACTTTCCCCGCTACCATTCCATTTGCCGCATGCAGGCAATAAAGCGATCGTTACACATAATATAAACGTAAAAGCTTTTTTCTTCTTCATAGCTGCCGCCACTTTCTCCTTCACTCTACCATAACGATTCACCAAATACCTCCAAAAAGGAACGAGCGGTCATTTTTCGGAACGAGCGGTCATCCTACCGCAAACCCGGACATGCTCATAGAATCACTTTACACCTGCCGCAGCGCGATTCGTGTAAAATTTTTTATTTTATGAAAATCAAGGATCCATACTCTTATGTTAGCAAAAAGCACACATCCGACATATCCCCACCGAATGTGTGCTTTTCCTAACTCACTTTGATAACATTATACAACAGAATTCTTACCTGAAACCTCCCTTCCTCTGCACAAAATTCCAATTCCCCTCCATACGCATCTACCGCCTTTCTTATATTTAAAAGTCCATAGCCATGACGGCGCTCCTCCAGCCCAAACGCTTCCCTGCCAAGCTGCCTTGTTTCCACCTCCCACTCAATCGGATTTTCTATCACAATCACCAGATTTTCCTGAAATGCTTTTATCTGCATAAAAATTGTCTGTTCTTCCGTCTGAAGCCTCTGACAGGCATCCGCCGCATTGGAAAGTAGATTAGAAAAAATTGTGCACAGATCATAATCTGTGACCACCAATTCCTTAGGCAGCGCTCCTTCACAGACAATTGAAACCTTATCCTTATATTTTCCAAGCTGATCCGCTATCACAGCATTCACAAGCTCATTTCCTATGTCAATCCTCATTCCGCATTGCCTGCTCTGGCGCTCCTTCATCTGCCTTAGATAATTTCTGGCTTTCTCCCACTCCTCTTTTTCGATATAAGCTTCCAGCACATGCATATGCGCAGCAAGATCATAACGAATGCTCCGCACCTCCCTCATGTGCTTTGCAAGTTCCTCATAATGCTCCCTTGACATTCTAAGATATTCATCCTTTAAAAGACATTCCTCTTTGTACTGCTTCCGCCATAAATTCGTAAACGCAACCGCAATACCAAGTGTATATAAAAAGACACTTACCAGAAACTGCAACACTTCCACAAAAATCTGCTCCTTCGGATTCCACAAAACACGCATATCCTCTGTAAACGCCCGAATACCTGCATCACAAAACGTGCAGACGAATCCAAGCACATAGTAGCCGTCCGGAATCGAAATAATCCACGCAGTCCACTCAGATTTTCTTTTTATCCACAATCCAAGCATAAAAATCATAACGCAGGTGGAGATACTCACAAAAACATACGACTTCTCCCACCCCGACAGCCTGCTTATGATGTCAAAGGGTATATAAAAAATGGAAATATAAAAACAGGCAAACCAGTATCTTACCAGCTTTTTTAAGCATTTTCCTGTAAATAGCGCACAGACGCCAAGCAGATAGCCAAAAATCCTGCCCACAAAAAACCCTACGCTCTCACTTGGACAAAACTGATAAAACAGCTCCGCACTCATGAAAAAAACTGCCGCCCGCAGATAGCTGCTCCTTTTCCTTGAAAATTCCATTTGAAGGATTCCCCATAAGAAAAAAATAATTTCAAGCTCCCCCAGCACATGCAATACCATTTATCTCGCCTTTCTCCAGACATACTCCCGATAAGCCTCACGCAATTCCCGTTCCATGCGCCTGCTCATAGGCAGGCGGCTTCCATCCGAAAGCCATACCTCCTGCTGCAGCCTTTTCACATAAGCAAGATGCACCAGATAGCTTCGATGGCACATACAAAAATCGTCCGCTTTCAGCTCCTGCTTCCAACTGCCGATGCTTCGATCCGAAAATACATACTCCTCTGCCCCGGTCAGAAAGACCTTCGTATATTTTCCACTTGCCTGTATGTACAAAATCCGGCTGACCAAAACATTTTTCTTACACCCTGTATTGGTACAGGTAACATACGATTCTGTTTCCAGAAAATCTGACAACACTGCATCCAGCTTTTTTTCAAGCTCCCCATAAGCAAGCGGCTTTTTTAAAAATCCATAAACGCCCCTGCCAAACGCATCGCAAATCGCCTCCTCATGACCTGACACAAAAATGATCCGCAGCTCCCCGCGGCGGCTGCCAAGAACATCCTTCACCCCAATCCCGTCGATTCCGTGCATCTCTACATCGAGCAGCAAAAGATCTGCCGCCTCATAAGCCTCCAGCAAATCCTCACCTGTCTCATACTCCAGACATACCCATTCCAGCTCACGCTCTCTGCAATAGCGTTCACAAGCTTGCATCAGGCTTGTCCGGCAATCCTTTTCATCATCGCAAATCGCAATCCGTATCATTCGATTCCCCGCCCCATTTGTATACCTATCAGTCGCCGTTTCATTATAACATAGGGTATCCCCGTAAGTGAACTCCTTTGTTACTTTACCGCAAAAAAGTAAGAATTGACCCGAAAAAGAAAGAAACATATTGACATCTGCCGGAAATCACCTATAATTTATATTGTAAATAGTTTGAACAAACTTTAATATTGAAAGAGAGAGGTATAAAAATATGAAATATTATGTATGCGAGCGTTGCGGAAATATCATTGAATTTGCAGTAAACAAAGGAATTCCGATCATGTGCTGCGGTACGAAGATGGTAGAATTAGTTCCGGGTACATCTGACGGCGCACAGGAGAAGCATGTTCCGGTTGCCTGCGTTGAAGGAAACAAAGTCGTTGTATGTGTCGGCGAGGTAGAACATCCGATGACAGAGGAGCATTTCATTGGCTGGATCGCCATTGAGACAAAGAAGGGCAGCCAGAAGGTAACCTTAAGCTGCACAGACGCGCCAAAGGCAGAGTTCGTATTAGCAGACGGAGACGAATATGTTGCTGCATATGCATACTGCAACCTGCACGGCTTGTGGAAATCTAACTAATCCGTACAACAGCGATAGCCAAGAAGCAAAGCTTCTTGGCTATCTTTCTGCCTGTGCGAAAGCACAGCCAAAACCGGCACAAAAGAATTTTGGAGAGAACCCCAATGAGAATTATTATTTCACCTGCAAAAAAAATGAATGTAAATACCGACTCCTTAGCGCCGTCCGGCATGCCGCAGTACTTAGCAGAAGCAGAGACGATCAAGACGTGGATGCAGGCGCAAAGCTTTGCCCAGTTAAAAAAGCTGTGGGGCTGCAATGAAAAGATCGCCGCGCAAAACTACGAAAGGGTACAGGCATGGAATCTTTCGCAGAAGCTTACGCCCGCCATTCTTTCCTATGAAGGCATTCAATATCAGTACATGGCGCCTGCCGTCTTTGAGCATGAAATGCTCGCTTATATTGAGGAACACCTCAGAATCCTTTCGGGATTTTACGGCGTGCTAAGACCGATGGACGGCATCGTTCCATACCGGCTTGAGATGCAGGCAAAGGCAAAAATCGGAGACTCCAACGACTTGTACGCTTACTGGCAGGATAAGCTGTACCGCGGAGTAATCGATGGATCGCATACGATCATCAATCTCGCGTCGAAGGAATACTCAAAATGCATTGAAAAATATCTTCAGCCAAATGATGTGTTCATCACCTGTGTTTTCGCAGAATTATCCGACGGAAGGGTCGTTCAAAAGGGAACCTACGCGAAAATGGCAAGAGGTGAGATGGTTCGCTTTCTGGCAGAGCACCGGATCAAGGACTGCGAACAGGTGAAAAATTTCAACCGCCTGAACTACCAATACAGCGAAGAACATTCCTCGCCGCTGGAATATGTCTTTTTACGGAAAACAACCTAGTGTAACTTTATCACGGAATTTTATCTGAAAACAGCTTACTCTTAGGATGAGACAGAAAAATCTGTATAAAATAAAAGGAGTAAGGCTTATGTTTGAATTATTCAGAAAAAAAGATATGAATCAGGGTGTAGAGGAATGGAAGAATACGAAGGGCGCAGTCCTGTTAGACGTCAGGACAACAGAGGAATACCGTGAATATCACATTGACGGAAGCATCAATATCCCTCTGCAGTCCATTGATGATGCAGAAATGCAGATCCCTGACAAGAACCAACGCATTTATGTCCATTGTCTCAGCGGTGTAAGAAGTGCAAACGCAGTGAGATCCCTAAAAAAATCAGGCTATTCGGATGTGATCGATATTGGAGGGATCAACTCCTACCGCGGACCGCTCACAAAGCATTCCTAAAATCCCGCTAAAATGCCCCTCAAATATTTGTCATCTTTTCTAAGCGACAAATATTCGAGGGGCATTTTCTAAATTCCTTCCGTTCTCTTTCGCAGCTCAAGCATCTGATTATCAACCTTCGCGATCACATCCGAGTATGCCTTGATCTCACGCTCCACATGGAACAGCTGACCGGCATCCTTCTTGTAGCACATCTGCGCATCAAGCTCCGCCCAGTAATCCATCGCAAATGAGCGGATCTGAACCTCCACACGCCATTCTTCCGTTTTCTTTTGATAGGTGACAGGAACTCCTACAATCAAATGGACACTCTGATACCCGCTTTTCTTCGGACTTTTCACATAGTCCTTTTTCTTTATGATATGAAAATCAGACTGGCTCTGCAGCGCCTCGGCAATCTGATAAATATCATCACAAAAATAACACACCACGCGGATTCCGGCTATATCGTTCAATGCCAGAACAGCGTTCTCAAACGTCACCGCATGCCTCTTTTTCTGCAGCTTCTTGCAGATACTTTCTGTCGCCTTGATCCGCGCGGACATACTCCTTATCAGCTGTCTGTGGTTTTGCTCCGTTAAATCCGCATTGATCAGCCGAAGCCTTGCCTGTATAAAATCTATCGCATACGCATAGCGAAGCCGGACCATCGGATTTTCTATCTGTTCCCTTAACAGGTTTTCTGCCTGCAATTTCTCCGCTCCCATTTGGTTTTCTTTTATTTCTATTCAATTCCTGTTATTTTTAGAATCAAATACCCGGGTATTTTCAAGCATTGGGATAATCATTTGGAATCATTTGAGATCATCTGCTTCCTCCTGCTGCTTATCCTTCCTGTGTCAGACTTCCCTTTTTAGAACGTGTCTTGCTGTAGATCAGCAACAAAACGGTTCCGATCACACCTGCAGAAATAGTATTCGTAATGGTAGAGATGACTCCCTGTGTAAATACATATCCTGCCGGCTCACCGTAAATAAAGACGTCAAGAGCCGGTGCAACTACCAGCCATGAAATCACATTTGCAAGAAGCTGACATACGTTAAAAAGTACAATGTCTTTTCGGCGGAAAATACCTTCCTCTACTTTTAATTTTGTGCAGCAAAAACCAATCAGCATACAGTCGATACCCGAAGCAACAACCCAGCTCCACCACGGAGAACCGTACTGTACTCCGTCGGAAACGGCATGTCCGATAAATGCGATCAGGAAACCTGCGATCGGTCCGAATAATGCGGCAAAGAATGCCCCCACGCCATAAGCTGTCTGGATGTTGACATCCGGAAAGCCTGTAGGAATCTTGATATACATGAACAGCAGCACAAATAATGCTGCCCCAAGTCCCGTCGCTACAAGTGTTTTCGTACTGAAATTAAACATTTTTTTCATTTTCTAACTTTCCTCCCTATAAGCATCTTTTGTAAACGCTACTTTCATCCGTTCATTATTATAAATCATTGGTCCGCCTTTTGCAACATCGCCGAAACTATTTTCAAATAGCAAAATTACATCCCATTTAAAAACGGATTCCAGTAACGCCCGCCATTATGAAGCTTGCAGAACAAAATCGTTCCCGCAAAAATGGCAATACAGAGTCCCATACAAAAATAATCTGTTTTTGTCAGACGTTTTTTTGCGTACCACGTCCGTTTTTTATACTTTCCAAAACCGCGCAAATCCATTGCATTGCTGATCGTATCAATTCTTGTCAGCGTCGAAAAAATCAGCGGCACACAGATATTAATAATATTTTTGATACGGATGGAAAGTTTCTCTTTCTTTGATAGATCAAGTCCGCGGCTCTGCTGTGCCAGCGCAATATCGTTATAATCGCGTACCATATCAGGAAAATAACGCAGTGTCAGAGAAACCGCATATGCCGCTTTGTAATTAACCTTCATCCCGTTGATGGACGCCGCAAATTCACTTGGATTTGTTGTTAAAATAAAAATGATTCCCAGCGGGATTGCCGCACAGTACTTAAATGTTTTGGTAAACTGGTACAACAGCTGCTCCGCAGTGATTACATAGCGGTCAGTCATATGTAAAAGCACATGCTTCGTACCGTAAAGCTCCACGCCGTACTGCGGTGCGAATAAATATGTGAGAAAAAAATTCAGCGCCAGAAATGCCAGTACATAATAGAGCATCAGTTTGATCTGCGAAAATTTAATTTCCGAAAAACCTAGTACTACAAAGGAAAAAATCATGATTCCCACACTGATCCGAATATCATATGCATACATTGCCGAAAAGGTCAGGAACAAAAAACACAACAGCTTCGTCGCACCGGAGAGGTTATAAATGTAATTATCGCGTTCCACATAATCAAACAGCTTAGCTTTCATTCCGGTACACCTCCCTTTCGTAGTCAATAAAATGCTGCACAAAATCATGCGGGTTTTCCACCCCTGCTGCAATGGCAAACTCGTATAAGCTTGTCAGCTTCAGGTTCGCTTTTTCCGCAATTTCTTTGTTCGTCAGAATATCCACTGCCGTGCTGTCACCGATCTTCTCCCCGTCACAGATCACGATCGCATGCGGCGTATATTCGAGCATCAGGTGCATGTCATGTGTGATCAGAATAATCGTGACCCCCTGTGCGTTTAAACTCTTTAAAAATTTCATGATTTCTGTGTAATGGCGGTAATCCTGTCCGGCTGTCGGTTCGTCTAAAATCAGCACTTTCGGATTCATGACAAGCATGGACGCGATCGTGACGCGTTTTTTCTGACCGTAGCTCAACGCCGCCACCGGCCATTTGCGGAATGCATAGAGACCGCAGATTTTAAGCGCGTGCTCTACACGTTCTTTGATTTCTTCTTCGTCTGAACCAAGAATACGCAGTCCCAATGCCACTTCATCATAAATCATCGGTTTGCATATCATCTGGTTCGGGTTCTGCATCACATAGCTGATATACTTCGAGCGCTCCTTGATGGTCTGACCTTTTAATGATTTTCCCTCAAAACAGATGTCTCCCTGATCTTCTTTTACGAAACCGCAGATAACCTTTGCCAGCGTACTTTTTCCGGCTCCGTTTGTACCGACAATGCTGACCATTTCGCCTGCCTTAATCGAAAAATTAATGTCTTTTAAAATTTTCCTGTGTTTATCGTACTGAAAATGCAGATTTTTTGCGCTTAAGATTTCTTTTTCCGCTTCTTTTTCATGGGGAACGCTTTCTTTACTCCACGCCCTCACTTTTTCCCGCAGCTTATCGTCCATCACGAGCGTTTCCAGTCTGCCGGCATGCATTTCTTTTGTCACGGAAATTCCGGCATAACGCATGGCCGTTACATAAAGCGGTTCCCGGATGCCAAGCTCCGTCAAAATGCCTTTTTCCATCAGCTCATCCGGTGTGCAGTCTGCCGCAATCCGCCCGTTTGATACCACGATGATCCGGTCTACATCACGGTAAAGCACATCCTCCAGACGGTGTTCAATGATAACCACTGTTTTTTTCTGCTCTTTGGAAACGCGGTCGATCAAATCTATCGCCGTTTTTCCCGTTGCCGGATCAAGATTGGCAAGCGGCTCGTCAAACAGTAAAACATCAACGTCATCTACTAATATGCCCGCAAACGCAACACGCTGTTTCTGTCCGCCCGACAGTTCAAACGGGGAGGATTTGAGCAGGTTTCCCATGTCTACCATGTCCGCAACTCTCTGAACGGTTTCCTTCATTTTTGTCTGTTCCACACAGTCATTTTCCAGTGCAAATGCAATGTCTTCCCCGACACACAGACCTACAAACTGCCCGTCTGCATCCTGTAAAACCGTTCCCACTTTTTTTGACAGATCAAAAATACTCATCCCAGAGGTTTTTTGTCCGGAAATCGAAAGGTCTCCTTTGATCTCGCCCTTATACGCATGTGGGATCAATCCGTTTATACAATGTCCCAGCGTACTTTTTCCACTTCCGCTCGGCCCGACGATCAGTATTTTTTCACCCTCATAAATCTCAAGATTAATGTCATGGAGCGTTGGTTCTGCCTGCGTGAAATATTGAAAACTGAAATTTTCAAATTTGATTACGGCATTTTTTTCCATCTCATTCCTCATTTCTCTTCATAAATCAACTTCGGCGCTTTGCGGATCGTCAATTTCCAGTTTGTTCCCGTTCCGATATTATAGGCGCGTGAGAAGCTGCCCTGATTGATGGCAACTGCCATGCAGTCAAGACTGTTGACATACACCAACGGCTCGCCGACATAAACATCCGCAAAGCTCTTTGCATAGGTCAGAATATTTTTATAAAGCGTACGCGTTTCGTTTTCGATTTCGATTTCTACACGTCCCCCATGTTTGATCCCGAGCTTTAAGAATGTTTCACGGCTGATGTTTGTCCAAAGGCTTCCGAATCGAACGTCTAAAACGTCAATCGTTCCTTTGACCTTCTCGCCGTCATAAACCGCCTCAACCGTCGGCAGCTCAATCACACTATCTACCGGAACCTCCGGTCCTACTCCTGTAAAATCAATAACTCCTGCGGCAAGTCTCGCTCCCGTGTACACATACACGTCTCTGCCGTGGAACGTATAGCTCTCTCCCGAATTCGGCAGACGGTTTACATTCTCATCAATGATGCGCGCGCTTTTGATCCCAATGATCTTTTTGATATGTGTCAATGTTCCGTTATCCGGTGTAATGATGTACTGTCCGGTCAAGGTTTCGACTGCAATGCTTCTTCTTGTGGATCCGACCCCCGGGTCTACAACACTGACAAATACGGTGCCCTCCGGCCAATAGGCAACGGTCTGGATCAAACGGTAAGAGGCTTCCCAGATGTCATACTGCGGAATTTCATGGGTTAAGTCTGCCACCTTTAATTCCTGATCTACGCTGTATGCAACGCCATACATTGCGCTGACTGCACCATCACAGGTGCCAAAATCGGTTTGCAATACAAGTGCTTTTTTCATTCTGTTTTCTCTCCTGTCAGCTAAGCCAAAAACAACGGAAGCGCTGCAAGGCTTGCTTGTTTAGTATAATAGGGAATTTTCGTGCTGTCAATTTGTGAACTGGGAAAAACACGATTATGATTTCTTCCATATACAAGAATTTTTTTCAAAAAAATGCGCATGATAGTCATAGATTATGCCAAAACAGGAGGATTCTCATGAACAAAAAAACTACGCTTCCCACATGCAACGAGCATGGTTATTTTGAGATACGGCTCGAAAGCATCGGCGGACTTGGTGCGAATCTCTGCGGAAAAATGCTCGGCGAGCTCGGAGCTCTTACGCTGTCTCTAAACTCCTTAAGCTTTTCCAGCTATGGATCCGAAAAACGCGGTTCACCCGTCAAGGCTTATATTCGCTGGTGTGAAAGCGAAAAACCGCTTCGTGTGAACAGTCCCGTCACGCATCCGCACATCCTTGCCATTTTTCACGAGGGATTGATCGGTACTTATCCGGTGCTTGACGGCGTCTCTGTCGATACAAAAATCATATTAAACACACTGCTCTCCCCCGAGGAAGCCGCTGAAAAATACCATATCACAATGGGTGAGCTTTACTGTCTGGATGCGCTTTCCTTCGCAATGGAATCGAAATCCCGCATCAATATGGTAATGCTTGGCGCGATCGCGAAAGCCTCCGGCTTTATCGCCCTTGACGATGCGAAGCAGATCTGCCGCGATTCTATCGGAAAGAAATATCCGGCTCTGATCGATGCGAACCTCACCGGTGTGGAGCTTGGCTACACGCGCCTGGCAAAAGCCGAAACAGAACGCAATGTAGAGCCGCTTGAAAAAAGCACTGGCGAACAATTTGTATGGGGCTATGACAACGCGCCGATCGGCGGCGTCAATCCGCGGATCGGAAGCACGGTTTCCAATAATCTTTCTCCTTCCAGAGAAGGCTATATTCCTCTCTTTATTCAGGAAAAATGTATCAACTGCGGGCTGTGCGACTCCACCTGTCCGGATATGGTATTCCAATTTGCCCCCGGCGTCTACAAGGGGAAGGAATGTATGGTCAATCAGGGTGTAGACTACTATCACTGCAAAGGCTGTCTGCGCTGTGTGGAGGTCTGTCCGACCAATGCGCTCGTCATGGCATTGGAAAAGGATCATCCAAAAAAGCCATATTTTGTTCCCAATCAGCATCTGCTGCCGGACGCGATCACCTACCAGAAAACCGGAGCCAATTCATGGATCACCAGCGACTCGTATCTTGATGAAAAACGCCCGGACGGCGGCGTTGTATAGCAGACGCCTTTGGGCAGCTTATCTTTCACGCAGTTATTTGTTTCTTAGCGAAAACAAATAGCTTTTATGGCAAACGCAAATTTGATATTTAACCGCAGATCGCTCAGAAATGAGGACGAAGGAGCGCAGTGCAGAATCCGAGATCAGGCTCGCGTTTTTTCACGCAAAATCGCTTCGGAATGGAGAATGAAAATGGAAGAACAAAAAGTAATGTATGACAGCGGCAACGAGCTTGCCGCTTACGCTGCAAAGCAGATCAATTATCATGTGATGGGCTATTACCCGATCACCCCCTCGACCCAGATCGCAGAAAACTTAGATATCATGCGTGCCGAAGGAAAGCATGACATTCTGCTGATCGCCGCAGAGGGCGAGCACAGCGCCGCCGGCATCTGCTATGGCGCTTCTGCCGGTGGAGGCAGAGTCTTTAACGCCACAAGCGCAAACGGTCTTTTGTATGCGCTTGAGCAGTTTCCGGTGCAGTCCGGCACCCGTATGCCAATGGTGATGAATATCGCCTGCCGCACAATTTCCGGTCCTCTTTGTATCAAAGGCGACCACAGCGACGTCATGTATATGCTCAACACCGGATGGATCATTTTATTTGCCGATGAGCCACAGAAGGTCTATGATTTTAACCTGCTCGCCCTAAAGCTTGCCGAACTGGTACGCCTGCCTGTGGCAGTCGCCTTTGACGGCTTTTTTACAAGTCACCAGAAGCGCAAATGTCTTGTTTTTGCAGACGACGAGGTAGTTTCACGCTACATCGGACCAAAACTATCGAGCGACAACCCGAACACCTCCGCCTTTGCAAAGGAATGCTCTACGGGAGAAAACTGCTTCGCGAGCGTCTTGGATCTTGAACACCCTGTCTCTATCGGCTCTTATATGAACGAGCCGGATGTGACGAACAACCGCTATCAGCTCCACCTTGCCATGGAGGAAGCGCGAAAAAAACTCCCCGGACTTTTTGACGAATACAAGGAACTCTCCGGCAGAACGCTCTCCTTCTTGGGAAGCTATCAGGCAGACGATGCAGAAATCCTTCTCTTTGTGCTTGGCTCGTCCTACTACACTGCGATGGAGGCTGTCGATACGCTCCGCTGCGAAGGGATCAAGGCAGGCGTCATCACGCTCTATGTGCTGCGCCCGTTCCCGGCTAAGGAGCTGCGCGAGCTCTGCAAGCATGCAAAGACCATCCTTGTCGCCGACCGTCAGGACAGCTACGGCGCAGGCGGCGGAAATATGACGCTTGAAATACGCGCCGCACTTCAGGAGCTTGGCAGTACTCCGCGCATTCTCTCCCGCATCTACGGACTCGGCGGTATGGACTTTTTTGTGGAGGATGCAATCGCGCTCTTTCGGGAGTGTCTGACAGAAACTGCTACCGATTTTGATTACTACGGCGTGACACTCGGAACCCCCGATTCAGGGAAAGCACAGCCGCAGTATTTTAAGCCGATTACAGAACAGGAAGCCACAAAGGGCATCACTACCTGTGTCTTTGACAAGGCAGCCGGAAAAATGGTCGTAACAGGCGGCGCGTTAAAGGACACGACAGGAATGCCGATGCGCATCGCCCCCGGACACGGTGCATGTCCGGGCTGCGGCATCCCTGTCAATCTGAACCTGCTGCTTAAGGGTATCGAAGGAAATGTCGTGATGCTTTTTCAGACCGGCTGCGGCATGGTCGTGACGACGGGCTATCCAAAAACTGCATTCCGAATCCCTTATCTGCACAATCTGTTCCAGAACGGAGCGGCAACGTTAAGCGGCGTCGTTGAGGTCTTTCACCAGAAGCAAAAACGCGGGGAATATCCGGAAGGGCAGATTACTTTTATCATGGTCAGCGGAGACGGAGGTATGGACATCGGCATGGGCTCCGCACTTGGCACGGCACTGCGCGGGCACTGCATGATCATTTTTGAATATGACAACGGCGGTTATATGAATACCGGTTATCAGCTTTCCTATTCTACGCCGATGGGCGCGCGCAGCTCCACCTCCCATGTCGGAAAAACCCAGTATGGAAAATCATTTTTCCACAAGGATACGCCGGAGCTTATGGCGGCAACGCACATTCCCTATATTGCAACGGCTGCGGAGTCAAATCCTTCGGATTTTATCCGCAAGGCTGCAAAAGCCGCCGCCTATTCCAGAGAGTTTGGAACTGCCTATCTGAAGGCACTTTCCGCCTGCCCGCTCAACTGGAATGATAAGCCGAATTTGGAGCGCAGTGTCATCGCTGCCGCTGTGGACTGCTGCTATTTCCCTCTTTATGAGATTGAGCGCGGCATTACTTCCTTAACCTACAACCCAAAAGAAAAAAATAAGCAGATTCCAGTCACGGAATGGCTTGGCATGATGGGACGCACAAAACATCTTTTAAAAGAGGTGTACCGCCCGATCACAGAGGAGATCCAAGCGGAGATCGACCGGCGCTTTGCACGATTATGCGCACGCGCCGAGCACCCGCTGCTGTAACATTTTCTACAATTTTAAAATACGTTTCAGAATGGAGATATTTATGTCAGTAAATTTTAAAGACAGCATTACTAGAGAAAACCTGATGCGGGCATTTGCCGGAGAAAGTCAGGCAAGAAACCGCTATACCATCGCCGCCGGCGTTGCAAGGCAGCAAAAGCTTCCTGTGGTTCAGGCGGTCTTTACCTTCACCGCCAATCAGGAACGCGAACACGCGGCAATTTTTTACCAACATCTAAGTGAGCTTGCCGAAACCTCGATCCACATCGACGGCTCCTACCCTGTTGACATCAGCAAGGATGTGGCAAAGCTGCTGCGCTTTGCCCAGCACAATGAATATGAGGAGCACGATGACGTGTATCTTCATTTTGCCGAAAAAGCAAGAGAGGAAGGTTTCCAGAAAGTGGCAGCCTCCTTTCAGATGATCGCCGGCATTGAGAAAACTCACGGAGACCGTTTTGGTCTGTTTGCAGACCTTTTGGAGCGCGAGCAATTATTTGTCTCTGATGTGGAAACCTCATGGATGTGCTTAGAGTGCGGCTATATCCACCGCGGAACCTCCGTTCCAAAGGAATGCCCCGTATGTCACCACGACCGCGGATATTTTATCCGGCTGGAGCTTGCACCGTATACAAGCTGCGGTTCTTCCTCGCTCCTGTAAAATGCCTGTTCTCATATTCTGTACTCAGGTGCAACAGCAACAGGCAGTACGCTTCACCAGAAGCCCTTAGCCAATCTGATCGGAGGGACGAATCCAAGCCCGATTCGTCCCTCCTTCTTTATCGCTGCATTGACAGCGTCCTTACCCAATTCATCAGAAATACTCCATACAAGAGCAACACACCTCAGCCCCTTTTCTACTGATAATAAAATGCTTCCCTTCTGCACTGCTCAATTTTATTTAAAACCACATCTTGATTGTATCGGTGAATCTTGATCCTTGTCTCATAAGTGCTCTCATATTCCGCACCAAGTGCCTGTTCACCTGTCTCGTCGTAGATAATCTCCGGCACGGATAAGGTCAAAACAGAACAAAAATCCTGCATCACACCCGTAGGATCAATGTGGCAGACAACCGTCTCCTTCTTCTCACTCGTCTGCCGGTACTGCTCCGCTGCCACTTCTATCTGCTGCTGTGACTCATCCGAGGTCTGCAGACGCTTATAATTCTCATAATAATCCTCCAGCAGCTGGATACGTCTGCGATTTTGTTTCTCCATGTATTCCGTTGTAAATTCATAGGAAATCTCCTGTAAATTTCCCTGATTCTCTAAGCGGATGTCTAAAATATCATCATCGTCATACGGCAAATCGGTAATCTGTGAAAAATATGGAATGTTGTCGTCTTCCTCCTCTAAAAGCTCCCACTCACCGCTCCATTCCACATATTGATATACTGACTCCCCATCACAAAACTTCTTCAAATAACACCTTGTGCCGTCCTCGTCCGTAATATAATACTCACCAACCCAGCTTCCGCTTAAGGTATCTGCCCAAATGACCGCTTTCTCGCTTTTTGAGGCTCCCTTTTCTGACAAGATATTCTCATAAGAAAATTCTACATTATCGGTACGACGCAATTCCCGCATAGCTCCCTGAAGCATGGCAAGTTCTGTACTGCTTACGCTGCCATCCAAAACGGCTGATACAAGCAGCGTAACCCCAAATGCCATGACCACTACTATACGGAACTTTCTCTTTTCCATTGCATCCCCCTTCCTTCTATATCAGCCCAAGCTTCACAAACGCATGATAAAGTCCATCCTCTCCAATAGCGTCCGTCACCATATCCGCCCGCTTCTTCACATCCAAAAGCGCGTTCCCCATCGCAACACCAACACCTGCGTACTCCATCATTTGAAGGTCATTCGGACCGTCCCCGATCGCTATCGAATCCTCGCGGCTCATTCCGACATAATTCAAATAGCGTTCCATTCCGGTTGCTTTGTGGATCCCATTGATTCCGATCTCTCCCGCATACTCGTCGATTCCTTCCATACTGAATGCAATCGTGTCAAAATACGGCTCTAAATCTGCCTGTACCTTAGCCAGCGGAAACGGCGATTGATAATAAATGATCTTTTCATTATGACTATTCTTCCACGGTTCCTCCGTTAAATGCATATTTCCCAGCAACCTTTTTAGCCGGCTTTCACTCATACCGAACTCACGATAAAGCTCTATGATACCATCAAAGCTCCGCTGATTTAATACGATCCCATCATCTGCCTGATAGCAATATAAAAACCCGTTTTTCTCCAGATACTCAAAGCTTTTCTTTCCATGCTCCTCGTCAATGTAGGCATGATAAATTTCCTTCCCCTCCGCCTCAACAAACGCGCCTGCTGCCCCTATGATCCCCGAAAATCCAAGGTCTATCAGTTCATCATAAATCTGAAAACGGCTTCTGCCGCTGCAGATCACCAATTTGTGACCATTTTCTGCTGCCCGGTGAAGCGCCTCTTTGGTAGAAGCCGGAATCCTCCCCGAGAAGTCCACCATTGTTCCATCTATATCCAAAAATACGATCTTCTGTTTCATATCTGCACTTCTTTCTTGTCATCCTTTACCTTTGTTTCTGCTATCACTATCATACCATTATTTATAAAAAAAAGAAACGAGGATATTTTTCTTTTTGGAAAATCATTGACAAATCACACCCATATGTCTATAATACCCTTAATTGAAGCAGACGCAAGGCTTTGACGGGAAGAAGTAGGAATAAGCGGAACAGACAGAAAGCAACCGGCTGATGAGAGGTGCATGGAAAGCTTATGACGAATACATCCCTGAGCTTCACACCGAATTCGGTTTTCCGATAGTAGGCTGTGACGTAGTGGCGCACGTTACACGCGCCGGAGTGTTGTCGGACACTCGCAGAGGCAGGCAGCGTGAGCTGCTTGTGAACAAAGGTGGTAACACGATGGCAGATACCCTCGTCCTTTTTTAGGACGGGGTTTTTTTATTTTCAGGAAAAAGGAGAGACAATATGACATTATACGAAGAATTAGTTGCCCGCGGTCTGATCGCGCAGGTAACAGACGAGGAAGAAATCAAAGAACTCATCAACAACGGAAAAGCCACTTTTTACATTGGCTTTGACCCGACTGCCGACAGCCTTCATGTCGGTCATTTCATGGCGCTTTGTCTGATGAAACGTCTCCAGATGGCAGGAAACAGACCGATCGCCTTAATCGGCGGCGGCACCGGAATGATCGGCGACCCGTCCGGACGCACCGACATGCGCCAGATGATGACGCCGGAAACGATCCAGCACAACTGCGACTGCTTCAAGAAACAGATGAGCCGCTTTATCGATTTTTCCGAGGGAAAAGCGCTGATGGTGAACAATGCCGACTGGCTGATGGACTTAAACTATATCGACGTGCTGCGTGAGGTCGGACCACACTTCTCCGTCAACCGTATGCTGACGGCTGAGTGCTACAAGCAGCGTATGGAAAAGGGGCTAAGCTTTTTAGAGTTTAACTACATGATCATGCAGAGCTACGATTTCTATGTTCTCTACCAGAAATACGGCTGCAACATGGAGTTCGGCGGCGACGACCAGTGGAGCAATATGCTCGGCGGCACGGAGCTCATCCGCCGCAAGCTCGGCAAGGACGCATATGCCATGACCATCAATCTGCTGTTAAACTCCGAGGGCAAGAAGATGGGTAAGACCCAGTCCGGCGCTGTCTGGCTTGATCCGAACAAGACCACACCGTTTGATTTCTTCCAGTACTGGAGAAACGTCTCGGACACAGACGTCCTGAAATGTATCCGTATGCTGACCTTCCTTCCGCTAGAGGAAATTGACGCGATGGAAAGCTGGGAGGGCGCGCAGCTCAATCAGGCAAAAGAAATCTTAGCTTACGAGCTGACCAAGCTTGTACACGGCGAGGAGGAGGCAGAAAAAGCAAAGGAAGCCTCTCATGCACTTTTTGCCAGAGGCGGTGATTCCGCGAATATGCCGACAGTCGAGCTGACCGCAGAGGATTTTGCCGAGCGCGACATGGATATTATGGCGGTGCTCGTCCGCACAGGGCTCGACAAGACGCGTTCCGATGCGCGCCGCGCAGTCGAGCAGGGCGGCGTCACCGTAAACGACGAGAAGGTTACCGATGTGAAAACCACTTACAACGCTGATTTCTTCCGAGGAGACGGCGTGGTCGTAAAGCGCGGCAAGAAAAAATTTGTAAAGGTTCTTATGAAATAGAGAGCCATGTCTTTACCAGTGTCAGCCAGCTCTGGCACTCTGGCTGTATATTGTGTCTGTCCGGGTGTGCCGTCTGCTCATCGCAGGCGGCAAGCCCATGACACCCCACCGGGTACATATGAAATTCTGTAGAGACTCCATGCCTGCGCAGTGCTGTGGCAAACAGCAGGGCATTTTCTGCCGGAACGGTTTCATCGGTAAACGTATGCCACAAAAATACCGGAGGCGTCTGCTCCGTCACCTGCTTTTCCAGAGAAGTTCTCTCTAACATTTCCTCTGTATACTGTCCCCGCAAAAGATTTTCAAAAGACCCACGGTGCGCAAATTCACCGGACGTGATGACCGGATAGCAGAGGATCATACCTGCCGGACGCAGCCACTCATTCTTCACGCCGCTTTTTTGTGCCAGCCATTTTTCGTGCCAGAAAACACCGAGACTTGCCGCCAAATGCCCGCCCGCCGAGCTGCCCTGCACAAAAATCTTTTCTTCATCCACCTTCCACTCGTCCGCATAGTCATGTACCAGCTTCATCGCCTGCGCCAGCTCCAAAAGCGCCGTCGGATAAACCGCAGGCGCACACGAATAGCGCAGAACTGCCACATGGCAGCCCATTGCCAAAAAACGCATCGCGATCGGCTCCGCCTCGCGGTCGGAGGTATACGCATAGCCGCCTCCCGGACAAACCAAAATCAACGGACGTTTCTGTATCAAAAATTCCTCGCTCGCATCCAAAATATAGGTGCAGAGCTTCGCTCCCGGTCTCGAACCCTCTGCCTGAATCAAAAATTCTTCTGTCAGCATATCGTGTGCCTCCTTTTATACACTGTAAAATTTCTGGTTTTTGCTCTTTGGAGAATCCGGTTTTGTCATTTTAAGCATCCCTCTCTCCAACAGCGGATTGATATAATTCTGCGATGCATAGTAAATTGTGGAAATACCAAGAAAATCTGCGATTTCTTTTCTGGAGCGCTCCTCTCTGCAAAACTCCAGAAGCGCCTCCTGCAATCTGTTTATTACCGCTTTCTGCTCCGTCTCCTCCTCATTATAAAAGGTGACTACAAATTCGTTTCTGGAATCCGCAAATACGGCTTCCCGCAATCCCGCCTCCCGCAGCTCCCGCTGGATCGTGGGGATCCCGGAATAGCGATTCTCCGTGATACCCAATGTCTCTAACGCACGCGCCAGCACAGGGTTTCTCGTGTCCGGCTGCATTTTTCCCAGTGTGTCAAGCGTCATCCTTCCATACAGACCGCCCGGATTGTGAATCTCGATCCGGTTCTTGTACATGATGATCTCAATAGGCATCGCCTCCGTGTGCATACTGTAATCACGGTGGATAAGCGCATTTAACACAGCTTCGCGCAGCGCTACCACCGGATATTCTGTTTTGTCATTTCTCTCTCCTGTGATGGAATCAATAATGGTCTGCACTCTCATATTTTTCATCAAAAATTTCATGCTCTGCCCCAGCATCTCATCAATCGTTCCCTCGATACGCATATTGTCAAGAAATCTTGCTCCCTGCTCCGAAATCTCTCCTTTTTCATAACCGGGAACCACCTTCGCGTTGATCGTGTACTGCGGATAAAACATCTGCGGATAGAGAGAAAATAACAGCGTGCATACCAGCGTCGGCTTTCCGTCTATACACATATTTAAAAACCGTTCGATCTGTTCGTTTGGCAGCTTTGAAAGTCTCGGATTGTTCTCCGTAATCCTGCCTATATATTCCGCAAGCCTTGCGGTATCAATCGTTGACATATCAGCGCGCTCATTGATCCGAATGTCATCCTGATATTTTTGCGGAATGCCTCATAGCTGTAAATTTCATAGTCGCTCATCGGCTCATCAGAATCCCCCGCACGGACATAAGAGCCCTTGGTCCGTCCAACACCCCCGTAATAGCATGGGCGCTCCGTAATATCAATGCCCGGAATCTCTGCGCTGACTACGCTTTTATCCTCAATCATCACAGAGGTAAAAACAGGTCTTACCACGGGAACCATCTGCTTACACTGCTCATTCACCTTTTTTTGCAAATCCTGCATATCATAAACTCCGGCAATCCTATAATCATCTTTCTCATCGATGCCAAAAAGAATAATTCCTCCCACATCCTGATTGGAAAAAGATGATAAGGTATCATATAGGCGTTTCGGACACCCTTCTCTGGCGGTTTTTAATTCCAGCGTCTGCATTTCACATTTCATTTTCTGTACTTTTTTCACAAACTCCAGTAATTCTAATTCCGTCATTGCTTTCCCCCTTTGCTAAAGTTTATGTTATTTCTATATTTTAATACATTTTAGTAAAAAATCAAACGTTCATTTTGCCAAAATTTAGGTTGTTTGCTTTTTTACTTTGCTTATTTGATTATTTATTTTGGTTGTTTGCTAAAATTTAGGTTGTTTAGCATTTTTCTTTGCTTATTTCTTTGCTTGTTTGCTTTTCCAAAAATATTGACAACTTCCATTTTTCCTATCTATAATATCCTTAAATAAAATAACATACTACAGGAGATTTATTCTATGAACATAAAACAAATATATGCTGCTTACTGGAGTCCTACCGGAAATACCAGAAAAATTGCAAGAATGCTTGCCGGCGAATTAGCGGAAGAATTAGACTGCCCGATGGAGCTTCTCGATTTTACGCTGCCAAAGGCAAGAGAATCCGCCATGACATTTTCGTCCGAGGATCTCGTTGTCTTTTGTACTCCGACCTATGCCGGAAAAGTTCCAAATAAAATATTACCTTATATTCAGGAGCAAGTTCTTGGGAACGGGGCGCTTGCAATTCCTGTCGTCACTTTCGGAAACCGCAATTTTGACAACTCTCTGGCAGAACTTAGCGTTACGCTCAAAAAGAATGACTTTCATCTTGTCGCCGCGGCAGCATTTGCGTGCCGCCATGCCTTCACCGACGAGCTTGCTTTCGGACGTCCCGATACCGCGGATGAAACCGAACTAAAAGATTTTGCAAAAAATGCAGCCTGCAAAATCAGGGAGTCGGAGGGTATACCGCTTGCACCCGAAATCCCCGGCGACAGCGACGCCCCCTACTATATCCCAAAAGGCGTTGACGGTCAGCCGGTTCAGTTTTTAAAAGCCAAGCCGCAAACAGATTTATCAAAATGCACAAACTGCGGTGCCTGTGCTAGACAATGTCCTATGGGCGCGATTGACTTAAAAAATGTTGCAAACACACCGGGAACCTGCATCAAATGCCAGCGCTGTGTGCGCATCTGCACCAAACATGCCAAGTATTTCGATGATAAGGCATTTTTATCTCATGTTGCCATGCTGGAGGAAAACTTTTCCGAACCAAAGGAAAATCAGACCTTTTTCTAAGCAAAAGCACCCATCTCTAATATACAAATATCATAAAAAACGGCAGAACCCCAACAATGGAGTTACTGCCGTTTTTTATGGAGTATTATTCTTTTCTTAATTGCTACTTACAAAACCCTGAATAGTTATGAGGCTTCCACAAAGGCGACTAACGGATTTGAACCGATGATCAGGGAGTTGCA
>ERZ772969.875-NODE-875-length-26051-cov-4.251308_pt1 | contig 26051 bp, 25 predicted proteins | sample MGYA00511676_ERZ772969 | MGnify/ENA primary metagenome ERZ772969 (study PRJEB29015, sample SAMEA2737651) | human gut metagenome | biome: human gut; feature: human-associated habitat; material: faeces | place: China | collected 2012 ... | reverse complement strand
ATTTTACCCTCTGGCGGTCTAACTCCTCTAATCGGGCATAGACACGCTCCAGAAATGCAACATCCGTGTACTGATAACCGTAAAGCTTACGGCACCAATCCCACCCGCAATAAGTGGCAGCATTCAAGCTATGATAAAACTGCTCCTTGCTTGGTGTGCTCATGGCTTCGCACCGACTCCCTGGTTGAGATACCCCACAAGTTTCCCCCAGTTCACAAGGTACTTGCACCCTGCTTTCACATGTACAATCTGATTACTTAAGCACATCTTGCGCAAAAAATCATACTTCTATCATCCTTTGAATCCCCTTTCTTGATAAAAACTACCGCCCTAGCTTGCGTTTTTTTGATTTAAGCATCCTCTGTGATAATTTCCCCGTCTTCGGGTCTGTGTCCGCTCCTATATGCGTGTAGGGCGCAACTTTTTACATCACATTCCCGCACTTCCTTAATCTGACCGCAGCAGCACTCAAGGCATTTTTTCCTTATGGCTTTCATCGGTGTTAATTTTGCCATGCACTTCCCCCCTCTCCTACTGGTCGATAATCTCGGTTACATCCATGCCGAGCGCTTTTGCAACCCTACCGGCGCATACCGGTGTCAATACTTGGCTATTAAGTATAACGTTCATTCTCGCCCGACTTACACCGTATGCTTTTGCTAAATCTGTTACAGTCATCATCTTGCGCGCCATTGCAATATCGACTTTGTCTCTGTTTAGTTTCATGTTATCACCTCGCTTTTAAAATTAAACATTTTGTTGATTTCATTGAAATTATAATAAACAAAATGTTAAATGTCAATAGTTTTTTAACATTTTGTTGATTTTTAAAACGACATAATATATAATCAATATGACGTTTGGAGGGTGACAAATGGGTGAACATTTAAAAAGACTAAAAGAATTAAGACTTCAACATGAACTTTCCCAAAAAGATATTGCTAATTATTTAGGCATAACCGTTGCAGCGTATTCATTTTATGAGCGTGGCAATAGAGAACCAAATGTTTCTATTCTAAAAAAACTAGCTGAATATTTTAATGTTTCATTAGGTTATTTAATGGGAATGGAAGACGAACCGCAGACAATCGCCGCCCACTTTGACGGAGATGAATATACAGATGAAGAGTTGGAGCAGATAAGACAATTTGCAGAGTTTGTAAAAAGCCAGCGCAAGACAGATATACCCCAGTTAAACGCAGCACACGCAGACGATTACGCAAATGCCCCAGAGGAACTAAAGAAACTAGAAGAAGCTATCATGGACGATGAGAACTTCTAAAGCGTACCATTAATCGAACGTGCGCAAAATAACCACCGTACCCAAAAGAACGGTGGTTAGCCAAACCTCTAAAGCGAACGTGCGCAAAATTGCGCCGGTTGAGATCGGATGCGCCAACTTTGGACAGTCCGGTTCTGCACATTGAAAATATAATATACTTAACCGGAGAGCCGAAGGGGCGATATGCCAGCTGCCGAGTACTTGAAAGGAGCTGGTGCCTATGGTTACATATAGTGATTTATTCACTTTCGTAATTATGCTTTGTGCCGTAATAACTCTTGTTATTAATTTTAGCCACAAAAAATAGCGCCCTCGCTCTGGTAAAGTAAGGCGCTATTTTTACAACTTATTTTTACCGGCGGCTAGGCTTCATCTAGCTTTCGGCTCTCTTGTTAAGTATATTATATGCAATCGTGCGGGATTTTTCAACCCCAAAATAAAAAACCGCCCCAGTTGCCAACCGAGACGGTTCATATACCCCCGAAAGCGGTACAGAATAGAGGTATTTAACGTGGAAAGTATCATTTCTTTTATTGTCGCTGTCGCGGCTGGTGTAGCCTGCCACTGCATCATCAAACGGAATAAGAAAACCCACGTATCGCCCCAGCTGCCAACTGGGACGGCTCATATACCCGAAAGCGATATACTCCAATCACAGTTATATTATATCCTTTCGGGGCAGTTCTGGCAAGTACAGAGCTGTATTTTTTATACCCATTTTTAAGAAAGGACGGTCATATATAATGGCAAGCATACGGAAAAGAGGAAACAGTTACCAGATCACTGTCAGCAACGGTCGTGACATTTACGGCAATCAGATATTCGAGCGTGTCACATGGAAACCGGATCCGGCCAGGACAGAGAAGCAGAACGAGCGGGAGCTTGCGCGCTTCACGCTTGAATTTGAGGAGAAAGTCCGAAACGGCAAATACCTTGACGGGGAAAAGATTACATTTCAAGACTTTGCGGAAAAATGGCTTGAGGAGTACGCAAAAATCCAGTTAGAGCCCACCACGGTAGACTTATACACGAATTTCCTATACACACATATCATGCCCGCGATCGGGCATCTAAAGCTTGCACGGGTGCAGCCTGCACACCTAAACAAACTATACACGGATATGCTGCAATCGAGGAAGGACAACAGGCAGGGCGGATACTCCCCTACATCTATTCGGCGATGCCATGCTGTGATCAGCTCCATCTTCTCCACGGCTGCCCATTGGAACATTGTCACAGATAACCCCTGTGAACGTGTAAAACCGCCCAAGCAGGCAAATACCACAGCAGATATAAAACACTTCACCGTTGAGGAAACGGGGGCATTTCTGACCGAACTGGACGACGAAACGGCGCGCGGGCTGCTCAAGCTCCAGCACAACATCTTTTTCCAGCTCTGTATATTTTGTGGTCTAAGGCGTGGCGAAGCTGTTGCCCTGCTCTGGTCTGACATTGATCTGCATGATAAGACGATCAGCATCACAAAGAGCACTACCATAGTAAACGGAAAGCCATACACCAAGACACCAAAGAACCACAGTTCTGCAAGGGTGTTAAGCGTGCCGGAGCATATCATAAAGCAGCTAAAGCGTTACCGGCTCGAGTATAACACCTACCGTCTTTCTATCGGCTGTCAGTGGGTAGAAAGAGCAGACAAACAAGAGTATTTATTTATACAGTGGAACGGGGCGCAGATGTACCCGTCTACCCCGTACAGCGTGTTTAAGTCCGTGATAGCGCACTACAACGACACGCACACGGAACAACTGCCGGATATTCCCCTGCACGGTCTCCGCCACACCTCCGCTACACTGCTGATCAGTCAGAACGTGGACGTTCGGACTGTATCGAACCGACTGGGGCACGCACAGACCAGCACCACAATGAACATCTACAGTCACAGCCTACAGAAAAAGGACGTTGCAGCGTCTAACGCCCTTGAGGAATTACTCATAAAAAAATCAAATTGTTAGTCAAATGTTAGTCAAACATGAAAAAAGCACTCCTTGACGGGGTGCTTTCATTCTCTCAACCCCTTGTAAATAAAGGCTTTTTGCAATGAGGCATCGGGGATTCGAACCCTGGACAACTTGATTATAAATAATGTTGCTTTTTTTTATACACAAAAAGACAAAAACAATGGACAGCATGCTTCGCGAGCCACTCTTATGTCAATATAACGAGGAGGCGTGCGCCGCTAAGCTCCCTTTTGCCGGCTGCAAGCCTCCTCGTTGCTGATTGCTAATTTTTACCTGTGCTGCCAAAACCGCCGCGGTCTGCATTTCCTAGAGTCTCCGTCTCCTCAAAGCAGATCACCGGCTGATGCTTTTGAATACGAAACTGACAGATACGGTCATTCAGATGGATCGTTGTGTCACGGACGGCAAGCACGGGCATTTTCCATACGTCATGATCTCCGCAATAGCTCTCGTCCACGACGCCCATATGATTCGTCTGAATGATCCCAAAATTCTTATAAGTGGAGCTGCGCGGCACAATGACCGCCTCATACCCTTTGGGAAGCTGCATGGATACGCCAAGACATATCATGCGAAACTCTCCCTTTTTTAAGACAACCTCCTCCGCTGCGCGCAGATCGATCCAATCACTCTTTCCGGCAATATAAGTCAGCCGCTGCAATTCATCGCAGTGATATTTAATACGAATCGTCTCTCTCTCCATTGTCCTCCTCCGTTCCAAAGCACTTTGACATGTCTGCCTTTTATGCTTCTTCCCATGCAAGTCCACTGTGCTCTGCCTTCTTATCGCGCAGCATCAGCGCCATAACCGCCTCCCTTGCCGGCGTTTCGGCAAACAGTACGTCATTGACTGCCGCAATGATCGGAATCTCCACCTGATACTTTGCTGCCAGCGCACAGGCTGCTTTCGCGGAATACACGCCCTCCACGACCATCTTAACCTCATCCATCGCCTGCTGCATCGTATATCCCTGCCCGATCAGCATTCCTGCCCTGCGGTTTCTACTGTGCTTGCTCTCACAGGTAACGATCAAATCTCCAATTCCCGTCAGCCCGTTGAGCGTCTCTGTCTTCGCCCCCATTTTTGTTGCCAAACGGGTCATTTCCGCAATGCCGCGTGTAATCAACGCCGCCTTTGTATTATCCCCGTATCCAAGCCCGTCTGCCATACCGGCAGCCAGCGCGATCACATTTTTTAGCGAACCGCCAAGCTCCATACCGAGTACATCGGGGCTTGTGTAGACGCGGAATACCTCGTTCATAAAAATATCCTGCACGCCCTCGGCGATTCTTTTCTTTCGCGCTCCTGCCACGACAGTCGTCGGCAATCCTGCGCCAACCTCCTCCGCATGGCTTGGACCGCACATAACTGCGACTTCTGCCGTCTGAATTTCTTCCTCGACCACGTCAGAAATCGTCTTTAGCGTCTCCTCCTCGATTCCCTTTGCCACACAGACAATGACCTGCCCCTTTTTTACAAAAGAAGCCATGCTCTTTGCCGTGCTTCTGGTAAATACCGACGGAACTGCAAGCACCAGATAGTCCATTCCCTCCACTGCTGCACGCATCTCTGAGGTAAACGTCATATCCTCCGGCAGCGGTACGCCCGGAAGCTTGTCTACATGTTCATGCTTCTCCCGAAGCATCGCGATCTCCTGCTCCACGATCGACCAGACCGTTACCCGATTTCCATTTGTGTGCAATACCTTTGCAAGGGCAATCCCCCAGCTTCCTGCACCGATCACTCCAACATTTGCCATATGAATCCTCCATTCCGAAGCGATTTTTCAATCTATTTCTCCTCTTTCTTGACACCGAATTTATTCTCCGTCCCGGTCAAAAGACGCCTGATGTTCGCGCGATGCCGCCACAGCCCCATCGCCGTAAAACATGCGCTCACCACATAAAATTCCGGTAGATACTCAGAGGCTACGCCAAGATAACCAAGCTGACCGAACAAAAGCACCTGCGCCAGATAGCTGCAGACCACAAGAATCGAGCCAAGCGATACATATCTGGTAACTGCAATCGACGTGATAAATAAAAATAGGCAAAACGGAGCTGCAAGCGGACACACCGCCAGAATCATACCGGAGGTACAGGCAATCCCCTTGCCTCCTTGAAATTTTAAATAAAACGGGAAATTATGCCCAAGCACTGCTCCAAAGCCTGCATATAATTCTAAAACCTTAACGGCTTGCGAGTACTTTTCCCGAAAAAGGAAGTGCACCAAAGCCACTGCGAGGATCGCTTTAAACAGATCTCCCAAAAATGTGATCAGTCCCGCCTTAACTCCCAGCACACGCAGCGAATTTGTCGTTCCTGCATTTCCGCTCCCCTCACTGCGAATATCGATTCCTTTACTTTTTCCGTACAGATACCCTGTCTGAAAAAGTCCAAACGCATAGCCGATCGCCAATGCCGTCAGTCTTGCAACCATCATCCCTGTTCTTCCTTTCTCTCGCGTATGATAAACCGCAGCGCCGTGCCCTTAAAGCCAAACGTTTCGCGAATCCGGTTCTCCAGATACCTCGTGTAGGAAAAATGCATCAGCTCCTTATCATTGACAAAGATCACAAAGGTCGGCGGCTTGACCGCAACCTGCGTGATATAATAAATCTTAAGCCTTTTTCCCTTATCCGAAGGCGGCTGCTGCATCGCGACTGCCTCCGCAACGATTTCATTTAATACACCCGTTGCCACACGCATACTGTTATTCTCGATCACAACGTCGATCAGCTCAAAAAGCTTGTGCAGACGCTGCCCCGACTTTGCCGAAATAAATAGTATCTCCGCATACGGCATAAAGCTTAAAATCTGACGGATTTTTTCCGTATGGCGGTAGATCGTCTTGTCGTCCTTCTCGATCGCATCCCACTTATTGACGGCAATGATGATGCCCTTGCCGCGCTCGTGCGCAATTCCTGCGATCTTTGCATCCTGCTCCGTGACGCCCTCGGTCGCATCGATCACAATGATGCAGACGTCGGCGCGCTCCACTGCCGTCACGGCGCGGATAATACTGTAGCGTTCAATTTCTTCCTTAATCTTATTCTTTCGGCGCAGTCCCGCCGTATCAATAAAAATATATTCTTTTCCGTCAAACTGAATATCTGTGTCAATGGCATCGCGCGTCGTTCCCGCAATATCCGATACGATGACACGCTCCTCCTGTGCAAGCTTATTGACCAGAGAAGATTTTCCGACGTTTGGCTTTCCGATGATCGCAACCCTTGGACGCTCGTCCTCTTGCTCCTCCTTGGTGTAATCGGGAAAATGAGCTACCACCTCATCCAACATATCGCCAAGTCCAAGCAGCGAAGCTGCCGACACCGCCACCGGATCGCCAATACCAAGATTATAAAACTCATAGACGTCCGGCATATACTTTTCAAAGCTGTCTACCTTATTGACCACAAGCACCACCGGCTTGCCCGAACGGCGCAGCATATCCGCAACCTTAGAATCTGCGTCCTGCAGCCCCTGTCTTACGTCTGTCAAAAAGATAATGACGTCCGCCGTTGCGATCGCGATTTCCGCCTGCTCCCGCATCTGTGAGAGAATGACATCCTTACTGTCCGGTTCAATACCTCCGGTATCGATCAATGTGAATTGATAATCCAGCCAGCTTACCTCCGCATAGATACGGTCTCTTGTCACTCCCGGCGTATCCTTTACAATCGAAATCCGTTCGCCTGCCAGCGCATTAAACAGTGTGGACTTTCCCACATTCGGACGCCCTACGACGGCTACTACTGGTTTACTCATCTATCTCCCTGTCCTTTCTTTCATTCCAAGCATCGTGTCAAGCAAGTCCTGACCGCTTGATTTTACAATATCTATCTCTACTTGTAAAGCCGTTTTAAGCTGTGTGAGCGTCATATCATCCAAGAGCACCTCCTCACCGCTGCGCAGCAGATTGCACGGTAAGAGCAGACGCTCGCCAAGCGGCTGCTCCCTGAGCTGCGCGACAATATCCTGCCCGGTCAAAAGTCCTGATACCGTGATGCGCTCCCCAAAGAAGTCATTGCGTATGGCATACACATGAAACGTATAATTGGGCAGAATGTTCTCCACATCGTCCGCCATACGTTTGATAAACGGCGCCATGAGCCGCCCTGTCGCCAGCGAGACGATATGCGGATGGTTTCTGTCAGGAATCCCGGAGGCTTTTTCCCCCGCTTCCATGCGCTCCTTAAGCTTTAAAAGCGCTTCTGCAAATTCATCCAACAGCAGGCGGATCATGCCGACTCCATTTTCAAGCTGGATGTAGCCGTCATAGTTATCCTCTCCCGGCAGCTCCTCTTCCGCCAACAGATACCACTCGTCACTCGCATGTACAAAATGGGTGCCGTGACTTTCCATGCAGACCTCCTGCCATTTATGGATCATCGCAAGCACCTCTTTTGCATCCTCTTTTGTGAAGGGTTCCAGCGGATGTAATCCCTTGCGGTGTTTAGAAAGCCCTACCGGAACGATCGACACACTCTGCATGTACGGAAGATATTTCGTCAAATCCCGGATCGAACGCTCAAGCTCCGCTCCGTCATTGACCCCCTTGCACAACACGATCTGTCCGTTCATCGGCAGCTTTGCCTCATAGAGCCTGTCAAGCTTTTTTAACGCCTCCCCCGCAAAACGATTGTGCAGCATCTCGCACCGCAGCTTGGGATTTGTCGTCTGCACCGAAATGTTGATCGGCGCAAGCTTATATTCAATGATCCTCTCAAAGTCCTTGTCCTTCATATTGGTGAGCGTTACATAATTGCCCTGCAAAAAAGAGAGCCGCGTATCATCATCCTTAAAATAAAGAGTATCACGCATTCCCTCCGGCATCTGGTCGATAAAACAGAAAATACACTTGTTATGACAGGTCTTATAATTATCCATCAATCCATTTTCAAAGACAATGCCCAAATCCTCGTCATAGTCCTTCTCAATCTCAAGCTCCCATTCCTCCCCGCTGCTTTTTCGGATCAACACGTTTAAATATTCATCGTGTATCAGGTAGTGATAATCAAACACATCCTCTATTTCTTTTCCGTTGATCGAGAGCAGAATATCCCCCGGCTCGATCTCAAGCTCCTCCGCAATACTGCCCGCCTCTACTTTGTCTATTACATGCCGTTTTAGCATCATTTTATTCTCCGTTTCTAAATGTAAAATTTTATCTGCGCGATCGCAGCTTTTTCTAGTTTACACCAAAAAAGGCGGAATAACAACTATTCCGCCTTCCTTTTTCCTTTTACTTGTAGTACTCGCTGCTGGTATAAAGCATCCATACATCGTTTGTGATCCCAAGCTCCTCCAAAGCCGCAATCGTATAGACGCATTTCGGACCAATTTTGATATAGCTGGCTGCCGAAACTTTACCCCTCTCCTCTTTTGCAGACTTTTTCTGATACTGATCATAGTAGGAATAATAATCCCACATGTCAATGCTTTGACTTTCATTATAATAATCCAGAGAAATCCCATTCACATAAGCTTCCTCCTGCGAAAAGCAGGTCAGATAATAGGGCGTAAAATTCCCCGCCTCAATATCCTTTTCCACTGCTGTCAGGACAACTGCAAGCTCCTCCTCGCTCAGCATATAGCTGCGATACTCCTGCTCCTTATTATAAAGCTCTACATAGCCGGAAAGGTACTCGTTTTTCTCATGATCGGCGCCAAACATCATTCGCTTTAGATTGTTGCTGTCAAGCTCCCACGCTAAGATTTTTGACGCCGGAGAGGTCTCGTCTGCAAATGCCTCCTGCGTCACTGCAAGCGGATAGCGGCGCTCAACCCTCGTACCGTCCTTTTTATAATAACGGAAGGTCGTGTAATAATAGCCCTTTCCCTCCCGCTCAAGCTCCTGATATTCCTCCTTATGGGCAATCACATCCTCATGAATAGCAAGAAGCGTCGGAATGTCCTCCACCGGAACCTCTACCGGATAATCCATATTGATAAAAGCCGCTGCAAGCTCCTCCTCCTTTGGCACATAGCCTTCCATTCCAAACAGATCCACCTGAAATAAGGTCAGGAATAAAAATACTGCCGCCGTAAAACCGCCCCATTCCAAAAACCGTTTTTTGCAGAATACCTTAAAGCTCTTGCACAAAAGCATTTCCGCCGCAAAAAAGCAGAGGAAACCAAATATCAGCACGCAAAGCAGCAGCCACGGATAGACATTTAGCATATGTGACAGCTGTATGAAGCTGATAAACATGATCGAAAGGAGAATGCTCCCGCAAAACGCCACTCCCCAGCGAAAGACAGGCTTGACAACACGGTAGCTGATCCAGTCTCCCGCCGTCTCAAGCTGACGTCTGCGGTACAAAAGATACGCAAGAACCGTAATAAACACCCCTGCTGCCGCATAAACAAGCACTTCGGGAAGTCCTGCGATCTGAAGTCCCGTAACTGTGTTTGTCTCCTGCTCATAGCTTCTTTCCACACCTATAGCGCCTGACAGATAGTAAAGCGGCGACAGCATTGCCGTCCGCCCCGCGTGCAGCCTGTCCTCCACACCGTAATTTAACAGATCCGTAATACTGTTTACCATAAACATGCCGCTGACATAAAGATAATTTACAACCAGATAATAAGCCGGCATCGCCAAAATCTGTCCGGTAAACATTGCTACAAAGACTGCAAGTGAGTATGCAAAAAACGAAAGCCCCATCTGGACAAGCAGTCCGGTAAACAGATACTGAATGCAGGTGATCTCATTGGACAATGCCACCAATATCGTTAAAAAGAACGTGATCAGCTGCGGAAAAAACAAAAATGAAAGCCCCGACAAATAATTTGTCACAAAAAGCTCCAGACGGCTTACCGGAAGCGCGTGCATCATATTTGCGTTTTTCGCTGCATACAGATAAGAAAACACGGCAAGCGCCATAACGCCTGCGGCAATGAAAATAAAAAACGGAGAAATCTGCATCTGCACCGCATTTTCTATGATCATATGCATCCGCTCTGTGGCGCCGTAATTTTCCCTATTCCACTGGCTCGTTCCCATCTGCCATGTGGCAAACGGCATCATCACAAACAAAATACCAAAATATGCCGCCCACAAAGGCCAGAAATGTACCAGATTCTTTTTAAATATGGTGCGGTTAAAGAAGAATGTCTTTGACTTCATAATCTGCACCTCCCATTTCATAGATAAATATCTCCTCCAGCGACAGCGGCAGAATATCTACAAGCGCCGTTCCGCTCTCTGTCAGCGCCCGCGCCGCCTCCTTGGGGTCTCCCTTAACGATCATCGTATAGACGCGTCCTGTATTTGACATGTGCAGTACCTGAAAATGCTCGGGGAGCTTTGGCATCCCGCTTGTACTCGCCACCTGAAGCTTGGAAACGCTTCCCTGGAGATCACTGAGCGAGCGCTCGATCCAGATACTCCCCCGATGCATGATCCCCACATGGTCGCATACATCCTCAAGCTCTCTTAGATTATGGGAGGACACCAAAACCGTCATCTCATGCTCCGCTACCTCGGACAAAATCATGCTCCAAATCTGCCGCCGCATCACAGGATCCAGTCCGTCCACCGGTTCATCCAAAATCATAAGCTTTGGCTTACAGCAGATCGCAAGCCAGAAGGCAACCTGCTTTTGCATCCCCTTTGAGAGTCTTCGGATATTCCTCTTTACATTGATGCTCGGAAAAAATTCCTGCAAACGGTAGAAAAGCTTCGCGTCAAACTCCGGATAAACTCCCTCGTAAAAGCGTTTCATCTCCATAGTGTCCGCCTGCATAAAATAAAACAGATCATCCGGTATATACGCCATCTGCGCCTTGATCTGTCTGTTTTCAAATACCGGTCTGCCGCAGACTAATACCTCCCCCTCATCCGGTCTGTAAATCCCCGTCAGATGACGGATCAGGGTCGACTTTCCCGCGCCGTTTGGACCTACCAGACCGTAAATCGCCCCCTTTTTCACATGCATATCCACACCGGACAACGCCAAAAAGCCATCGAATGACTTTTTTAAGCCATTTACCTCTATCATGCCCGCTCTCCCTCCTCTGTCAAATGATCGATCCGTTCAATGAGCTCTTTTTTCCCGACAGAAAGAAAGCAAAGCTCCTCAACGATCTCATCAAAGCTCTCCAGCAATTCATCCGTCCTTTCCGCAAAATGTCCCTTATGCTCAGCAACAAAGGTTCCCCTGCCCGCAACCGAATACACATAGCCCTCGCTCTCAAGCTCATGATACGCCCTCTGAATCGTATTCGGATTGATCGCCAGGCGGGACGCCATCTCGCGCACACTTGGCAGCTTCTCATTGGCAGAAAGAGAATTGGAGACGATCAGCTTGCGCAGACCATCCTTGATCTGCTCATAGATCGGCTTTGCATCCCGATAATTTAATTGAATCAAATCGGACCTCCTATCTGTACCAACCGTACTATTTCTTTTAGTACAGTTAATATAGCATGAGAGGTCCGCATTGACAAGGAAGATCATCCTATGAAATTATTAAGTTTTCTTTAATCCGGCATTATCCCAAATATGCCTGAAGCAGTAAAAATGTATTTTTCACGCCATCGATATGACTTCTCTCGTAGCCATGCGAAGCGTACACGCCCGCGCCGATCAGACCGTGACGCACGTCATAGCCTGCGGTCAGCGCGACATCGGCGTCCGAGCCGTAGTACGGATACACATCTACCGCAAAATCAACCCCCGCCTCCTTTGCCGCACGGATCAATCCGGTCACGACCTCGTAGCTGTACGGCCCGCGGCTGTCTTTTGCGCAAATGGAGACCTGCGTCTCCTCACAGGTGAGTCCCTCGCCGACGCACCCCATATCTACCGAGAGAACCTCTGTCACGCCCGCGGGAATAGACGCCGCGCCGCCGTGACCAACCTCCTCATAAACAGTAATGTGCTGATAGATCATGCGCTCGGGCGTCACATGTTCCTCCTTTAAATATTTCGCATAACCAAGCAAAATACCGACGCTTAGCTTATCATCCAGAAACCGGCTTTTGATATAGCCTGATCTTGTCACCGTTGTCCGAGGCTCAAAGCAGACAAAATCTCCGACCATGATCCCAAGCTTTTTTACATCCTCCGCCGTATGCACCTTCTCGTCAAGCACGACCTCCATATGATCAAAGGTACGCTTTTTATCATTATAATCTCCGTTTACATGCACCGATGCATCGATCAGCTGCATCGTTCCCTCGAAAACCTCGCCAAACCGTGCATGAATGCGGCAGTTCTCCGCCTCCGCATTATTGGCGTTCAAGCCTCCGATCGGCGTTACCTTCAGCCTTCCGTTTGCCCCGATCTCACAGACCATCGCGCCAAGCGTATCCATATGCGCCTCCAGCAGCACGGCATTCTCCTGATCCGCGCCGCCGATCGCAGTCAGCACCCCGCCCTTTACCGTCTGCTCCGGCTCATATCCAAGCGCCCGGTACTCCTGCATGACATAGTCTGCCGCAGCTTTTGTAAAGCCGCTCGGACTGTCGATCGCCAATAATTTCTTTGTCTCCTCTACAATATAATCCACATAGCTTTTTTTCTGCATATGATATGATTCCTCCATTCTTATAAGTCTCACCTAAGCTTTTGCCTGCTGCCAATCCATATCCTTTAAAATGTCAAAGCAATCGAATGTACGGAAATAATCCTCCGGCGTCTCGGCACGGCGGATCAGCTGCGTCGAACCGTCCTCCCTTAGAAGCACCTCTGCCGAGCGGAGCTTTCCGTTATAGTTATACCCCATTGAGAAGCCATGCGCGCCCGTGTCATGAATGACCAGAAGATCGCCCATCGCAATCTCCGGCAGCATCCGGTCCACGGCAAATTTGTCACAGTTCTCACAGAGCGAGCCTGTCACGTCATATTTGCGATCGCAAGGCGCATCCTCCTTTCCCATCACGGTGATGTGGTGGTATGCGCCGTAAATTGCAGGGCGCATCAGATTGACTGCACAGGCGTCCACACCGATGTACTCCTTATGCGTGTGCTTCTCGTGAATCGCACGCGTCACAAGGCAGCCGTACGGCCCTAGCATAAAGCGCCCCATCTCCGTATAGATCGCCACATCTCCAAGCCCAGCAGGTACTAAGATTTCCTCAAACGCCGCGCGCACGCCCTCACCGATCACCCGAATATCATTCGGCGTCTGCTCGGGAGTATACGGGATCCCCACGCCGCCGGAAAGATTGATGAACCGAATGTCGCAGCCCGTCTTTTCCTTTAATTCGACAACAAGTTCAAAAAGCTGGCGCGCAAGCTTCGGGTAATATTCATTTGTCACCGTGTTACTCGCTAAAAATGCGTGAACTCCAAAATATTTTGCGCCCTTTTCCTTTAAAAGTCGAAATCCCTCAATGATCTGCTCATGTGTAAACCCGTATTTTGCATCCCCAGGATTGTCCATAATGCCGTTGCTCATCTTAAACACCCCGCCCGGATTGTAGCGGCAGCTGATCGTCTCAGGAATCCGCCCGATCGTCTTTTCCAGAAACTCAATATGCGTGAAATCATCGAGATTGATGATCGCGCCCAGCCGGTCTGCAAGCACAAATTCCTCTGCCGGCGTATCATTTGACGAAAACATAATGTGCTCCCCGTCAAACCCCTGTGAATCCGCCAGCATCAGCTCCGTGAGGGAGGCGCAGTCGCAGCCGCAGCCATATTCCTTTAAAATATTGAGAATATACGGGTTCGGCGTCGCCTTGACCGCAAAATATTCCCGAAATCCCGGATTCCATGCAAATGCCTCCTTCACCGCTTTTGCGTTCTCCCGAATGCCCTTTTCATCATACAGGTGAAACGGCGTCGGATATTTTTTTACGATCTCCTCTAACTGTTCCTTTGTTACAAACGTCTCTTTTTTCATATTTCCCTCCATTTCCCTCTTTCCCATTTCCGTAAATTGTGCTATACTCGTAATAGTTATGTATATTTCTATTGATTTTCAATGATAAAGGAGCTGCTCATGAGCATTACTGTTTTGCCTTACCACGATCAGGCATTTGTTGATCAGATAAATACTGCTGCAGTCGAACGCGCACGCGCGTTGGAGGAGGAAAAGGCTGCCCGTGCGGCAGCGGCAGATTTCTCCTCAGCCCTAAGCAACGCGTCCGCCGCCTATGGCAATACGGCTTCTGCGCCGCTTAGCGAATGCCCGCCTGATCTTTATGCTATTTTTAAGGAGGCAGGGGAGGCCTTTGGTGTCTCTGTCAATCTTTTAACCTCCATCGCACGCGCGGAATCCGGCTTTGATCCAAACGCTGTAAGCTCTGCCGGCGCCGTCGGCATGATGCAGCTCATGCCCGCTACCGCTGCCGCGCTTGGCGTTACAAATTCCTATGACGTGCGTGAGAACATCATGGGCGGTGCAAAGTATATCTCACAGCTCTTAGACAAATACAGCGGAAACACTGCGCTTGCGCTTGCCGCCTATAATGCCGGCAGCAGCAATGTAGACAGCTACGGCGGCATTCCTCCTTTTACGGAGACACAGAATTATGTACAGAAGGTGCTTTCCTATTTTGATACCGAGAATAAGAGTGATTTAAAGGAATGCCTAAGCAATCTTCTTTCCGCTGGAACCCTCCATGCAGATACACTCCGTTCATTTGCCAAGCAGTTCACCTCGTCGGAAGCCGCTGCCAATCCGCCTGCACCGCCAGCCGACAGCGAAACCGAAAAGCCTTCTATTACCGTAACAGTTCTCTAAGATCTATAGTTTAAGCCCGGCTCTGCCGGGCTTTTATTCCAGAAAGCAGCTCATTTCCTATCGCTTAAAAACACGCTGCGGGAAATCGCACCACGGCAGATCACCGGTAGCTGCTTCCACCGCTCTTTCCTATGCAAGCTGCTGGATCTGTTCCTCCAGATAAGCATTAAACTCCTGCATAAATGTATACACAGTTGCAATTTCTTCCTTTGGATAGCGCGCCAGAAATTCCATATCACGCTTTTCCCAGAGCCTGTGCCGCTTCGCATGCTCCTCAAATACAAGCCGCCCCTGCTCTGTCAGCCGGAAATAAATCTCCTTTTTGTTCGTCTCAAGCGTATATTTCTCGATCATCCCTTTTGCAAGCAGCTTTTTCGTCATCTTGCTGATCGCTCCGCGCGTCATGCGCATATGCTCCGCAAGCTTCGTGACATTCGGCAATTCCAGCCTGCCGATAAAGTCGATGCAATGCGTCTCTGAATAGCTATACTCATTGAGGCATTGATTTTCCGTTAATTGCGACAGCATATCCTGCCGCTCCAGCATGAGTGCAAGCTCCTTTAGCAGCAGCTCGTGTTTCTTCATAACGCCTCTCCTTTTGTTTCCTTGTAAACATTATATGATTTAATATAGCGCAAACACTCTGTGCTGTCAAGGGGCGGCTCACTCTGTGATCTTCCCGTAGCATCCCGGTCTGCGGTCACGGAACAGCCCCCATTCCAAACGCTTTGCAAACAGATCCGCCAAATCGTACGCGGCATACAGTATTTCCTCCTGCTCACGCCCCGCTTCAGCCACAAGCTCTCCTGTCTCGTCCGTCAAAAAGGAAGAACCGTAAAACGCAAGCTCCGAGGTCTGTCCGCCGTTTTCCTCACACGGAGAAACACGCTCCCTGCCGATCCGGTTCGCCGCTATCACGGGCATCAGGTTGGCTGCCGCGTGTCCCTGCATACAACGCCGCCAGTGCGGCATACTGTCACATTCTAAAATCGGCTCAGACCCGATCGCCGTAGGATAGAACAAAAGCTCCGCTCCCATGAGCGCCATACAGCGCGCGGTCTCCGGAAACCACTGATCCCAGCAGATGCCCACGCCGATCGTTCCATAGCGCGTCTGAAAAACACGGAAGCCCGTATTTCCCGGCGTAAAATAAAACTTTTCCTGATAGTAGTGATCGTCCGGGATATGTGTCTTTCGGTATACGCCAAGCAGGCTTCCGTCCGCATCGATGCAGGCAATGGAATTGTAGAGATTATTCTGCTCGCGCTCATAAAAGCTGATCGGAAGCACAACGCCAAGCTCCCTTGCAAGGCGCATCCCTATCTGCACCGCGTCATTTTCCTCCACAGGCTTTGCGTAATGATAAAAATCATAACGTCTCTGCTGACAAAAATAGGGGCGCTCAAACAGCTCCGGCAAAAGGATGATCTTCGCTCCCTCTGCCGCTGCAAGGCGCACCTTTTCTTCTGCACTCTTTAAATTTTCTTCCACTGTATCCGCGCAGCGCATCTGAATGGCTGCTACCTTGACCTTTTCGCTCATAACATCATGCTCCTTATTTTCTTCCCGCCGGAATCTGCTGTGTGATGCAGTGGATATTCCCTCCTCCGGTCAAAATGTCTCTCGCATAGACCGGAATGACTTTTCGCCCGGGATTCCACTGCTGCATCAGCGCCACCGCGCGCATATCGCTCTCCTCATTCTCTCCGCCAAAGACGGGCATCACGACCACCCCGTTGGAAAAATAAAAATTCACATAGGACGCCGCCAGACGCTCTCCAATCTCTCTCTCATCCTCGCCCTCCTCAAACGCATAGCCTTCGACCTCCGCCTCCGTCAGACAGACTGGATGGTCGGGAATCGGAAGCTTGTGTACAGTGATCTTCCTTCCCTTTGCATCCCGCACACCTTCCAGATAGTCCAGACACTGCTTTGAGAGTTCATACTGCGGATCGCTCTTATCATCCGTCCACGCCAGCACGACCTCGCCCGACCTTAAAAATGCACAAACGTTGTCGACGTGCTCGTTTGTCTCATCCATATAGATGCCGCGTGGCAGCCACAAGACCTTCTCTGCTCCAAGATACCGCCTTAAGCGCTCCTCGATCTCCTCTCTGGAGAGCTTCGGATTACGTCCCGCGCTCAAAAGGCACGCTTCTGTCACGAGAACCGTTCCCTCGCCGTCGCTGTGCACGGAGCCGCCCTCCAGCACAAACGGTGCTGCGTCAATCAATTCATATCCGAATCTGTCCGCGAAGCATCCGGCAAAGGCATTGTCCTTTTCCCATGATGCGTACAGCCCGTCCACCGTACCGCCCCATGCGTTAAATTCCCAATTGACCGCGCAGATCTGCGGCGGGTTTTTGCCGTCCTCTTTTCGTACAAAGGTGGGCGCGACGTCGCGCGCCCATGCGTCGTCCGTCTCCGCCGCAAAAAGTGTGACATTCTTCTGCCACTGCTGTTCCCCGCACAAAAGCTCCTTTGCCGACGCCCTTGAAGTCTCGCTGACTGCCACATAGACATGCTCGCTCTCAGCGATCGCGGCGATCACATCACGAAATGCCCTGCGTGCCTCCCTGGCGCCGTTCCTCCACGAGCCCGGACGCTCCGGCCAGATCATGATACAGCCCTCATGCGGCTCAAACTCTCCCGGCATCAAAAATCCGGATTCCCTACTGTTCTTTTTTTTCATTATGACAACCGCCCCTTAAAGTCCTCGTAGCCAAATTCCTTTACCAGCTCCGCCGTACCGTCCTCGTGCAGGAGTGCGATCGCCGGAAGCGGCATTCCGTTAAATGTATTATTCTTCACCATAGAATAGATCGCCATATCCTCAAAGACAAGACGGTCGCCGACCGAAATTTTCTCCTTAAAGCTGTAATCGCCGATGACGTCCCCCGCAAGGCAGGTCATGGATGACAGCCGATAGGTATACGGCTGCTCTCCCGCCGCATAACCGTCACGCAGCGGCGGACGGTAAGGCATCTCCAGCACATCCGGCATATGGCAGGTCGCCGACGCATCCAGAATTAAAATATCCATGCCGTTGTGTACGACGTCGAGCACCTCCGTCACGAAATACCCGGCATTTAACGCAACTGCCTCCCCCGGCTCCAGATATACCTCAAGCTGATATGTCTTTTTGATGTAGCCGATCAGCTCCATAAGCTTGTCCAGCTGATAGCCCTCTCTGGTAATATGATGACCTCCACCCAGATTCAGCCATTTTACTTTCGTCAGATACGGCTGAAATTTCTCCTCAAACGCCGTGAAGGTGCGCACCAGATCGTCGGCGTCCTGCTCACAAAGTGTATGAAAATGAAGTCCCTCAATATCCTCCGGCAGCTCATACACACCGTCCCCAGCGCACGCCATACCAAGCTTCGCCAAATCCTGCTGAAGCTGACGAAACGTAACGCCAAGCCTTGAGCCGGGCGCGCACGGATCGTAAATGGCATGCCCCTCCTGCGTGGAATATTCGGGATTGATGCGGATGCCGATACTCACCGGACGCATACGCTGTCCGCCGCGCGTCACCGCCTGCTTATTGTGCTCCGCTATCGTCCCTCTATGCTTTTCGTACTGTGCGATCGAATTAAACACAACATGGTCGCAGATGTTTACCAGCTCCGCCATATCCGCATCCTTATAGGCAGGAGAAAATACATGGTTTTCTTTTCCCATCTCCTCATATCCGAGGCGCGCCTCATACAGACCGCTTGCCGTCGTTCCGCTGATATATGCTCCGATCAGCGGATAGAGCGCATACATCGAAAACGCCTTCTGTGCAAGCAGCACATGACAGCCTGTCTCACGCTCCAGATTCTGCAGGATTTTTAAATTTTCTTTTAGCTTTTTCTCATCCACGCAATAGCACGGGGTCGGTAAATCGTTCCATGTCATGCACGAAACCTCTTTTCTTTCTTATTCTACGATCTGCGGGTTCTCGTCGACTACCCACGGCAAGCCGTATTCATTTAACATCTCCATAAACGGGTCCGGATCGAACTCCTCAATATTGAATACGCCGTCCTTATCCCAGACCTTGTCCACGACAAGCGCAGCGCCGATCATCGCCGGCACGCCTGTGGTGTAGGAAATCGCCTGAGAGCCGACCTCCTTGTAGCACTCCTGATGATCGCATACGTTATAGATGTAGACAGTCTTTTCCTTTCCGTCCTTCTTTCCGGTAAAAATGCAGCCGATATTTGTCTTGCCGACCGTTCTTGGTCCAAGCGAAGCCGGGTCCGGCAGCAGCGCCCGCAGGAACTGGATCGGAACGATCTCCCTTCCCTCATAGGAAATCGGAGAGGTCGATAACATTCCGACATTCTCCAGACATTTCATATGAGTTAAGTAGCTCTGTCCAAAGGTCATAAAGAAACGAATGCGTTTCACGCCCGGCACATTTTTTGCCAGAGATTCGATCTCCTCGTGGTGAAGGAGGTACATATCCTTCTGCCCTACCTGCGGAAAATCATATACTCTCTTGATCTCCATCGGCTCGGTCTCCACCCAGTGACCGTTCTCCCAGTAAGAACCGTTTGCCGATACCTCGCGCAGATTGATCTCCGGATTGAAGTTGGTCGCGAACGGATAACCGTGATCGCCGCCGTTGCAGTCCAAGATGTCAATGTAGTCGATCTCGTCAAAGTAATGCTTTAGGGCGTACGCGGTAAACACGCTCGTCACACCCGGATCAAAGCCGCTTCCGAGCAGCGCCGTGATGCCTGCCTCCCTGAAGCGCTCCTGATATGCCCACTGCCAGGAATAGTCAAAGTATGCCGTAAAGCCCTCCTCCTTGCAGCGCTTTTCATAGATTTCACGCCACTTGGGGTCGTCCGTGTCCTCCGGCTCATAGTTTGCGGTGTCGATATAGTCCACCTTGCAGGCAAGGCACGCGTCCATGATCGTCAGATCCTGATAAGGAAGCGCAACGTTTAAGACGGCATCTGGCTGATACTCCTTGATCAGCGCGATCAGCTCATCGACATTGTCCGCGTCCACCTTTGCTGTGGTGATCACCGTATCTGTTGTCTTCTCAAGCTTCTCCTTGAGCGCATCGCATTTTTCCTTTGTACGGCTCGCAATGCAGATTTCCGAAAAAGTTTTGCTGTTCTGGCAGCACTTGTGGATGGCAACTCCTGCGACTCCGCCGCATCCGATAATCAATAATTTTCCCACTGTTTTTTCCTCCTATCTTCTTCCTTCTTCTTCCTCCAGCATATCCTCCACATATTTCGGCAGCATAAATGCTCCCTTGTGAAGATTTGTCGTGTAATACCACGTCTTTATCCCGCGCTCCTTCCAGCGCCCGGTATCCAGATCCGTAAGCGGATGATACTTCTTTGATGCAAAGCCAAACAGCCAGTATCCCGACGAGCAGGTCGGAATGTGCGCCTGATAGACACGGCTGATCGGAAAACTATGGCTTGCCTTCCGGTGCATGACACGGCAGGACTCCTCATCCTCGTCATAAAAAGGGCTTCCGTGCTGGTACACCATGATCCCATCCTCTTTTAAGGCACGGTAGCAATTTCCATAAAATTCTTTTGTGAAAAGTCCTGCCGTGTGTCCCAGCGGATCGATCGCATCGTTGATGATCAGATCATATGCGTCATGCTTGGTACGAAGAAACCGAAGGCCGTCCTCATAGTAAATATTGACGCGTTCATCCATAAGCCCGCACGCATTGTCAGGAAAAAATTCCTTACAGACCTCCACAAAAACGCGATCCGGCTCAACCACGTCGATCTGCTCGATTTCCTTATAATAGGAAAGCTCACGCGCCACGCCGCCGTCCCCGCCGCCGATGACAAGCACCCGCTTCACCTGCGGATGTACCGCCATCGGCACATGAACGATCATTTCATCATAGACAAACTCGTCTTTTTCTGAAAAAACGATACTGCCATCCGAGCTTAGGAAACGTCCGAATTCCTTAGAATCAAACACGTCGATCCGCTGAAAATCCGTCTCCTGCCCAAATAACTGCTTTTCCACCTTCACGGACACCTGAACCTGATCCGTATGATAATCTGAAAACCAAAGCTCCACTGCCCTTCCTCCTCTATTTCCATACCTGCCTGTCATCCACCAGCACATTTAGGTACTCTACATTCGGGTCTTCCGTTCCCTGCATGGAACAGCCCTTTTCCTTCGCATACACAATATAGTCAATGATCTCCGGCGTGATCATCTCACCCGGCGCCAAGATTGGTATTCCCGGCGGATAGCACATCACAAACTCTCCGCAGACACTGCCCGCCGTCTCCCGGATCGGCTTACATTTCTTCTCGGAATAAAACGCCGCCTGCGGGGAAACAAGTACCGTGGGATTGATATATTCCGTATTTAACATCGTCGCCGGGTCTTTGGAATAGAGCCTCTTAATATCTGCAAGCGCCCCCACCAGCCGCTCAATGTCCTGAATCCTGTCACCGATGGAAATATAGGCAAGAATATTCGCAATATCTCCAAGCTCGATCTGTATGTCATACTCATCACGCAGCAGATCATAGACCTCGATCCCCGCAAGTCCGATGTCTCTGGTATAGACAGACATCTTTGTCACATCGAAATCGTAGACGCTGCCGCCGTTTACCAGATCCTTGCCATACGCATAATAACCGCCGATATTGTTGATCTCCTCTCTGGCATACTCCGCCATCTGCGCCACCTTCGCAAAGGATTCTCTCCCGCGCAGTACCAGATTCCTCCTTGAAATATCAAGGCTTGACATCAAAAGATACGACGCGCTCGTCGTCTGCATCAGATTGATAATCTGACTGACATATTCCCAGTTGACATTTTTTCCGGTCAAAAGCAGGGAGCTCTGCGTCAGGCTTCCTCCCGATTTATGCATCGAAACAGCCGCCATATCCGCCCCGGCGTCCATCGATGCAACCGGAAGATTTTCGCCGAAATACAGATGCGTTCCATGCGCCTCGTCGACGAGCACGAGCATCTCGTGCTCGTGCGCCAGCTTTACGATCGAACGAAGATCTGAGCAGATACCGTAGTAGGTCGGGTTGTTGACCAGCACCGCGACTGCGCCCGGATTGTCCAGTATCGCGCGCTCCACCTCGGAAACCTCCATACCGAGTGAGATTCCAAGCCGCTTATCCACCTCCGGATTAACATAAACCGGGATCGCGCCGCAGAGCACAAGCGCATTGATCACGCTCTTGTGCACATTACGCGGCAAAATGATCTTGTCTCCGGCGCGGCAGACTGACAGAACCATGCTCTGTACGGCAGCGGTTGTTCCTCCCACCATAAAAAAAGCATGATCCGCGCGAAATGCTTCCGCCGCCAGCTCCTCCGCCTCCTTGATCACAGAGACGGGATGACAGAGATTGTCCAGAGGCTTCATGGAATTGACGTCAAGACTCATGCACTTCTCCCCCAAAAGCTCTGCCAGTTCAGGGTTTCCGCGCCCTCTCTTGTGTCCTGGCACGTCAAACGGTACGACGCGCCGCTTTTTTAATTTTTCCAGCGCCTCGTATACCGGGGCACGCATCTGTGGATTCTTTTCCATGATAAACCTCCATATTTCCATATGTTTCGTGGGTGCAATATTGCGCCTGTGACAGGTCGCATTTGCGACAAATTTCCTTTCCGCCGCAGTGCGTTCCCCGGAGGGTTTTGCCCGACAGGAATGAAGCTTCCGAGCAAAGCAAAAAAACAGGCAATAGTCACACTATCACCTGTCTTTCTATATCTAACCTCGTCCTATTTGCGCATGATGTTCAATCATTTTATCAAACACCCTTTAGAGTCTTACCCAGCAATTCCGCCAGCAAATATTTGCTAATCCTACGCTTTATTGACCGTTTCACAAGTGATACTTATAAAATTTGAGCTTCTAACTCAATCAATAACGTGGCTCATCGCCACAATCGGCAGCTGCCCCGCCTGTCCGTATGGGCTTAACCAATTCCTTGGTGGGCAAATATTTGCATGAAAACTCTTTCGTATTCATGTAAGCTTGATTGTAGCACACCTCACTAAAAAATGCAAATAAAATTTACTCTGTCCACGAGCGTACCAACGCAATCTCCCGCTTGTATCCCTCATCGTCGTTCGGCGTCTCTAAGATAAACGGCTTTCCGGCAAGCAGCGGATGAGTTGCAACACGCTTCATCCCCTCCAGTCCGATATGTCCCTCCCCGATGCGGGCATGCCTGTCCTTATGTGCGCCGCGCTCGTTCATGCTGTCATTAAAATGTACCGCACGCAGACGCTCCAGCCCAATCACTGCGTCAAACTCCTCCAGCACCTCATCCAAATGGTTTACAATATCATATCCGCCATCCCAGATATGGCAGGTGTCAAGACAAATTCCAAGCTTCTCGGAGAGTTCTACCCGGTCGATGATAGCGCGCAGCTCCTGAAAGCTTCTTCCGACCTCAGTTCCCTTGCCCGCCATCGTCTCAAGCATCACCGTCGTGGTCATGTCCGGTGTGAGCACCTCATTTAACGTCTCCGCGATCAGTCGGATGCCCTCCTCTGCCCCCTGCCCCACATGAGAGCCCGGATGAAAATTATAATAGTTTCCCGGCGTATACTCCATTCTCTTTAGATCGTCGGCAATCATATCCCTTGAAAACTGCCGGATGTCCTCTTTTGCCGCGCACAAATTCATTGTGTACGGCGCATGCGCCACAAGCGTGCCAAACTGCCGTTCCCTTGTAATGTCAAGCATCCCCTCCACATCAGACGGGATCATCTCCTTTGCCTTTCCGCCGCGCGGGTTTCTTGTAAAAAATGCAAATGTATTTGCTCCAAGCTCCACCGCCATTTTTCCCATCGCGGCATAGCCCTTTGTCGTTGACAAATGATTTCCTATATACATAGCTTATTTCCTTTCAATCTCCTTTGTTTCTGATCCGCTTCATTTGCATCATAACCTTTTCCCGCCTATTTTTCAAGTAGCTTAACGCTGCGCTCTGATCACATCCTGCATATCGTAAAAGCCCACCGGCTTCCCTGCAAGGAATTTGGCGGCTTCCACCGCACCTTTGCCAAACACGCTTCTGGAATATGCCGTGTGCTTAAACGTAAGCACCTCATCCAAGCCTGCAAAAATAACCTCATGCTCCCCGACAATGCTTCCCCCACGCACTGCAGAAATTCCAATCTCATATTTTTCCCGCTTTTTTCGCTCGGTGCTCCTGTCATATTTATAGCTATACGCATCCAAAAGCACATCGTTCATCGCATCCGCCAGTGCAAGCGCTGTTCCGCTGGGAGCATCCACCTTCTGATTATGATGCTTTTCTACAATTTCTATGTCAAAGCCTGCCGATGTGAGCGTCGCTGCCGCCTGACCGAGCAATTCCAGCAAAAGATTGATGCCAAGCGACATATTCGCGGACTTTAAAATTGCAGTCTGCAAAGAAGCCTTCTCTACCTGCACAAGCTGCTCCTTTGTAAGCCCCGTTGTGCAAAGTACAACAGGGATCTGCTTTTCGACACTGTAAATGAGCAGATCATCCACTGCCTGTGCATTGGAAAAATCAATAATGACGTCTGCCTTCACATCGCAGAGAGAAATATTGGCAAATACCGGATAGTCGTTTGCAGCACCGCCGTGGAGGTCTATACCCGCTACAATCTCGACCTTCGGGTCCTCTCTGCAGATTTCCGAAATAACTTGTCCCATCCTCCCGTTACATCCATGCATGATTACCTTTATCATTCTGTTTTCCTCCTAACCAACGGCTGATATGATACTTTTGCCGCCTCTATGTAAAACAAAGTTTCGCTCGAAAAACTCCCAAAATGCCTCTGTTCCGATAATGTACGGTCCTTGCGGAGCGCTTTTATTTTATTAGGAGCAAAAAGCTTCCTAATAAAATAAAAACGAGTGCAGCCCTGCGCTATGCCAGCTTAATCCCGTAATCGCGCATTGCCTGCGCAAGCCTTGCCGCGTTTTCTTCCGTCATCTCCGTCAACGGAGAACGAAGCGCTCCGACCTCTTTTCCCATCAAATTCAACGCTTTCTTAACCGGGATCGGATTTACCTCACAAAAAAGAGCGTCGATCAGCGGCTGCGCGGCAAGCTGCATCTGCATTGCCCGCGCCACATCGCCTGCCGCAAATGCCGCGCACATTTCATGCACGTCTTTGGGCGCGATATTCGACCATACAGAAATAACGCCCACGGCGCCGATCGCCATTAACGGAACGACGATGCCATCCTCACCGGAATAAAGATCAAGCTTTCCGTCGGTCAGATACATGGTCCGAACCGCCTGCGCCACATTTCCTGTCGCTTCCTTGAGCCCTACAATATTTTCTACGTGATGAAACAGCTCTGCCGCCGTCTCCGGCAGAATATTGCAGCCTGTTCGCCCCGGCACATTATACATAATGATCGGAAGCTTTACCGACGCTGCAAGCTCTGTATAATAACGGATCAATCCGCCCTGCGTCGCCTTATTGTAATACGGCGTGACTGCCAGCAAACCGTCCGCTCCCACACGCTCGGCCTCCTGTGAAAGATGGATCGCCTCTCTCGTACAGTTTGAGCCTGTTCCAGCAACTACCGGAACACGGTGTTTGGTAAATCTTACCGCTGCCTCGATCACCTTCGTATGCTCCTCGGTCGTAAGTGTCGAGCTCTCCCCTGTCGTTCCTGTGATCACGATACAGTCTGTTCCCTGCGCGATCTGCCAGTCGATCAGCTCCTCCAGCTTTTCGTAATCAACATCCTCATTTTCTTTCATCGGTGTAACGATCGCCACACCAGCTCCCTTAAAAATAGACATTGCCATTCCTCCTAACTCCATTATATGCATCGAATATGGCGGGGTGACAGCCCTCGTTTTTGTTGCAGCCTGTTTTCCCACAGGAACTCCCTGCAAAAAGTGCATCCGCGACACGATTCCTTTCTGACGCAGTGCGATCTCCCGGAGGGTTTTACGTTATAGGGAACGATGTTTCCTATAAACAAAAGTGTGCTTCGCACACTCTCGTGTTGTAATAAACCGGAAAGGAAGCACACTTTTGCCGCGTCGCGCATGATTGCGGAAGCAATACTTCCTCTCATGCGAGTGCGCATCCTCACACGAAGTGTGTTTTTAT
>ERZ772969.873-NODE-873-length-26085-cov-34.835075_pt1 | contig 26085 bp, 26 predicted proteins | sample MGYA00511676_ERZ772969 | MGnify/ENA primary metagenome ERZ772969 (study PRJEB29015, sample SAMEA2737651) | human gut metagenome | biome: human gut; feature: human-associated habitat; material: faeces | place: China | collected 2012 ... | reverse complement strand
AAACACCGCATTTATCGCAAAGGTCGATTAATACATATTTTAAGACCTTGAAACCAACCTCGTATATTGGCTCGTGTGGGCTTTTTCTGCACTGCTTGGAACTACTCTCCACTGAGAAATACAAGCCCTGTGTGAGCCTTATACAAAGTTCCGACAAAATTTAACCGTTATACGACCTCTTTGCGTGTGTTACTATAACTCTGAAAGAAAAGCTATTCCAGTCGCTAATCTGTACAAAAATGTAGCAGGGTATTTGTTAGTTGTGCTTCATAGCAAGGGAATCATATAGAAAAAAGACAAGTGCCAAGATATATACATATATAGATAGGAAGAAACACGTTTTTTCTGAGTATAAAAAAGGAGTAGCTCCGAAGAACTACCCCTGAAAAATACTAATAACATTTTTCTACTTGGTCTATACTGTAATAAATACATACTTTATTTGTTGCCCTCACTAGATGCATAGGCTCACCAACAGCATTGTCTTTAAGAACAAAACCATAGCTATTCCACTGTGACTCTGTCAAAAGCTCTCTTCCCTGTTTACTCCTATATCTAAGACCATCATCCGCTAATGTATTATTTACTTCTGGGCAACGATATTCAAAATGCTCACAAACTTCTGCTCTAATAATATTGCCATCACGCTTTGTTATAGTACACTTAGTTTTATGCTTATCTGGAAACAAAACCACAGAATACTTACATCTATTGCAAGTCTCACATCGTAATATTTCTTTGCCTTACCTACTAAAGCCTCTATTTATCATAATAAAACCTACCTTTCTAAACTGATGTTTCAAAGAACTACCCCTGCATTAGTTGAAATAAAAACTACTATTCTAAATACTGCACAAACCTGTAAATTGCTTAAACTTACTGAAAACTCTATATTAATCACCTATCTTATAATCATTTTTTAATAAATACACAAAATCATAAGGATTTAACTGTTTAGCCTGTCGTAAAATTTCCTCTATTGATTTTAAGTTTTTAGTTGTCAAAGACTCAAAAAATAACTTAGCTTTTTTTCTCGTGTCTGAATTAGCACGTTCATAATACTTATCAACTGTTCCTTCATCTAAACACTTTCGCTCATAAGTTTCATATTTTTTAATTGCCTTTATAAACTCATCAGATAACTCCTTGCTAATAAGAAGATTAAAAGCTACCCCTGAATAAATCTGTACTGGCTCTACAACCTCATCTTCTTCAATGACTGGCTCTACAAAAGCTGTCTTTAAAATCTCCTGTCTTTCAGTTTCTTCATCTAACTCTCCATCAATTAAAGCATTTATAAAGTCTTTTTCATTGTTCAAAATAAACTCTGCTGAATGGTCTAAAGCCTGTTTATACTTCATTGCTAAATCAGAAACCTCTTTTGCTTCAAGCTGTTTCTTTGCCAGAGCCAACATTCTAGGGTCAATAGCTTTAAGATAACAGTTAAACACATCCTTAGAATATAAAAAATAAAATCTCAAAGCCTTTAAATACTCAGTTTCAGTAGTCTTTAATGAATTTCTATAGCCTACCCCTGAAGCAATAACTTCATCAACTTTATTGCTATACTCATATGGAAAAATATCTTTAACTAAAAACGTGTAATCTTCTTTACAAATTCGTCTATAGGCTTTCTCGATAGCATCTAAATCTACACATTTAGCAATAGCTTCTGTAATATTTTCACTTGCAAATACCTTTCGATAAACTCTCTTAGTCAAACGACTACAACGAACTCGTAATGTAGAACTTTTTAAACCAAGTTTCTCACAAACCTCTCCATTTTTTACTCCTTTAAATTTCAACTTAATAATATCTGTATCAACTGGTTTTGTACTACAAGCTCCACTAAGAAGATACCCCTGAAAAGCCTCAAGAAATCTGTCACAAACTTCTAACAGATGTTCTTGTTCAGCAACTGAGAGTTTCTTATTGTCTGTAGCACCCTCACTTAAGTCAACTACCCTTGAATATACTCTTGCATGTTCCAAATGCTCCTCAAAACAAGCTAAAAACATGAAAACATTATTATTGAATGTTGAATGTTTGGTTAAACCCGACTTATTTAAATTTGCCAACTCATTCTTAGTCATAGTTAAAATCTCCTTTCAAATTTACTTAATTTTTCTAATTTTTCTAAAAATAAAATAGGAAAAATGCAGGGTCATGTCGTTTCAGAAAAACCAAAAGCGAAACGAAAACCTGTATCGTTTTCATAGTGAATATAATTTCAACTCAAGTGCTAAGAAATAGAACTCAACAAAAGTGCAAAAGCACATTGACTACCCCTGAAACAATCAGCAATTTCAAAAACCTCAAAACTACACAGGTTAATCAAAACCTCTCTATTGGACTTACAAGTGAAAAATAAAAGATAACTACAACAAAATGTTGAGTTACAAAGATGTTTGATTATAAGAGAACAAAAGAAAAAGCACCCAAACTGGATGCTTCTCCTCATAAAACTTATTACATTGTAAGGAAATATTACATGGCTACTTCCTGTAAACTTGCTATTGCTTCATTATGCTGTTGTAAAGCTTGATTTAAATTATCATTTGCAACCTGTATTCGCTCAATGGAATCAGATGGAACTATAACTGCATCGGCTGACATACTATAACGACCTCTTCCAAGAAAAGCTTTATTTTCTCTAGCTGTCTGCTCTGCTTCTGCCTTTACCTTCTCCTGAACTGTAGCATAGGACTTAACTACCCCTGTATTAGACTCATTTGGATTTTCAATCTCAATATCTACAGGTAATTGACCTTGCTCGGTTGGTTCAGAGTCATCTTCTTTCTCTACTTGTTTGATGCCACTTACTACTGCAAGACAAATAGTTAAAATTTCTTTGATAGCTGATAAATCGTTACCTGACTCAGCCAAACTCTTTACTAAATCAATGACTTTAGTTGATAAATCATCTTCTGACTGCTTTTGCTCTGACTCATCAGTACTCATATTTGTTTCATGTTGCTCTAGCTTTAATACTGATGCACCATATTCAGTCTTAGTAGTTTTAGCTACCCATGACTTCTCTGCTGCTTCATTAGTTTTATTTAAAATTTGAGATACATCTGGAGTACCTGCATCAATTGTGTCTTGTAATTCACTGGCTAAAAAGTCCTGCATAATAAGAGAAGCTCTGATACCATCCACAAGACTCTGAGTGCTAGTAACTTCATCTACCCCTGAAAGGTCTTTTGATTGATCTTCAACTCCATTTCTTATATCCTCATCATAGTAATAAGCACTTAGACACTTAATAATGAGATTGTTTAAAAGCTTCTCCTCTTTATATGGTTTTATAAAATTATCAAATAGATTTTCATCATCAAATAACAGACTTAATTGTGCTCTCATTGACATATGCTACTCCTCCTCTTGTTTTATATTTTCTACAATTGCTAAATTATTAGACTTTACAAGTTCCAAAGCTGTATTAATCTTTTTAGTTAAAACCTCCTGCATATCAGCTTCTTTACAATTTATAAGTATTTTAGTAAACAAATTACTGCTAATTAACTTTGCTAATTCATCTTCCTGATTTCGCACAAGTAAATTACTTGGATCTTTTGATAATTTTTCCACTAAATCCACATCATTATAATCCTTGAATTTCTCTAAACCTTCAAGAGCACCAATATTATATACTAAATAATAACCTGAGCTAATATATTTATCTATATTACTCTTAAATCTGGAACCTGTATCTCTATTATCAAGTTGATGAGCTATATGTAAAGAACCACATAACTTTACTGGGTCTATATTACCCTTCTTATCGTAAAAGTAATCTTTATATTCATCTCCAGTCTTAGTCATAAAACCTGTAGTAATATCACTACGTCTAAACAAAAACTCACCTGTCTCTGGATTTGTTAAAAATAAATCTGTCATAATTGCATTAAATCGTTCATTAAGTTTACCCTGCTTACTTTTAATTTGTGTTTTACATGAATCCAAAATAGCCTGTTGCTCAGTTGTAAGTGTATCTTTAAGTTCCCCACAAAGAAATAATTTCCATAATACTTCAAAAGGAAGTTTCATTAAATTATAGCAATCTGGGTCACTAAGTAATTTTATTAATTTATTCATAACAACAGTATTATAACGACTTATAAAAGAATCAATAACTTTCTTATTATAATTAAACTGTCTCTGAAGCTGTTTGATATCTGCACTTGCCCCATCAAAATTAGTTAGCATATTATCAATTAGACTATTTATAGAATCAATACAAACAGCCTTTGAACCATTTTTATTAAAAGAACTACTATAATTTTCAAACTCTGTCTTAATTTTATCAACTGTATTTGTTGTATCTCCAATACAAATAATTAAAGTTCCCTTATTTGCATACTTTCTAATATAATTAGTATATATCTTGTACAATTCCGAAGATGGTATCCTACCTGAAATCTCCCTCTTAAGAGAGCCTTCATTTAACATTTTAACTACTGTTGCTGTTGAAATACCTGCTAGATTTGCAAACTCCTGCTGTGTATAAACTTTCTCTGCCATAATAATACCTCCTTGACTTTTGATTTTTGCCAAAATAATTTAAGAATTTTTTCAAACGATTTGTTTGATAAATAGAATAATTTGAGATTTTTTGCTAGTGGTGAAACATCACAATTGAAAAATATATAATTTTTTTCTTCTGTAATCTTAAGTCAGCTGAAAGATTGATAAATTTTTTCTTCTAAGGTACTTACTCATTTGAAAACTTTGTAAATTTCTTCAATCGGGTTATTATGTCAAAAGAAAAATATATGTTTTCACACAAATGAGCTAACTCCCCACTTGAGAGAAATAACAACTCAGAGAGAATTTATAATATTCATCTTTATATAAAACTTATTGAATATCAAACTTACTCCCCTATCTCACCCAAAATATACAATTACAAAGGCTAAAGCTATTACTACACCTGAAGAATGGGGAAATTTTCTAAAGTCACCTGTAACTACACAAAAACAAACAGCACCTCACACACTTATCTCAATAAAAATGCAACAAAAAAGCCTTGTAAGCTATTACACCTACAAGACTTGGTTGTTCATTATTTAACTTATAATTTTACTGTAGAAATCGAAAATCAGTATCAATCGTATTAGTGATACTTCTTTTAACTTGATTAAGGTAATCATCATCTATATGATTTCCTCTAGCACATTCACTAATCAAGTTGTCCAACTGACTTGTAATTTTTCTTTCTAAGCTGATTAAAACATCAATATTATTTGCTATTTCATTCATATTCGCTCCACCTGCATTAATCTCTTTGGGTCAACAATAACTTCTTTCTCCCCTCTATCAGATATATAATAAAGTATATCATTACTCTTGACTTTAGCAGAATATACAACACCATCTTCTGTAAATCGAGTTGCAAACCATTCAGCCTTTTCCCTATCAAGAGTCCAACTTATTCCATCACGATACTTCTCAGAGCCTACTCCACGATAAATCGTAACTACCCCTGATAAGTCAGAAACATAACCTAGCTTACTAAACCATTTTAACATTTCGCTCTTAGTAACATTTATATCCTTCAGCGGATGCTCTACCATAATCCAAGAGAAAAGCAATACCTCTTCAAAATCCTTTGAACTCATATACTGATTTGTATATTTAAAAAGAGTCAACCTATACTGTGGTCTGAGAAACATAAACACTCTTTCAGCATTATCTGCATTATTTATTCTTACTTTCATTTCCTCTCTTACACTCTGTAACGCTTCGGAATCATCAATAATATCTACCAACTCATTACTGTTTGGTAAGACTGTAGCTCTGCTTTCAAAGTACGGATGAGTTAAAAAGATAGGTAGCTCAGGAACTGGCTCAGGTTCAACATATAATAATGCTATTGCTTTATCCTTTATAGCTTGTAAATTTGTTCGCATAGTCACTCCTCCAATAAGCAGTATAACATAGAAGAAAGACAAATCCCAGTTATTATTTAGTTACGAAGCTAGTTATAATTTATAAGCCAAAAGAAAAGAGAGCCTTGAAATAAGACTCCCCTATTGTCCTTAAATAAGTGTCTGCACCTGCGAAGCAAGGGAATAGACATCATCATAATAATTTAAGTCGATACCTCTATCTTCATAAGCAACATGGATAACTACCCCTGATTGAGTTACATTAAATACCCTATCATCAAAAGCCACCTGATAAATACCATTACTACCAGAAAACTCAAGGTATTTTTCATAGTATCCTGAAACTAAGCTAAATATATGCTTCAATCTCCTTGTAGAATCAAGAGAAAACTTTTGAACTAATACAGTATATACATCATAATACATATTATTTCGCTCGTTTAATGGTCTTGTAACTATCTTTGTAAGTACTCTCCCGTTATCAACAGATGCTTTTATACTAGCCTGTAATTCTGCAGAACTCTTCAGAACTTCCAAATCAATACTAACATTCAAAGTCTTTAGCTCAGATGTAAGAATTGTAAACTCTGAACTTCTAATTTCAGAGCTTTCACTATCTGCTTCTTCTGGAAGTAAGAAATCATCACCAGTAAAAGGATTTTGCATATAACCAATGTTGACTCTCTGGGAAGATATAATAAAATTATTTGCTGTAAATGTACTCAAAAGATTTAACATAAATTGCTCAGAAAATGAAGATAATGCAGTTTCATTGAAATTACTACTAAGCCCTTCTTGATTTATTATAGCAAATATATACTGGAATAAATGATTGTAACCTTTCTCTTTAATAGAGAACTGGTACCTACTATTGATTGTTCCAGAGAATTCAACAGTAAAAACTCCCTTATACAATGTAATATAAATAGCTAAATCGTTTACATTATAGCGGTATAAAATAACCTTTACTACCCCTGTATTTTGCTCATCGACCTCATTAATATAGAAAGCTTTCATAAGTTCTGATGACTGAAGCATACTAACAAGTTTCTCTGCTTCATCCTGTTTGTATTGATATTTTCGGATACCTGCCTCTTTATCTTCTACAATTTCAACAAGCCAAACCTGTGCTGGCTTTGCATCCTCCTCATGATACCAACCAAGACGCTTTATAAGTTTGAAGCCAGTTCCTATATTGAATAGAACCTCATACTCATTACCTCTATGCTCAGATATTAAATCAATGAAAGCGCCATGCTTCTTTGTAGTATTTTTAAATAAGAAAAGGAATGACGTTTCATCTTTTCCGCCATCTGCTGCGAAATCAAAAGCTACTGGAGATGTTATTGTAGTTGAAACAAAGCTATCGCTTGGAATAACTACCCCTGATTTAAGCTCGCTTGGAAGAAGTTTATTAGAAATAGTCATACCTCTAAAATGCCACGAATTCTTCAATACTTGGCATCTATCTAAGTATTCTGAAATATGCATTGCATGTAAGTAACTACCAAATACATCAGTTGACATCTCTCCTCGAAGATACATATTTATATTCTGATATTCTATACCAGTGTACTCTCGTAAACTTTGCCTTTCTTCATTAGATAATAATGGCATTTTATAGTTCGCAATAGCAGATGAGTTGAATAAACTTAAGATTGCAATAAATAACTCTCTATAAACCTTGAAATCCTTGAGAGATAAAGTGACAAAATGGTTCTTTTCTAGGTAATCTATATACTGCTCTACATTCTGACTAAAACCATTGAAAACATCTTCATTTCCAAAAGCTAAATTATACTTACCTGTCTTCTTATATGCTAAAGCATATATTGTTCCACAAGTAATATTAAATGAAATAGCTATAACATTTTTAGACCAAGTTTCTGTGACAAAATCAGTAACTACCCCTGAGTTGATTGCTATAGAGCTTTTATACAACTCAGCAATCATATTTTCAATAATTACAGCAAAAGTCTTAACTCCATGAGTACTCTCAGTCAAAGTAAATAAGGGCTTCGGCTGCACCATTGCAACTCTATCACTACCTAAAATCTTAGACCAACCATGTAAATCATATTTATATTTGAATTCCTCAACTGATAAAAACTTTGCAGTTGAAATTTCTCCATTCTCGACAACTACAAGATAATCTTTGTTATCCAAAGGAAGATACATATTAAACTCAGGCATTTCTCCTCGTTTAATATACATAGCTTCTTGCTCAATAACAGAGTCCTTAGCTACGACTCTAAACCAATTCGCTACAATATTGCTTTCTGGATTAGAAATTTTAAGCTTATATGCTCTATTCAGTGTAATATTTACTGGTGTGTTAATACCTTGCTGATTTTCACAAATATATGCTTTAGTAAGTAATCTACTTTGAGTGATAGGTGTACCATTAGGAAATTCATATTTAGACATTAGCTCCTGAGCAGTAATAACTTCTATGTTCCCTGCAATATTGATAACAAACTGAGCGTTTGTAATAATACTACCCCTGATTAACTGAAAAAGATTAGCATTTTTCATGCTAATCTCTCTTACTTCTAAAGGTGTAAGTACCTGCTTCTGACCTACTAAATCAAAGACTTTACTATTTCTGATTTTATCAATCACAACACTACCTACTGGTATCTTACATACAAAAGCATAATAACTGATATTTCTTGCTGGTTTGAACTTGTCTATATAATCCTTAATATTAAGCATTTTTTCTTCTCCTTTTCAATTCCTCTGTGAAAGTTAGTAGATTGGTATGCACTACCTGAGCATCAGCTTTATTAGTTAATGCAACAAGTAACAGTATATTTTCCTGAAACAACTCCTCATTACTCATCTCGTAAATCTGACTTCTACAATCCTTACTGAAATCTAACATCTTTCTTTGCCTCCTGCTTATAATAAATTTTGAAATAAATCATGACTCATAAAATATCTCACCACTCAGTAGGGGTAAGACCTTGAACTACCCCTGATTGAAGAAAATTTATCAAATCTTCCCAAAACACCCATACATAACTCCATCATCAGTATCAAGGACTAAATACTTATTACCTTTCTTATCTACAAGTTTAAACATTAGACTCACTTCCTTTTCCTCGGAAGAAATCATCTAATTGCTCTTGAGAATAGAAACGTCTACCAGTTGGTGTTACATGATGAGGAATTAAAAGACCTTTTCTCTCCCAGTTCACTACAGTATTTTTGACAACACCTACTGCCTGAGCAAATTCAATTGTTGTATAATATCTTTCCATAGCAAAACATCTCCCTTCAATTTTATAAGAGATATATTTTGAGATTGACTAATCTGGAGTTGTCTGACTTTTATGTTAAAAACTCAAATAAAAGAGGTAGCTCTAAGAGAACTACCCCTGACACTCTGCTAAAGTCTCAATACGTTTAACTTGTCAATTACTTGCTTTCTTATACTTTACTGCAATCCCTTTCCAAGCTTCTAATCAACTGACTCGCTGCGGTTTGACTTAATTTATTTATATTATCAATGCTCAACTGATTTTTCTCGGCTAAATCTTTGATTTTGTTTACCTGTTTCTTAGTAGCCTTCTTATACCTCACTAATATCACCTACTTCTGTTGTAAATACTGAATAATCTTCATCACCAAACTCTAATTCAACTTCATATAGTGTAGCTAAGTCCCAAGAACTGATAAAATGCTCATTACTATGAGTTAAACTGTAACTTATCCTATTAGATGCTTTAACCATTTCTCTACGCAAAATAAAATCAAAACTACCCCTTAAGCAATCCTCAATAGTAATATTCAAACCATCTTTTATAATATCTGCTATTGCCTGTACTACATCATAAGCATCTGCAGGATTATCACTTGTTTCTACATAACCTGCAACAGTATCTACAATATCTGTAACCATTTGCTTATAGGAATCAGCTTTAGGCTTTAAAGCCTCTAATTCACTTGTTAAATCATATATTCTCTGCTTATCTTCTAACTCTGACATATCAACACCTCCTCAAAAACCTTATAATTGTAACTTGGTTCAAACTTACTACATTTAAATGGAAAAATAACTGTATCGAATAACTTATATTCATCTAATACTTCTTTAAACGCAGTGGCTACTAGTCGTGGGTCATTATTGAAAGCCCCACAACCCCAACTCCCCAGTATAATGGTGTCTACCCCTTTTGAATGAGCAGAACCAATAATATTTTTTATTCTCTGTTTAAAAATATTAATATCATTACACTCTACAGGGGCTGGACAAGATATCACATCACACTTAATTGGTATTGATAAACACCAATAAGTCTCATCCTTGAAAAATAAAACATCTGAACTATAAATCAGCCTATCCGAATAGATGTCATTCTCCAGACTCCGATTATAACCATAGTAATCAGCAAAGACCTTATCCTGACTGATACAAGGATAGAGGTTACTACATCTGCATAAGTCCTCCTCTTGTGTTTCAACTCCCTCGAAAACAAGACCGCCTGGAGTAAGTGCATCAGCAAAATTCAAAACAGCAACTCGGCTAGGAGTTACTACCCCTTCAACAACTGAAACACTTCCTGCTGTCACAACTCTTATATTTTGCTCCTTATTTCCTTTTTCTTTAATAAGACTTGCACCATTAATAATTACCTCGGTATTTCTCATTGCTTCTGCTGTATCATTTTTGTAAGCTGTGTTACATAAACACAAAGTGTTTTCAAAAACCTTAATATTTTCTCTACATGAACTCATTATTTAATCGCCTTTCTTTTTATAAATTCTATCTGATGCTCTACTGGTAAATTAGCATTAACTATTATGTAATGAGGATTTTCTGTTGTTATATCCTGCGTAGTTAATATCACATAATAACTTTCAGAGATGCTACCCCTCTGTTCATCAGACATTGCTTTACACAAATCTATTAATTTATTTACATTTACTTCACTGGTTGCTAAGAAATCACTACTTTCATTTATACCTCTAAGATTTCCAGTTACCTCTTCTATGCCGAAAAAGTCGACAACTGCATTAAAGCTATCAACTGCCTCTTTAATTTCAGCGACTTCAGAACTACCCCTAGCAAAGGCTTCAGCCGTTGCTTCTTCATCTCCTACACCTGACCAATCCTGTATGTAGGTTTTATATATGTAGCTATAATAGTGACCTAATTCGTGCTTCAAAGATGACTCTAAATCCAGACTATAGACTGTGATGATTTTATTGTTGTAATCACATTTTCCTGACTGTATGTAACCTGCTCCAGAGCCTAAAGGCTCATCAACCACCTTGACCTGCCAGTTACTGCCTGTAAAATATGACTTACTTGTTTCTGAAAAAGTTTCATCTAAAATATCTACAACTCTCTGATAATATTCATCTTTACAAGCCTGTATGTTGTAATCTTGACCTGTCACTGTCTGTAAATCAAAAGCAACTGGAACTACCCCTGAAATACTCGAATTATCATAACTACATCCAGTTAACAACATCACCCCTAAAAGACCTATAATCACCTGTTTTTTCATAGCCTACAACCTTTCTCTAAATGACTTGCTACATAAAACTTTGCATCTTCGCTACTTAAATATTGACTAATATCATTATCGAATTTGTTATTGCAATAATCACACAATATATTCGTTTCCAAATTATTAACTGGCTTCTTTAATTAATAACACCCTATCTTCGGGTTGTAAGCGTAGAAAGTATCGAGCAAGGACTGAACTACCCCTGTAGATGCACAATATGTAAGATTAGCTCTACAACCACCTCTCTTACCTCCTTTAGCAATCTATAAATACTTTCCTTAAATATTAAAAACTCTAGCTCTCCTTGAGTACTATCTAATAATATACGACTCATTTATTAACACCTTCTGATTTATATTACTTAAAAGGGCAAAGTAATTCATTTGTAACTGGATGCCTCATAAATCCTCCCTCATCTGTTCTAAAACTTGGAACAGGTATGTGATTATCCTTAAAATATTCAGCTAAATTGTAACGGTAATAATACCACGCATTATCCTTAGCGTATCTTATAACATGCTTATAGGTAGCCTCATCAGAGCTTACTACCCCTGTTCTTTCTAAGTCAAGAATATCTAAATCATCACGTCTATCTTTAAGGAAATCATACATATAATAATCATCTTGTAAGATACTTCTAAGATAATTTGTCTCAGCCTGATAAGCTAATTGACAAGCTTCTACCTCTGTATGTACACTGTTATAAGGGTATAATACCCTACAATCTACAGTAATACGTGCTCGAAAAGAGTTATATTCAAATGACTTATTATAATTTTTCGATGGTCTATTATATGTATTTTTACGTTGAGTTACTTCATTCAAATTGTTATTTGTATTATCAAAATCAACTCCATTTATGTGGTCAATACAATCTGGATAATAGCCTAAATACTTATATGCTAATTCTTGATGAAAAAGTAATCTCTGTATATTGTATATTGTACCTACAGAAGTTCTTACATCAATATTCATACTACGCTTATTTAATCTCCAAGTATAATTGTCAACAATATCTTCATCCTTAGCATCACAATAGAAATAATTATTACCTTCAGGGAAGTTCTTAGTTGTTTTACAGATAATCTTTAAAATATCAATTCCATTTTGTTGTTTAAATTGTTTAATTTCTTGTACTGCCATTAAATACACCTCCGAAAGATAGATGTTTTCTACCCCTGATAAAGATGATGCAATCCTCATCAACTAAAATTCTTTCACTTTCTCTTCTTTCAACTACCATTTCTATCACCTTCCTCCTTGATTTGATTGTGTGGTAGATACCTTTTCCTCTACAGAACTGTGCAAAACTCTGAATAAAATCAAAGGTCACTAGAAATACAAAAACATACTCCCTGCGTTTGAAGAACATATTTTGATATTTTAATATCGGGGTTTGTTATTGGGAAAAATACTGATATTTGCTTAATTTGAGAGATTGTAGTGCTGTTGCACAAAATCGTAGGGTGTATGCCGAAAGCCTTTATAACTACCCCTGAAAGACCTAGAATTTATATATCTACAAGAATTTACTTAATATTGCCCTTGACCTAGCTTCTAAAGTTCACTTATATAAACTATACTGTGGCTGATTTTTGGACTAAAGATGGGATTGAACTACAAAAAATAAGAGATATGCAAGAAAATTTATTAAGGTTGGCTATGGAATGGCTACTGATATATGTTCACAAAGAAACTAATGCTTTTGGGATTTTCAATAACAAAAAACTTTGGAAATACAACTCAATTTACGATTAAAATTAAAACAAATTTGGCTACTGGTATATGTTCATACTGTAGCTCCAGATTTGAGATAGCTCCTGAGAAATCTTGCTTATGGTTAGTTTCTAAAATGAATGATTTATAGTAGTCTTTTAAGCTTGAAAAAACAACTACCCCTGAATGGCTTGAAGATACCTAAAAATCTAAATCAATTTGACTACTGATATATGTTCACACTGTAGCTCCAGATTTTGGATAGCTCCTATGAATTCAACCTTATTACTGATTTTTGATATGCATATTCTATGTAAAGCTATAGGATTAGTAAAATAACTACCCCTGAAATAATTGAAAACCACTCATATTCTCCTGCTATTTCGACTACTATGCTATGTTCTCACTAAAAATTACGCTTTTGGGATTTACCTCTATACTTCCTGCTTACAGGTAAAATATAATGTTGCTAGTTGCTATAATCTTGAAAAATGTTCATATACAAACTCAGCTTTGCTTATGCACATTTCTTAAATAATCCAACTCAAAAAGTATCCCACATACAAACTTAGTTTTGGTTATGGGATTTCTTAGTTGCCTATTCTGACTTAGATTTGTCCCACATACAAACTGGACTTTGCTTGTGAACATTTCTTGATAACTATTATTTCTCAAAATATGTTCATATCCAAACTGGATTTTGGTTGTGGGATTTCTTAGGTGTTACAACTTAACGATACCTTTCAAATCAACTTAACTACCCCTGAAGAAGTCAAAAATATTTGATAAAACTTAACCTGTTTTACTCCAAAAAAATCTACATAAAATCATATATTATTTTTAATCTATAAAATCTTTGATATTAAGAAATAAGGACTACCTTTTATAGATAGATGCTTACTTAATGGTTTCTTGTGATTTAAAATTGCAGTTAGTAACCTATTTGCGTACAAGACTTGTTGTAAAGATTATAAACTGGAAGTTTTGAATTTTATATCACAGTTTCTCTACAGACTGGAGTTCTTTGTTGCATGGATTTCGATTATTTTGTGAGAAAATGCTTCGGAAGAAAGCTCAAGACTACCCCTGAAATAACCTAAGATTGCAAACTTACTTTGAACTATCTTACTTGGGTCTGTAATGGTAAAGTCTTTATAGTTTGTGGCTACCTGATTTACAAATCTTATGAGTCTTGCATTATAAATATCCTGTGACATCTTATAACGACTAAGAGCATAGCCTGACTTATGACTACCCCTGAGAAAAGCTTTTGCTTCTTCAAAAGCACATTTACCTAAAATATAGGTGTACTCAATATTATCCTTGATTTCAGTAACAATCACTTCTTTCTCGTTTATTTTGATACAAGAATCAAAACCTTTATAATATCTACCTTTGCTAAGTTCAATGTAACACATTTTTGCTTTCCTCCTTGTAGTTTGCTGTGTATGTTACCTCTAAATAAAAGAAAAAGCCAGCTATTAATGCTGACTTTTATTTCCAAATATATAATTTGCTATTGCTCTTCACTATATAGTTTGTTGAACAGGTCTGTAAAGTAGGCAAAAGACTTAGGAGCTACCCCTGAAGTGTCCTCTTTTATCCAATAAACTACATTGGCTGCACTACAATAAAACTCTGTAATATCTGAATACTTATACTTTGAATCGTCACCGTAATAAGCTTTCATCATTTGTTCTGCTTCTTCTTCGTATATATTTTTAAAATCATCAACAAATGGATGCTCATAAAGATAAATGTGGAAGAACTCATGTAATAATTCCTGATTTACAAAACCTGTCTTAATATAGACAATTTTATCCTCTATCACAGTTCTACCGACTACTTTACTTTCAATATCATTTGTTATATAAACTTTCCAATCTCCATCTGTGAACTTATTTCTGATTACTGGTGGCATATAACTAATATATGTGGCTACCTGATTTATTTCGTTATCAGAAATATTATCCTGTGCATAAATATAATCACTTACTTTATTGTAAGATGTATCGGGGAGAAAGTGTTTAACTACCCCTATTAGAAGTAAAAAGAATGCTACTCCATAACTTATTTTCCAGAACTTCATTTATTATCAATCTCCCTTCTATAGAAAAGAGGTAGCTCAACAACTAGATAGCTACCCCTGATTACAACTAGAATATTCAGTTGACTACTTTGTATCGATATCGAAGCCCTGTCCATTATCTGTAGCTCCTGTGCTTCCCCACTCAGGCAGTAAACTCTGTCCTGAACCAGCTACCTTAGCCCACTGACCGTTGATACCTTTAACAATGGCGTTATATCCTGTTTTTAAGATACCTCCATCATTAAACACCAACTGCCAAGCAATAAAAATAACAACTAACAATGCAATTAACATGAACACTTTCTTGACTGTGCGGTTCATACAAACACCTCCTAAAAATATTTTATTTGCTAACTAGAAGTAGAAACTAGAACAAATGTCTAATTAAAAACACTTGCCTTTTTATTCTTATAAGGATTTAATAAATTCCCACTAGAATCAATTAAATAACCACCCACATTTAATCTATAAGGTGCAATATCAATATGATATTTTTCACACTCTTCAAATAGATTATATCTTGCAATATACCAAACATTTCTTGCATATTTCTGAAGTAACATTACTTTTGACTCCTCACTATCAATTTTCCCAGTTCGAAGCAAATCTAAAATATCATCACTACCCCTGAAGTAATTTAGTGGGTCTACATTATAACTTCTTTTAGATAACTCTAAATCTCGCTGAGCTAAACACACACTTAATTCATCATGCTTAGAACTACCCAAAATCAACTCGCCATCAATTCTTATACTAGGTGTAAAATAATGAGCTTTTGCATTATCTATAATACCGTAAACCTGCTTCATCTTACATACTTGATTTAATTTATGCTCTATAGTTTCTAAATTTTCAAAAGTATCATCAAACTCACATAAATTTTTATGATTTACATCGTAGCCAAAAGTATCTTCATTTAGTAAGTTTTTTACTTCGATATGAAGATAAGATAAAGTAGTATCAAATCCACTTTTAATATGCCTTCCTACATAAAAACCACTATTTTTAATTAAATACCAACATTTTGACATTATATAATCTTCATATTCTGCTGGTGCATAAAAATAATTTGTGCCTATAGGAAAATTTTTAGTTGGTTTGCAAAATACTTTGATAATATCTGCATCATTTTGCTGTCTATAATGCTCACAATAAATAACTGACAAAAATATCACTCCTTTCCAAAAATTTAATTCAAAGCAGATTTCCTGCCCTTTGCAAAGTATAGTTTGAGATTTGGAAAGCGAAGTAAAGACTTTAATAACTTTTATAACTTAAAAATAGCTACCCCTGAAAGTAAGAGGTAATAGCCTCTTTAGGAATATTATGTTCTGCGATAGACCTTAATTTATTGACTACCCCTGCATCAGCACAATAAATAAGATTTCGCCTACAACAAGCAGTCTCGACAGCATGAGCTGAATTAAGCGGTATGTGAATTAAATCTCCTGTTTCTATCGTAATAAATAAACTACTTTCGTTAACACTAACATCTTTAATCATGATTATCTCCTTATGCTCTGCGAAAACCTGAGTTGTAAAGTGCCAAGATTTCATTTTTTGAATACTCCTCTCCACGATGGGATGGAGAAGAATATATAGGTTTAATGATACCTCTATCTCGCCATGTATATATCGTGGTTACTGTTTTACCAAACAATGCTGCTACCTCCTTCGCAGTCATTGTCTGACCCACATCACTAAGCTCCTCATTATTTTTTGTGAAATCTAACATAAGACCACTTCCTTTCAAAAAATTATTTTTAAATATACTCCTTGCGAAGTCAAAAAAATATATTGAACCCTGTCTTAGACAGTTCCTATCCTGACTAACTATTTTGCCAAAGCTACTTTAGCAGCCTTATCAAGGCTTAACTTTCCCATCAAACTTGGGTAGAATTTTATGAAGTCTTTTTTGACTTAAAATGCTAATTTATAATCATCACAATCTCTCAAGTTCAATGCTGCATTATAATCTCTATCAATTACTGAACCACAATTAGGGCATCTAAATATTCTATCTGACACCTTTAAATACTTATTTTTAAAATCACAGGTGTGACACAACTTACTGGATGGATAGAACCTGTTAACTACCCCTATTTGAATATTTATTGTATTTAATGCCTTTTCTGTTAATAGTTGTCTGATACGATAAAACTGTTGCTCTTGTATAGCTCGTGCAAGATGCCTGTTTTTCATCATACCCTTTACATTTAAGTCCTCAATCATAATTCTTTTTGGATACTTAGATATAATGTCATTTACTATTGATTGATTGTAATTTTCTCTTATATTACTTAGCTTTCTATCTATCAAACGCACCTGCTTTTCAAGGCGTTTAATATTTTTTGTTTTGATAAATCTTTTACCCTCTTTATTTAACTCATATTTTCTAGCTATTTTTCGTTGTAGTCTTTTCTTTCTACGCTGTAAAATTAACACCTTACGAGTTTTATTAATGTTTGAATAAACTACCCCTGAAGAAGTTGTAATTGTTTTCTCAATACCTAAATCAAGACCTACAACTTCATCTGTAGTGTTATCAGCAGTTATATCCACTTCTATTGCAAAGATTAAAAACCAATACTTTCCATCATACTTAACTCTTGAATTATAAGTCTTCATTCGTATATATTGACACTCTGTTTTGTCTTTTGTTAGCCAATGACAATGTTTACACTTAACTTTTCCCATCTTTGGTAACTCAACATAATTAGCACGAATGTAAGGGAAATTACCATTTTGCACTAAGAAAGATAAATACTTACCTGCTTTCTTAAATCTTGGAAATCTGTTTCCTGATTTCATCCTATCTAAAGCATTTCTCACATCTTTACATGCACCTTGTAGTGCAATGACTGATGGTATAGAGAAATCTGGATTTTCTTTTTTAAAAGCTGGTAATTTATTTAACATATCAAAATAGCTGTAAAACTTACCTTCAGAGTTGTAATAATCTATATTCCATTGCAAAGCTGTATTGAACATCAAATCTGCATAAAAAGCTGAATCAAAAAATTTCTGTTCCTGCTCTTTAGTAGGCTTTAATAATATTTTCACACCTCGTAAATTCATATAAACCATCATCACCCTTCAAAAGACATAATTTCTGCTGTCAAAAGAATATAATTTGAGATTTGGAAATTTTATAATAAACTGAAATAACTTTTATAACTAAAAAAGCCCTATCTATTTTGCAATAGATAGAGCTTCTTGATTATTTAGTATATTTATTCTGTTTTGCCTGACGCTGTTTCTGTTTTTTACTTGCTATTGCTATAGTCCTGTAATATTCGGCTCTACCCCTTGCATTTGAGTCTGTATATCTCTTACTATACTCATTTTTACCAGCTTGGAAGTTACCTTTTACATGTGAAGCAGATGTTTTCAAACTACCTGTTCCCTTCTTCATACTCGAAGTAAATCTTGAGCCAAGTTGCTTTCTTCCGTCAGAACTGCCGAGAGATTTTACTGCTCCACCAAATCTAGTAACATTACTATTTACATTAGTGTTAAAAGCTTGAACTCGACCAATAGTTTTTCCTAAGCTACCACTTACTCTTGCTGGAGCTGAGCCTATACGTTTAGCATTAGCTCTAAGAACTCCCTTTTTAGCAATATCATCTGCATAACCTTTTGCTCTATTAAGCTTAAGCTCCTGTCTACGTCTAGCCTGTTCCAATTTATTCTTCTTGTACTCAGACATATTAGAGTTTTTAGCTATTTCTGCTTTATGGTTAATTGCATCATACTTAGCTTGCTGTTTATCAATTCTAGCATTGGCATTGGCATAAACCTTTTTATTGTATTTATTCATACCAAGTGAAGCATCTGCTCTATCTCTAGCATTTTCAATACTACGTTGCTGTTCCTTCGATAAGGCACTCATGCCTAAACCTGCTCCTACCCCTGCAAAAGCACTTGTTCCTAAACCATATTTACCATTTCTAGGGTTATTATCAATACCACGTTGCCTTGCTGTTGAAGCAACTGTAGTAACTGTAGGTCTTCTAAATTTACTAGCTAATGCTCCTCTAATAGTACCACCGACAACACCTGTAACTGCTGAACCGATACTATTAGCAACTGCTTGAAAGTATGTCTTGAAATCTGAAATACATTTCTTTACAATCTTAAAATACATAAATGTAAAGAATACATTCAAAACTAACATACAAATCAAAGCCATTGTAGGGTCACCAAGACTAATGACTGGTGTAGAACTTACTACCCCTTCTGTTCCATTTGACATAAACATACTAACTACGAAAGCAAGACCTAAACTCAAACCTGCATAAGAAAGCAACGGTGCAAGCAAACTCTTCCATAAAACATTAAAGAAATTAAACTCTAATTTGACTGCTGCTCCTATAATAATAAGTAAACTTGTTAAGAACAATAAGCAAATTATAAATAACTTAAGCATCGGTACAATATATACAGCTACTAAATCATTTAATACGAGGAAAATTCCAAAGAATAAACTCGTATTTTTAGCAACTCTTTGATAAATACTTGATGTATCCTCAGAGTCTGACATAAGACTCTCGCCACTTGCTTCTGAAACAATAAGTCTTAAATAAGCATCATATGTAAATGCCTTTAGCTCGTAACCCTGTGGGTAGAGAATATAATCTTGACCTACAATACTTTCCTGACTAAACTCCTTATTGAACTCGAATAGCTCAATTAAAGAAAATGCATTGATAAGAGTTTCATCTGATAAAGTATAGTAATTCATCAAATCTAACGAAGTATTATAAACACTCTTCTGAATAGAGATAATCTTTTGCTCAACTGTAGTTAAATCTGCAGTGCTCAAACCATAGTACTTCATCTCTGACTCTGAAAATACCATATAACGACCTGCAGTCATATTACCTCTATCATCTGTCTGATAATAAGAAGTAGGGTCTAATGGATTACTTACAACAAACTTATCGCCCATGACACTGATTGTTTCAGACTTAGCGTAATTACAATCCTGCATAGTATCTAACCAAGTTACATAGTTATTAAAGATAGTCCAAACATTATAATCATGCCAAAACTTATAACGCTGTTCCTCAGTCATTGCATTCCAAAGCTTCTCTGTTTTATCTCCATCTTCATCAATATCGTTTTCGTCTAATACATTATCAACGAAGTCTGTTGCATCTTTGAACTCTTGATTATTGTAATGCCACTTACCATCTGCACTGAGAGTCAGGCTACAATCATCATATGTGTACATACCGAACAACTGGTCAAACATATCTACTAAATCATTGCCATCTTTCAAAGCTGGAATAACATAATAGAATAAATCATGAAAATTCATAAAATCTCGTAGCTCACCATAACCATCTCCTGAATTTTCAGCAAGATTGAAGAAATATTCTTGATTATTTCTTAAAAGCATCTTACTAAATTTTCCATCACCTGCTGACTGAGCTAAATTACTCTTATTAAAATTCTCTAATCCAGATGCTTTAAACTGGTCACGAATATTCCAATTAAAGAAATAATAAGGTGACTCACAATACAAAGAATAATAATAACCACTAAGTTTATCTAAGTTCTTTGTAGTTAGAGTATTCAGATTACTACCCCCATTAGATATATCATTGATAGACATATCAAAAATACTGGTATCTAGACCAAATAAAATACTACCATTACGCATATTTGTCGAAGTAATATCAACAGTTGATGTACCCTCCACAATATTTTGTAACTTACTTAAATTATTATTGATATCCATGTAAGTATTTCTGTATGTTACCAAGTAAGTAGTAGCTAATGTATTTGACATAAAATAATTTATACTTGTGCCATTATTTTTTACATCTACTGTATCGTACAGAAAACCTCTATCTATAGCGTTCAGAGAAGATGTGTCAGCGATAGCTACCCCTGCTGTGCTGTTCACATTATTACTTAATTTCTGTTCATTTACAGCTAAATACAAATATAAGTTATTATTGGAAGTCTGTATATTCTTGAAAGAATCCACTAAATTCTTAGTTCCAGTCAAAGTACCAATAAAGTTTGTCTTATTATTCGTAGAAGTATCATTAACTGTAGAAGAAATCCTTGCTGAATCGTACTGCAATAAAGAATCTGACTCACTCCAATAACCCTTATACATATGATAACTTTCCATACCATAGAGATAAATATCACACATATCTCGATACAAATAAGTCTGTCCTACACTTTCTGAATAATTCTCCGATGAAGTACTATTAGCTATTGAATTTATCATCAAATTAGTAAAAGCACTGCTAAATGTACTGCCTACATTCGAGTTATCAATTTCTGTCTTAACCTCATTTAAATCATTATACTTCTTAGGAGTCATCCATTTTAACTTCGTACCAGTATATGATATAGAAGAAGATACAGAATTGCTCTCAATATTCATTAACTGGGCAATATAGTCATTTGTATTACCTGAGTCTGCTGCCTCTATTTTACTCTTTAAATCACCTAAGTACTGCTCCATCTGGACTAAAGCCCAATACTCAAACTTATTACTATAAACTTGTGAAGCAACTTTATTTGAAATATCTACTGTAGTATTTATCGCTAAAGGTGGGGCAAAGGCTAATAAACCAAAAATAACTACCCCTATTATACTTCTCTGTAATGTTAGCTGACCTGTTAATACATAACATAATAACAGTAAACACATAAAAATTATAAAGTAAACTATAATACTATTATAAAACTTAAGTAGACTATCTAACCAAGATACATCACTTAGGCTAGGTGTTGTTGCATAACCACTAAATCCTAAATATCTTGTCATACCAGTTGAAACATTAGAGTCTGTGCCACCGACTATATGCTCGTGTCCATCAATTAATATAGCTGTAAGCTTATTTCTTAAAAGAGTTGCTACATATTTAGCACCTTCTACTGGATTAAGTAAAAAATTAACATAACTCTTCAACTGGTCATCAATAGTTGAAACAGTACCCCACTCGATTGCTGATGAATCTACTTTAGGAAAAACCTCTTCATTAAATTTGAAGTTGATATAATTCTTAGTTTTATCAAATGAAGTCTCTCCTTTATTTGCATAGCAAAATGCATAAGTAATAAAAATATTACTTAACATCTCTTTATCGACAGAACCAAAAGTCATAAATGAATTAAGTTCTTCTCCAGTTGAAAACTTACTTGATGTTGTGAAAAATTTATCCTCATAACTTTTTGATACTAAATTACCCTCTATAAACTGACTGTTTGAAGTTGTATCCATTGTCTTTGAAGAATCATATGTTAAAAATCGTGTAAAATCGAAAGAACCCCTTATAGTGCCTGGGCTACCCCAGTAACATATTGAATTTGCAGGACTACCCCCTAAGTCTTTATTTCCATTTGTGGCAAAGCCACTATCTTTTTTAATCCAATCACCTATTGTTCCTGCCTCGCCTGTACTCCAAAATCCCCAAGTTGAGTCAAAAGTAGCTAAATCAGAAGAACCTCTAAACTGCTTTATAGATGACTCATAGTGTCTGCCATATAATTTTACAACTTGGTTATCGTCTGCATATACATTACCTACTGAGTCTTCAGTCGTATAGCCACAATCCTCATAATTTTTGGAGTTATTTATAAGCCAAATACCCCAAGTTGATACTGCATTAAATCTCTTATACTGTGAATCCGACTCACCCTCAATAGCTGTCCAAACAAACGGGTTCATACAAGCAGGGTAAATAACTATTCTCTGGTCTCCTGCATCGTAAATAATATTACCTACCCAGTCTACATAAATATTTTCAAAGAATAGAGTTAAACTACCCCTTTCATTATCGTTTAATTTATCCCATGAGCTGTAGCCATCCATATTAAGCAAAGCATTCATAGCCTTACCATTTGTATCTACTTTACTTGCATCCAAATACTTAGCTAATAGCATCATAGTGGTGTAATTAAGATTAAAACACTCTTTTGCATTGTTTGAATCATCAATATAAAACAAAGGGCAAGCATCTTTGCCACCAGTTGTTGAAGCTCTACCAGCTTCATTTTTCTCACCTAAGAACCTACAAATTGACTGCCACAAACCTGCTGTAAGCGGTACATATGTATCTGAACCTACAGTCACAGAATCTCCAACAAGATTTTTATACTTATCAGTTTTAAATGTAATTGTAGTATAGTGGAAAAACTGCTCTGCCATTGCTGTTCCTCCCCAGCCGATGTAATCCTGACCTGATATTGCCCATAAATCAGACTCTTTTACATACAACTTCTGTGCAGAACTTAAACTTGCTGAATAGATGCCGGAAATCATCGGCTCTGCTACCTCTTTCTTGATGCCTAAAAGAGTTAAAGCCTCAGTCATAGTTTCCTTATTATCATCTTCGGAATCTGAATCCAAAGTTGTACTAAATGGTACATAACAGTTTGACAAATAAATAGCCAAGCATCTTAAATCATCGGTAGTTAAATCTGAGATACCTTCAATCTGACTTGCATTTCTTCCTGCCATCATTTGAATATATGTCTTTCTCAAGTCATTTGAATCAGCCTTAACTACCCCTATATGATTAAAAGAAGTGAGAAAAGTAGACATAACTGTACAAACTAGAAGAAGCATAGCCACGACTCTTTTTAACTTCAATTTTTTAACTAAACTCTGCATAACAGCACCTCCTTCTCAATCAATAATAAATTTGTATCTTGGATGTCATTAAAAACCTCAATACATAATTGGAATAAATTCAACATATATGCACATCCTTTCGTTTTTTAATAAAAAGCAGACTTCCTGCGTTCATACAGAGAATAATCAGAGATTGAGAATTTAGAGTTGTAACTGAAATAACTTGAATAACTGAAAAAGAGTAGCTTCTGCGAGAGAAACTACCCCTGAAAGAACTAGAATGATGAGAACTACATTAAATATCATTTATCTAAAGAAATAAAAAAGACATCACTCCTGAAAGAGCAATGTCTCTTATATTTAATAGTCCACTTTTAAAATATGGTTATATAGAAAAGCATCTAAATCAATAGGTACTACTTCATCTGATTTCTTTACTCTATATTTTGTAAAATGTAAATCAAATTTAGGGTCAAGTTTGAAATCTAGGCAACCTCTTCGTATTATATCTGCTATATGTAATATATCTTCATTTGTTATATCATACTTATTATAAATATATTCACCTAATTCACTATTCCTATATTCATCTGATAGGAAAAAATTAGCTACATCTTGATTATAATACTCTTCCGCAGTACTCAAAGCATTCAAAATAGATGCTTTTACATCACTGTTTTCATCTAGCTCTATGCTATAAGATGGGCTGAATCCCCCAACACCTGTATAGAGTAACTTAAATGTTATAGCATTATCATACTTTACATAATACAAATATATGATAGCGCTAAACTCATCTTTACCAAACAAGTCTAAACTATATATGTTGTCAAAATCCAATTCATCAAAAGTAAGTGAAGTAAATTCATCGGAATCATTAAACACTATATTAAAATTATCTATTGTAAACATATTAACTACCCCTGAGTCCTTTCTTTATATAATTTCATCAATGCTGCTACACAAGCAGACTCACTTTTATATTCCTAATTACATCTCTTAATAGACTTAATCAAAAAGGCTGACTTTGACCTTTCTCGTAACCTTTATCTTTCCACTCTTCAGCAAATGCCTTCGCTGCTGCTCTCTATCTGTCATAGTTTAAAAACTCCTTTATCCTAAGATATACAGAATTTATTATATCATAGAAACTTACATAAAAAAAGATGTGGCTTCATATGAAACTACCCCTGTAAGAGAAATGCTACTAGAATGGTTCAACTTGTGTAATATCATAATATGTATATACAACTTTACTTTGCCTTGTTGGGTGCATTTGCTCACCTACAGCATTATCTTTTAATTTAAAACCATAACTGTTCCACTGCGACTCAGTTAGTAGCTCTCTACCTTGTTTGCTTCTATACTTAAAACCATCATCTGCTACAGAATTATCTACTGCTGGATAACGATACTCAAAATGCTCACAAACTTCTGCTCTAACAGCATTTCCTTCACGATTTGTTATTGAACACTGGCTTCTTTTTAGAGTTCTTAAAATAGAATATTTACATCTGTTGCAAGTATCAAATCTTTTAATTCCCTTTCCATAACGATTAAAACCTCTAGATATTTCCATACTTCTTTACCTCCTAAATTTGATATGTGAATATAGGTTGATATTGAGTTATTTAAATTTATATTGAAAGTATAATTCAACTACCCCTGTTGGTTTGAGGATTTATTAGAAATCAAGTGAAAAATGGCAACTTAAGTATGTTCACATGTATACTTCTGCAAACAGCATTTATCTCAAAGTCCTAGCTCCTAAATGCTATCTTGATTTTTATCGAAATTAAAACAAAACATATGTCTTGGCTATGTTCACACGTAAACAAGTGCTTTTGAACATTCCCTTCAAAATCAGCACTTATATTCTATAAGAAGATTTTATAGATAAATTATCTACAAACTTCGCTACAACAAAAATAAAGGTATCTCACTAAGAAATACCTCTATAAAAAGGAGAACAACGAATATTGAAAAATTTTATAATTTATAATCATCAGTGGCTTTGTAGCCTTACAAATTCATATAAGAAGATGTAGGCTACAGAGAACACTAATGTTGAGAAGATGATAACTTCTCGGTTGCAAAGCTTTTATTAATACTTATTACATTATCAGCAACAGTAAAGCATGGCGTACTTCCTGCGTTTGAAGAAATAATTTGAGATTTGCTTTTTTGAATTTATATTAATTAAGCAAAAATAACTTAAATTTGTCCCATATCCAAACTGGGTTTTGGTTGTGGGATTTCTTAGTT
>ERZ772969.866-NODE-866-length-26224-cov-30.040582_pt1 | contig 26224 bp, 20 predicted proteins | sample MGYA00511676_ERZ772969 | MGnify/ENA primary metagenome ERZ772969 (study PRJEB29015, sample SAMEA2737651) | human gut metagenome | biome: human gut; feature: human-associated habitat; material: faeces | place: China | collected 2012 ... | reverse complement strand
AGGCTCGGATGAGTGATTCGCGACTGCTGCCGACCGGCTCATCACCGCTTGAAGTCGCTGCCGCAAAAGCCTGTGCGGAAATTGAAAAAACGCCGGTCAGTATTCGTGAGCTGTGGAACCCGGACACCTGCCCGGCAAATCTGCTGCCGTGGCTGGCGTGGTCATTTTCGGTTGACCGCTGGGATGATAAGTGGCCGGAAGCGACAAAACGCGCTGTTATCCGCGATGCGTATTTCATTCACTGCCATAAGGGCACTATAGGCGCAATCCGGCGTGTGGTGGAGCCGCTCGGCTATCTGATTGAGGTGAGGGAGTGGTGGCAGCTCAACGAGGAGCCGGGGACGTTCCGCATCGTTGTTGGCGTGCTTGAGCAGGGTATTACCGAGGAAATGTATCAGGAGCTGGAGCGCCTCATTGCTGATGCAAAACCGGCAAGCCGCCATCTGACGGGACTGGCTATCAGTTTAAGTACAACCGGCAACATTTTTGCCGGTGCGGGATGCTATCACGGTGACGCCCTGACGGTTTATCCCTACACCCCGGAGGCCATTATTGTCGGAGGGGATTATTTCCCGGCCTCGGCCATTCATTTAATTGATAACCTGAGAGTAAACGCATGACAGTGAAATACTACGCCATTCTGACTAATCAGGGCGCAGCACGGCTGGCTAACGCGACGATGCTCGGCAGTAAGCTGAATCTGACGCAAATGGCCGTTGGTGATGCGAATGGTGTCTTGCCGACACCAGACCCGGCACAGACAAAACTGATTAACCAGAAACGCATCGCGCCGCTGAATCTTCTGAGTGTTGACCCGAACAACCAGAGCCAGATTATTGCGGAGCAAATCATCCCTGAGAACGAGGGCGGATTCTGGATCCGTGAGATTGGGCTTTATGATGATGAAGGCGTACTCATTGCGGTGGCGAACTGCCCGGAAACGTACAAACCGCAGTTGCAGGAAGGCAGTGGTCGTACCCAGACTATCCGCATGATTCTGGTTGTCACGAATACCGAAGCTATTACGCTGAAAATCGACCCGTCGGTGGTACTGGCGACCCGTAAATACGTGGATGATGAAGTCCTGGAATTAAGGCTGTATGTGGATGACCAGATGAGAAACCACATTGCCGCACAGGATCCTCATACCCAGTATGCACAGAAATATAATCCGACATTTACCGGAGAACCAAAAGCGCCGACGCCTGCCGCAGGGAATAACACCACGCGGATTGCGACCACTGAGTTTGTTCAGGCCGCTATTACCGCTCTGATTAACGGTGCGCCAGCCACGCTGGACACACTGAAAGAAATTGCCGCAGCCATTAACAATGACCCGAAATTCAGTACCACCATTAACAATGCGCTGTCAGGTAAGCAGCCACTGGATGAGACGCTGACTCATTTGAGTGGAAAGGATGTTGCCGGTCTTCTCGCATACCTTGGTTTGGGAGAAGCGGCTAAAAGGAATGTAGGGACAGGGGCGAATCAGATACCTGATATGGGTAGCTTCACGCTTTCTGTTTCAGGTACTGGATATCAAAAATTACCATCAGGTTTTATTCTTCAGTGGGGCTCAATCGGCGCACCAGGCATTGCACAGGATGTAGTAACCCATTTCCCGATTGCATTTCCAAACAGATGTCTGCGTGTTTTGGTCTCACAAGACTACACACCAGATAGCGGGGCTGTTGGTTATATTGCCTGTGCAGGTTTTAGTCCCGACCCGGTTAAATTTATATCCAGAGCCAGTACTCCTGGCCTCGGCGCTTCATTTTTAGCGTTAGGCTGTTAATTTAGCTATATGGAGTGAAAAATGAATTACATATATTCCGCGACTACAAACTCTTTCTATCCGCTGGAGATGAAAGAGGATTACACTCAAGCTGACTCATGGCCAGATGATGCTGTTGAAGTTGATGAGCAAGTGTATATTGCGTTTTCCGGATTACCGCCGAAAGGAAAAATCCGTATCGCTGGAGAAAATGGTTTTCCTGCATGGTCTGAAATTCCACCACCAACACATGAGGAACAGATTGCTGCAGCCGAACAGGAAAAGCAGCAACTGATTAATCAGGCCAACGATTATATGAACAGTAAACAATGGCCTGGTAAAGCGGCTATTGGTCGTCTGAAAGGTGAGGAACTGGCGCAATATAATTTGTGGCTGGATTATCTGGACGCACTGGAACTGGTCGATACTTCCGGTGCGCCAGATATTGAATGGCCTACGCCTCCGGCAGTTCAGGCCAGATGACATCCGGCGCGGTGCTGGTATCTGTTGCCGTCACCGCGTCAATGTAATCCAGCGCAGCGTTAAGTCGGGCGGTTTCTGCCTGCGTCAGATTCCGTCCGGCCTGCAATTTCAGCTGAATCAGACTAATGGAAGCCATTGCAGTATCAATCAGTGACTGACGCTGTGCTTCTGCCGCGCCTACTGCGGCGCTATGCTGTGCCACAGTATCTGTTACCCATTTCTCACCATCCCATTCATCGTATGGCGTTAACGGGGCGATAGTGGTTGTATTTTCAGGATAATCACCCGGAGCTGTGATTTCTTTCGATTCTCCTGTTTCGGTGCTATAGATGATTTCACCGCGATGGTCTGACACATATTCCCATGAGTTTAAATCTGCCGAACGGCAGATTGCATAACCAGCCTTATGTGTGCCAGGAGCATCTAAACAGGAATATGCAGGGATACCGACACCCACAGCAAGATATTCAGTTGATGCAGAAATATACTCCCGTGTTTCACCATCATAGTTATAGACAGTAATATTCCCCGCCTTCGTAGCAATAAGCTCGCCATTTAATACAGCGTTATCCATTATGCAGCCCTCACGATATAGTTAAATGCAATATTCCGTGGACGAGTTTCATTTATCCCATATGCTGTTGTTCTCTGATTCCCGACAAAATATCCATTTGGATTCGAAGATACAGAGTAATCATCAAAATCAAGTGGACTATCAGCGCCCGGAGTCAGACTGGCAATATATCCTCTACCCATAACTTCTGATGCTGGTATTTCTTTTGTACGATAATCACTGACTCTGAATATCTGCCCCTGATGAGTATGTAATTCTACCCCTCCATTCTGAATACTTAGCAGCGTACGTTCTGCATCAATGCCGCGCCCATCATCCCAGCCACGAATGAACTCACCACGTAAATCAGGCAATTTATTTGTCGGGTAAGCCTTTGCCAGTTCCGGGTATTCTTCAGCAGAAAAAGCCGCACCGTTGCATTTCAGCCAGCCTGTTGGCGGAGTGGCGGAAGGCCACGGAACAGGAACACCAACGGGTAATGCCGAACCTTCTCCCAAACCAACGTTTATGAAAATGCAGAAATAACGAGAAAATGGCATCATTCCTGCTTTTGTCAGAGGGAGCTACCATGCTTATTGGCTATGTTTTCGTATCAACAAATGACCAGAAAATCGATCTACAACGTAATGCGTTGAACTGTGCAGGAGGCGAGCTGATTTTTGAAGACAAGATAAGCGGTACAAAGTCCGAGAGCCTAGGGCTGACACTGCTGTTCTTGATGCAAATTAAAGGATTTAATAGTGAGTTGTGGCCTTACTAATGTAAGGCCGCTATAATCATTTTATTAATTGCATTAATCGTGTTTTGGCCATACTTTCAATGCAATTTCCCCCAACTTTTTACCCCGCTCCAGGATTTCACCCTCATCCCATTTATCCTTAAGTATAAGTGGTATGTTCAGTCGTAGATTGGTGTGGACGATGAGAGCATCACGTTTTTTCAGAAATACAGCATTCTGAACAGAACGGTTTACGCTAAGGTTAAGCAAAGTTAGATTTCCCAACGTAGCTATCGCTTGTTGCCGTTTCCTTACCAGTAGCTGCTCAGGGGTAAGATCTGTTCCAGACAGAACAATTTGGTTCAATACCGTTGCATCTGAATTTGTCACCATATGACCATTTTCGAGAGGCCAACAGGAATACCAACTTTGAGGCATAAGATGATCGATATCGAGATTGGAAAGATTTGGAACATCAGGCTTCTCTGTCTTCACTTGGCGACAAAGTTCTCTTTCAAGTTCCGTTAACATTGAGCGCATTTTCGGTGCGTCGAGCCTGCCAGGATAAAGTGGAGCATTGATGCAAGCATTGAGAAATTCTGAGTCACCAGGCCAACGTGAGGCTTCGCCATTTAAGCTATTGAGGATATTACGTAACTCAACACTGGAAATTTCCGTTTTAGACAAGTGCCGCAATACATTCATAAATACATTGTTGTAATTCTTTGGCGTCAGGCCACATACGGCTCTTCGTACTACGTAGGAGACAAGATCATTATACATGGCTGCTTTCTCATCATCGGCGATATTAGCTATCGAAATGAACAAAGCAAGCGGATAAAGTGTCGTCACATCATAGGCTGCGATGCGATGTCCAAAGTGTGAGATGGGGGTTGTGCCAAAACCACCAACTAATTCTTTATATTGTGATGCATATTGTTTGAGGCGCTTTACTTGCAGATCAGCTCGTTGTGAAGGCAAGTCCTTACTTACATAATCACGATACTCATTGTAAAGACGAGACAGATCAATTTCACGTTGCCTTTCTGATTGCAATGTCGCATGCACTAGCCACTCCATGCGTGGTTTATTAATACGTCCACGGCGTTGCCTTTCCGACCAGTATGTATCTTCAAAGCTCTTCCACTCATTTTCATATAATTCAATAGCATTAATATTTTCATGCTCAGCGCACATAAAGATGTAGTTGCGAATAAGATCCGTGGCATGAAGTTCCGCCCCTCGGCCATTTAATGTTTCAAAAATTATTTGGGCATCATCTTCAGCTTCGAGAAATATGCTTACCAGTTTCAGATCCGTCAAGACAGCCTCAATTAGTGCTACAGCATTTTCATGTGGTGAGTACTGTTCTATTTTAATCCATTTTATAAAGGCTTCAGTAAAAAACCATAATGCCTCTAGTGACGGCGGGTGGTTGAAATGTTTACGTAACGTACCATGTTGCGTGAAGCTATCAGAAAATACATCACGGAGATCGTCAATGTTTTCAACATTAAAACTTTGAATAAAATGAGTTTGGTCTCGAAAAGTTGGCCACAGTTTGAAGCATTCTACCTTTTTATTTCGCATAGTTGCTTCGTTTGTATTTTTCAAGCAAGTCAATACTAACCCTTCCAAATCAGAAAGGCCTGTAGCACGCAATGATAATCGAATGGATGCCAGAATATATTGAAGAGTGGTTAAACGTTGCTGGCCGTCAATAATATGTATGGTATCTACACCTAACAAGCTGTTTTTGAGTTGAGGTTCCAGCACCACCGCGCCAAGGAAATGGGGAGTTGGTTTTGTTCCCAAAAGTCGGCTATGTGCTTTTTCGAAGATATCCTCCAGCAAAGCTGACCATTGGTTTTGTTGCGTCCATACGTAGGCACGTTGATAGAATGGAACACGATATTGTCGTTGATTTTGGAAAAGTTGCTGGATGGTTAGCGTTTCGGATTTCATTGTTTACCTATAAGTGACATTCCACAAGAGTAAGAAATTCATCTGAGTCAGAATAATCATTTTTATGTAGTCATGATACAGTGTATTTGTTGCTGGTGAAGTAAAAACGAGAAATCCCGCTTTTGAATGCTGACGTGCTACGGTTTCATTGGATATTCTCTTTTGTCTGTTCTCCATTGCGTCGGTGTTTTTTCGAGATTGTTAGCACATTGTTGCTGCTGTTTTTTTATCCAAGCGCTGCTAAATCATTGTAGATGGCACTATCGGGTATTGAAGCTGCAGACATGTCGTATACAATAGTCAGCTGCGACTGGCTGGTGAACTTCCGATAGTGCGAGTATTGAATGATTTCCAACTGTTATCGATTTTGCGTATTTTTTGCATGAGAGGATTTTTACCTCCTCCCACCGATCCTCCATGGCTTTACGCCAGTGTCTCTGGTCTGCTATGTACCAGAAGCGGAAGTTGTGTCTGTTAGTATGATATTATAATTACACTCGCTTATAATAAGCCCACAATACAGATATAAAAATATCTCAACGCTTGGGAGTTAACAAATGATTAACTTTACTGAAATTGATAGTGACGGTGAAGCCTGGGAGTCATTTGCCCGTGATTTTCTTGAAGAACTTGGCTTTTATATTGAATCCGCGCCAGATAGAGGTGCAGATGGAGGTAAAGATCTTTTAATCACAGAGCAATTGCAAGGTCAGTTAAATAAATATAAATTTCGTTGGCTTGTTAGCTGTAAACATTATGCAACAAGTAAAAAATCAGTTTCAGAAAAGGATGAGATTAATATACAAGAACGTATTGATGGATTCAATGCCGACGGATTTATTGGATTTTACTCAACACTGCCAAGTAGTGGTTTAAATTCAAGAATGACGCAATTAAAAGAGAATGGAAAAATAAAGGACTTTCGATTCTTTGATGGTAAATTAATTGAAAATCACTTAGTCAGAATTGGTTACTCAAAACTACTCCTTAGATACTTTCCTGAGAGCTATAAAAAAATAAAACCCAAGCATTTGATTTTTGATAAGTACTTACCTATAAAATGTGATCGTTGTGGAAAGGACTTAATAGAAAACCATCATGAAGAAAATTATGATGGCATTGTGTGCAATGCAGAGATCATACACGATGACAAACCAAATGAGGTGATAGCGGTTTATTATGCGTGTAAAGGTGATTGTGATAAGCATTTTGAGGATTATTTTTGGAATGAATATAAAGCGATTACGAGATGGCAGGATATAAGTGATCTAGCCATCCCATTATTCTATCTCAAATGGATTATGGGGACATTTAATGAACTTGAGTATGGAAGGAAAACATATACCAAAGAAGCCTTCAATAAAACAAAGGAGATAACATTAGCGCTATCTCAAATTGTTATGAGAGAAATGACAGAAAAAGAAAGAGAAAGAGTGATGGCTTTGAATTCACTACCTGATTACATATAAATTATATTTACTAACATTTGAACTAGCGCATCTTTGGTGCAGAGACACCACCATCTTGGGGACACTGTGAGGCCACTGGCTTCCCAACTTATCGTTATACAGGATAATAAGGTGCTCCAGGGTAGCTATGAACTTGATGTTACGTCTGCGATTTGCTCATAAGGGACAACCATACTCAAATCTCCCACATTGCAGGAGATTTGAGTATGAACACGTCACCGTGGAACAAAGACCGTATCATCGGCCAAAAAAGACCACTTCAGATATCTCATATCTGGGGGATCCGAATCCGGCTTGAACTGGAAGGTAAAACGCGCGATTTAGCTCAGTTCGATATGGCCCTGGACAGTAAGCTACGAGGCTGTGATCTGGTCAAACTCAAAGTATCTGATGTTGCATATGGTAGCTCTGCTTCAAGCAGAGCTACGGTGCTGCAACAGAAAACCGGTAGCCCTGTGCAGTTTGAGATAACCAAAGGGACAAGAGAAGCTGTTGCTGCATTGATAATGCTTGGCAATTTGCATAGTAAAGACTTCTTGTTTCGGTTTCTGGTCGGAACTAATTAGCTCATATCTACCCGGCAATACAACCGAATTTTTCATGGGTGGGTAGAAAAGCTTGGTCTCGAAGATTCGCTTTACAGCACTCATTCCATGAGAAGAACAAAACCTTACCTGATCTACAAGAAAACCAAGAATCTTCGGGTGATCCAACTTCTGTTGGGCCATAAGAAACTGGAAAGCACAGTCCGTTATCTGGGTATTGAAGTAGATGATGTGTTAGAGATCTCTGAATCGATTGAAGTCTAAGGTTGTCAGGGCTGCAACAACAGCCCTGTGCCAGGAGTTGACACTGTTAGCATCGCGCTATGTTAATTTATGTTGAGCAGTTAAAAATGATAATGTAGTTTATATGGATAATCAGTTTATAGAGTGGGTGAGATGGAACTAGATGAAACACTTGAAGTTATCAAAAATAATTTTAGTAATAATCAGAAGAAACTATTTAAAAGGATTGAGCCAGCCACTAACCGTCAAGTAGCTATCGGTCTTATTAGTTTACAAGGAGTGGAAAAAACATCTCAGGCTGAGATAGAGGTAATTGCCGGCCTCATATCTCAGTTTAGTCCATTGGAAATCGATAGTTTTCAAAATTCACCACGACGAATAACTCTGAAAGGTCAATTCCCAAACGGACATATTGTTTATATCGAGCCTCAGTATAAGGTTGGCAATATAAACCCAAAAGCCCAGCCTTGGGCAATAGACCTTGTCCTTAGACTAAATAGATGGATTGGTCAAGATTTGGTTGAGATTGCTGCTATTGGCATCGAGTATGATGGCCACATAGCTCATTATGTGGAAAGTAAAATTAAGTCTACTTACAAGCGTGATGCAGTAATAACTAGTAACGAAGGATTTCAATCGATTAGGATCTCACCAGAACAATGGAAATCGTCTAAAGAGGATCTTAAGAAGGCAATTAAAAAGTATTTTGAACATCACATAAAAAAAATTGAAAAAGTTCAACTAAGCACAATAAACGCCCAAAATTTCAACAATTTTATTTATGAAAATGAAAATGAAGTGATATCCACTGTAACTTGCCCTTTATGTAATGGAAAAGGCAGTTTAGCGGGAGAAGATTGTCCGATCTGTAATGGAATGGGATCCGTAAAAAGATATATTGCTGCAAAGGTGAATCTTTCTAATTATGAAAAATTCACTTGTCCTGACTGCAGGAATATAAAATTAGATTGCAGAACCTGCAATGGTGAAGGATCAATTAGCAGAGAAAAAGCATTAGAAATGTAATGATAAAAGTAAACCTAAATAATTTAGTGTAATGTCTGCTTTTCGCTCATAACAGACATAAACTTCAGTTATGGCATAAAGGTATGCATGCTGGGTGGGGAAAGTATGAAGGAAAAGAAGACTGCTGCGCCGTTTGTCGTCACGTTTATCTTCATTGGCTATGTAAGTCGTAATACAAGGTGGGACAAAACTGAGACACATAAGGCCTCGCAATGGCTTGCAAGGCTTTACATGTTTTGATGTGGTGGGACGTGTGAGCGCAGTGTTGATGGGGTAATGCTTTGAATTAGAAGCGGATTCTTATAATTCGTAATGCGAAGGTCGTAGGTTCGACTCCTATTATCGGCACCATTCTAACGTCTCCCCAAGTCTACTCAAGTATTTAAAAACCTCTTATAATCAGTATATTAATGCCCCTTTTAGTCTTTTGACGTCTATTTAAGTACCCCAAACTCTACAAGCAATTGAGGGGATTTGCTGTTCAGTTTAGTGGAGATACCCCCAAGTGAAACTCAATGCCCGTCAAATAGACACTGCCAAGCCAAAAGAGAAGGCTTACAAGTTGGCTGATGGTGGTGGTCTGTACCTCCTGGTAAAACCTGGTGGAGGAGAATATTGGCGTCTCAAGTATCGTGTAGCTGGTAAAGAGAAGCTGTTAGCACTAGGTGTGTATCCTGAGGTCACCTTAGCTGATGCTCCTGCAAAACTTGAAGAAGCTAAAAGAGGTATCTCTGGGGGAATCGATCTGATGGAAGTGAAGCGAGAGGAAAAGATTGCCCGGGAAACGCAGTTAAACAACACCTTCAAAGATATTGCCCTTGAGTGGCACAGTAACAAATTATAATCACAATAATAGTGTATATAATTATACATTGTATGCTTGGTAATCATATAATGATAAAAGCTTCCGATAATCAGTATGAGATTTGTCCTTAAACTCCTGGACATGCTTTTCTAAATCTTCCAATGGTATATGTCCATTTATACAAATAAAATTCTAGTGATAAATACCTTCAGGTATGATTAGACAACATCTTTATTCGATGGGGGTTAATCTATATTTGATATCTTTCTTTTAAATAACAACGCCATTAAAAACGCTTTGTTTAATGACGTTTTTTTATTGTTTCCTATATAAAGCCTAACCAGCATAAACATTGGTGGCTCTTATGCTCATTGTAATTAAATGAGAGTGTGATTAATGTCTTTATATATTCTGGTAGTTATTCTCTCCAGAAGAATACATTGTAAGAAGATGACTGTTAGTATGTTTTAACATCAATTAACATTAAGGTTTGATAATAATTTTTTGTTGGCGAGTTCAAATGTTTTCATTTCATCATCTGATAGCCCGCTCCAGATTTTCTTTAGCATTACATTTTGAGTGTTTATTAGTTTTTGAGCAAGTGTAACTCCGTCAGGGGTTAAGCAAATACTTTTGCTTCGACGATCGTTTTTATTATTAATTCTTTTGGCAATATTCTTTTTTTCTAATTTGTCTATGATGTGTGTGATGTTTGTTTTGGAGAATTGTAACTCCTTGTAAATATCAGAAGGGGACTGACAATAATCATCAGACATATATAATGAAACTAACACCATAAATGTTGAGGTGTTTATTCTATACTCGCTCAATTCATTTTCTATAATACTCTGGATTTTGTCATTTACTCTAATATATAAGTGTATTAACAGACTCTCCTGAGCCGGGTATGCCGGATTTTTGATTTTTTTGTAGTTTGTTATAGTTTTTAATAAATCTATATTATTCATAATTCCACCACACGGCAAAAGAAAACTCATGAAGATTACTCAACCTGAGTGTTACATGAAGTATCGTGAACGCCGGAAAATCTAAGTTCCAGCCTGTACCGTAATCAGATAATCGCAGCAAAGGGACAAAGCAATAGTCCCTTTGCTGCACAGCATCAGAATGAATAACGAATATTAGCGTTTATCGCATCATCTGTGTTGTATTTACCGAATGCAGAGCGTTCAACTTCCAGCCCCAGACGCGTATTGTCGCCAAACCGGGCATTTAACCCCACACCGTAAAGCATACGACCGTCTTTTCTGCCATTAATCTGATGTTCTCCCGCTGCATCCTTCAGGTGAACGTCAGCACTGTCCGTCAGATCGAACTCATAATGCAGGCCGGCACGGGCTGTCAGACTCCAGTCCTTACCACTGAAGGTTTTACCGGAAACAACGCCGGTTCTGCCTACCAGAGGATTAACGCTGTTACGACGCATTGAGACATCCATTCCACTGTCGTTCCAGTTAAATGTTTGGCCCTGCAGTCTTCCCCAGACCAGTTCCGCCTGAGGTTCAACAAACGTCGTATCTGTCAGATGATAACGGTATCCGACTTCTGCACCTGCATACAGTGAATGGCTGCGGAAGTTCTGTTTACCAGCTCCGGCAAAGTTCAGGTCATATTTGTTTTCATTGTGAATATATTTGGCAATCAAATCAAAGTAAGCGCCGGACCGGAACAGACCACTGGCATAGAAACCACCACCCCATGATTTTGTTTTACCGCTGTACAGGCCTGCTGACGCATCTGTGTCAGTGTAGGTGGCCATCACGCCGGTAAACAGGTCCATACTTCCCAGTTCGTGCTTACGGTCAGCCCCCATCTGCAGCAGGGTATAGTGGTCAGTGAAACCGCCATCAGCAGAGCCGGAACCGTTCAGCAGACGCACCCACGTACCGGCTTCGCCGTTAATATCCCTCAAATCGCCCATGCGTTTGTTCAGGTTGTTAACTTCAGTGATGAAGTTGTTATAGCTGATGTGCATGAATGTGGCGGCAGCCTTACCCTGGCCGTCGTTACGTGCAACCTGGTAACCATCGAGGACCCACTCTTTTTTCCCGTCCTCTTTTCTGACACTAAGGGTGGGGGTGACATCACTGAATCCCACAACCCGTGTTGATGCCCTGAACAGATTATCAGCTGTCGCTTCAGGTGCGCTGACCAGTGGAATATCAAGCGTGTCCTTGTCAGAGGGTTTTTTCAGGAAGTTAACCCAGATGCTGTTGTCATGACCTGTTGCCGACTTGTTTATCACCAGTTTGTCTGCCTTGTTAAGGTCTGTACGCATGACAAATGCTGACTGAACCGCGTCCAGATTATCTGTTGTCAGTGTCGTGAACGATGATGTTCCCCCGTTAAAACCGACTATTGTCCGGTTAAGTTTCATATTTCCTGCCGTGGAGTTTCCGTTCATCGACCACTGGGTGTCTGTCATGCTGACGGTGGCATCCGGTGCATTCAGGCTCCCGCTCCAGGTATTGCGGTACCCGTTAAACAGGCTGTACAACATCTGATTCTGAAGAGTCAGGTCAGGACTCAGTTCCCCTTCCCCTCCGAGGGTGACAGTCCCTTTATCCTGAACATTGATATTACCTGACAACATACTGTACGGCCCCACGTTCAGGCGGGCATCGTCTCCCTTCAGGTTCCATGAACCGGCATAATCGTATACAGGTAAAAGTGTGTGAGATACCTCATCAGGACGGCTGTTCAGACTCAGGGTGGCATCAGAAATATTCACCGGACCGTCAGAAACAAAACTCTGACTGGCCAGAACATTTGCTCCCTTGTTCAGATTCAGGGCGGTACTGGTCAGCGTTGAGTTCTCCAGAACGGCACTGTCTGAGGAGATATTCACGGTACTGTTGTTCGCCTGTATTCCGCCATTGAATATCTCATTGATATTCAGCACTGACTGATTATCCAGGTTGACGGTGCCGTTGAAGACGCTTTTATCTGCATCTTTAGTTGCAACAGATGTGCCTTCTTCAAGGGTAAATGCTGTTCCCTGGCCATCTTTTTTGTCGATAAATACCCGACTGTCGCCCAGCGTGACGCTGGAGTTATCTGCCTGGATGGTTGTGTTCAGTGTGGCATTGCGGCCCAGACCAAAGTCTGTATCTTTTAACACGAGCGAACCAAAGCTGAACGTCCTGTTCTCCCAGTCATCCTGTGTAAATGAGGTGGGCTGTGTCAGAACGGAATTGTCGCCCAGAGACGAGACTGTATTTGCAATACTCTGAGACGTTGAAGCATGGATAACCGGGTGGCCCTGAATGGTCAGACGACCGTTTTCCTGAGTAAATGTACCGGACATATTCGCTGAGCCGTCCATAACCAATGCGCCGGTTGTACCCGGGGTTGCTTTATTTGAGAAATTAATATTTCCCAGCAACTTGCCATGATACAGATACCCTTTATTATTAATTCTGTTTGCAAGCAGTGCCTGTGCACTGTTCTGGTCATGTCCGACATATTCCCAGTGCTCGTTACTGACCTGACCGGTAGGGAACCAGCCATAACTACTTGTTTTCAGGATAAAATAATCGACGGTATGAGTATAGGGATTATTATAAATATATAATGAACCTACTGTTCCCCTGTTTGATGATGACCATTCATTAACTTTTACGTCTGCCGGACGCGTCTGATAATCCAGAGTGATATTAGCCGTTTTATCACTGCTGTTACCGAGAGTTGCGCCATAATCGGCGGCATTCAGCTTATGAAATGTCAGGTCATTCCCGTTAACATCCAGAACCCCCCCCCGGTAGCCCCAGGATATATTGTCCGGATTAACCTGCTGGTTGTCTGCCAGCACGACTGTCGGGCGGCCGCTGGCAATATTCACGCTACTGAATGCCTGAACGTGTCCTGAACTGTCAGCCTGCTGATTGAGGACAACGGTCCCATCCCCGACTTTCAGGCCGCCCTCATTAACACCGGTTCCCTGTACAACCAGGGTTCCTTCGCCGATTTTATGCAGGTTGTCACCTTTCACACCATTAACCTGCCAGTTTACGGAGGCATCCTTGTCCACAATAATACCGGCCCCGGTCCAGGTACTTCCGTTTGAAGTGGTGACAGTGTAGTCATCAGTAAATGTCAGTGAACCGGCACCCTGCGTGACAGAGTTTTCCAGGTCAATCTGACCATTATGTCCCAGGAATGTCAGATTTTTACCTGCGTTCAGGTCAGAACCTTTTTGCCCGTGCATGGCATATTCATCGGAACCCTGTTTCAGAGAGCCAGTGCCGGTGCTGCTGTCAAATTTCCATTGCAGGGGGGCGCCGGATGAGGCATTAAAAAAGACGGGAGCGTCATTATCCTCTGAATAGATCTGTGAGAGAAAACTCTGAGGAATAAGAGAATATATCAAATTGGTCCCCCCTCCTACTCCCGAGTAAACACCGACCAGTTCCCACTGCCCTTTGGCCGTATTCCAGCCAAATAATGGAGAACCACTGTCGCCGGCCTCTCCAAAAGAGGGCAGGATGCTATGATCATGTATGTTGCCCCCCATATACAGCTGAATGCCGTCTGAGCCGTGATAAAAGAATGATGTCGGGAGTATTCCTCCTGTCAGATAACCATACCCACCTGTTACCCAATGTCGCTTACCCTGACTATCCTGAATATACTGACTTCCCGAACCAGCCCTGTAGAATGCCGAGTATTTTGAAGGGTTCAATATATCAGCTGTTGATGAGCTGGTTACGGTAGCCGGAGCAACCTCAGTTACGAGCTTATCAAGTCTTGGTGTGTGGAGATCAGATGAACTGTGTTCATTACGATCCACAATATGGTAACTGTTCTGACCATCACCGAAGCTGACGCTCTGATATCCTTTATTATGTTTTACACTGGCTATATATTGCGGGTTAATTAATGTTGCAACGCCGGGATTTGAGCTTACATTCACACTGCTAAAATCAACCATGGGCGCTTTATCAAGATGTCCTACTAATTCCCCTTTATTATTAAAAATAGGAATGTTTGTTGCGCCAGCCTGAAACTGCCCTTTGTTTTCTGCAAAGTCGCGGTATGTCTGGTAAGGATTGTTGCCACCAACCGTTGATGCACCAGCAACGGTTGGGAGTAATGCAGATAGTGCCAGAGAGGTAAGTACTGAAAGTCTTTTTCCTCTGCGGGTACTCCCTTTACATACCCTTCGGGCTAGTTCAGAGACAACCTTTACTGTGTTAGTAATATAACAATATTTTAGAGCGTATATTTTATTCATAGTAAATGATTCCGGAACGTATATTCCAAAGTTACATTAATAACCATAGACAATTTCAAACGAAAGCATTGTTGAATTGCGCGCTAATTATTAATTAGCTATGTAATTATAAATGTGATATATGTCACATTTATTTTTGCTTAAAACTACAATATTTTGTAGTTGCACGCATTCTTTGTCTGTGGTTTTCATTGGTGGTAATGAAAATGTTGTTTGCTTTTTCTCAGGTGTTTTGACTTATGACTTAAAGTCATAAAATATGCGACGCTAATACAACTACAGAAAAATGGTATATATGGATATCGACGATATTTGTTGATTTTTATTTTAAATTGCGTGGCGGTTCAGAGCGGATATATATATCACCATACCATCATCTGTTTTTCTGAAGTTCAGATTAGTTTTAACACACTGTTTTCCATCTTCGTTGATTACAACAGTCTTTTTAATGTATTTACGAATGGCATCATTCGACGTTCTAACGGATTTAGTCGATGGTGGGGTAATTAATAAAACATTTGCTGTAATCAAAAACGGTAATGTCTTCAATTGATAGAAGTTTCTGGTAATCTACTGGTATTTAAGGTTTTCCATGGCTACCGTTACTGTTCATTGTCCGCGCTGTAATTCCGATAAAGTTTATCGACATGGTCGTAGTTGTTCCCAGCATGAGCGTTTCCGTTGTCGTTCATGTAAACGTGTTTTCCAGCTCACTTACTCTTATGAAGCCAGAAAACCCGGCTTTAAGGAGCTGATCGTTGAAATGGCGCATAATGGCACAGGGGCCGTGATATCGCCAGAACACTGAAAATCAGCATCAATACCGTCATACGGACATTAAAAAGCTCTCGCCCCAGCGGATAACATCTGCGTCAGTCAGCTCACGCTGATGTTGCCCTTATCTGTGAACTTGATGAGCTGTGGAGCTTCGTTGGCAACAAGGCGCAACAACACTGGCTCTGGTATGCGTAGAACACTAAAACTGGCGGTGTGTTGGCTTACACTTTCGGGCCACGGAATGATGAGGCCTGTCGGGAATTGTTAGCCCTGTTGACTCCGTTCTGTATCGGCATGGTGGCCGCGATGACTGGGGCAGCTACGCCAGAGAAGTGCCGAAGGAGAAATACCTGACCGGCAAAATCTTCACGCAACGTATTGAACGTAACAACCTGACCCTCCGCACCCGCATCAAGCGGCTGGTAAGTAAAACAATCTGCTTCTCGCGTTCCGTTGCAATCCACGAAAAAGTCATCGGTTCCTTCATTGAAAAGCACATGTTCTACTGATTGGAAGCACTACCCAACGTTCAACTTATCATCATAAGTATAAAAATCACAAAATGGGAGGTAGGAGTCTTTACCTGGATTGTCTCGAAATGCAAAGTGTGCTTGCTTTACAACTAAATCTGGGGGTATCTAATGATTGCGTAATAGTTTTTTTATATACATATCAATGTCTTGCTTTTTACAATCTGTTTATATTATCCATTTTAAATCAATAAGTTACACATCATTAATACCTTCCTTATTTTTTGATTGGGACAGATTTGGGACCGATGGGTTCAGGATCGAATCTATTTACCGTGCGTGTTCGGTAAGGTGATTAGGTGCGAGGTGAGCATATCGACGAACCATTTCGAGAGTTTCCCATCCGCTCATTTTTAAGTGCAAGCAGGGAAACACCGGACTAAACCTATCAGCTGTTCGAAAATGGCAAGCGGATTAATATGCCATGGCGGCTTTGAGCCGCACGCATGGGATGTGGCAAACCTGATGGATGTTGCTGTGCTGGTGGTGGCGTATTTGCTGGTCTGGTTGTTGGTTAATCGCGAAAATCATTATGCCAGAGGAATACCACAGGACGTTCAGGTTTTGCATAAAAAAGCCCACCATTAAGGTGGGCAAAAGGAATGATTTATATTCTCTGAGAGAAACATTACATTTCTCCTTGTCACTTCTAGCATAAAAATATGGAGAAATAATGGAGCTTATATTAATTGGCGATTAGGTAACCATGTGGTTATACAAAACAATACAGTTCTTTACATTTGCCTTGTTTTATGAATACTCCTAAAGAGGTGTATAACATAATGGTACAAGCAGGGTAGATATGAATATATTTGAACAAACTCCACCAAACCGCAGACGTTATGGTCTTGCTGCATTCATTGGGCTGATTGCTGGCGTTGTTTCCGCATTTGTTAAGTGGGGGGCAGAAGTTCCATTGCCACCACGTAGTCCGGTTGATATGTTTAATGCAGCGTGTGGTCCGGAATCATTAATCAGGGCTGCAGGCCAAATTGATTGCTCCCGTAACTTTCTCAATCCTCCGTACATTTTTCTTCGGGATTGGTTGGGACTGACAGATCCAAATTCGGCTGTTTATACCTTCGCCGGGCATGTCTTTAACTGGGTTGGTGTAACGCACATAATCTTTTCGATAGTTTTTGCCGTTGGTTACTGTGTGGTCGCCGAAGTATTTCCGAAAATTAAACTTTGGCAGGGCTTACTGGCAGGTGCTTTAGCGCAACTTTTTGTTCATATGATTTCATTCCCTCTCATGGGACTTACGCCACCTCTCTTTGATCTTCCGTGGTATGAGAATGTCTCTGAAATTTTTGGACATTTAGTCTGGTTCTGGTCTATTGAAATTATTCGCAGAGATTTACGAAACAGAATTACCCATGAGCCAGATCCTGAGATCCCTTTAGGCTCAAATAGATAATGCTTTGAATGATAAAAATGGCGCAAATATAGCGCCATTTTTATAGGTTAAAAACATTGTTTTTAACTTTCTGATGCAGATAGCCAGTGAGTACATCGCGCTACTTCAGGATGCTGTAGATCCGGAGAACGCTATAGAGGAAGAGGCATTGTTGCTGGCAGATGGAAGAAGTTTCGGGTTTTGTTATACCTGAAAAACGAAGCCCCGCGATTATAGCTGGCGGGGCAGTGCAATTAATTATTGTATATTTATAACGGTGTCAGCCCGTATTTAGCTCTTGCACGATTGCAAGCCTCATTGACGACTCCGTTCTCACCAGACATGGCGAATTCTCTGCACGTGGACGATCGATTTTTATATATCGTGCAGCAGGCATTTTTGCCCGGTGTTCCTGCAAGGGCAATACATCGGGGGTTTTTCTGATTGGTACCGCTCATGCATCGGTGAAAAGGGGATATTTGTTCAGTGAACCTGGCGGGAATGGTACCGCCAGCATCGTCGGCTTCGGCCCAGTAAAAAGAGACGCGGAAAAATGCACAACAGGCACCACACGTCATGCATGGATTCAGATTGCTCATAATTCACCAGTACAGCTATAAATCGTAAAGAGAACAGCGGTACATCGTATGTAAGAACGTACCGCGGTTGGCTGGTGTACTTTCGATAGTGTGAGTATTGAATGATTTCCAGCCGTTACCGATTTTACGTCCTAATTAGTGAAGAAACCACTCGTTAGCAGGTAGCCTGGCACCTTTCCGTGTCTCCTGAACACTATGGTGTACATATGAGAAAGCCCATCATAACAGGTGACATTGACGATCGCTTCCACATCATTTAAACGATTATTTGAGTCTCTGAGGTGGAGTTCTTCCCTCGTCCGATGGATAAGTCTTAGTCCGCCGAAGGGGGCTTAGCCGCACAGGAATCGCTAATCTTAATGAATTTGTCGTTATAGACCAGATAATGATTCCCCGGCTGACGTAACTCAGGCTGATGAACCACGTCTCCCGGACGTAGATACCAGGCATCGCCTTCCTCTTCGGTCGAATCACATCCTGGCTTAATCAGTAGCTTAAACCATGTGTTGCCAGTGTTACTTACCGCTCCGGTCACCTGATCGAAGGACCATTGAAACTGAACCTGACGAGGTCGTACTACCAGAATGGTATCCATCACCACCACCGGCTCCGTGCTGACCTCACCGCCGGTTGGGCTGCGTTTTGTCAGGTTACGAGTGGGGACCTCGCGAAATGAGACCCGGTAGTAGCGCTCGCGGTTATCCCGTGGACCATGATAGTAAAATTTAAAATACTCACTCTCACCAGCCTGCAACGCCAGCTGGCGGGGGGCGAAAAGTAGTTCACCATCCACCGGTCGGGTGCGCAATTCACTGCTGCCCGGGCTATCAATAGCACTGATGGCAATACGGTATATCCGTGCGCTTTTGTTGTTATTCACGACACGTTTGCTGACAAAGTCAGTCTCGGACGGCAGTGAAAAAGTCAGATTGCCGACCGAAATCGCCTGTGTCAAAGGTGCCGCCAGCATACAGACCACTGTCAGCAGGGCCTTAGTTAATGTTACGCCACGTCGCCTGAACATGAATCTCTCCTGAAGCGCTGACTTCGCCAAACCAGCCATTATCATCTACCGTACGCAGAGAAATGGCGTTATCCATTGGAATCGAAAATTTGACTGTGGTCTTATCCATCTGCCCCACTTCGCCAGAGATATCAGTCCACGGTGTGGTCAACCACAGCGCATCGGTCATATCCCGCCAGCTATCATCGCACCCGGCATCGTAGGTTTTTGTAGCTCCGTTGCGGGTAATAAAGGAAAGCGTCGCCGGGAACGGTACTTTCGCCTTACCGTCATCGGAGCTGAAGACACAATAGGAGCGCCCGCCAATCACCTGCGCGGGTCCGGTCACCTTGATCAGCACTTCGTCGGCAGCTGTTTTACCGCTGGTGGTTACGATATAGCCGAAATCGAGTGCCGACTCGCCGCTGCCGACATATCCCTCCCGCGACGGTGTCTGAGTATATTCATCGGAGATAATACTGATGCTGAAATCACGGGGTTTGATAATCAGCGTGTTGGAGGTAGAAAATTCATACCAGCCAGACTCCGGTGATGTGGTGTTCTGAAAGCGAAAGTTGAATAGATCTTTGGTGTTGATATCGCTGATCCCGAGGTTCACCATCTGTTTAAAGAAGTTGCTCGAGAAGAAAACATAGATCGAGTCTGCGCTCTTCATCTCGTTGAAGGTGTAGTAATAGGCAGTATTGCTCACCGGTTTCCATGAACTGCCATTCAGACTGAACTGCATATCGTACGCCCCGACGGCCGAGGCTAACGACGAGTTGGCGATCGCCGGGAATATATGGATTGAGGTGTTGCTGAGTCCGTTTGTTTGCAGGGTATAGTTAACCATCTTACAACTTAATCCTGAACGGCTGCCGATGGTTTGCGTCCGGCAGTCGGCGTTCCCTTCGCCCAGAGTCGGTACTCCGTCGCTGTTGATAAACACCTCCGCCAGCGAGTGGGTATTTATCAACCGCAGATTTGCTGCTTTCGTATGGGTGACGTTGCGAACATACCAGTTGCCGGAGGCCTGATCCTTACAGCGTGCGCCGCTACTGGCGTCATAGTTCACAGAGGTCTGGCAGGCATTGATGGTCATTGTAAAGCTGCTGCCGACGGGCATTTGTTGCAGATACTGGTAAAACGCGTCTGACAACATGCCGTGCATCCACTTCGCGCCGCCGCTGGTCACCGTCGCGCCATAAAATCCACTGGCGTCGGTGGTTTGCGGCAGGATAAGACTGGTGGTCATATTACACCCTGCGTACCAGTTGATGCAGCGCAAGCCAGTTAAAGGAGATGAAACTGGTGAATTTTCCAGCCACATATCAAACTTCCAGTTGGTATAAAGGCCGGTGTTGTAACCGTTATCAATGTAGCCGAGACTTTGCTGATAGATGGTTCCTGAACCATTGTATTTTAAACCGGTCCAGCGGTTGGCACCGGTCAGGCGCGGATCCAGCGCCCCGCCAGGAGTGACGAAAAAGTTGTCGTCTGAGTTGTTTTCGACAAACACAAACTCGCGTGCCGGTGCATCCGCCCAGGTTGTTTTGCTCACTGCCGCTCTGAGCGCGGTTGCAGGCCAGATTAGCGCAACGATTATCATCGCTATCAGTAGGTTAACTCTCATTCTCTTCTCCTGTCTGCGTCACCGCCGCCCACGATGAGAGGCCGCTGCAGACCACATCACCGACCCAGACGGCACCGCGCGCCTGGTTGAGTTCCAGTGCCACTTCGCAGGTTTTATTGCCACTGTAGCGAAAATCGATAGTGGGGTATTTCTTGTCCACGTCCATGACAAACTCGCCGTTTTCATCGGTTCGGGTTCGGCCGATATGGTTGTTAATCCGTGCGTTAGCCAGCAGTGTGCCGTCTTCCGCACGGATACGACCGGAGACGGTAACCATCTGCTTCACCTCTGGCTCAATGACAGCGACATTGCCTGGATAGAGAGTCAGATGACTTTTGCGACCGCTGACGATATCGTAACTGTCGAGTGAGTTTTTGCTGTTCTGCAACTCCACCTCATATCTTCCATAGGGAGAGAGCGGGAGATAGTTACGCTTGCCGTTAAGCGGGAAAATCCGCCCGTTGATTTTGGCGCTGATCTGACCATCGTTCTCCAGGCCAGTGTCGAATATCACCCCAGCGTTGCCATCGGTCCGCCCGCTGGCAGCGATGTTTTTACCCTGCCAGCCGACGCTGCCGTTGGCGGTCAAATTAGTATTGATGTAGCCGTCCGCCGCGCTATTGACGTTCAGCGTTCCGCTGGCGTAACGAGCGTCGAACTGTGCATACGCCCCACCGCTGAGGGTTTTGTCATCACCGGTATCGCCGGAGATGGCTCGTGACAGATTGGCACCAACAGTGCGAATGGTTCCTTCATCAAACTGTTTGCGTGCTGACAGGTTTGCCATGGTGTAGCCGTTTTGATGGGTCATCCCTGCGCTAAACCAGTTGCCCAGTGGTAGCGAGAGATCGAGAGCGATATATTTCCCTGTATTGGCGCTGCTGTCGCCGTTGTTATAGCGCTGAATACCGGCCCGCAGGCCAAGCGAACCAAAGGTACCGCTGTAGACACTTTGATAGTAATCTGCCGTGTAATAATGGCTGTTGTAGCGGCGGTCATCATTGTAGCTGATGCTGAACGTACCCAGCTTCGACCACAGTGAGTTCAGGTTGAGTGTGCCGCCGATTGCACGGTTGTCGGCATCGCTACGTCGCAATTGATTGCCAATGCGGGTTTTTTCCTGGTTAACCCACAGCGAACTGAAGCCTCCAGGTAGAGTGGCGCTGATGCTGGCGATGTTGCTCCATGAGCTGTCACTGGCCAGCATGTTTTGCAGGTTAACGTTGATCGCCCCCCCAAGCGGCAGCGTCAGACGGGTTTCACCCACCGCCTGATTATCGTATCCATATCCCGTTGCCGCCCAGCTAAACGTACTCAGTGAGCCGGAGGTCGAGGCACCTGCCAGCCAACTCTCTTTGGCTGGTCGCGTCTTTTTCCCGTTTTCCGACCAGCGATCCATATGAAAGCTACCGCCCCATATCTGCCACGCCAGCGGTGCACCGACGCCACGCCCCCGGCTAAACAGCTTATTGACCCGCTGGGTGCGTTTGCTGATCACGCGACCGTTAACGATTACCTCAACTTCCACATCGTAAATACCGTACGGTAGACCCCGGGTATCCACTTCATGATTGCCCATGGTGAAGTTCTGAACGCTTAGTAGTCGCCCATCACGGGTGAGATGTACTTCGCCCGCCGCCGGTAAAAAGGCGATCACTGGCGTGGCCGATTGGCTGCTGTCGAAGATGGTGGAGCTGGCCTGGTTTCCCCAGGAAAGGCCGTAAATCTTCCCTGCTGAAATGGCGGTCATCGGCCCTAAGGACTGCAAGTTCCAGGTGTCGAGCATTCCACCGGCAAATCGGTGACCAGCAAAATCGCGTTCATACATCGCTTTATATAATTCACTGTCCTGTTGACCGCTACCAATCCCGTACAGTGAGCCGTCGAGCACCACGTGATGTTCGCGCAGCGCAGTAACGTTATTCAGCGACAGATAGCTGGAGGTGTTGCTCCCGCCGTTACGCAACTGGTTGTTATAGACGCCGAAGTTATAGCTCAGATTACTGCTGAGGGTATTAACACTGGACTGCCCGATGTCTTCGCTACGTGAGCGTAGTACGGTGCCCAGCGCTTCGCGCTTGACCACCAGCTGCAGCAGCAGTTGGCGCAAGCTGAGATCCAACTGCGCGTTGTCAGTCAGGGGGATGGTAAGGGCCTCATTGAACGGGGCGTTGGCCAGAGTCATCAGCTGCTGTCGAGTTTGTTCGCTGACACTGGCGTTATCTTCACTCTCTTCCAGCTGTATTTTTCGGATGCGTAACTGTCCATCATCCAACCAGATAAAAGCGCTGCCGATTCGCTGATCGTCCTGGCGACCCTGGCTACCGGCGAGATGAATATAGAGCGGGACGCTCATGCCGTCCTGAAGCGCCTGACTGAAGGCCTGCGGAATAATCACCCCACCTATTTGCTGCGCACTTATGTCAGCAGCGCTGGCATCGGGCTGAACGAACAAAAAGACCATGCCGAAGGCAAACTGGGCTTTCAGTCCTGGGGAGAACCGTCGTAAAGGCATTGTCGTTATCCATCTGCACAGCTATCTATTTCACGGGAATGAACTTATCACCCTGCCAAAGTGCAACCCGTCCTTTGTTATCCGCCGTGTCCACGCGGGTAAAACGACGCGACTTGCCCGGCATCAGGTAGTAATTCTCTTTACACTCCTTACCATTGGCGGCTTTCAGGCAGGGGCCGTAGGCGAGGATCCGCAGCGTCGCATTACCTGTATTTGTCAGGGAGCCGTTGGCGTACTGAAAGTGGTAGTTTGCCTGGCGGGGGGCGACGACCAGAATGGTGCCGATGCGGGCGGAAGCAGTGGCCACAGCGCTGCGGTTGGCATTATCGCGCTGCGCATCACTGAGGGCCTGATCAAACCAGACAATGCGGTAGTAGCGCTCTTTTTCATCTGCTGGTCCCTTATAGAAGAAGCGGATCACTTCGCTGGCTTGGGCGGGTAGCAGCAAGCTGGCGGGAGTGAGTAGCAACTCATCCGGCTTGTCCATTGCGATAACCTGCCCGTCGTCAAGCGGTGAAGAGAGCCGTTCGAGACGGATATTGATGAGGCGGCCACTGTCGGTACTGTTTTGGATCGTTTTGCTTAGCGTGCTGCTGTCACTGTTCATAAACGATGATATATCGCCGACATCCAGCGCCTGGGCCGGTGATATTCCGGAAAACAGCAGAGCGAGAGGCAGAAGGTGCTTTTTCATAACAATTCCGTCCAGGAATAAAGCAGGGGGGTACCCCTGCTGGTACATCAGAGAGATTAACTGGTCCAGGTAGCGTCGAACTGTACGCTAACGTCGCCGCTCCAGATGCCTTCCGGTAGAGTGCTGTAATCGGTTACTGCGGTGGTACCATTGGTGGTGCCGCTGATGATGGAGAAAGTGAAACCATCCTGTGCGGTGGTACGATTGCTGGCATTGTAACCGTTAGACAGTGGGCTAAGGTTGCCGCCCAGTACGCCGTTGGCGGTATCGATCATCACGGTATCGCCAGTTTTTTCGACTGCCGCGCCGTTATAATCCACGCCCACATTCAGTGTGGATCCTGAGGTATCCAACTGGGTTAAGGTGTTGGTGATAAGACGTGAGGTCAGTTTAAAGGCGGTAGCCGTTGAGTCACCCTCGATAGCCACGTCAAATAGACCTTTCTGTGAGTTAAAACCTTTAATGCCTTCGGCATACTGGAACGCCAGGCTACCGAGTGGCGTCACAACCAGCTTACTGGTGGTGTCTTTTTTGGCTGTTGCTGACCAGGTCGCTACAGCCTGAGCTGTTACGTCAGCAGCCTGCGCTACACCTGTACCGGTAAACACCGTTACCAGAGCTATTGCCAGAACCTTTTTTTTCATTGCTTTTCTTCCCGAGTTGAATTGAGGACATGAAGTCCCGGTGAGTCATTTTTTAAAACTAACTTGCCTGGAGTTTACTGAACCAACTTATATAATTTTGAGTACAGCTTGGCCTCTGCATTCCGCCGATGGGTATACACTGTCTTCACACTACAATTTTCAATTCTGGCAATCGATTTAGGCAGCATTCCCTGAGCCGTCATGCGGATAATTTCCATTTCCCGGTCAGTGATTTTATCTTTCTTAATATCTTTTCTCAGGAACCTGCCATTAATCACATAGGCCAGTTCTTTTCTAATATCACGACTCAGTCCAGCGTATACCACGCCCCTAATATTGCTGTTGTAATACCAATAATTTGCTAAGGCTTCTGACTTTCTGGCCGCAATCAATACGACCTGTTTCCCCTTTACCGCGGATAACCACTCATTATCACGGTTTATAAACTCAGTTAAAGAATCCGTATTGAGATTGATAAACACGAAATCTTTTCTGATTTTCTCCAGCGATAGATAAATTAATCTGTCGATATCCACAATCAGTTCAGATAGTCCTTTATAGAAGTAGGCGTCATGGGGAGACCAGATGTATTTATCAGAACGGTTTTGACATTCCATATGGTTTTTAACCTCATAGTCCCTGCTGTAATCATTTTGCCATGTCACTACTTTCCAAACCTGTAATTTTTACAGGTACATTCAGTTTCTTTAGTAAATCGGAAGTAAATAAGATACGTAGCACATATCAATATAGGTTAAACGAGATTAAGTTTTAATTATTTCGATTAGGTTTAAATTTATGTTTTTTTCCTGATGAGTGTCAATATGTGAACAGAAAATGAATTCCATGGTTAAGTCAATATTTACAAAAAATGAAAATATTGCTTTTTTGATAAGAAGAAAAAGACATTCAGTTTCATAAGGTTATTGGCAATATAACGTTCAATTCTTACTTGCATTTTATATTAGCCAGGAACTTTGCCCTGAGGTGTTAGGAATAGTCTTAATGTGTTGTGTAATGGACTAGTAAAAAAACAAGTTTAAATGATAAGAAATAGAATATAAAACTATCATAAGTCATAATTAAAGATGATTTGCCAATCGGTAAGGTGTTTTAATGGATTAACATGCCGCACAAAATGGTTATGGGTGTTCATCCCAATAAGTGATGAAAAATTAAACAGGTGTAAGTACGTCATCTGTCCGGTAAGCCCCCCAAGAGCCAAATTAAGTGAAGTTAAACGAAGACTGCCAGTTGTCACAGGAACGATGGCCTCTTTGCCAGGGCACTGCATTCAGTCATCTGTGCGTGTTACTCTAACTGGCACTCGAACGTCGGCGATGGGGTTACCGATGGATCTGGCCGTTCCTGTGGCGTAAACGTTTTTATGTCAGTACCAACAGATTTACCACATTTATCATCTTAACAGTTTGAGTGTAAATGCAGGCTGCGTCGCAAAGGGAGGAAACTGAGTGGCGTGTTCAGTCTAAAATAGAGTTGATGCCAGCATACAGGGCGAAAATGGTCAACAAGTCAACATTAATATAATGGAATATTCGGAGAGAAACGTCAGGCAG
>ERZ772969.863-NODE-863-length-26266-cov-3.834611_pt1 | contig 26266 bp, 26 predicted proteins | sample MGYA00511676_ERZ772969 | MGnify/ENA primary metagenome ERZ772969 (study PRJEB29015, sample SAMEA2737651) | human gut metagenome | biome: human gut; feature: human-associated habitat; material: faeces | place: China | collected 2012 ... | reverse complement strand
GAACGAGAGCTTCCCAAGCTCTATACGAGGGTTCGATTCCCTTCGCCCGCTCCAGACTAAAATCTTCGTTAGCCCTCAGACTCCATCTCCCATAACCAATACGTTGCGACAGCCAATCCATTAGCCTGTTGAACTCAAAAATATTTTCGTCACGGCAGCGATATACGCATGACAAAAGAGGTCGTGCCCGTGCCTGCACTTACGCCTTTGCCAAATATTCTGGCCGTAATGGTACCGTTGCTGGCATAGGCTGGCGTATGGTCATTACACACCCCCTCAAGCTTGACGCGATATTTTGCAATATCCGTTCCGCTGGCGTTTTTTACATCCTGATATTCATTAGATGTTTGGCAATCGTCAGAATAAGTTTGGTCGAGTATTTCTATTTTGGGTCTCTCGTTCTGGGGGCATGACCAGCTCACCGAAGCCGTTGCCTGATCTTCTCTGCTGCCTGCAACATAGGTTGTAAGCGAAACGTTAGAGGCTGTTGTGGTAAATTTGCAGGGTTCTCGCTGAATTTCAGCTAAACAGCCTGAATGCCAGCCGCCATCAATATTTCGGAAATAGTGGCACCATCTTGTTCTTCTGCTGCCCGTGTTATTGAGTGGGAGAATAATAGGTCCGTCGATTAATATTTCATAAGGATATCCTGGGAATGCCTTAATTTGCCCTGTGCAGTTCATTCTATCCTTTGTGACTTGGGTACATGTTGCCAGGATTTTTTCTGCTCCTGTTTCCTCTTCAACGAATTTATGAATAACCCATGTGTCACCTGCTGGCATTCTAAACGGTACGAACTTATTTGCCATGTTAGCCCTAACCGGAACAGAGATCTGGCCTGGATTGCCGTAATTAAAAGCTACGTTGTTATCCATGGCGATACCGGGGCTTATTGACGCTTGATTATTCATTGTTGCAGTCTGCCCATCAAAGCTCAGTAATATAAAAGGAATTATGACAAGCTTATTTTTTTTTAAAGACGCTATTTTTCATGACTTCACCATTTTTTTTCAGTTTTTTATTATGCGAGGCAAGAGGCGTAAATAAATAAGAGCGTTCTCAAAATAAATTTGGTGAGTTAACCCCAATTTGAGAGTGCTCTTGTAGTGGAAAGAATCATGCAGGATTAAATTTATCTCACGGGTGTTAGCCTCAATAACGTCCGAGCCAAATATCTACATTAATACCTTTGGGATAAATAAAATGACATTAACACGTTTAGCACTGGCTGCGGCAATTGCTGCATCAGGCCTCTCGGCTGCACAGGCCTCTACCGGTACCGTTAACTTCTCGGGGTCCATCGTAACGGCTTCTTGTTCTATCGCTTCCGGCGAAGGTGGCGACGCCAGCAATATTGATATGGGCCAGATTGGTAACGCGATCCTTGAGGCCAGTGGCAACACCGGAGAAACCGCGCCCAAGCCATTCACCATTAAGCTGGAAGGCTGTGCTTTGGGGAACGGTGCGAATACCGTCAGCGCTAAGTTTACGGGTGTAGCCTCTTCCGCAGACCCGAAAAGCTTTGCGTTAAACGGTACTGCATCTGGTGCACATCTGGTGTTGACTGAGAAAGACGGCACTAAAATCGGACTGGGTGAAGACTCCGTTGCTCAGCGCTTTGGTAGAGGTGATATGACCCTGGAATTTGCTGCAAAGCTGAAAGGCGACGGCAGCACTTCAGACGATACTCCGGCTCTGATTCCCATTGTGCCTGGTTCGTTCACCGTACCGGTGACTTTTGCACTGACCTACAACTAATAATGCGTCTCCTTCTGTAGAGCAGAAGGGGACGGTAAACCTGTAATATTTATTGCGCAGAATCACAATGAACAATCATAAACTCAGCGCAGCATTTTTATTAGGTGTTTTATCTTTATTTATTCAGCGTGCTGCTCTGGCGGAAGTTTTAAAGCAGGGGCATGTCAGCCTGCAGGGCGAAATTCTAAGGTCCTCCTGCCTTATCCATTTTGGGGACAGTACGGAGACCTGGACCAAAGAGAATATTACGCCAGGAGATGCGAACAATGTCAGGCAATCATTATCGCTAACCATTGCGATAAAAGGGTGTCACACCCCGAAGCTGTCGCACCATCATGCGGATATCGGCTTTGACGTTTTACACGCAGACGTTATTACTGCACAGGATCTTAACCCGAACTATCCAATAGTCAGCATTCGTGACGCAGCAGGCAATGAAATGGTGGGCGAAAAGGGATATCAACCTGTTTGGCATTCATTTGACAGCAGAGCATTAAATTTTACTTTCCATATCAGGGGAGACAGCAGGTCCTGGGGTGGGAGTTATTATCACCCGGCAGTCAGGTTTAGAATGAATTATAACTGAGGTATTCCATGCGTATTTTTCGTCGTTCAGCGATGAATATTTACTGCCGAAAGGCGCTGGCTGCTGTGCTGGTTGGTTCAATAAGTTCGGGCCATGCTGAGGATATCCAGTTCAATACCGATATTCTGGACGTGAAAGATCGCGAGAATTACGACTTAAGCCAGTTTTCGCGGAAAGGTTATATTTTGCCGGGCATGTATAGCCTCGCGATTCAGCTTAATGAGCAGAAGTTACCTGAGCAAAATATAGATTTTATTGTGCCAGATGACGATCCCAACGGCAGTGAGGCGTGTTTAACCGCGGAGATAATAAAGCAGTTGGGATTAAAGAAGAGTGCATTACGCGATTTAACCTGGTGGCACGACGGCCAGTGTTTGTCGACAGCCAGTTTGCCCGGCATGGAGATCCGTACCGATCTTTCCAGCGTGACATTATATGTCAGCGTGCCGCAGGCTTATCTGGAATATAGCCACCCGGACTGGGATCCGCCGGTTCGTTGGGAAAACGGTATTCCAGGCGCGCTGTTTGATTACAACCTCAATGCGCAGACGCTAAAACAGAAAAAGTCCGATGCGGGAACCTCGCATTACCTGTCAGCGAATGGTACCGCAGGCGTCAATGTCGGTGCATGGCGTTTGCGTGGTGACTGGCAAGCGCGGCATGAGAAAACCCCACACCAGACCGGGACTGAACAACCCTGGCAGTGGAGCCGTATTTATGCCTATCGCACGCTGGGCGAGATGGGGGCGAAACTCACGTTAGGCGAGAACTATCTTAATTCCGCCATGTTTGACAGCTTTCGCTACACCGGCGTGAACGTGGCAACGGATGACGCCATGCTGCCACCCAACCTGCGCGGCTATGCGCCGGAGGTCACGGGAGTGGCACGCACCAACGCCCGCGTCGTGATCTCGCAACAGGGGCGCTTAATTAAAGAAGTACAGGTTGCCGCTGGTCCCTTTCGCATTCAGGACCTGAGCAGCGCGGTAAACGGGACGTTAGACGTGCTGATTGAAGAGCAGGACGGCAACGAGCAGCGCCTTCAGGTTGACACGGCGACGATTCCCTATCTGACGCGCCCCGGCCTGGTGCGTTACAAAGTGACGCTCGGACAACCCTCTGACTGGGAGCACCGTTTGAACGGCTCGCTGTTTGCCAGCGGCGAATTTGCCTGGGGGATCAGCAACGGCTGGTCGCTGTATGGCGGCCTGCTGGGCGACAGTCAATATCAGGCGCTGTCGCTGGGCGTAGGCCGTGACTTAATGATGTTTGGTGCCCTTTCTGGCGATATCACAGAGTCACGGATGCGCCTTGCCGACCGGGCGTTGCTGCGTGGGCGTTCGTACCGTCTGAGCTACTCGAAACGCTTTGACAGCACCAACAGCCAGATAACGTTTGCGGGCTATCGCTTCTCGGAACAAGACTTTGCCAACATGAATGATTATCTGGCGGCGCGTCTCCAGGGCGAGTGGTCTCGTTATGGTCGTAATAAAGAGATGTATACGCTCAGTTTTAACCAGTATATCGAGCTACTGGGACTGACGGCCAATCTCAATTACAACCACCAGACCTACTGGGATCGCCCGGAAAGCGACAGCTATACGCTGACGATGTCGCGAGGTTTTGATTTTTGGCGTTTCCGTAACGTGAATCTCTCGCTGACGGGATTTCGTAATAAATACAGGAATGATAGCGATGAAGGCATGTATCTCTCACTCTCCATGCCGCTGGGCGAGCGGTCGCGCCTTAGTTATAACGGCGCCTATACCCGACGTGAGCAACGCAACAATGTGAGTTATTACGATCGCCCTGGCGATAACCAAAGCTATCAACTTGGTATTGGCAAATCGCAGCAGCGAAACGAATTCAACGGCTTTTATGGTTATAACGGATCGATTGCGGATGTGACGGCCACCGGCAGCTGGGTTGAAGGCCAGTATGAGTCATACGGCATGTCAGTGCAGGGGGGCGCGACCGTCACACCACAGGGCGCAGCCCTGCATCGCATTAGCTCACCGGGTGGCACGCGCATGCTGATCGATACGCACGGCGTATCGGGCATCCCCATCGCTGATTCAGGACGCAGCACCTATACCAACTATTTTGGTAAGGCCGTGGTGGGCAGCATGAATGATTATTCGCGCAACAGCGTCAGTATTGATGTGGCAAAACTGCCCGATCGTGCGGAAGCCCTGCGCAGCGTGTCACAAGCCACGTTGACCGAAGGCGCAATTGGTTACCGCAGCTTTGAAGTTGTGTCAGGGGATAAAGCCATGGCGTTTATTCGTCTTGCTGATGGCAGCGTGCCTCCCTTTGGCGCCACGGTTCTCAACGGCAAGCAGCAGGAGACCGGAATTGTGAGTGACGATGGACACGTCTATTTAAGCGGCATTCAGCCCGGTGGTGTCATGTCGGTACGCTGGGCCGGTGCCGTGCAGTGCAATATTACCCTTCCTGCCGTGCTGGCCGAGGGGATGAACTCTGAACTGTTCCTGCCTTGCGAACGCAGGCCGGAAACAAATGAATAGTCTGTTGGCGCTACGCCGACACTGATGTGGAATGAACAAGCATGAATAAACGTTTTATAGCCAGCGTGCTGACTGGCGCTTTACTGGCTTCACTGGCCCCTGTCGCGAATGCTGCGGTCGCGCTCGACCGTACCCGCGTGGTTTACCCCGGTAATGAAAAGTCGATCAGCCTCAGCATTAGCAATCAAAACCCGAAGTCGCCTTATCTGGCGCAAGCCTGGCTCGAAACGGAAGAGGGTACCAAACTCACCGGTAGCGCGCCGCTGATGGTGCTGCCGCCGGTTCAGCGCGTTGAGCCGAATGGTAAAGGGCAGGTCAAAGTTCAGGCAATGCCGGGTGCCGCTCAGCTGCCGCAGGATCGTGAAACGCTTTTTTATTTTAACCTGCGCGAAATTCCACCGAAAGCAGATAAAGGCAATGTGCTGCAAATTGCATTGCAAACGCGTATCAAACTTTTCTATCGCCCAACGCCGTTAGCCACCGCGGCCGCGAATCCAGGCAATGCGCCGTGGCAGGAAAAACTCACGATGAGCAAAACCGGTGATAGCTATCAGCTCAACAACCCAACGCCGTATTACATCACCATTATTGGTGCCAGCAATAAAAAAGGCGGAGACAGCGTTAAGGGTTTCCAGGCCGTGATGATTGCACCAAACGGTAGCGAAAAGCTCAGCGTTTCGGCATCCAGTTTGGGGGCAACACCGGTGCTGACGTATATCAATGACTACGGCGCGCAGCCGGAGCTGGTCTATCAGTGTTCGGGCTCCAGCTGCAAAGTGGATAAAGGCGCCAGTAAATAAGCACTGACAGCAAATCGGGATTACTTATGAAGATGAAAATAATATCATCAGCATTGCTGATAACACTCTACTGTAGCGCATCGGTACAGGCTGCAGATATAGATAAAAACGAAGTGACCATTAATATTACCGGCAAGCTTTTTTATCCACCGCCATGCGTGGTCAGCAGTGAAAATATTACGGTTCCACTTGGCGATATGACGACCTCTAAAGTTGATGGCACTGAATATATCAAAGAGATTGGGGTGACAATTACCTGTACAGCAGCGAAAAAGGACTCGCTTAAACTCTCGTTTACCGGTGATGCCGCAACGGGAACGGGAGCGCCAGCAGGTTTGCTGAAAACAAACTATGACCGTCTTGGCATTCGTTTTAAAACGGGGGCGACTACGCCTGTTGATTTGAATATCAATACCGATTTTAGCTTTACAAAGACAACCGTTCCTAAGCTGTGGCTCGTCCCGGTAAAAATTGGTACCGCCGAACTGGAGCCGCGCGATATTACAGCAACTGCAACATTAAAAATTCAGCATAATTAAAACAGGAATCAGGAGGCGTAATGCTCTGTAAAAAATCAAAGATTGCTTTGCGCCAACTGTCTTGTCTCCTTATTGGGCTGAGTTTCCCTGTTTTAACGGCGCAATCTTCCGAAGTGGAAGTGAATTTTTCCGGGACTTTACTTTATCCGCCCCCGTGTAAAGTTTCTTCACCCATAACGGTTGAGTTTGGCAAGATCTTTATCGATTCGGTGGCTGATACCACTCGCGATATTCACCTGGAGCTGGACTGTAGCGATGCTCAGAAAGATGCGCTTAAAATCGGTTTTGAGGGGGAAAGGGAGCCAGATAATGCAAACTGGTGGTTCAGGACAAATGTTCCGAGGCTTGGTATTGGGGTTGTGAATGGAAATACAGAGATCAGGCTGGACAGTTGGATTAATTTTACGAGTGACACCCAACCCGACCTGAAAGTGAAACTTAAGCGTTGGTCAGCGGCGCAACCCTCATTTCAGCCGGGTAAAATAGAGGGTTCGTTTACGATTATTATCATGCACCAATAACCTGAGCTGAAAAAAATATGTTATTACGCTACTGCGTTTCGACGTTGAAAATGCTAATGCTGACCATTTGTAGTGGTTTAACGCTGAATGTTTACGCCATTGACCGGAATCGGGTTGTTGTTAACGTCACGGGTGAAATGGTCTATCCGCCGCCCTGCACGATAAACAGCGTGGTTGATGTCGATCTGGGGGACGTTATTTTTGATTTAACGAATGCCTCATTTATAGACTTACCCGTTTCAATCAACTGTGCTGCTGCCAGAAAGAACCAGCTGACCTACGCCATCCGGGGAGAGGGAATGGAGGGAGACCAGCAGTACGTGATTAAAACATCCATTGAACATCTTGGCGTCACTTTTAGCGATGCCGGTAATACGGATGAAGAGGACGGCGGTCGGGTAAATATCAGAAAAACGTACAATTTTGATAAGAACAGTGTTCCAAAAATACGCGTTGGCGCATTTCACTTTACCGCTATTCCATTTGAATCAAAACCGATTCCCGGGGCGTTTACCGCGGTTGCTACGCTTGAGATTGGCTATCAGTAATAGCGTGGAACGGGGAAGTAAAAAAAAAGAGTGAATACGTTTCATGAAAATATTTACCAGTATCTGCTTATGGATATTAGCCACGGGTGTTTCACAGGCAAATAGCAACGATCTGACGCTCAATATCACCGGTGAACTGGCCTACCCGGTGCCTTGCAAATTTAGTAGCGATACGGTCGAGGTCGATTTTGGTGACAACGTACACCACAACGCGGTAGATGGCGTCAGATATGAGCAAGTGCTCGAAACGCTGGACTGTAGTGCCGCAGCGGTAAATACCTTAAAAATACGTTTTGTTGGTGAAGGCGCTGAATTCGACAGCGAGGTGCTCAATACCACGCATGCTGATTTGGCCATTGAAATTCGTCAGGACGGAAGCAAGCTGGCGAATGGTGAATGGCTTAATTTTACCGCTACACCACCTAGACTCTCGGCGGTACCGATTGTGAGACCTGGACGAGTGTTAACCCCCGGTCCGTTTACCGCGACGGCTACGCTGGAAGTGGATTATCAGTAATATGTGCAGATAAAAAAGATAAAACAGGCAATACAATTTGACAGATAAATTTGCGTTCTAACAATATTCAGGTGGAAAGATGAGTAACATATTTATTCAAACTAATATGCAGGGCATCAGTCTCTTCATTGCCTTGTTGAGTGTCAGTTCAATGGCATCAGCAACGGATGCCAATGAAATTGACGTCAGCATTACAGGTAAACTGCATTATCCGCCGCCATGTAATGTCTCAACTGAGGTTAATGTGGAGTTCGATGACATGCTGACAACAAATGTCAATGCCCAGCGCAAAGATATACCTCTGACGTTAAATTGTGCAGGGGCAAAAAAAGACCAGCTTGCTTATCGCGTCACAGGACGCGGCATGTCGGGAAATGTCTGGCAGTGGTTTGATACCGGCATTAGTGGTTTAGGTATAGGAATTTACAATCAGGATGATATTGAGCTCAGGATTTCATCGTGGTATTCGTTTGATAAAGACGATGTGCCCACTTTTTATGCCAGGACGAGACACTATTCTACCACAGTGATAGAACCGGGTAATTTCTCGGCCACTATAACGCTTGAAATTAAACATGAATAAAAATAAAACCATGCAAAACGACTTCACGATGGTAAAAAAAACAGCCGCCGTCTGCGTATTTGCTTACCTGTCGCTCACGCCTGCTTATGCTGATGACCTCAGGGTTACGGTCAACTTTACCGTGTTAGAAACACCCTGCACAGTTAACTCAGGAAATCCCATTTCCGTTGGTTTTGGCGACGAGATACTGACAACATCCATTGCGGGGGATTTACAAAAAAAGAATATTGCTATGACATTCAATTGTGCTGCAAATACCTACACGGGAAAAATAACCATTGTGCCAGGCGCGATTTCCACTTTTGATGAGAATGCTATCGCGACGAACATAGCGGGGTTAGCGATAAAAGTGAATCTTGATGATAAGCGGGTAAGAATGAACGAGGCGCACGTCGTCGATCTCAATACAGCGCCTAAATACGAAGCGGTATTGCTTAAAGATCCCTCAGTGGTCCTGCAGCCTGGCAAGTTTACGGCCAGTGCGACATTTCGTCTGACAGTTGATTAAGGTTGAATATGCAAATTCGTCTTGTTGCCCTCATGATTTTAAGTGGTTTTTTACCCGCACATGCTGCGCAGGATATCAATAGTGTGGCAATGACCTTATCGGGTAAGGTTTTTTATCCCCCGCCTTGTGTTGTCACCAGCAACACGATTGACGTGTCATTCGGAAGAATATTCACCGATGAGATCAGCCCTTCAACGGTCGGCAGTGATAAAAATACAAAAGAAATAGACTTAGGTTTAGATTGTCAGGGAGCAAAAAAAGATCGGCTCAAAATCATGGTGAGCGGTGATGCCGCTGAACAAGACGGGAATGTATTGAAGTCGGCACAAGACGGTTTTGGGTTTCGCTTTGATGATGCTTCAGCACAAAGCATTATGCCGGTTAACCAATGGTATGCATTCGATAAAAATAGCGTTCCTGGCTTAACCGTTACGCCGGTACGATGGGTAAACCAGAATAACCTCAAGCCTCTGACCATTAATACCACTGCCACGGTACATATTATGCACGACTAAGTGCTGAGCTATTCGGCTCACCCATCCATTCCTGCGTTAAAAACTGAGCAATTGCTCACCGCCCAGTTCGCCCGCCAGCTGCGATTGCTCCGGTGAAGTGATGCCGCCAATTTGTATAAACTTCCCTTCTCGCTGATGCATTTTTAGCTCGGCTTGTGCATCGCCTGAAGCCAAGAGTGTTGCCAGATCATAGCGCACGCCATCACAGAGCATTTTCAGCCGTAAATAGTGACCGCAACGTCCTTGCGTACTCAGAACAAAACGCAGACCCTGCTGTTTTAGCTCGCGGATATTGGTAAGTAACTGTTCTGTCAGCGTATCGCTGTTGCCGCTGTCAATGTTCAGAACCAGTCGTACCGGCTGCTGTGAGAAGGAGAGCGTCCGGAAAAGCAGCTCGGGTAGGCAGGGATGGGAGAGCCAGGCAAGGCTGACGGTTAAAGACAGGGGGGCAATCGCGTGAATTTTCTCTTGCACCATCTCCTGCAGCAGGCGAAAGCTTGCAAGCATCTCCAGCCCGCTTTCGTTGAGGCGCAGAAAAGAAAAGGCAGCATCGCGAGGTTCTGGTTCACACGCCAGCACCTGGTTTGAATCAGCCGTCCGCCAGTAGCGAATGCGCGCAATCAGCGGGGCCGGGTTAAGTAAGCGTTGCAGCAGTTCAGCAGACTGCTGCTGCCGCTTCAGGCGCGGTTTTAAGGCATGCATGATCCAGTTACGCTGCACCTCCGATAACATTGCCGGCTGAAGATGAATGGCGCTGTTCTGAGTAATACGGGAGAGCTGCTGGCAGACCAGAATGACGATGCCTCCTGCCTGTCGTGGTGCCGCTGTCATCGCGTAGCGCAGGTTTTTCAGGTTTTTCATCAGCAATTCGTAGCTGGTGGCATCGGGCAGATCGTCGATACACGCTACACCACCCGCCACGTTATTGTTGTGCCACGCATTGAGCGCTGACTGGCAGCTGGCGCAGCAAGGGGTATAGCTCAGCTCCGATTGACGGATCAGAAGCAGCAATAATTTTTGATTATCACCACATGCGGAGAAGGAATGCTCAATGTTCATCACGCTCTCGTTCAGGGATCCGGTAAAAAGGGGATATCCACGTCAAATACCAGCGTCGCAGCGCCTTTCCAGCTCGAACCCGGATGCGAGGCCATTTTAAGACTTTCAACTTCATTGACCGTAAAATGGACCTGGCCGGTGACACCATTAAGATAGCTGTCTGGTTCAATGATCACCCCCGGCGTCGTTGGTGTGGTAATCGGTATTGCCACTCGTGTCACCGACTCTCCTGTGTCGCGCTCATGCACCCCGGGCATTGAGAAGTTGATATCAACGGCAACCGTTTCCTCTCCACCTTCGCGCTTGAGGGCGCAGCTCTTTAGCTGCTCATGCGTGCAATATGCCGTAATGCTGACCGGGGAGGATGCCGTCATGGTGACCTGCCCCGTACCTTCCAGGCGAAACTGCGGAATACTGCTGTTACTCCATGAACGCCAACCTCCTGGAGGGATTAATTCAATGCGATTCGAACCCTGAATGGTGGCATTAAAATCATGCTTGATTTCAGCATTGATATAAACCTGTAAGAAAGTATCGTTATAAGTTCCTTCTCCTAGATCAATATCCTTGTCTTTTCCCACTGAATACTGAAAACCGCCTCTGTAATTGCCGTTAGGTAACGTTAATGGGCTGGTGATACTTCTTAATTCATAACCAATTGAAACTTCATCGATATCTACATTATTTAAGTCAAGCGATGATACCGGAGCTCGGTTACATGTTGATGTAGCCCTGTCTGGATGAAGCCATGCGAAACGGTATGAAGAACCGTCACTGAGTGCCCATCCTTGTGTCCCGGTGCATCCGCCACCAGGAAGTGTACCAGCGCCGTTCATTTTATTATAAAGCCCTTTATCGCGGTGGTAAAAACGTTGGCCTAATAAGGTAATGCGAAACTGCAAAATGATGGTCTTGCCCGTTTCTGCATCTGTAAGAGTAACGTATTGCCAGTTGGATTTTATTTTCTGGAATGTTTGTTCCCGCAAAACACCACCTGTGCCTCTTAGTATTTTATTCCCAACCACAATCCCCGTCTCTATTGAAAATGTTCCCTCGGGGCAGGTTTTGGCACGATCGCCAACACAAAATCCTGTTGAGGGCGTGATATTTGTAAAATCTACCACATCAGGATTTGCGGCGGATGGTTTGAATTCTGCATTGACCGTAACTTCCGCAGCATAGCCTGACGGTAAAAAGATAAGTGTAAGAGATACACAGGATAACAATATAAAGATGTATTTCATTTAACCTCACGCTGAGCAACACCAATGGGTAACGTCAAAAATCATGTGCAGATGATGTCTCAAATCGTCTTAATATAGATACAAGAGCACTCTCAAACCCGTAAAAAACCAAGGTAAATAAAACGGGACCTAAAGTGAAAATGCAGATTAAAGGAAAGGTGCATAATTGCATCTTATTGATATTCATTGCTTATTTATTGGAATTAAGAAATTCGAGAGTGCTCTCATATTTCTCAGAGGCAGTAAAACCAGATACTTCGCTTCGTTAATTAAGTGCTGCCAGACAAGGATAACGGTTTAAGGGTGGCGCTTATGAAAAGAGGACTCCCATTGTGAAAAAACTGTTAGCGACAGCATTAATGGCAATGAGCTTTACGGCAGCAGCCATCCCGCAGATCTCTGTTGGTCAGATGTATGAATTTATTGATGGCGATAAAAGCACGCTTCTGAAAAGAATCATGAATAACGGTGATAATACCGCCTTTATTAAAACCGAAGTCAGCGAAATCACCTGGAACGCCAATGGTCAAAAAAATGAAAAGCGATTCGATGCCAGTGCAATTTCAAATGCCAGTGTCGATGGGCTGATCGTGACGCCAGCCAGAATGATTGTGCCCGCAAAAAATATGCAGCCGGCGCGTTTTATTGTTACGGGTAGTAGGGATAAGGAACGTTATTATCGTGTGCGATTTATTCCGGTTATGCCTAAGGATCAATATGAGTTTGGACAAACCAAAAAAGACTTTGATGATTACAGTAAAAAACTGAATGCGGGCGTCAATGTCCTCACCGGCTTTGGCACCATAGCGGTAGTGCGCCCTAAGAACGCAACATTTAACACCACTATTCAGAGTGAAGGAAATAGCATCACTATTCGTAACAACGGAAACAGCACCATTGTGCTGGATAATATTAAACAGTGCGCCGGAAATAACTGCTCAGAAAGCGCATCCACTATTCTCTTGCCCGGAAAACAGCATCAACTCCGGAAAGAAGTGAAAAAAAGCTGGCAATTTACCTTGCTGGAAGGACGTAAAAAAACGCCGAAGACATTCGGATAACCATTATTTAATATGAGATATTTCAATGAACATTCCTAAACAAACCATTTTTGCTGCACTGCTCGCAACCAGCTTCGTCGCGATGGCAGACGACCAAACGGAACTGCAGTTTGAGCTGGAGGCTAACGTACCTGCTCAACAATATTTTGTCGAGTTCCAGGATCCCGCCTTTGGTACCACCACACAAACGATGGCCTGGGACAATGTAAACGATAAGCTGGAAGAGGTGAGCACCACTCTGCTGGCTAAAAATAACGTTGGCAAAATTACCGCATTTCTGGATTCCGCTGCCGCCTTATCAAGTGGCCCCAATACGATCCCATTGACGGTTTCAATTGGCAGCCTTGCTCTGCCGGTAGGCTCAACAGGCGCGGTTGAAATTGTCAACGCCACGACAAATACGACGCAGACACTGGCGTTAAACGTCGCGCCAACCGGCACGCCAACGTATGTACCGGGTGATTACACCGGTGCAGTCAAAATGATGTTTGATTTTGATTTGCCTTAATCCGTTGCCTTCCTGACAAATTAAAGGACGCGAAGGCGTCCTTTTTTAGCGGACAAACTCATGACGTTATCTTCAAAAACTCGCCTCGCAGCGGTTATCGCATTTACGCTGATGTCTCTGCAGGCCGCGGCATTGCCAATGGAAGATTTGATCTCTCAGACAGAAAATCTGCCTGAAGATTTTAGCTCTCATTTCTTTAATGCGCCTTTGATGACACGTATTGAACTCGATGGTCAATACCTGGGTGACGCCATGATTTTGTTATCAACGGAGAAAACGGTACAGCTCGTTAACTTCATCCAGTCAAACGAGAGTCAGTTTCCCCCTGCCACACGCAGCCGGTGGGCGCAGGCGCTGAGTAAACCTGTATCTCTGGGACGCTGTGATAAGCAGTGTCCGCAGGGATTAGTCAGTCTTTACTATAACCTTGTGAATACCACGCTCTCGATTGCCACAACGGAGGCGCTTGCAGCGCAAGGCGAGCAACGGCATGTTGCGCTGCCGGAAGGTGGCAGCAGCGGTCTGATTTTGCGTAATCAGCTGAATCTAATCGGTGGTGAACAACAGCCGTGGTCGGGCTCGCAGAACCTGAACCTGGAAAGCAGCCTTGGGAACTGGACGGGTGTGGCCGCCAGTCAGCTGAGCCGCAGCGACATTGAAAACAGCCAAACGGAAGCGCGTGTCAGCTCGCTGTTTATTCAGCGTGAACTTCCCGGCCTGGCCTTACGCGCGGGTCTGTTCCAGCCGGATAGCCAGGGTATTTTGCGCCAACCGAACATGCCGGGCGGCAGCAGCGTGCAAACCGTCGCGGGAGCTATGCTGGCATCATCCGACACACTGCTAATCCAAACCGGTCAGGCAAGTCTTTACCCCGTCATGGTGACGGCGAACCGGGACGCTATAGCCGAAATTTATCGCGACGGCGTACTGATCAACAGCCAGCCGGTTGCGCCTGGCTTACAGCAGCTCGATACAACCGTTCTGCCGGGCGGCATTTATGATGTTGAAGTGCGTATCGTTGAGGCCGGTAAAGAGATCGGCCGCACCGCTGAAACTATTTATAAACCGTCGAACTGGAGCAATCCGAATCAGCGCTGGCAATACTCAGCGTATGCCGGCATTGAGCAGCAGCTTGGCAATAGCCGCTATAAATATAACGAAGGCGAGCCCGCTCTTGGGGCCAGCGTCAACTATATGGCCCATCCCAAAGTTATTCTGGGTGCCGCTGCACAGCATGCTGCGCAGGGTAGCCAATACGGCATTTCTGCTGATGTACAGGCCGCAGACAACGTTCAATTCTACGGCAGCCTGGGGAGCAGCGATCGTTGGGGATCGCGTTACGACACGCAGTTGAACTGGAAGCTGGGCCAGCAAACAAGCCTGATGTTTAACCACAATCAGAGCTGGTATCAGGAAAGTAACAGCCGTAATTCACCAGGTCGCCAGCAAAATAGCAGCGCAACACTCAATCAGCGTCTCGGCAATGGCGATTCACTATCGCTGCGCGGCACGCATTACAGCCGTGAGAATGGCGTCGGTGTGGATGCGACCTGGCGCACGCGCATGAAGATAAAAGACACGCCGGTCACGTTAAGTTTGAACGCTTACGACCGTCCGTACAAGCAAGGCGACCTGAAGCGCAATCGTGGCGCCAGCCTTAACCTCTCATTTGCATTGGGCGGCGAAAAACGGAGTGTGAGTGCCAGTCTCGGGAGCCGTAACGACAACAAGGGAGAACGCGATCTGTTTGCGTCGGCCAGCGTCAGCCAGAGTTTTGAAGAGAGCGTGTTTAAAGACGTGAGCGCAGGCGTTACCGGCGATAAGTTCGGCGTCAGCACCAATCTTTACACCCGATTTGAAGATCGCTACGCCAGCGGTACCGCGTACGCCAATCATTCTTCGCAAGGAAAGGCCTTCAGCGGCGGCCTTAACATGAACAATACTCTGGCCGTTGGGGGAGGGAAGGTTTCAGTGAGCCATAGCCCGGATGCGTATGGCGATAAAACCGGCATTATCGTGGACGTAGAGAGTGACGACCCGAATGTGCGCCTGCGAACCCGGGATAGTCAGGGAGGCAGCAGTACGCTGAGAGCCGGACGTAACTTTATCCCGACCACGGCTTATAAAGCAGGCAATGTGCAAATTGATTTCGACGGTAGCGATGCGCCGCCGCTGAAAATCTGGCCTGCGGAACTGCCGTATCACCTTAATAAAGGCGGCGTCGCGCACGGTAAAGTACGCGTGATGAAAACGCTAACGTTAATTGGTCGCGTACTGGATCACAACGGCATGCCGCTCTCCGGCGCAAAACTGGTTAATCATGCCGGACAGGGGATCACTGAGAATGATGGTTTTTTCGTCATGGATATGCATGAACATACGCCTGAGCTGGTCGTTCATTCTCGCGATAAAGAACTGTGCTCGGTGAAATTCAACCTGCAGGACTATAAACGTGAAAACGATACGCTGATGATTGGCGATTTTAGCTGCAAACGTAATACAAATAGCTGACATGAATTTAATCTCCAGGCCAGTAGCGCGGCCTGGAGATTAAAATTAACTATTAAAAGGAACCCGTCACCATGGGTAATAATCCCCCCAATCGTACCCGGATCGTCATTATTGATGACCAGGCGATCGCCCTTCATGGCATGTATGTTCTTCTGAATAAGCCGAATGACTTCCTGGTCGTTGGCCGTTATGTTCATAGCCGTGACTTATTGGCAGAGCTGGCAAGCTTAGACGCAGACGTTCTGGTGATGGATTTTGCCCTCGCACCCGACGATATGGATGGCATCAGCCTGCTACGTACACTTCAGACGCAGTATCCGACGCTGGCAATCCTCGTCATTTCCGCCATTTACAACAGCGCTACCGTGCTGCTGGCTCTGCATGCAGGAGCCAAAGGATTTATCAGTAAAAGCATGCATGCGGAGGAATTAGCCCGGGCCGTCGGCAATGTCGCGAGCGGACAAATTCATCTCATGCCGGAGATGGCGCTAGAATTGACCCAGCTGTTTAATACCGAACTCACGCAACAGCTGCCGCCTTTAGGTCACAGTGTTACCCAGCCGTCGCTGGACTTTTCAGTTTTGTCGCCGAGAGAGCAGGAGGTGATTCAATGCTTCATCGATGGTATGAGCGTTTCAGAAATCGCCGATCAGTTTAAACGCAGCATTAAAACCATCAGCGGCCAGAAACAAGCGGCATTGCGCAAACTGGGCTTCAGTTCTGACCGGAACTTTTTGAAATATTATGAAGCGTTAAGTGGCACTGCGGTGCAGTTGCCCTAAGGTGCAATTGACGACCGCTCTTTTTAGACGTTTTATGAAGCGTGTCTCAACGGTGTCATAGTCTTGTTCTGTCAGAAAATATTCTCAGCAATTCATTTACTCGCTCTCCTTTACCTGCCTAAAATTTCATAACTTACGAGATGACGTTTAAGCCGGTAAAGGATCGTTAATGCTACGTTGGTGGTTCATGATTATGCTGATTGCCGTGTCCTTACCGGGCATGGCGGAACAGCAATTTACACCCCAGTTGCAGGCCTGGATTGATGCCCATCCGCGCGTGTTTTACACCGTAAATAACCTCTGGCCACAGGAATCCGTGCGTGATGGAAAGCATACCGGGCTGAGCCGCAAAGTGCTGGATGAAGTCACGCGGCGCACCGGCATCACCTTTATCTATGTTCCCCCCGAGCAAACCGGTGAGCATAAACCAATGATGAACAGCGCTATTACCGCCAATTTATTGAGCGATGAGCAGCGTAAGCGGTGGCTTCTGACCTTCCCTTGGATCAACACCATGCCCATTATTGTGTCCACAAAAGATCAGGTTCAGGTGCGCACGCTCAGCCAGATGCAGGGCAAAAACATCGCGGTCGCGGCAGACGGGGAATATGCGCAGTGGATTAGACAGCATTATCCTGCCATTCAGCTCAGCGTTAAGCCGGATGTGGCCAGCGCGTTAAAATCTGTTCAGTCGGGTGAGAACGTGGCTGCCATTGCTTCAGCTTTGGTGGTGTTGCCCGTTTTGCAGCGCCACTATATCAATCATCTCGGTATCGTAGCGCAGATTCCGGAGATGGTTAGCGGCGTGAATATGGGCATTGACCCTGCTTATCCTGAACTGCGTGATATTCTCAACAGCGTCATGGCGAATATCACCGCGCGTGACGCCGAGCGTTTATTCGCACATTGGATCAGAGCGTTGGATATTGGCACGCCGACGTTGTTTTTTGTCTTATGGCAATATCGATACCCATTGATGGTGATTGGAGTCCTGATCCTGTTATTACTTATTGCCATGAGGTTCGCCTGGGTTTCACGACGTCGGGCTATTCGAAGCGAGCAGTATAAAAGCCAGTTCCTCGCTGTCATGAGTCATGAAGTACGTACGCCGATGAATGCCATTATCGCTTCGCTGGAGTTGTTACAGCAAAGCAGCAGCGATAAGCGTCAGAAGTATGCCGAGCTCGCCTATGCCTCTTCGCAGGATCTGATGGAGCTGCTGAACAGCGTGCTCGATCACGAGAAAATTAACCAGAATCGCCTGGCACTCACCCTTGAACCGGTTGAGCCTGGCGCGCTGCTGGAGGCGGTTATCGACAGCCAGCGGCCCGCGGCTCAGCGTAAAGGGCTATCGCTCGTGATGGAGGATGCTCGTCGCGAACCGCGGCAGTGGATACTTTCCGATGCTCATCGCCTGCGGCAGGTGGTCAACAACATTATTTCAAATGCCATCAAATTTACCCAAACCGGCAGCGTCAGGCTGCGAGTCAGTGATGAAGAACAGACGCTGCGTATTTGCGTACAGGACAGCGGGATAGGGGTATCGCCTGCGTTGAAAAGAAAACTGATGCAGGCGTGGCAGCAGGGCGATCATCATGCGGGGGGCAGCGGCCTTGGCCTGTACATCAGCCGTTCTCTGGTCACACAAATGCAGGGTACGATTGAGCTTGAGAGCGAGCCCGGGAAAGGGACGACGGTCACGATAACCCTCCCGCTGCGGGCAGCGTCAGCCGTAGATGGGGACAACGGCTCCGGTTCGCAGACAATGCCTGATTACGCAGGGCAGTGTTCGGTGCTGGTGGTGGAAGATCACGTGGCGAACAGACAGCTGCTGGCCGAGCAGCTTGCTCTGTTAGCCTGCCATTACGAGCTGGCGGAAGACGGTGAAAGCGCGCTGAAGCTGCTTGAAGATGAGAATTACTACGACGTCATTCTTCTGGACTGCGGGCTGCCGGGAATGGACGGATATGCCGTGGCGCAGCAGGTCAGGCGGTTAGAACAACACCAGCAGCGCGACCCGTCAATCATCATCGCCATTTCGGCTCTGCAGTCTGCCAGCCATCTCGCCCGCTGCCGTGAAAGCGGCATGGATGCGGTAATGACCAAGCCGATTCGGTTAGGCGACCTCGCCGCTCAGCTACAGAAGTGGTTCCCACCGGCAGGCGTAAAAGCCGTGGGTAACGACATGCCCGCCCAGCCCTCCGAAGAGGTCTGGCAGTCGCTGCATGAAGACGTGCAGTATTTTGTCGCTGCCAGCGAGCGGCAGGACAGTCGGCACATGATTCACCATATTCACCGTATAAAGGGCGTGGCGCTGATGTACCAGCTGGACGCCCTGGCGGAGTATGCGGGAGGGATTGAAAGCCGCCTGCGGGCTGAATTGCCCCCCGAGCGGTGGCGACCCGAGGAGTGGCGTGAGCGGCTGACGGCGCTTTGTTCGCCTCTAAATCCCGTTAAAGACTAATGTTTTAAGAGTGCTCTCGTAGTTAGGGTAAGACCATTTTTTGTTCAATTGCTGCTCATTTACACGAACACCTTGATAGCAAATTGAGAAAATGGTTATGCCGTCCAGCGCTGCAACTTTATTAATTGTAATAGCGATGTCCCTCCTGAGCATGAGCGCCCGGGCCGCGTCGCTGTTCAGTGAGGAGGAGCAGGCGTGGATGTTGGCAAATCCCGTCATTCCCTATAGCGTGCAGCAGAACTGGCCCCTGGATTACATTGATCGGGGCAGGCACTTCGGCCTGAGCCGCGCATATCTCGACCAGATAGAGAAAATGACCGGACTGCGTTTCAGGCTCGCCACAGAGTCGCAAAACGCTGCGCTGGTGACCAATCTCGCCCCCTCTTTAATGGCTGAGGCAGACCGCGCAAAGTGGCTTTTGAGCCAGCGCTGGCTCACCACGAATGCACTGATGATCACACGAGATGATGCCAGTAATTTACGTACCCTTGAGCATCTGCGCGGCAAACGGGTAGCGGTTCGTAAGGACAGTGACTATGAGCGCTGGCTAAACCGCTTCCATCCTGAGATCCTTCTTTTTCCGCAGGAGGATATGCCTGCTCTAATGCGAAGCGTAAGAGAAGGGGAAGCCGACGTCGCCATCGGTCCCGATCTTATCATCCGTCCGCTGCTTTACCGCAGTCTGGGCAATAAGCTGGTGGTCTCAGGACAACTTCCTTCGTTAGTGGCGGGTCTGCATATGGGGACGCTGCCCGAATTGCCTTTGTTGAAAGCCATTATCGATAAAGCGCTGGCCGGTATGCCCGCAAGCCGAACAGACGCCATGTTCAGTCAGTGGATTGGCGATCTCAAAATTGGACAGATAACTGCAAGCATGATTTTCGGCCTTTACCAGCTGGAACTTTCACTCATTGCTCTGCTTCTGCTTGGTCTCGCATGGGCGCTGTGGCGCGCGCTGTGGCACCGCAAACGTGCCGTGGCCAGCGAGGCGCGCATGAGTCAGTTTCTGGCCGTGATGAGCCATGAAATCCGCACCCCGATGAATGCGATGATTGCGGCCCTGGAGCTACTACCGCTGCCCGGCACCCCTTCACAGCGCAATGAGTATCTGGCCCTTGCGCACAGCTCATCAACGCATTTAATGGACTTGCTGAACGACATTCTCGACCACAGCAAGTTGTCGCACAGCCAGCTTATCCTTAGCAGACAAGGCTTTTCACTGAAAAAACTGGTAGACGATCTCGTGGCAGTGCATCGTCCCCTGGCGGCTCAAAAGAGATTATTGCTGAATGTGACGCTGGATACGACGCTTGAGCGGCAGTGGATAGTGGGTGATGCGCATCGCTTACGTCAGGTAATCGGTAACCTGTTGTCGAACGCTATCAAATTCACCGAAACAGGCAGCGTCACGCTCCTCGTCTTTGCAGAACCTTATGACAATGTAGAAGGATTACGTTTTACCGTCTGCGACACGGGCATTGGCATTCCGCTTGAGGCTCAGCCGACGCTCTTTGACGCCTGGACACAGGCAGATACTGCAGCCACGCGATCGTACAATGGCAGCGGTCTGGGATTATATATCTGTAAAGAAGTGGTGAAATTAGCGGGGGGGCGCTTGAGTTTCACCAGCAGACCGGGGGAGGGGGCGACGTTTATCGTTAAACTGCCGGTTATTTTCTGTGACGCCCCCGTTGTGAATGTAAGCGAAACTCCCACCGTACAGGAGTTTGTAAAAGGTACCAGCGTTCTGATTGTAGAAGATCATCCCGCTAACCAGGCAATGATGGCAGCACAGCTGGGGGTGCTTAACTGTCACTATGATATTGCCGGAGGGGGCATGGAAGCTTTGGCGCTGCTTGCCGAGGAAAACTATTACGATGTGATTTTGCTTGACTGCAACCTTCCCGATATCGATGGCTATGAAGTGGCGCGGCGGATACGTGCCTTTGAAAGCGCTCAGGGTCTTGAGAGAACGCCGATTGTGGCCATTTCTGCACTGAGCGGCTCAGCGCATCAGCAGAAATGTCTGGACAGTGGTATGCAGGCCTTGCTGACCAAGCCCTTACGGCTTTCCTGCCTGTCTTCGATGCTCATGCGCTGGTGCCAGACGGCTGACACCATGTCGACAGATGTTGCAAATGTAAGGCCGGAAGGTGAGGTTACCTCCTGGCTTTTACAGGATATCGTGGGCTTCGCCGAGGCGCTAAAACAGCAGGATGCGCGCTGGATGCTACATCACATTCATCGTTTACACGGCGCCGCGAAGGTATATGCACAACATTCGCTGGCCGAATGCGCCGCGGCATTTGAGCAACAAATGCGCGAGGAAAATATACCTTCAGTGACGGAGGGAGAACGCTGGGTTGAACAGCTTAAGCACCACCTTTCAGCAGCTCATCTTTAATGATAAACAGCTCATGGTCGGCTTTCAGACCCAGCTTGCGCATCGCGCTTTGCTTCTGACCGCTGACAGTTTTAAGGCTGCGGGAAAATTTTTCGGCAATGTCGGTCACCGTCATACCGGTCAGGAAGCAGCGAATGACCTCCTGCTCCTTGGGCGAGAGCATTTTTAACGACACCGCGTGCTTAATATTATCAGAGCTAAGGTTACCGTTGATGAGCACCTCGCCGTGATGCTGCTGTTCGGCAAGACGTTGGGTCATTTCAGGTTCAAGATAGATTCGCCCAGCCGTCAGCTCGTTTATCGCTTTACTCAACTCTTCAAACGGTCGGTTTTTACCAATAAATCCTTTTGCGCCGCTGCGAAGGGAGAGCGCGACGGTGGCAGGATTGTAATGGGCAGAAACCACCAGAATGGCGATGTTGGGATGACGGCGGTGAAGGGTTTTGATGAGATTCAAACCGTCCAGATCCGTGGGCGCAAGCTCGTAGTCCACAATAGCAACATGGCAAGGAGATGACTGTAGATGATTGAAAAACTCGTCGCTAGTGGTGAACGTGCCGGTTACGTTGAATGCCGGATTTTCGCTTAAAACATCGCGTAATCCGCGTAAGACCAAAAAGTGATCGTCCAGCAAGGTAATGGAGATATTTTTTTTTGCGAAATCCTTCATCTCAAATCACTCTGTTTCATCTTTAAAATGGCTACAAGTATAAGGTATTTTTTGAAAAAAGATCGGCCGGAGCTTCTTTTTTGCAAGTCAAAATTTAGCAGGGTAACCGCCTCACGGCGCGTTAAATCATGGGGACGATTTAGGCACCGCCTGGCCAAAATCCAGTATTGCTCTGTAATCAATAATCCTCCTGTTTACTTTTTGCTGGTTTTGAGACTGCTCTTGTTTCGCCAGTTGCGCACTTTTTCATATCATTTTTAGTGAGAATTGCACCAATTAAACACATTTAATTATTAAATCTTGGAATTGAATTATTTGTATTTGCTGACGCTTAGCGATTAAAGCAGAAATTCTGCGTGCGTTATGTTTTTTGTACCGACAGAGTCGGCGTAGCACTTCGATATATTCAGTAAGTAAAATTAACCCCCTTTACGGAAGTTAATATGACGCGTTTAACTGCTGAACTCAGACGACTTATGTTCGCCTGTGGTGTCCTGATGCTGGCTGGCTGCGCCGGATATACAGATGCCCTGTCGCCTGCCTCAACCCTGGCCGGGGCCGCCAGGCCACTGCAAGTCTGTCAGGACGAGCTGGCGGTTATAAAACAATACGATGCTGCTCGTTATGAGCAGCATAATGGCAAGTTGACTGCTTTGTTAAATAACAGCGCCAGGTATTTGCTAACGCGGAACCAGGTATCGAATGACATAACGAACGTGGTGGATAGCGTATTTCAGTCTCGGCTCGCGCAGGAATGCCAGGATATTCATATCACCCTGTATAAATCTATTCTGTCGCAATCTGGCGAGGACGCTGGACAATGAAAAGAATAACGTCGTTGCTGGGTATAGTGTTTCTGGCAGGCTGCAGCTCGAGCCATGTTGACCCGGTCAAATCTTCTCCGCATGCGCTGCTTAATGATTTTAATCAGCAGGTGGCGGCTGTACACGCGCAAGCCGAGCGTGGCGACGTGCAGTCTCAGCAGCGTAGCGGAACGTGGCTGCTTTCTGCCGGAAAGGAAGCATTAGCCGAACCGCTGCTGCGCGCTGCGGCTGATAAACATCAGCCGGAAGCCCAGTTTCAGCTTGGAAAACTCCTTCTGGAACAGCGCTCCGCAGAGGGACGCCGCTGGCTGGAGGCGTCCGCCGATCAGGGCAACGTCAGCGCCCAGCGGTTACTGGCCCGCTATCATCGCTCAGGCCCACTGGTCACCGATCCAAAGCAGGCATTTCACTGGCTGCTGATGGCTGCTCAGCAGGGGGATGCGCAGGCGCAAAACGATGTTGGGGCGGCATATACCCAGGGGACAGGCGTAAAAAAAGACGTGCGTCAGGCATTCACCTGGTATAGCAAGTCAGCAAAGCAAGGCAACGCCCTTGCGCAGTTTAATCTGGCGGGGGCGTATCAGGCCGGCGAAGGGGTACCTGCACAGCCTGAGCTGGCTTTTGCCTGGTACAACGCGGCAGTCAATAACAGCCGTGATGAGCGCCTGAAACGAACAGCGGAAAACATGAAGTTACGTATGTATGCAGAAGCGTCGCGGCAGGGGAAAGCGCTAAAAGCCCGTCAACTGGCAGAGCAACTTCTTGTAAATAACGCAACATCATGGAGCGCAGAATGACAAACAGGAGATTGACCAAACTCAGTTTCTGCCTTGCTACACTGGTGTTGGCCCCACGGATTAATGCGGCTGAGCCCGCGCTGACAGGCTACAACTCGGACAATACCATTCCTTATTCATTGTTTGATGATACGGAGAAAAAGCAACCGTGGATTAAGCCTCCGGCTCCCCGAACGCCTGCTCTGCGACCCGCAACAGCCGGACAGGCGAAGGAGAATCAGCGCGTGCAGTCTCTGGAAAAAACACTTTCAGAACAGCAGCTTCTCTACAAAGAAACGCTGGGTAAACACGCAGAGAAAATTCAATCTTTGCAAAATCAACTGCGATCATCAGAGGTGGACAGGGAGGCAATGGCGGCTCAGCGCGAGAAGCTGGATGCGCTACAGCGAGCTCTGGCAGAAGCACAGGCGCAGCACGACAACTCCGATCGGGAACTGGCGGAGTTACGCACAAAAGTTGCCGCCCATCAAATGCTGGAGGATTCCCGCGCAATCACCGAGTCTGCGTTTGCCGATCGGCTGAAGGAAAAAGAGGACAGCCTTCTTGCGATGTCGCAACAAATCGAAGCGCTGAAGGCGGAAAACAACGTTTTGAGCGAAAAACAGCAGGCAGTTAAGCCTCAGACCCGCGAGCAAAAAATGTCCTACGCCAATGGCGTGGCGTTTGCCAGCGATATAGTGCGCGTCTTACGTGCGCAGCAGGAGGTCGGTATTGAACCCGATCGCCCAATGGTGCTTGCCGGTCTGAAAGATGCTTTTGGGCAGCGTATCGCGCTTCCAAAAGATGAAATTGCCGATCTGGTAAGCGATCTTGACCGCCAGCTTAATGAAAAAGTGGCCGACCAACAGCAGCAGCAGATGCAGACGGCTAGTCAGCAGAAGAAGCTCGGTGAAGAGTTGATTAAAAAGACAAAAAATCGTGCAGGAATGAAAGAGATGGATGGCGCCTATTACGTCGTCATTAAAAAAGGGAAGGGGGCAAAACTCAGCGCTGACAGCACAGCAGATATGCTCATTACGGGAAAATTGGCCGATGGCACCGTGTTTGATAAAAGCGGTGAGCAGAATGAAGTTCAACAACTCAAAATCGATACATTGCTTCCGGCTGTGAGCAAAATCATAAGCCAGAATAACGTTGGCAGCGAACTCGAAATCATCTTGCCGCCGGAGCTTGCCTTTGGTGAACAGGGGGCGGAACCCTTAATTCCGCCTGGGGCGACACTGGTGTTAAATATTAAAATCATAGGTGTTTTGTAAACTTAAGGCAGGGGGCTGCCATTACCATAAGGGATTTCCCTGCGCCATATCTCACTGAATGGCGTTTTTAAACGTAAAAAACAAGGTGAGTATGATGACTAAAAATATCATTATTCTTGATGATCATCCTATTTTTCATAAGGGTCTAAAACTGATAATAGATCCAGAACCTTTGTTGAAGGTATTAGATATGTGTCGAACCAGCGAGGAATTATTTTTCTCATTGAGTTTAGGGCACGCAGACATACTGTTGTTAGATTGTTCACTTCCGGAAGGCGAAAATAATATCCCTGAGCTGGTTGCGCAGTTATATCGTCAGTCGACGAATACGGCAGTAATCCTTATGGGGGATAATGTTTCACATCAAAAAATCGCTGAGCAGTGTTCTTCTATGATTGCAGGATATCTTTGCAAAACGCTAACAGCAGATAGCATTCTCATCTTACTTCACCGTGTCAGAAGAATGCTTAATAGTAAATCAAATAATATCCACCAGCAAAAAAAAACCATTAACAATAATATTCCGTTTGCAAGTAATCGCTTGTCGGTAAAAGAGAAGACTGTAATGAAATATTTACAAATGGGGTTGAACGTAACACAAATAGCCGAGCGTTTAAATCGCAGCGTTAAAACAATAAGCTCTCAAAAAATGACCGCAATGCGTAAACTCGATCTTGAAAGCAATCGTGACATATTTGAGTTGAAGCTAGATGAGATGTAATTATTTTGGCAACTCTGAGAATGGCAGACGCTTCTGACCAGAGCGCTTGCTGGTAAGGATTACCGACCACCAGCGGGTCCTCATGAGCGTCATGACTCGCCCTTCTTCAATGCGTCCCAACAGCACCCGTAATGGAAGTTTCCAAAAGAACGCCTACAGTTCCCTCAATGTTTGCGCCGCCGTCATCGTTAAGCTGTAGGTAAGCTGGAATAGCCATTTTTCTTTTTCCTCATGTTGTTATAAAAATCCACAAGGAAATTGTACCTGCAGGAAAGATGAGGGGTAAATTAGTCATTATATTAAAATCAATGAGTTAGATTTTATTAAGTTTGAATTAATCTAACTATATTTGCAATGTAAAAAAGGCTGCATCCCGCAGCCTTTTCCTCTCACATTCACCCTTTCGGGAACACCCAAACATGCTTCTCCGGCAGCGAAAGATGGCAGTGCTGCGGATCCCGAACCTCATGCCCATACGCGCGGATCACAAAATCATCCCCCACCGTGCGGAACAGGTACTCCCAGCGGTCGCCGAGGTACATGCTGGTGAGCAGCGGTAGCT
>ERZ772969.847-NODE-847-length-26643-cov-5.181510_pt1 | contig 26643 bp, 19 predicted proteins | sample MGYA00511676_ERZ772969 | MGnify/ENA primary metagenome ERZ772969 (study PRJEB29015, sample SAMEA2737651) | human gut metagenome | biome: human gut; feature: human-associated habitat; material: faeces | place: China | collected 2012 ... | reverse complement strand
TGACAGCTCGCTGGCAGGTTTATGAATGTAAGAAATGCAAGACTGAACTGTTACATTTTTATGTATGACCTATTATTGCCATTTTTTTATTTTACCATATTTATACTATTATTTATAGAAAAAATTTGCCATTATTTGAATTTTATTTTATACTTATATATATTTTTGTAAGGTGTTTTAACTAATGGTATTTTTAGTTTTCCACCTAAGTATAATAATTTGGGTAAAAGCCTTTTTGGGGGCAGAATGGAGTTTTATATGTTTAATAAGAAAAAGAAGAAGAAAATATTTATTTTTTTTGAAGCCGCACTTGCACTTTCAATATGCTGTTTTGCAGCCCGTATGATAAAGGCACACGCCTCATCAACCGACTCTGCTGACAACATACCTAATAAATTTATCAGCATTTTCTCGGAAACATTTTCGGATAATTCATCATCAGACGGCTCACCATCAGACAACACAACCGATGTGACCCCTGAAGCCACACCTGAACCTACGATTCCTGCTGCCCTCGATGGTACGGTTACGGAATCTCACACCACATCCGCCACGACTTCTGCCGTGTCTATAGAATGGACACCAGTCGAAGATGCCGAGGGTTACAGTCTCACCCTTACATATAACAACAATACAACTACAATCGAAACTACCGGAAACACTTACAATATAACAGATTTGTCACCTGCAACAGTTATTTCTTATCATCTGAGCTTTTATAAGACAATTTTAGGTCAAAAAGTTTACAGCTCTCCATCCGCAGAGTTTTCCACAAGCTCTTCCGTGACAAAAGTCACCGGATTGACACTTGCAGATAGGACCTCACCATTAGAAGATAACGGTCAGGTTACTTTGAGCTGGGATGCCATGAGCAACGCTCTTTACAATGTTTACTACAAACAAAAAAATGCTTCTGACTATACTTTAGCCGGAACTGCAACAACCAATTCACTCGTTATATCACAGCTTAAAGCATCTGAAAACTATGATTTTTATGTTCAGGCATATTGTCTTTCACCGGACAATGTTGGCGAAGCCTCAGATGTTATTTCCGTTACAACGCTCCCTTACACAGTATATGGTTTTTCTGCTGACTCGGAAACGGAAACACAGATTGACCTTTCATGGGACGAAAATACAAGCGGTAATTACTACAAAATATACAGAAGTGTCAATGACGGACCTGCAGAATTTCTTTTACAGACTGAACAGACATCCTATTCGGACACGAATCTGGAACCCGGAACTGTCTGCTCATATCAGATTTCTGTCGTAAACACAACTACAGGACTTGAGAGTACATTAACCAGTGTTTTGCGTTGTGCATCACGCCCAACTGCCGTAACAGGTGCAGCTATAGAAAAAAGCACTGCTACGACCATCTCTTTTAACTGGGAGCAAAATACCTCTGCTACAGGATATATTATATATAGAAAAAAGGGGGCCGGTTCATATGTATATCTCACAAGCACGACTGAGACATCATATACAGACACTTCCCTTGCATCAGGTTCAAATTACAGATATAAACTTCTTGCATATGCAGATACCGAACAGCATCCAAGTTTAAGCTATTCTAATGAAATAAAAACTTCTACTTTACCTGCAAGACTTACGGTAAAAGGAAAAGCCGGCTACGGAAAACTCAGGCTTTCATGGACTGCCACCACAGGTGCGAGCGGCTACTATATTTATCAGCTTCAAGCTGGCAGTTACGAACTAATAGATACCTTAAAGGGCAAATCAAATGTATCTAAAGTTTACGAAAGTATGACTATAGGCACTTCCTACAAATATAAAGTAACTGCTTATAGAAATGCATTCAGTCAGAAATTTATCGGTCAGAATTCTGTTGTAACAACCGTAAAACCGGTAAAAACAAAGAAAACACTTACAACACCAAGTTACTACTCCACAAAGAAAGCACTGACTTCAAGTTATGCGTGGAGCAAAGTTCCTTATGTTAAAAAATATGCTAATTACAAAAAATGCATAACCATCCCCGGTATCCGTTCAACAAATGTTGCCGGATTTGAGAGTACAAAAATGTGTCCTCAGGCAATTACATTTGCCGGAAAATATCTGCTTATAACAGCATATGACACTTACTCAGAAGAAAAATCAGTAATATATGTAATGAACAAATACAACAGAAAACTGCTTACGGTTATCGTGCTTCCAAACAAGACACATGGCGGCGGCATATGTTATGACGGCAAGACCGTATGGGTTACAAACGGTCAAAAGATAAGCGGTGTTGCTTTTACTGACATAAACTGTGCGGCATCCAAAAAACTTGCCTACAAAGAAGTTGAATATACTAAAACACTTGCAACAAACTATAAGTGTTCATTCCTTACATATTATAAGAAGCAGATTTGGACAGGTAACTTTGAATATACAAAAAATGGAACACTCAGAAGTTACACTATTCTCAATCCAAATTCAGAAAATACAACATTAAAAGAACGCTCAAGCGTAACCATCCCTCCTGCAGTTCAGGGTATCACTTTTGCAACCGGCGGAAAGCTTATCGTTTCAAGAGCATACGGATATACAAATGAGCTTGACATTTACAAACCGTCAAAACCGGGAACAACTTCCATGCGTCTTGGCAAGAGACTAAAAAAGATAACAATGCCTGCATTAAATGAGGGAATCGCCATAAACGGTGCATATTTATATGTAAACTTTGAATCAGGTCTTCCGGGTTCACTCGCACTTAATCACATGGATCGTATCCTCGCACTCAAACTTAAGGCGATATTAAAGTAAACTGATTCCGATTTCTAAAATGCTGCAATACACGGCATCAGTCTGCAGCGAAACAAACAATAAAATACCTAAATTAAAGCGAAGCACTTATATAAATGCTTCGCTTTAATTTTAATGTTTTGCTTTTATATTATTTAATTGATATTAACAACACTTCACAAATTAATCAATCTTAAACTGAACCTGTATCGGCTCTTTAAGTGGTTTTCCGTTTAAAGACTTTACATTTGTCGTAATGTTTAAAATATAAGATTCATTCTGTGCGTATGCCTCCATAGGCTCTATTTCTATCTCATTTTCAAGTGAATTATATCTTATAGCAGTCTTTAATGGCGAAAGATTTAATGATGTAACATAAAGATTTACATTATTTACCGTCTTAGGATCAAGTGGAACATTAAACTTAATCTTCCATACAAAATTGCCTGTCTTAAACTTAAGATCCTGCTTTACCTTATTTTCCATACCTGCACTCATGGACTCAAACTCCAAATAGTTTGCCATACCTTATCCCCTGCCTTTCATTATGTATATTAAAATAATTTTATTTTTATCTTATAAGGCTTCATGCTCCACATGAAGTATTTTTCCAATTTAGATATATCTCGCAATTTCTATTACAATTCTATCACAATTATTTTCTTTTGAATAGTGTTTTTGAACACAAGATTTGTTATACTATATATAATATGGTTAGGTAATTGCGAAGCTAACTATATGCTGTGATAATTGCACACTTGTAACACTATCAGGTAAATTCTTTTGGATAGTGTTATGAGCAAGCAGCAGGGCGGATTACGAATATCCGTTTGACTAGCAGATTACAAGAGTTCCGCAAATATCTATATGTAGATGTAAGAAAGGAAAAAGAATGAGCAAGATAAATTTCAAACCAGGCAACATGATATATCCGCTTCCTGCGGTCATGGTTTCATGTGGTGATATTGAAACAGAGTCAAACATCCTCACTGTTGCATGGACAGGCACCATATGTACTAATCCGCCGATGGCATACATATCAGTCCGTCCTGAGAGATATTCCTATGACATGATTAAAAAATCAGGTGAATTTGTGATAAATCTCACAACCGAACAGCTTATAAAAGCCACCGATTTTTGTGGTGTACGCTCCGGCAGGGATGTAGATAAATGGCTCAAATGTAATCTCACAAAAGAAAAAGCCGACACTGTAAAATGTCCTCTTATTGCCGAGTCCCCGGTAAACATTGAGTGCAAAGTGACTGAGATAAAAGAACTTGGCTCTCACCATATGTTTATCGCCGATGTAACCGCCGTCCATGTCGATGAGAGTTATATGGATAAAAACAATTCGTTCCACCTAAATGATTCAAACCTGCTCGCCTACTCACACGGTTCCTATTTTGGACTTGGAAATGAACTTGGAACCTTTGGCTACTCTATCCGAAAAAAGAATGCAGCGGCAAAGAGTTCACAAAAAGCTGAAAAAAAGTCACACACGGACAAAAAACGAATTGTTAAAGAAAAAAAGAGTATGTCTCAAAAAGTAATGGCAAAGCAAAACATAAAACACAGCAAAACAACTGTAAAAAACAAACGAATAAAAAAACATAAATAAAAGCACTTACAAAATATAAGACAAAACTTACCGTTTAAACATTATAGCCGGTAACAAAACAGTACCTCAAAACATAAAATTATTATACAAAGAGAGAAGGCAGCCGTATGAAAATAATTTATATAAAAATCAAAAATTTTAAATCAATATCAGAACTTGAAATAAACGACATTGAAAATGCACTTATCCTTGTCGGTAAGAACAATACAGGTAAAACCTCCATGATAGATGCTATACTTTTGGCATCAAACTTAAAAGCTGCATCAGAACATGAGTTTCTCGATATAAACAAACCCATCGAGATTTCCATGCAGATAGAGTTTACCGAAGATGACCTTAATTATTATTATTCAAGAGGAATTTTGTGCAAGGCAAATAATTTTGAAAAGTGGTTTGAAGAATTCAAAGAAAAGATACCGTCTTATAATAATGGAATTGTATCTTTTACTTTCCACAATAACCCAAACGGTGCAACACGCTACAGTGACGGTTTCAGCAAACACAATCCTTATATCGAAAAGATATTTCCACGCATTTACCACATCGACCAGACACGCAATCTCGATGCATTACAAAATGATGTGTTTAGTTTTTATGACAAGGAATCTTTTCAGAAACTTAAAGACAATGAGTGTACCTTTGACCCAAAAAGGAAATGTAACCGTTGTTTCCAGTGTATAGGACTCATCAACAAAAAAACACCTGAGGAGCTGACGCTTTTTGAGACTATACGCCTGCTTCAGTTCAAACTTTTCCACACAAACCTCAGTGCGTTTGAGCATAAAGTCAATGAATATTTTCGTGCTAACGGCAGTCCGTCACAGGAAATACGCTACGAATTAAATTCAAATATCGACAATCTCCTCAAGGTAGAAACAAAAGTCTACAATAAAGAAAGAGAAAAGATAATCGGCTCACTCAATGTACTCGGGGAGGGACTAAAAAGCATCTACACACTCTCATTACTTGAAGCATATATTGATGAGAAAGACACTCTCCCATGCATAATACTTATGGAAGACCCTGAGATTTATCTTCATCCTCAGCTTCAGAAAGTGGCGAGTGAAATCTTATATAACCTTTCAAAGAAAAATCAGGTTATCTTCTCAACTCACTCACCAAACCTGATATTCAACTTCTCAACAAAACAGATACGGGAAGTTATATTAAATGAAGAATATTATACTGATATAAGAAAAAATACTGACATTGACATGATACTCAATGACCTCGGATATACGGCAAACGACCTTATGAATGTCAGTTTTGTATTTATCGTTGAGGGCAAACAGGACAGCAACCGTCTGCCTCTCCTGCTCAAAAAATATTACTCGGAGATTTATGACGAAAACGGGCAGTTGCAGAGGATTACAATAATTCCGACAAACAGTTGCACCAATATAAAAACTTACGCAAACCTTAAATATATAAACAAACTTTACCTTAAAGACCAGTTCCTTATGATAAGGGACAGCGACGGCAAAAATCCAAAATATCTAAAAAAACAGTTGTGCAGTTACTACTCACAGCGTGCAAAAGAAGATGTTGGAAACCTGCCGAGAGTAGAGCCAAAAAATGTTCTTATATTAAAATATTATTCCTTTGAAAATTATTTTCTCGACCCGAAAATAATGGCAAGGATAGGAGTAATAAAATCAGAAGAAGATTTTTATAACATACTTTTCAAAAAGTATAAGGACTATCTGTATAAGCTTACAAGTGTCAAAAAAATGCAGCGTGTCATCGGCAAACACATAAAGACAAAACAAGACATAAAAGACAACATTGAAAACATAAAAATTTATGTACGCGGTCATAATCTTTTCGATATATTTTACGGCAGGTATCATGGAACGGCAGAACAGGAAATATTACAAAAATATATTGATGTTGCACCAAGAGACACCTTTAAAGATATATTTGATGCTATAGATGCTTTTGTTTATTTTGAAAACAGAAAGAAATAAAATACTTTGTAACAGTTCTACCTAAAAAGATAATAAACAATAAAATAAGCAAGCTTATTTATTGCCAATTATCTTTTTTGTGCTGAACTGTTACAAAGACTTAAACTTTTCTTAATAAAATTTAGGTTGACATAACTGTACATTTGACTATAATAGTTTTATGTGTTGAACTCTGCCTATTGTGATTAAATCACTGTTTTTCAGGGCATTTTACCAACACATATATATACTGCTCACACTTATGTGTGTTTGGCAGCTATATTTTTACAAAAGTACAGATATGTATAAAAAAAGATTTACTTGAATATAACAGACTTAATATAGATAGAAAAATAAATAAAAATCCGTTCTAATGAGGTGTAAAATGGAAAATCAGTATATTATAAAAGGTGGCACCCCTCTCAAAGGTGAGGTAACAATCGGAGGTGCAAAAAACGCAGCATTAGGTATTCTTGCCGCTGCTATTATGACAGACGAAACAGTAACTATCGAAAATCTTCCTGATGTCCGTGACATAAATGTATTATTACAGGCAATAGAGGGAATCGGTGCAACAGTTCAGCGTATCAACTCTCACACTGTCAAGATTAACGGTAGTACCATAGGTAATATCACCATAGATTATGATTCAATCAGAAAAATCCGTGCATCCTACTATCTTTTAGGTGCGTTACTCGGAAAATACAACAAAGCACAGGTAGCTCTCCCTGGCGGCTGTGACATAGGAAGTCGCCCTATTGACCAGCATTTAAAGGGCTTTAGGGCACTTGGTGCAACAGTTACCATTGAACATGGCATGATAAACACATTTGCTGACTCACTCGTTGGAAATCATATATTCCTCGATGTTGTATCAGTAGGTGCAACGATAAACATTATGCTTGCTTCATGTATGGCAGAGGGTCGTACAGTCATTGAAAATGCTGCAAAAGAGCCACATATCGTTGATGTTGCAAACTTCTTAAACAGTATGGGTGCAGACATCAAAGGTGCCGGTACAGACAAAATCCGTATAAATGGCGTGAGCAAACTTCATTCGAGCGAGTATTCTATAATTCCTGACCAGATTGAAGCTGGTACTTTTATGGTCGCTGCTGCCGCAACTCACGGTGATGTCCTTATCAAAAATGTTATTCCTAAACATTTAGAGGCAATTTCCGTTAAACTTATCGAAATCGGTGCAACCGTTGAGGAATACGATGATGCAGTCCGTGTATCTGCCGACCACCGTCTCGGTCACACTCAGGTAAAGACTCTCCCATATCCTGGATTTCCTACGGATATGCAGCCACAGATTGCCACTCTTCTCGCTCTTTCAGAGGGTACAAGTACGGTTACGGAAAGCATATTTGAAAACCGTTTTAAATATGTTGATGAACTTGCCCGTATGGGAGCTTCAATAAAAGTTGAGGGCAATGTTGCCATTATCGAGGGTGTTGAAGGCTTTACAGGTGCGGCTATTTCTGCCCCTGACCTTCGTGCCGGTGCTGCACTCGTCGTTGCCGGTCTTGTTGCAGAAGGCTACACTACTATTGATTCAATACACTTTATCGAACGCGGTTACGAAAACTTTGAGGGAAAAATAACCGCCCTAGGTGCGTCCATGGAAAAGATTCCGGTTGATGATGAACGTGCCGTGATGAAATTTAAATTAAAAGTCGGTTAAACCTATATAAGGGCAAGCATCACGCTTGCCCTTGCTTATAATGAGGGGGTGTATTAAAATCAGGCATTTATTTAAAGATTATTATCAGATTTTACAGGTGCATTATGACGCTTCTCCTGATGTCATTAAAGCAGCTTATCGCAAGCTCTGTACCCTGTATCATCCGGATACCAGCCACAACCCAAATGAAGACAAAAGAATGCTCGATATAAACGAAGCCTACAGCATACTTTCAAATCCAGAAAAACGGACAACCTATCATAAACTCTGGCTTCAAAACCGTACAGACCGCTCAAGACAGGTTCACCCCGCTTCTGCTTTTAATGCATCCTTATCAGACATATCGGCAAAGGATGTACTTGACAGATTTTTTCATGCACTTCTTACAAAAAACTGGAAAAACGCTTATGCCTGTCTCACTCTTGAGGACCAGGAACACTTTACCCTTGACGAATTTTCTGCCTGGAAAGATGCAGTAAATTCATGTTTTGAGATGCAGGATTACAGGATTTCTTTTTATAAAAATTATAGCAAATGCCGCATTGAAGGTATCGTATATCCTTTCGTAAAGGAATTTGCAGTCACGATAACTGATACCGACCTTCAGCTTTCACAGACTTCCCAAAATATGTCTCACAAATATGTTGCATATGACGGAAATTCATGGAAAGTATGTCTCGGTATGCACTCTCTTAAACAAGCAACATTAAAATTTAAGCTGATGGCATCAAGAAGACAAAATTATGACCCGATTATGATTTATAATAATGCTGTATCAAGAACAGATCCGCTTACCGGACTGCTAAGTGAAAAAGGTTTTTATGACGATTCATTTAAAGAGATAGAACGACATAAACGCTACCATAATCCGGTCAGTTTTGCCGTCTTTCAGATAGACTGCTACAGACCGGAGCGTGAAATCTACTGTCTTTGCCAATGTGCAAGTATTTTAAAAACGGAATGTCGTATAAATGACATTATAGGCCGTCTCGGAAATAAGCAGATAGTATGTCTTTTTGCCGAGACAAATGAAAAACAGGCAGAAGCAGCCGTAAATAAATTTTTAATGTCAATAAAAATACGGCAGAGCGAGCCTTTCACCGTAAATGCAGGAATATTGCAATACAACCGGATTCATTCTCTTGAAGATACCGTTTTTACCATATCGTCGAATGTCAGTAAACAGCAGAACACGATAAAAATGAACAATACATAATGTACTCTCTGAATCTTCTGAACGAAGAATTTCGAGATGGATTTTCGATATACAATGACATTTTCACAGTGCGTACACGGTGTGTACAACGAGAAAATTCAAACAGTATATCGGAAAAGCATCCGAAATGACCCGGTTTGAGAAGATACCTAGAGTACATCACATAAATAAGGGGGACTAAGTATGAATATGACTACTGCAAAAAGAACGACAAATAAAATATTTAAAATAGCCGTTTTAAGTATTTTAATAATAGCCGCCGCTGCTCTTTACCTTCCGTCAGAGTCAGCGGCAGCTACAAAAAAAACAACTTTAAAAACAAAATCAGCAACAATATATGTAAACGGAAAATACACTATCTCACTTAAAAACAAACTTAAAAATGCTACTTATTTTTATACTTCAAACAAAACATCAATAGCCAAAGTATCTGCAAAAGGTGCTATTACCGGATGCGGTAAAGGTACGGCGAAAATAAGTGTAAGATACAAATATAAAAAAGAATTTAAGTCTGTAGGTACATTTAAGGTAACTGTCAAAAAAGCGTCATTAAAAAGCAGCTACAAAAAATTCACTGCTACTGTAGGTGATGTATTCCAGCCGTCTGATTATCTAAACAGCGTAAACAAATCGGCTGAATATCTTTTTACAAACACATCCTCAAAAGTTGCCAGTGCAGTGACAAGCGGTGCTATAACCTGTTTGAAAGCAGGTTATACAAATCTGTCAATCCACGAAGTTTACAACAAAAAAAGCCGCACTATAGGTCATATGGAACTTACTGTAATGGGAGCTTCTCTTCGTGCTGACTCATTTAAACTCGCATATTTAAAACAGCTTCCAATCGATGACATTGTAGAAAATATTGACAACACAGCTACATACAGCTTTACTTCAGACCATCCGGAGCTTTTTGAGCTAAATGACAGTGGAGTTATATCAACCACAACCGGTAACACTGTCCAGACCAGCAATATCACGCTTACCGAGACAACTCCCGACGGCATTAAAAGAGTTCTCGGAACATTTAAAGTTGAACTCACAAACGAGCCGTTTATATCCGCTTCAGACCAGAGTATAACAGTAGGGCTTGGTTCAACCATCCAGGCATCTGATTACGAAGGAATAAGCATTACAAACCCTCGTGCCGGTGCGTCTTATTTCTTCACACCTAAAGATACAAATATAATATCAAATGATATGGTTGCCGTTAATTACGGAACCACCACCGTCGAAGTAAAAGAATATTATAACAACCAGATAACCACTCTTCCCGAGACAGTTCAGGTAACGGTTACTACTGCATCAATAAAGAAATCACTTTCACTAAACGGTTTTACAACAATGGTTGACGGTGATGTTTACGGTGATTACCCTGTTGACTGCCGTAACCATACAAAACTGTATCATTATGAATCTGCCAACACATCAATCTGTACTGTCACGACAGGTGGGGACAAACAGGATCAGGATTATCTTGTTATATCACCACTCAAGGTTGGAATAACTTCAATATCAGTTTACGAAACTGTTTCCGGTGAGTCAGATAAAACAAAAATCGGAAGCTTTAAAGTAACAGTAAAAGAAGATACAAGTGATCTTCCTGACCTTGATACACTCAAAGCAAGCCAGATTTTTAGAAGCATTGCTTACACACACAATGATAAAACAATAAATGGTGTTGTAAATACCAACTCATTATCATGCAGTTTCTATGACAGCTATGGCGGATATATTGACTATGGTACTGATTTTTCAAGTCTTACAGCCGGCAGCTTTACATATGTACTCAAAAAATCAAAATACAAGGTTACAAATGTTGAGACAATTGACGGTGGCATGAACTGGACATTCACCATTGATCTCGGTGACACAGACCACACACTTGTAAATGTACCGGTTACATTATCACCGGCACAGCTTGACACAAGCACAATTATTGACAATATCGTTGTCAAACTCGGAACAACGACAAACCGGATAACAGATATAAAAGCCGCAGATTCATCATTTGAAACAACATTTACTGCCGCACAGTACATTGCAGCCGGTGCAACAGAATACAGTAATACTGCCGTAAAACCTGTCGCACTGAGTGATCTCACAAATGTAACCTGCACCGTAACACAAAAAACTTACAATGCGGTAAACACACCTAACGCAAATATAGCAGTGAAACATATTACTGAGCCTGCAACAAAAGACAACAAAACATGGCTGTTTACAGTAACTTTTGAAGATGGCACAAGCAAAGATTACACTGTTACATTAGGATTAAAAAAGTAAAAAACATCAAATTAAACACACGGAGGAAAACGGACATGGCATCAAAAAAGGGAAAATTTATTGTATTTGAGGGAATTGACGGGAGTGGCAAAACCACACAGATAAATCTCCTCAAACAAAAAATTGAGAACACGGGAACAAAATGTTTAGAAACCCGTGAGCCATCAGATGGTCCTGTCGGTGTCATGATCCGCCAGTGCCTTACCGGACGAATGAAGATAGACGAAGCGGCTCTGGCAGCACTTTTTGCCGCAGACAGACTTGACCATATTAACAACTCCGTAAACGGTCTGAAATCAAAAATTGATGAGGGCATATCCGTAATATCTGACAGATTTGTGCTCTCAAACTATGCATACCAGAGCGTGAAAGCCCCGCTCGAATGGGTGATGGAGTTAAACCGCATATCACTTGATACTCTCCGCCCCGACTGTCACATATACATTGATGTAGACCCTGAGATAACACTCGACCGTATGCAAAACGGCCGTTTCCAGACGGAACTTTTTGAAAACAAAAAAAGACTTACCGAGGTAAGAAACCGTTATCTCGAACTGATAGAAAAATTAAAAGAAACAGAAAACATTATTGTTATTGATGGAAACAATTCAATAGAAGATATTTCCGCTGCGATATGGGATAAAGTCGCTCATTTTTACAAATAAGAAAATACTTATATATATTCCAAAGATTGCTACCTCATATAAATTTGTGGTACAATAATATACATAAAAATGAAAGGAGGCACCTGTTTGGATCTTAAAATAACACCTATGCAGCAGCTACAGCAAATTGAACAGGCTGCAAAAACAAACGAATCAGATGGTTCCTTTCGCTTTACTCTGCTTAGTACCATAGAAGAGCAGGAACTTCAGGCTACCCTTTTTACCATGATGGAGGAGATAACCCAGCAGGGTGACAAACTCGGCAAACGCATGGACATAAGAGATATGAAAAACTACCGCAGGCTCATCAAAGAATTTATGAACGAGATAGCCTCACATACACATGAATTCAGCCGCGAAAATTTTCTCGACAAAAAAGGCCGCCACCGTGTATATGGTATTGTAAAACAGATAAATCAGACCTTAGACGAACTGGCCGCAGAACTTCTCAAAGAAGAAAAAGACCACTTGGCGATACTTGGAAAAATTGATGAGATTCGAGGTCTGATACTTGATATTATCACATAATTGGAGGTTTAGTTATGGCAAACTTTAAAGACATTATTGGCCAGGAAAGTATAAAAAAACATTTGCAGACAGCTATCAAAACAGGCAATCTGTCACACGCATATATAATCAACGGAGAATACGGTTCAGGACGGCAGACTATTGCTTCTGCACTCGCAAAGACAATTCAGTGCCAGTCAAAAACAGACGATACTGATGCCTGCGGAGTGTGCACATCATGCAAACAGGCTGAATCGCACAATCACCCTGATATTAAATATATCACTCATGACAAGACCAGCATAAGTGTAAATGATATTCGAGAGCAGCTCAACAACGATATTTCCATTAAACCATACAGCAGCGAATATAAGATTTACATTATACCTGATGCAAATAAAATGACTGAGCAGGCACAGAACGCACTTTTAAAAACAATAGAAGAACCACCCGTGTATGCAATTATTATATTGCTCACGGAAAATTGCGACAGTCTTTTACCAACAATAAGATCGCGTTGTGTCACTCTCACGATGAATCCTGTAGAAAAAGACAAAATATGCACCTACCTTGAAAATAAATTTCAATTAGAACCCGAACAGGCACAGATAGCAGCAAATTATTGTCAGGGAAATATAGGAAAAGCAATCCGTTTTGCAAGTTCAAGTGATTTTATAGAGATGAAAAATCAGGTATTAAAATTACTTAAAAATCTCGACTCAATGGATATTGCTTCAATAATAGATACAATTAAAGAATTTTCAACGCACAAAAATGATATAAATGATTATCTTGACCTTATGCTTTTATGGTATCGCGATGTACTTATGTTTAAAGTTACAAAAGATGCAAATCTTTTATTATACAGCGATGAATATTCTGCCATTTCCGAGCAGGCAACAAAACGCGATTATGAAAATATTGAAAACATTATTGCTGCCATTGACAAGGCAAAAGTTCGTCTCAAAGCAAATGTAAACTTTGATGTGACAATAGAATTAATGATTCTTGCAATGAAAGATTAATTGTATATGGAGGAAAAAATGATTTTAATTATTGGAGTAAGGTTCCGTAAATCCGGCAAAGTGTACTATTTTGCCCCAAACGGACTTGATATAAAAAAAGGCGATCATGTCATAGTTGAAACGGCACGAGGAATAGAATACGGACTTGTTGTTCTCGGTCAAAAAGAAGTCACTGATGACAAAGTTGTCCAGCCATTAAAAGATGTTATCAGAATAGCAACAGAGAGTGATTATGAAATACACGCTGAGAACGAAGAAAAAGAAAAAGAAGCATATAAAATATGCCTTGAAAAAATAGCAAAGCATGAACTTCAGATGAAACTTATCGACTGTGAATACACCTTTGATAAAAACAAGCTTCTATTTTACTTTACGGCAGATGGCAGAATAGATTTCAGAGAACTTGTAAAAGACCTTGCTTCTATTTTCAGAACAAGAATAGAACTTCGTCAGATTGGTGTTCGTGATGAGACAAAACTTATAGGTGGCATAGGTATATGCGGAAGACCACTCTGCTGCCACACATATCTTTCAGATTTCGCCCCTGTGTCTATCAAAATGGCAAAGGAACAAAATCTTTCGCTTAATCCAAGCAAAATATCAGGTGTATGCGGAAGGCTTATGTGTTGTCTGAAAAACGAGGAAGAAGCCTACGAATATCTCAATGCAAAACTCCCTCACATAAATGAAGATGTAAAAACCATAGACGGTTACAACGGTATTGTGCAGAGCGTAAGTGTATTAAAACAGCTTGTAAAAGTAATTATCACAAAAGACAATGACGAAAAAGAAGTCCGTGAATATCATGTTGACGACCTTAAATTTGAGAAATCAGCTTCAAGAACTTCCGTATCGCCGGGACAAGCTTTACCCGATGAGGAATTAGACGAAAATGCCTTAAAAGAACTTGAGCAGATGGAAAAAGGCGATATTGAAGATATGACCGAAGAAGAAGAACAGAATAAAAAGTACAAAAACAATCACTACCAGAAAAAGAATTTCAATAAACGCCCTAAATATCCGGATACAAAAAATAAACCGGCTGAAAATTTTTTAGGAAAAAAAGGTAAACACTATAACCGTGAGCGTGATAACAATAACTATCGTCACAACAACAATAATAACAATAATCAGCCACGCAAAAATTATCACAAATCATCCGGCGGAAACGGCGGTTATGGTAATGGCTACAACAACATTAAACCTGAATAAGAAATACAATGAGGGTTAATATGGAAAAAGAAAATTATTTAAAGAACGGAGAACGCCTTGATGATCTCCAGCTAAACGGTTTACACATAATACAGAATCCCGAAAAATTCTGCTTTGGCATGGATGCAGTTCTGCTGTCATCATTTTGTGCCAAAACCATACGAAAGAAAGACAAAGTTCTTGATTTAGGTACCGGTACAGGTATCATTCCGATACTCCTATCCGCAAAAGCTGAGCCGGCACATATCAGTGCTCTTGAAATTCAGGATGAAAGCGTTGATATGGCAAAAAGAAGTGTAAACTTAAACGGTCTTGACGAAAAAATAGATATTATTCATGGCGATATTAAAACAGCTTCACTAAATTTCGGTGCGGCTGTTTTTGATGCTGTCACAACAAATCCCCCATATATGAATGACAATCACGGCATTAAAAATCCGGATGTTCCAAAAGCGATAGCACGACATGAAATATTATGCAATCTCGATGACATTGCAAGAGAAAGCTCAAAACTTTTAAAGACACAGGGGCGTTTCTATATGGTACACCGCCCGTTCAGAATGACCGAGATAATTTGTACATTAGCTAAATATAAGCTTGAAACAAAACGCATCTGCATGGTTCATCCTTTTGTATCAAAAGAGCCTAATATGCTGCTTATCGAAGCTGTAAAAAACGGAAAACCTTTTGTCAAATTTGAACCTCCGATAATAGTTTATGAAACACCTGGAAAATACACTGAACAATTATTAGAGATATATGGTTTGCAGCAGCATACACCTTAAATCAAATGAAAGGAAAACTGATATGAATACCACCACTCCCGGCACACTTTATCTCTGTGCAACACCTATAGGCAATCTTGAAGACATAACATTCAGAGTTCTTAAAACACTAAAAAAAGTAGACCTTATTGCCGCCGAAGACACAAGAAATACGATAAAACTGTTAAATCATTTTGAGATAAAAACTCCAATGACAAGTTACCACGAATACAATAAAATTGAAAAAGCAAAATATCTTGTCGAAAAAATAACAAACGGAACAGATATTGCACTCGTTACAGATGCCGGAACACCGGGTATATCCGACCCCGGAGAAGAACTCGTCAAACAGGCATATGAAGCCGGCTTAACAGTCACTTCCTTACCCGGAGCCTGTGCCTGCGTTACTGCTCTCACACTTTCCGGTCTCTCAACAAGGCGATTCTGTTTTGAAGCATTTCTTCCTGTTGACAAAAAAGAACGCCGTGCAATACTCGACTCCTTAAAAAAAGAAACACGCACCATTATAATATATGAAGCACCGCACCATTTGAAAGCAACACTTTCAGAACTTTACTCATATCTTGGTGACCGCAAGATAACATTTTGTAAAGAACTCACAAAATTGCACGAAACTGTACAGCAAATGACCTTAAGTCAGGCAATCGAATATTACGGGCAGACTCCGCCAAAAGGCGAATATGTCATGGTTATCGAAGGTATCTCCCATAAAGAACTGGAAAAACAGTCGATACAGGAATGGGAAAAAATCACCATACAGGAACATATGGATATTTATCTTTCACAGGGAATGGATAAAAAATCATCCATGAAACAGGTCGCACTCGACAGAGGCATCCCAAAAAGAGAAGTATATAATACCCTCTTAAAATAATTTATTATTTGATATGCAGGCGTGTCTGTTTTTTCTATAAACAATCACGCCTGACAAAAGTGCATAGATTAACAAATCAGGGTTTTTATCCACAAAATTTATGTTATCTTTCTCATTATTCTTATAATCTTTTAAAACTCTTTCAACAATTCCGTCAATAAATCTCTTATCAGGCAGCTCATCAAACATTGGGCTTCCATCATACTCATATTTATCACATTCATTATTGACATACATAAGTATTATTCTAAGATTGACAGGCATAAGATAGTCATACTTTTTTTCGCCTTTTTCCGAAACACACTCCGAACAAACACAGGAATTTTTATTATCTTTCACACCGTCTGCTGCTGCATATATCATCAGATTTCCATTATCATACATCCCTCTTATTATGTTTTCTTTCACAATAAACCTCATTTCCGCTGGCATTTTTTACATATAATATGAAAATTATTATCACACCATAACATAAAAAACATTTTTTAACATATTATATGCTTAAGTTTTCATTAAGTTCATTGCCTTTTTGCTCAAAAAACACTATACTAATTTATTGTACGGAACAGCTTACTTTCTTTTTTTATATTAAGCAGTTTCACACAAAAAAATATAAATAAAATTACTATTCACACAGTAAGTGCCATGGATATTAACAATTCGTTTTGCTGCTTACTCATATAAATAATAAAAATCAGGAGGTATATTTTGAAACATATATATAAATTTTTTGCATTATTTTTAATATTTGGTCTTTCAATTTTTTTATTTAGAAAAATGATACCGGAGGCTTCAGCGGGCACATCAAGTGCCACAACGCTTCAGACAGCAACATTTCCAATAATGTACCTTGAAATAGGCAATGGCTATACCGTAAACACTTTGCACGGTTACAGCAGCGAATTAAACAGTTCCAATGTAAGAGAATGTATTACACCTCTTGAAGCGGACAAATCATTTATTGTTAAATTTAAAGAAAATCAGACAAAAGTAAAAAAACTTACTTTCAATCTCAAAGATATTACAAACAATAAAGTAATCGAGTCAGACACTCTTACTGCTTTTGATAATAAAAAAGGACTTAAAACGCTTAAAATAAAGTTGTCGGAAAGTATTGATACAAGTACCGAATATGGAATGGATATTGTACTTACGACCAATTTAAGCAAAAAAATCCATTACTATACACGAATAAAATATTACGATACTGATTTCTTCCTTAAACAGAAACTCGAATTTGTTACAGGCTTTCATAATGCGACATTTAATCCCGGCAAATCCTTTAAATACGCAAAATACCTTGAAAGCAATACATCAACAAACAAATCGTATGCCAATGTAGGTATTAATTCCTCTCCTGAGCTCGTTACATGGGGCAAATTAAAGCCAAAACTTCTCTCAGAGACAATTCCTACAATAAAGGAGGTAAATGTCGAGACAGCCGCAATACAATATGTTTATTATGTAAGGGCTAAAACTTCATCCGGCAGCGAAACTTTTCTTGTAAAAGAATTTTATCGTGTACGCTATTCTGGCAGCAGACTTTATCTGTTAAATTTCAGGCGTACGATGGAAGCAGTCTTTAATCCAAAACTTACTTCCGTCAGAAAAAGCCAGTTTAAAATAGGTGTATCCAATGAAAGCAACTTTCAGTTGACTTTAAACGATAAGGCAAATGAGCTTGCATTTGTCCGAAATGGTTCACTCTGGTACTACGACATGGATAAAGACAATCTCCACGAAGTATTTTCTTTTGCACAGAAAAAAACTGATTACTTAAGAGACACCTATGACCAGCACAATATAAAAATCCTTAACTTTGATGACAATAATACAATCAATTTTGTTGTCTATGGTTATATGAACTGCGGTGATTATGAGGGGCGTGTTGCTGTAATACTTTACAATTACGACCCTGCCAAAAATCTTATTACAGAGCGTGTATATATTCCGCTTGAGACAACATACCAGCAGTTAAAAGAGGATTTTGGGAAATATTGCTATGTTAATAAACAAAATATTTTCTACTTCTCAATGAACAATGTCATGTATGCGTATAACATTTCATCAAAAAAATACGAACTGCTTACCAAAAATATAGCAAAAGATAATTTTTCAATGATGGAAGATGCAAAATGCTTTGTCTGGTCTAATGCGTCAAAGTCGGATTACTCGCAAAAGATTACAATACTAAATCTTGATACGGCAAATAAACTTGAAGTAACCGCACCGGAAAATCAAAGTATCGTAGTTCTCGGAACTATTGATGCAAATGTGGTTTACGGCTTTGTCAAAAATAAAGACATTTATGAAGGCTCAAACGGAGAAACCATACAACCTGCATACAAACTCGTCATTTCCGATTGCAACGGAAATATCATGCGTGAATATAAAAACAAAAATATTTATGTCATTTCGGCAACCGTTGAGAATAATGTAATAACCTTAAAAAGAGTCAGAAAAACAGGCAGCGGTTTTAAACCGACAAATCCTGATAGTATATTGAACCAGAAAAAAGCGACAAAAAAGACTGTTCATGTTGCATCAAGAATTACAAAACAGTCACTCGCCGAAAAATATATATGCCTGCCGTCAGGTTACAAAATGAAAAAAACACCTGAAATACAAAAAGCAAAACATGTAATGGTGACAGAAAACACCACTCTTCATCTCGCTGACGAGAGCAGCAGCTCATTTAAATATTATATATATGCCTACGGAGAAGTTACAGCAAGCTTTACAACCCCTGCAAAAGCAATTCAAAAGGCTGATGAGCAGATGGGTGTCGTAATGGATAACAGGTCCCATGTTGTCTGGGAAAGAGGTGGAAAGTTCATATCAAAAGAAGTATCTGGTATGTCATATCCTGACACCGCAGACAGCAAAAAAGCAGCAGTTCTTATGCTGTTGCAGGCAGCCCAGTCAGAAACAGACGAAAGTTCATTAAAAGGCAGTTCGATAATGTCAATGCTAAAAACACATATAAAACAACCTGCTGATCTTACCGGCTGTACCCTTGACGAAGTATTGTATTTTGTAAGCAGCGGCAAACCTGTGATTGGTATGCTAAGCGACTCACACGCAGTTGTCATAACAGGTTACACAACATCGACTGTTACATGGTTAGACCCTGTAACACACAAAAAGAATACTACTTCACTAACTTCTGCTGAGCATACATTTAAGGATGCTGGATATAGATTTGCAAGTTATATGTAAAAAGCAAAGTAAAAAGCCGATTTGGAAATTCAAACCGGCTTTTTACTTTGCTTTTTCAGAGTGTCGTTCCACGAATATATGTTCCTCATAATGATTTTTTGTGAACATTTCACAAAAAAAAATATTTTTTTTGTATGATTTTAAGCTGGAAAACTCTTACTATATATAATAGAATATGACCATCTTATTTTTATTAGATGATGTGTGGAAAGGAAAGCTATGTACCACACACATTCAAAATTATCATTTATATTATTTTTTTGTAACATAAAAAGTTCAAAAAAATATCATATAAAAACGGCAGCAAATTTATCCGCCGTCTTTATCACAATGTTAATCACATTTTTTATAATAACACCACCTATACAAACATTCTGTCATACAAAAACTGACAACACAAATATATCAACGGTGTTTAGTTCTGATGCCGTAAAACAAACACTTACATTATCTGAAACCCACTATATGCTTACAAATTCGGCACAGCTAAAGCAAAATATATTATATAAAGATACCATAAAAAACAATTCAGTAAATTACTATTATATCAACAACCCTGCTGCCACAAATCTATTTTGTATAAAATGTGTATCAGGTAAATTAACCACCAATGAAATACAATTTTTTGATGATGCAAACAACGAAATAAACACCAATATTATAAGACATCAAAATTATTTCTATATAGATATAAAAAAATTATTAGCAAAAGCCCCCTCTGCCACCCGTATTTATATAACGGCAGGCAGCAGAAAAACAAGCAATATAGAAATTATTTATACCAAAAATATTACGACACCAAAAAGTAATAATAATAATAATAATAATGCTGATAAAAAAGGCATTGCCAAACGCAACACACAAAAAAGCATAACCAAAAGTAGCACTAAAAAAAAGACATATAAAAAAGATACTAAAAAACGCATAATAAAAAAAGCTGCAAATAAGGAAGATACCAAAACACACGCAACTAAAAAAAGCACTACAAAAAACAAGAAAAACATAACTGCAATATACAAAAAAACAGTTCAAAAAAGCAAGCCTAAAAAAAATAATATACATAACCAAAACAATAAATCACGCAGAAAAACAAACAACAACGCAGCAGCCAAAAAAAGCAACAAAAATAAAATTGCACATCATAAAACAACTGATAAAAATAAGAGCAAAAACAATATTGCACATCATAAAATAACTGATAAAAATAAGAGCAAAAACAATATTGCACATCATAAAACAACTGATAAAAATAAGACTAAAAATCAAAATGTAAATAATAAATATGTAAAATTTAATACTAAATTTATTACACTTAAAAGCACTAAAAATACATTTCTTGCATATAGAACAAATATAAAAGTAACAAACGAAACCAAGATAATATGGACAAGCAGTAATACAAATATTGTCTCAACGAACAAACATAAAATAACAGCACACCACAAGGGATTAGCTATTATAACACTTACAATAAAAGACAGGACCGTATGCAAAAAGGCAATATGCACAATTCGCGTTACATAAATAATTCTTTTATAAAAAAGGAGGTAACTATGTTTTTAAATAATGCACCTAAAAAACTTTTAAAAAAATATCCGATAACCGACTTAATATACATAACTCATGACTGCTGTGTTTACAAGTCTAAGCAGACTGACAGCGGCAACTATAGTATTATTAAGATAACTCCCTATCTTCATAAACAGCACTGCATTTTAAAGTCTGTTTCACATATAAATGATGTGCACCTGCTTACTCCGTTTTCGGTAGAAAAGTATAAGGATTTTACTGTTTCCGTATATCCTTATAAAGTGTCTGTTATAGATAAGATAATTTCCGGTAAACTTTGTTTTGATGAACTTCTAACCCTCGCCCTAGACTTATGCGACGGCATTATCAAGCTTCATTCAAATAATATTCTTCATCTGGATATATCACCAAATAATATATATCTTAATGATGATAATACTTTTTGTATTGGTGACTTTTCATTTTCCCAGAAAAAAAGTAATAATAAAATACGCCGCAATATTTATTTTACAGAAGGCTACTCTCCTCCTGAATTTAAAGCATATTCCAAAAATTTGGTACAGATAAATGAACTGTCTGACGAATATTCACTTGCAAAAACCATTCTGGGTCTTTGCCACGGATATAACACTTCTGCTAAAGACCATCCGGTTCAAGATACAACGGACATTCCTGAATATTTTTTTGATATTTTGAATAAAGCATCCTCTGAAATCCAGGAATATCGTTATCCATCTATCAATGCTTTTAAAACTGAACTGCTCTCTTTTAAAGCTGAATACGATATTTCCGAAATAAAGTATTATATTAGTTTTAATTCAGAAAATAACCCTTTCAATAATACAAAAACAAGACCAATGGCGAAACCACATATTGAAGAACCTACTCCTGCAATACAAAAAATTATTAACTCGCCTGCATTTATGACTGTTGCTATTTTATTAGCCGTTATTTTACCAATACTGAGTCTGTATAAAATTTTTTACACTCCTAATAATGCCGATAAAATTGCAGCCCACAACATCCAAAATATATCCATCTCCTATGAGACAAAAGAACCTGTTGCAATTATCGAAGAAAATAAAACTAATAACAAAAACACTGATTCTGCAGAAATTGATTGCAATGACAAAAACACTAATACCACAAAAATTGATTGCAATGACAATGTCGATAACTCAAAAATTAAGAAAGACAACATCAATAAATCTTCTGTTAAAGAAATTGATATTGAAGACAAGAATATTACTTCATTATCTGAAGATTGTATTAAAAGTACACTTAATATTAACTTTGATATTAACTCTGTTACTATTATTTCAGCGAACAATAATAATATCTCTGACATAAGCAGATTATCTGAATTTGTATCAGTCAGAGAACTATATTTATCTGACAACCGTATAAAAAATATCGACTCTCTTAAACAGCTTTTCAATCTAAAAACACTTGTTATATCTTCAAACTTAATTGATGACATAACTTCCTTAAAGGAACTAAAAAACCTTGAGAACCTCGATATATCCAATAACAAAAAACTTAAAAACCTCTCTGCCTTATATGAACTAAAAACATTAAAGCTATTATGTATTAATGAAACTGCAGTCACTAAAGGTACCATAAAAAAATTAAAAGTAAGCTTGCCTGATTGTGAAATAATATATTAGTCCATAACCAAAAAGTTACACTTAAAAAGGCATTAAATTATATTTTAAAATCAATAAAAAGGAGAACTTTATATGAGAAAAACAACTAATAAAAAGACGATACACCCGACAATATTTAAAGCAATTAACCACTGTACATTGAGAGCAAACGGTGCAATATTTTTTTTATTTATTAATATGAGTTTTTGTGCTATTTTTTCGCTGGCTTTATTACTGACATTTCCCCCTATAATCTCTCACGGAAAAACAACCAAAACAAGCTTTGAAAACAGATATAATGCTATATATATCGGAAAAACTTACAAATACAATATTGTCAATTCTCCTAAAAAAGCAAAAATAAAATTTGCTGTCAGCAACAACAAATTAGCAACAATAAATCAAAACTCCGGTATTTTATATCCACGCAAAAAAGGCAGCGTAACCATTAAAGCTTTTGTTACTGATATTAATAAAAATCAAAAACTTACGCTCAAAAAAACAGTTAAAATAAAAGCTTCGAAAACGGTCAAAAAAGATACCTCTGAAATACCATTTTCTCTCCCATCAACTTATGTCAACAGTATAAACTATACCGTAAAATTAAAAGCAGCAAAAATTATGCAGACATCCGAAGTTAAATCATCTTATATACAACTTGTAAAACAGAAACATGAGCTAAAAGGACAGTTTAAAAATTTATCTGCTAACGGCAGATATATCACCTATGAACTTGATAATGACGCTGTAAAACAGCTTACTCCCGGTGATAGAACAATGGATGGAACTTATACTATGTCCTGCTCTCTTTCTTCACGCAAACTAAACATTAACTATGCAGAACACTTTGTTGGTCAGTCTGTAACAGGTTTTGTCATGACTCCCGGAGGAAATCCGGTTGAAAATGCAAATATAACTATATCCAACAATAATTTTACCGTAAATACAACAAGTGACAAAAACGGTTATTATAATGTTCGTTTTCCAAAACCTGAAACTGTTGTGCTAACTGTATCATGCAACAATTACTATACTCGCACAATAAAAGATATTTACTTGAAAATCCCAAAATCTGTCTGTAAAAACATTGTAATGCACAAAAAGGAAACTTCGGACAAAAACAGCTCTTTACTGTCTGCATATTTTAATATACGGTCATATGATAAACAGCCTGTAAAGCTCGAAATTTCTTCATGTGATGCAACTGCTGGTGTTTCATCATCTGATACAACCTCTAACAATTTATCACGCAATTCAACCGCCGATACTTTGTTATCTGATACAACTGCCAACGCTTTGTCAAACAATTCAACCGCTGATGCTTATAGCAACTCTCAGACTTTTACCACTGATGAGTCAGGCGGACTTTTTATCTCACCGGATGATGCACTCACTTCAAAAAAGCTTCTGTCCGATGCTGACATTATTACACTTTCTTCAACAAATAAAAATATTTCTCATAAAGAAAATATAGAAGCCAAAAACTATCCAGCATTTAGTTATCCATTTTTATATCAGAAAAAATATCATGTGAAAATTTTTAGTTCTGCTAACAAAAGCCTTCAAGCTGACTGTGAATTTTATTTTTCATTTGATAACTTTACTTCATGCAACCTCATATTTGATATAACTCTAAACCAAACTAACAAAACCATTTTTCCGTTATCCTTACTGCCCCTTAATCCGGGCAGTAATATTGATTTAGAAAAGATAAATTATTATCATGCTGATTTATACCAGATTGGCATACCGGCTCCTTTATGTTATTTTAATTTTTGTGAGAACACACCTGCCAATTTTGCATCAAAGATAAACTCATCAGAACTCTATCTTAAAAACGGTAATTTTTATTATGCAGTTTTTAGGGCTTTAGATTATACTAACAACATAATTTTGTCAGACATTCTTGCTCCATTTAAAATTGAAAATGGCATTATGCATTTTGATGATGACTCTCTGATTTTTTCAGACAATAATGCATTTGACATAAAATCAAAACAACTTCCAATTCTTTCCGACATACTTTTGAATGCAGCTAATCTTCCACAGGACAGCAGTTATAAAAATACCGTTTTATGTACTTATGACAGCTATGGAAAAATCAAAAGCACATTCTTTTCATCGCTCTCCTCAACCCTATTGCAAAAAAAATTATCTCAGGCATCATCCGGCTATATTATTTACACTGACTCTGAATCATTTGACATCGGTATTTAATTTTTTTTGCTAAAAAGTTATAAATCACAAATGTTATAAATAATTAAGAATTATTTCCTTTAATATAATTCAATTTCATTATATAATAGTGTTAAAGTAAACTATAAATAACCCAGCTAACAGTTGGAACCTCTTCCTGACTTTCAGCAGGGAAGATTACAATTAATAAATAATGATTGGAGATATTATGAAACTATTAAGCGTAACTATTCCTAGTTATAACTCACAGGAATACATGGAAAAAGCTATTAACTCAGCACTTATAGGTGGGGATGACATTGAAATTCTCGTTGTTGACGACGGTTCATCGGACAACACTCTTGATATAGCACTTAAGTATGAAAAAAAATATCCGGGAATCGTGCGTGCCATCCATAAAGAAAATGGCGGACATGGCTCGGCTGTTAATACGGGTCTTGCAAATGCCACCGGTCTTTACTTCAAAGTTTTAGACAGTGACGACTGGTTCGATAAAGAGAGCCTTGTCAAAGTTCTTGACTTTTTACGCGAAATTGTAACTGATTCCAAACAACTTGATATGCTTATAAGCAATTATGTATATGAAAAACCTAGTGCACATAAACATAAGGCTATTAATTATCACAGTGCAATTCCATGCAATGAATTTATAGGCTGGAAAGATGTAAAACATTTTAAAATGAGTCAAAATTTACTTATGCATTCCATAATTTACAGAACAAAACTTTTAAGAGATTGCAGCCTCAAATTACCTGAGCATACATTTTATGTTGATAACTTATACGCCTACATTCCACTACCATATGTAAACACTATCTTTTATCTTGATGTAGATCTGTATAGGTATTTTATCGGACGTGAAGACCAGTCTGTAAATGAAGCCATTATGATAAAAAGAATCGACCAGCAGCTTAAAGTTACCAAGCTTATGATTGACTCTCATGATCTTTCATCAATAAAAAATAGAAAGTTACAATCATACATGACAAAATATCTCGCTATGATGATGATAGTCAGTTCTGCTCTGCTTGTTAAAGACGGTACACCTGAAAGTCTTAGAAAAAGACAGGAACTTTGGGATTATTTAAAAAGCAACAGCAAGCGTGTGTATCGAGACATAACAAACAAAAAATTTGGCAGACCATTACAATTAAAGAGCAAAGTCGGAAGACAGGTGATTATTCTTGGATATCGTTTTTGTAACAAAATTTACGGTTTCAATTAAATAATACCAGGCTTATATTTTAAATTAAAAACAGCTAAACACTATTAGTTAATTTGATATTTCCAATTAACTAATATCAAGTTTATATTTTAAACTGAAAACACAAAACAAAAATCTTTTTATTTTGTTTTCAGCTAATTAATACCAAACTTACTTTTCAAACGGTTAGTAGTACATTTTAATGCACTCTCGGAATTTTCTGAACGAAGAATTTCGAGATGGATTTTTGATATACAATGACATTTTCGCAGT
>ERZ772969.844-NODE-844-length-26714-cov-7.835328_pt1 | contig 26714 bp, 20 predicted proteins | sample MGYA00511676_ERZ772969 | MGnify/ENA primary metagenome ERZ772969 (study PRJEB29015, sample SAMEA2737651) | human gut metagenome | biome: human gut; feature: human-associated habitat; material: faeces | place: China | collected 2012 ... | reverse complement strand
CTACCATCGTCCGAGCCTCTTCGGTTTCGGCGGGAACGTCCAAACCGGAGCCTTCTCGACGGCCATACCGTGGTCATGTCATCAAAACAAGTCGAAAGGAAACCATCATGTACGGAATCACCATCGCGGCCGACGGCAGCAGCGTCGTCACCAGCGCGTTGCAGCTGTTCAGCCAGTTCGCCATCATCGGCGGCGGCCTGTGGGCCGTGTGGGGCGTCATCACCCTGGCCGGCGGCCTGAAGGACCAGAACGGTCCGGCGACCCAGTCGGGTATCTGGCAGGTCGTCGGCGGCGGCATGGTCATCGCGGCCGCGGCCCTGTTCTCCAACATCGCCCTGTAGACGGGAGGCCACGCATGGTCGATTTCATCGTCGGCATCCTCAACTCGATAGGGTCCGGCGTCGGCGACGACCTCGTGGCCGACCTGCTGAAGACCCCCGCCGAATACAACGCGGACATGTACCAGCTGAGCCTGACCGTCGCCCGCTCGGCGGTCAAACCTATAGCCAGCACGATACTGGCGATCATGTGCGTCCTGGAACTCGCCAGGGTCAGCACCCGGGCGGACGGCGACCGAGAGCTGGGCGTCAAGCTCGTCGCCATGGCGATGTTCAAGCTCACGCTCGTGTTCACCGCGGCCCAGCACAGCGAGCTCATGCTCCAGGCCATCGACGAGATCGGCGGCAGCGTGCTCGGCGGCATCCAGTCGTCGGTGGACACCAGCGGCGCGTCGTCGGGCCTCGGCCTTGGCGACAGCATGCGCGACGCCATCGACTCCGCCGGCTGGATGGGCCAGATACCGTGCCTGATCCTGCTGCTCATCCCGTTCCTCGTCTCCAAGGGCGCGACCATCGTCGTCACCGTCGTCATCCTCCTGCGTTTCGTGCAGATATACATGCTCACCGCGTTCAACCCGCTGCCGATCGCGTTCATCGCCCAGGAGGAGACCCGCCAGTGGGGCATCAACTACTTCAAGCAGTACGCGTCGCTGGTGTTCCAGTGCGCGACCCTGTATCTGGCGATCCTCATGTACCGCACGCTCGTGGGCGGCACGCTCAACCCGAGCAAGTTCAAGGACGGCGACAGCCTCTCCGGCTGGGTGATGGGCAACTTCACCGGCCTGCTCCTGGCGAGCGTCATGCTCATCGGCGTCGTCATGGCGGCCAACTCCGTCGCCAAGAAGCTCTTCGGCGGCGAATGAAACACAACGCAATCCACGAAAGGAAGCAATCATCATGGCGTTGCAGATGCCCGTCTACAGGGAATTGACCACCATCGAATCGAAGGTGTTCATGGGAATGAGCTGGCGGCAGTGCCTCGCCGCCGTCATCCTCGCCGTCGTGTGCGGGGGAGGGTACATCGGCCTGTGGCTCGGGCTGGGCATGGACCCCAACCTCGCCATGTACCTGATCTTCCCGCCCGGCCTGCCCGTGGCCATATGGGGATGGGTGAGGCCAAAGGGCCTCATGCCCGAGAAATACCTGAAATACATCCTGCGCCACTACACGCAGCGCGAGGTCTACCTGCTCGACGGTCCGGGCAGACCATACCGCACCGGCGCGAAACCAACGATCAAGGAAAGGTGAGGAATGTTCGGAAAGAAGAAAACCCCGGTGGCCGCGCCGGCCGAAGGCGGTGCCGAAGCCAGGGCGCAGGCGCGGAGAAAGAAGGCGACGCGTCTGCCGAAGGGCGTCAAGCAGCTCATCGGCTACGACGCGATGCTGCGCAACGGGACCGCCAGCCTGGGCGACGGACGGTGGAGCGCCACCATCCTCTTCCAGGACATCAACTACCAGCTGAGCCCGGAATCCCATCAGATGGAGATCATCGACCGGTGGGCCAAGCTCATCAACAGCTTCGAGGCCGGGCAAAGCGTGCAGATCGCCTCCTACACGCGCTCACGCGGCGTGCGGGAGATCCTCGCCGACGTGATGATGGACGAGACCGGCGACAGCCTCGACCACTACAGACTCGACTACAACCGCCTCGCCCAAGGCAAACTCGAATCCGTCAGCCGCAACACCAGCACCGTCAAGACCCTGACCGTCACCGTCCGCGAAAGCGACGAGCAGGCCGCCGTCGCGAGCCTGAACGCCCTGTGCAACAACCTCGTCAGCCAGATGCGCTCCATCGACGCATGCAAGGCCACCCGGCTCGACCGCGAGCACCGGCTGCGCCTCATGGCCGAGGTGCTCCGGCCCGGCGAGGAGTTCCGGTTCGACGAACGCCGTTTCGAGCATCAGCCCGGCAAACCCGACACCAAGGACCTCGTGTGCCCGTGGAGCATCGACGCGCGAAACCCGACCATGCTCGACATCGAATCCCTGGACTCGAAATACCTGCACCGCACCATGTGGGTGTCCGGCCTGCCGCCGGAACTGTCCGACCAGCTGGTCAACGACCTGACCGGACTGCGCGCCCGCGTCGACGTGAGCATCCACCTCGCGCCCATGGACCGCGGCGAAAGCATGACGCTCGTGCGCCGCAAGAACGCCGAGGTCAAGATGCAGATCATGGACCAGCGGCGCGAGAACCGCAAGCAGGGCCTCGACCCCGACGACCTTCCCGACGACCTCGCCGACCAGCAGGAACAGCTCGGCCAACTGCGCGACGAGCTGCGCTCCACCAATCAGAGGCTCGTGGACTCGATCATCGTGATCGGAGTGTCCGCGGCAAGCCAGGAGGAGCTGGAGGTCGCGTGCAGGAACGTGAAGGCCAAGGTCAACGCGCAGTCCTGCACGGCCGAGAGCCTCAAGTTCATGCAGATGGAGGGACTGACGGCCGAACTGCCGCTGGGCAACAACCCTCTGCCCATGAAACGCACCCTGACCACGAACAGCGCGGCCATCCTCATCCCGTTCACCACGCAGGAGGTGTTCGAGCCGCACGGCCTGTTCTACGGAAGCAACGCGAGGAGCGGCAACCCGATCCTCGCGGACCGGCGCAGCCACATGAACTCCAACGGATTCGTGCTCGGCACGTCCGGCGGCGGCAAATCCTTCACCGTCAAACAGGAGATCGCCGGCATGTTCCTCAACCGTGACGACGAGGTCATCGTCATCGACCCGGAACGCGAATACCTCGCCCTCGCGGCCGCGTTCGGCGGACAGATCATCCAGATCAGCGCCGGCACCGGCACGCGCGTCAACCCGATGGACATCGTCCTGGAGGACGATTCGGCCTCCGACCCCGTCAAGGACAAGACCAACAACGTGGTCTCCATGATCGGCGCGCTCATAGGCGGCATCGACGGCCTCGACCCGCTCCAGAAGGGACTCGTCGACCAGTGCGTCAGCAACCTGTACACGCGTTACCGCAATCAGGGCGGGGGAGTGGTCCAGCCCACATTGCAGGACCTGCACGACGAATTGCAGGCGGGCGGCGACCAGGTGAGCCGGTACCTTGCCGACGCGCTCAACCCGTACATCACCGGCTCCATGAGCGGCTTCAACGGGCAGACCAACGTGGACCTGTCCAACCGGTTCACCGTGTTCGACGTGTCCGGCCTGTCCGGCGAGCTGCGCACGTTCGGCATGATGGTCGTCATCGACCAGGTGTGGAACCGCGTCATCCGCAACAAGGCCAACGGGCGGCGCACCTGGCTGTACGTCGACGAGTTCCACCGCTTCTTCTCCAACCAGTACGCCGCCGCCCAGTTCAAGGACATCTACAAGCGCGCCCGCAAATACGGGCTCGGCGTCACCGGCATCACGCAGAACGTCGAGGAGATCCTCGACCTCCAGGACGCGCGCGAGATGCTGTCCAACAGCGATTTCCTCATGCTCCTGAGCCAGAACAGCACCGACGCGGACGCCCTGTGCGAGCTGCTGACCCTGAGCGAGGAGCAGCGCCAGTACTTCACCGGCGTGCTGCCCGGCCAGGGACTCATGAAGATCGGCAGCGCCTACGTGCCGTTCGACGGTCGCATCCCCGCGGGCGGCGACCTCTACCGGCTGTACTCCACGACCTTCCAGGAAGGAAAGTAAACGCATGAGCGGAACCCAAGCCCACCACGCCGGAGGCACACGCGCCCGCATCGGACGCGCGGCCACCGGCGTGGTGTCCAGCGCCGCGCAGTTCGGCGCGGACCGGACCGACATCGCCGATTCCATGGGTCACACCGCCGCCGAGATGGCGGGCCGCGCCGGCATGTACGGCATGTCCTCCACCATGCACGGCGTGGGCTGGACGGCCGGCAAGGCGCGGCGCATCATGAACCGCGGCAAACGCGCCCTGCGGTCGGGCAAGGGAATGCGCAAGACGGCCGGCAAACCCAAGGCGCTGTCCGAGGCGAAGCCCAGCGATGAGATCGGCAGGTTCGCCGCGAAAGGCAAGGCGAGCAAGCGGATCGGCAAGCACATAGGCGCGGGCCTTGGAAAAGCCGGCCGGAGCGTCAAACGGATGGGATCCACCGGCATGGGCTGGATGGACGAAGCCGGCGCAAGGCTCACCACTGCCGACGACGACTTCGCGTCGAAGCTGGGAAGCACCACACGCGACCTGTCCTTCAAAGCGGCACGCGCGGGCGTGAAAGGCGTCAACTCGTCGGCCAAATTCATCTGGCGGCACCGCCGCGCGCCGGCCAAGGCGGTACGCGGAGCGAAAGCCACCGGACAGGCCGCCGTGCGCGCCGCCCGCGCCGCCGCGAACTTCGTGCGCATGGCCGCATCCCGCGTCATCGCAGGAGCCGCCTCCATCAGCCTTCCCATCATGCCCGTCATCGCGGCCATGCTCGCGGTGCTCGGCGTGCTCCTGGCCGTCATGGGCGCGTTCCTGGGATCCAGCGCCAGCGAATCCACGGTCGCGGGCATGCCCGCGGAATACGAGGCCGACGTGATCCGCGCCGGATCCATCTGCCAGGTCGTCACGCCGAGCATCATCGCCGCCCAGATCGACCAGGAGTCCAATTGGAATCCGAATGCCGGCAGCTCCGCCGGAGCGCGGGGCATCGCACAGTTCATGCCGTCCACATGGGCGTCCGCGGGCAAGGACGGCGACGGCGACGGCAAGGCCGACATCTGGAACCCGCACGACGCGATCTGGAGCCAGGGCAACTACATGTGCGGCCTCGCCTCGCAGGTCGAGACGGCCAAGAAGTCCGGGAAACTGACCGGCGACACGCTCCAGCTGACCCTCGCCGCCTACAACGCCGGCCTTGGCAGCGTCCTGAAATACGGCGGCATACCGCCCTTCACGGAGACCACCAACTACGTGAAACGGATCGTCGACCTGGCCCGGACCAAGTACACCTCCTCGGGCGGTACCGGCGATTCGGGTCCGACCGTCGGCGCGCTGAGCCCGAAACTCGTCATGAGCGACAGCTGGCACGTGAACATCGAGGCCATGGGCCTGCACTACACGCGCTTCCCCGACTACGACACCTACCAGTGCACCTGGTGGGCCGCGATGCGACGCAACCAGATCGGCAAACCCGTCGACGCGCACATGGGCAACGGAGGCCAATGGAACGACACCGCAGCCCGCCTCGGATACAAGGTTGGCCGGAGCCCGAAGCCCGGCGACGTGATCTGCTTCGAGCCCGGCGTGCACGGCTCCAGCGGACACTACGGCCATGTCGCGGTCGTCGAACAGGTCAACTCCGACGGCTCGATCCTCATCAGCCAATCCGGCAAAGGCTGGATGGCGGTCGTCACCGAGACGATCAGCGCGTCCGACCTCAAGGCCATGGGCGGCGTCAGCTTCATCCACTAGGAAGGAAAGGGAAATGGACGAGCGCAAAAGGAACATCCTCATCATCGCGGCCACGACCGCGGCCGTCGTTCTCATGGTCGTCGCGAACATCGCCTTCATCCTCATGCATCCGTCCGGCACGGAAAATCGGAACAAGCTCGCGGCATCCGACGTCAAGGCGGAGACGTCAACGTCCACGCCGGCCGCAAGACACCAGAAACCATTGGAGGTATGCGAGAAGCTCGCCCCGAAGGCCGCCGCCACATACACCTCCAAGGCCGCCGACCGCGACCGGCTCATCAAACGATACTTCGCATCCGACGCGCAGGGCCTGAACATCCCCATCGACCGAATCGCCGACCAGCCCGACGTACAGGCATCCGGCGGCATGAACGCCGGCACCTCCACGACCGCGACGTGCAGCGTCTGGACCGGCCTTGAATCGCCATGGACCCTCACATGGCGATGGACCGCCGACAAGGGCTGGAAATGCACCGGCATCAGCGGGCCGCTCGAAGGCGCGTACACCGTCCTCGGCGACAAGGCGCCGGAGGAAGACAAGGACGACGAGAAATGATCAGGACCGACAGGAAGACGGGCGAGCCGATCCTCAGCCCCAAGCTCACTGCCGACCAGCTGCACGCCATGGCCAACGACCCCGGCTGGCGCCCGTGGATGCGCCTCATAGCCGAACACCCGCACGCATGGCCGGCACTCATCGACTGGTGGCACAACGCGCAGAGGCAGGGCTTCGACGCGGCTGGAGCGGCGCCGAAGCCTCCCGAATCCATGCGCCGTCGCCGCCGCGTCGCCATACCATCCGCGCCACTGCCGCCGGAAGACGAACCAGGACAGGAACCCGTGCCGGCATCTATGGAATCTGTGGATGAGACCCGGACCGCCGAACCGGAGCCATCCCGGTCGCAATCCTCCGTTTCCGGTTCTTCCCACGAACCGGAAACGGAACAGTCCCATCCCGACGATTCCGCGGAGAAGGCCCTGAAGGACGCCGACGGCGATTTCGCGGCACTCGAACAGGTCGCCGACCCGGAGCCAACCGCAATGAGCCTCCCGCCCATATCGGAACCGGAACCGACGGAAACCGGGAAGACCGAGAGACCAGGAGGGCTGTCGGCGGCCGTCACCTACTCGGCCGACCTCGACGATCTGAAGGTTCGCCGCGTCTTCCCGGTCGGGAAAGCGCTCGTCGTGATCGTCATGGCCGCGAGCCTCATCGCCGTGTCCTGGATAGGACTGCAAATCAAAACCCGCCACGCCGCCGCCGTGCGGCAAGAGGCGCATGAGACCGCAATCAGCGCATGCGACTCGGCCGAAGCGACACGCAAGACCATCCAGTCCGACCTGGACAGGACCACGGCCAAAGCCTCCAAACTACTGAAGGACACCAGTCGCGGCCAGGTCGCGGATCCCAAGACGCTTGACGCGTTGAATCGGCTCCTGGACGCAAAGACGACCACAATCAAGGGTTCCTGCGCGCCCGACGCCGCCGCATCAGACGTGGACAGGACCACTGAGGCGCTGCGCAGAACGACCAAAGAGCTCAAGAACCGTCTCACCGACCTCAAGACCGCAACCAAGGCCGTCACCGACAGCAAACTCGACAAGACCGTCGACGACGCGAACGCGCTGTACAAGGAGACGGACGGCAGGGTGGCGGACGACAAGACCCGGGAGATCCTGCTGAAGGCGGTCAAGGCCCGTGACACGGACGCCATCGCGAAGGCCGTGAAGGCCGTGAATGACTCGAAGGCGGCGAAGGAGAAGGCCGACGCGGAGGCGAAAGCCAAGGCCGAACAGGAAGCAGCCGCGGCTGCCGCCGCGCAGCAGCAGGCGCAGGCATCGCAATCCCAATCGGCTCCACAGCGGCAAACGCCCTCATATTCGGGAGGAAGCCAATCGCAATCCCAAGGAAGTTCCGGATCCGGTTCCGGAACCGGACGACGCCCGTCTTCGGGAGGCTCGTCGTCCTCCGCCAATACGGTCGGAGCCTCGCCGGGATGGTCCGTGCCCGCGCCATCAGACGAGGGCACCGGCTTGCCCGGCAGCGATCCGGGGCTCTGATTCGTGAACGGTGATGGGTGACGGGAGCTTCGCGGAAACCGATTCTGGAACGCGCTCTTTCATGAGCGTCAGCCAATGCGAGGCCGTCCGCAGGGAAAGCCAAAGACTTCATGCTCCCTCCGGCAGACGGACAACGCGAGGTTACACACCCAGTCGGTGACCTCCTCGCATGTTGGCTGCACTGACTCATGCATGGGTGCTCTCAACCGCCGGCACAGCTCCTCCAAGCGTGCGCGGTGTTCGGGATCATCAAGCTGAATCTAACGGGTGTGTTGTACTTTCAATTAGATAACGGGGAGAGGATAACACTGAGGTCTGGGGATATCATTGGACATAGGATAAGGTAATGAATTGAGTTTGTTTCGGTGGAGCGGAGGAACTATTTATGGAACGTATAAATGTCAATGTATCGGATTTATGTCTCTGGGAGACGAACCCGAGAGTTGAACCATCAATCGACCAGATGGATGAACTCAATAAAATCTATAACTTCAGTGCACAGTCTCAATCGACATCAAAGCGGCAATTGATGAATCTTGCATCGTCAATAGCGGAGAATGGCTATCAGAACGATGTTGAGCCGATCCTTGCGACAAGGGCCGGCGACAAGTATGTGATTCACGATGCGAATAGGAGATTGTCTGCAATCAAATTGCTGCAAAACCCAGATTGTTACCGTGAACTTCTTGATGACCGAGATTACAAGAGATTGAAGAACCTTGTTGCGGAATATCCGCAGAACATTCCGAGCAGTCTGGACATCGTTGTTTTCGGTGACAATGAACAGGATAAGCTGAGGGAAATCCTCAATCGAAAGCACAACGGCCCTCAGGACGGTGCCGGCACGATTCCATGGAGCACTGAGGCCAAAGCCCGCTTCTCAGGAAGGCAGACGTTTTCGGACAAGCTTGAAACGCCGTTCCAGAATCAGTTTGGAGATTCCTTGACAAGCTATCTCGGAGGTTCGAACGCTACGACCAGCACGAGAAGGGTTTTCAACTCGGCTCCGGTCAAGGAATATCTTGATATCAAGAATCCGGATATAATAACCCCCGAGCAACTGGACAAAGTCAAAGAACTGGCTGATGAGGTTAAGGGATATTGTCAAGAGAACGGCACCCTTATTTCACGCCTCAATAACGATGTCATCAAGCAGGACATAATCATTCCTCTTCAGGAAAAAGGACAAGGAACGGTCAGGTCGCCAAGACTTGCCGCGAAACGCCTCAATCATGATTTCGCCAGCAAGTTCGCCACAAATCGAGACCGGCACCTTGGTGCGATGTACAACAATCCGGAATGGATGACCGACGCGCCGGAATTCGAAGACACGAACTTTATGCTTTCCGCTTTGAACGCATATGGAGTACTGGAGGACGACAGCACCAAAAGATGGGCGAAAGCATTCTTGATTGCGCCGGCGATACGTGTGATCTTCGAACTGTCCCTTCTTGCATTGGACAAATCCTGCAATGAGATTCATCTTCCCAACATAGGGGTCAGCGCAAAGCATAAAGAGAACGTCTCATATGTCCATAGCCTGTTTAAAAACAACAAATTCCAAGACTATCTGCAGGCCGGGAGGATTGTATTCGACACCTACCAAGAGGCTCATAATGTAATCGAAAATACCGATTTCGGCGAGTCCGTTGAATACTCATCGCTTGGGTCGCACAAGTCTATGAAGGATTACGACATAGATACCATCATGAGGCTGTCGAATGATGCGGTATTGTTTGCTATGCTCTGTCAGCAATATGTGCAGTTCAAAAAACAGGGTGTATGACTCGAACGAACTGGCCAAAATGGGAATCTTCTAATATCATTCATGTTTATGGCGCAAAGTAAGCTGACAAACGGTTCCAATACCCCGTTGCGATACCCCGGCGGGAAAGGCAAAATCACACGTTTCGTGGCAAACGTGTTGGAGACTAACCATATAACCGGAACCTATATCGAGCCTTTTGCAGGCGGAGCAGGCGTTGCTATCAATCTTTTGTTGTCGGGTCGTGTAGATGCAGTTATTATCAACGACCTTGATGACGGCGTATATTCGTTTTGGTATTCTCTTGTCAACGAACCCGAATATCTGCTACGTGAAATCGACCGTGTCCCCTTTGACTATTCGGATGAAAAGCCCACGGCTCAATCTTCGAAGTACTCGGAATACTGGAAGGTTATCAGGAAAAGATACGATTTCAACCATTATTCGGATATTCGACGGAAAGGATTCGACTTCTTCATGCTTAATCGCATGAACGTAAGTGGCGTCATCAAAGGTGGGCCGATAGGAGGTGCCGCCCAAGACGGGAAATACAACATTTCTTCTCGATTTAACAAAAGCACACTCAAAAAGAGGATAGAGCGAATAGCAGCGGAAAAAGAGAGAATCACTGTTAGCAACCTAGAGGCTAGCCATTTCTTCAAATTGCTTTCTGATGGCAAATTCTGCGATATGAAGAACAGTCTCATATTTGCGGATCCTCCTTACTATGTGCAGGGACGGAATCTTTATAATTCATATGCAACCGAAACCATCCACTCTCTGGTTGCGAAGCGCCTCGTCGCTGAGCCGGATTGGAACTGGATACTCACTTATGACAAAGCGCCTCAAATATGCAGGTTGTATTCCGATAAGAACGTTAAACAATATGAATATCAGATAGCTTATTCAGCGAATAAAAGAGGCTACTATTCTGAATATATGTTTGCATCGAGAAAGATGACCATGCAATCATATGCCAACGTGACTCTTAGTCAAATAAGTGACGAGGGTAACAACACCTTGTCATAATTATGTGGATGCTTCGGGTTTGTCCATTGTCGGCATCTAACTCGTATCCGTCGCATGATATGAGAGAAACATATAAATGATTAACTTGTTTTGAGCGCTATCGTGCCTGTGCCGTGTTCATAGCGTCTTTTTTTGATTGCCTCGCTCATCGACCTTTCCCAAGTCCGCAGCTTCTTCCGTTGTGCATCGGCATATTCTTTGGTGATTTCTCCTTTTTCTGTTTCTTCTGTGAGCGACTTTTCGGCGACTTCCAGAGCTCCGAGATAAACGTTCCAGGCGTCTTCTACCTTGGTGGCGCATCGGCCGCAGCGTTGCATGGAATAGTCAGCTGGGGACGGCGGCTCACCAAAGATCAGCATGAGGTCTTTTTCGGGGTCATATCCAAGGCAGATGAGAAGATCAAATGCTTCTGATGCCAGTAGGCGGCGGGTGTTGTGCTCAATGCTGAACAAAGTGGTTTTGCTCCAGCTGTGTCCGAGTTCCCTCATGCCGTTCACAGCCTCTTGCATTGATATGCGCCGTGCGATGCTTATGCCGTGGACGTTGTTCCCTATGGTTTCGTCGGTGTCGGGTTTCCTCATGCTGCTTTCCTCCATCCTTTGGAGTGCTTGAGTTTTGATTTGGGTTTGGGGATGCTGGTGTTGGGCCATGCCTTGCGGCTGAGGAACGGGTGCAGTCCTCGCAGGTTGTAGATGCATTTGTCGTTGTCCAATTGGGCGAGCTCGTCGGGCGTGAGGAGTTCGCGTCCGGTGCGCTGGTAGTTGGTGGTGTGGCTGCCGGACACGCCCTTCGAATCGCTGGTGGTGCGGATGTCGATGGTCTCCTTGCCGAGCAGTTTGCTGAGCCATTCGGTGGTGGACTGCTCGTTGCCACCGAGGAAGAGCACACTGTCGCAGTTGCCGACGATGGTCTCCCACGAGTCCTTGTACATGGTCTTCAATTGGGCGATGGTCTGGAGGATGATGCTGACGCTGACCTTGCGCGAGCGGATCGTGGCGACGAGCTTGTCGAAGTTCGGGATGCGCCCCACGTTGGCGAACTCGTCGAGGAAGCAGTGCAGTGGCGTGGCGAGGCATTCGCCGGGGTAGGTGCGGCAGCGGCGGATGATGCTGTCGAAGAGGCATTGGTAGAGGATCGCGGCCAGGAAGTTGAAGGTCGGGTCCTCGTCGGGCAGCGCGAGGAATATGGCCGTCTTTTTGTTGGGATGCTGGTATCCGCCCTTGCGCTCGTCCTGGTATCCGCCGATCCGGTCGATGCCGAGGTTGTCGTCGGAGAGGATCTCCCGGACCGGACCTACTGTCAATGGGGCGAGGCGCACGCCGAGGCTGATGATGATGCCCTTCTTGGTCTCTCCCGCGCCCTGGGTGAAGGGCCGGTACTGGCGGGCCGCGAACTTCAGGCCCTGGGCGAGACGCCATGCCTCGCGCAGGTCCGGGTCGTCGTGGTCCGCGTCCTCGCGCTCCCATTCGGCGCGGGTCTCCTCGTATATTTCAGTGGCGGTCCGGGCGACGGCGTCGACCTGGCTTTCCTTGGTCTCGTCCTGTTCGCTGGCTTCGAGCAGGTCGCGCATGTCGGCCACGGCGTTGAGGGTCTGGCCGGCGTCGATGCGCAGGCAGTCCTTGAGGATGTCGTCGGGCAGGTAGTAGACGAACGCGGTGAGCGCGGTCAGCAGGCTGCGTTCGGATTTGGTCCAGAAGTCGTCGGTCTGGTGCTCCTTGGGTGTGGAGCCGTTGGTGTTGTCCATGATGTTGGTGACCAGGCGCATGATCGCCACGTCGGGCTTGTCGGGGTCGATGTAGCGCATGGGGTTGAATTTCGTCTCGCTGGTCAGGTCCACCAGGTCGAGCTGTTTGACCGTGTAGCCCATTTTCTCCAAGTCTCCGCCGGTCTTCGCGTAGAGCTCGCCCTTCGGGTCGGTGCAGGCGTAGTTCATGCTGCCCTTGAGGATGTTGGGGATGACGTGCGTGGCGGTCTTGCCCGAACCGGATCCGCCGATCACGGTGGTGTTGAGGTTGCGTCTCGTGGCCTGGGTGTCGAGGCTCAGGCCCTCGGTGGCCGTCATCTGGAGGTTCTGCCTGGTGTCGCCGTCGGTGTATGGGGCCATCTCCCGGCTGGTGGACCAGCGGGCTGATCCGTACTCCTCGCCTTCGCGCCAGTTGCGTTGGCTTATGCTCCACCGGTAGAGGTGGAACAGGCCGACTGCGCACGCGCCGCCCAGTCCGCATAGGAGGCTGGTCCGGTCGAATCCCAGGGCGTTCGGGTGCTGGAGCATGGTCGTCATGCCGTCCATGATCCGTTCCATGCTTTCACCGGCGGCGATGCCGGCCTGGATGCGTGCGGCCGCGAGGTCGGCGAGCCAGAATCCCGCGAGGATGGTCAATGTCTTGATGGCGATTCCTCTTATTCGTTCCATGGTTGTTCCTTTCTATTGTTTTCTTTCGTCGAGGTTCTCGTTGAGTCGGGTCTTGAACCGCTCGTACAGCGTCTTCCTGCTGGTGATCCGCCCTTCGTCCGGGTCCGTTCCGGTCTTGGAGTCGTTCCCGCTGGCCGCTTCCGTGTCCGGGCCGGCTGCCGGGGGTGGGAGGGGCGTGACGATGGTCATGCCGGCCGGGTCGGCGTCGATGTTGAATGGTCGGCCGCCGGCCATGATCGTGGACATGAGCCGGCCGACGTGACTGTTGATGTCGATCCATTCGCCGGTGCCGGTCTTGTCCGGTCTGATGCCGCTGACGGTGGTCCGTGTCATTGCTCCCCGTCCGGCTCGTCGTGGCTGGGGTCGAATGCGAGGCTTGTGGCCTCGATATCGATGCCGGAGCCCTCGTCTCCGGCGGTGCCTTTGACCATGAGGCGAGATCCCTTGTGCGCGTTGTCGCGGATGTTCGCCGAGTGATCCTCGCCGCTGGCATGGATGGTGATCTTCGGCCCGTCGGCGTCGGCCAGTGTCTCGAGCAGCCAGTCGTCCTGTCCTCCGTGCGGCTGCGGATCCCTGATGAGAGTGCCCTCGGACCAGATGACGGGTTCCGGCTGGTCGTTTGCTTCTGTTGTCATGTGTGCCTTCTGTTCCTTCGTGCGGAATGAATGCGGGGCGGCGCGGAAGCGCGCCGCCCCGTGGCTGGAGAGGATCTACAGTCTTGGCCCGCGACGCTTCGTCGTGGATTCTGTCTGTGCGGGCGCTTCGCGATCCGGTTCCGGCCGGTCGCGGTCCAGGCTCTGGGCCGGCTGGGGCTCCTTCAGCTGGTCGAGCTGGTGGAGCGTCCACGTGGACAGTTCACTGTCGTATGAGGCGCGGGCGAGGATCTCGTCGCGGTTGTCCCAGACGAGCTGGTCGGCCTGCTGCTGGGTGACGCCCGTCCAGTCGCCCTGCTCGTTGATGCGCATGAGCGGGTCCTTCCGCGGATCCCATCCGCCCATCTCGCGTTTCTCCGCGATGTCCGCTTCGGTGAGACCGTCGTCGGCGAGCTGGACCGCCTTGTCGGACGGGTAGGTGAGGTAGGCGGCGATGTCGTTCTCGGGGTCGTGAGCGTTGACCTCGCTTACGATGCCATGGAGGATTCCGACCGCGGCCGGGTCGGGGGAGTCGTACCGTTCCAGGATGTGGCTCGCATGCAGGCAGGACGCCTTGCGGTGCCGCTCGTAGAGTATGGCCGGATCCTCCTCGACCTTCGTCACGAGATATCCGGCGTTCTCCCTCGCCCTCATCGCCTGGTCGCGGTCGAAGGCGGTGCTCAGGTATGCGATGTGTCTGTCGGGGTCTCCGGGCTTCCGCCACCGGTAGGCGTATTCCTCCGGCGGCCGCGTGGCGGCCAGGTGGCTCGTCTTCTCGGATGCGCGGGCCGCGTGGAGGCCACCCGCGCGTTCCCATCCCTCCACCGCCTTGGCGAGTGTTTTCTCGGCTGCGGGGTCGGCGGGGTCGATGACGGTGTGTTCGCGGTCGGCCAGATCGTTGTCGTCGTATTGCCATTCCGTCTGTGGGCGGTTGGCGTAGGACACCTCGATCCGGCCGGCCAGACGGTCCGTGTCCTTCCATGCGGGGTTGTCGTGGAAGTCGATCTGCACGGCGCGTCCGTCCGTGAGCCGGGCTTCGAGGTAGTGTCCCATGGCGTTGCCGCCCTGGGTGATGCCGTCGATATTGGGGTCCTGTTCGAGCAGTCGTCCGATGTCTTCCCGTGTCAATGGCATGCGTGCGCTCCTTTCCGTTTTTGTGGTTTCCCGGTCTCTACTTTCCGTCTCCCGGGGTTCGTCGGGTTTGGACGTCAGTCGTTCGAGTTCGGCCTGTTTTTGCCGGTATTCGTCCTCGTGGGCGAATGGTTCGGCCAGTGTCTCCTGCGCGGCGGCGAGTTCCCCTTCGGCGTCGGCCAGCCGTTCCGTGAGCTTGCCGGGGTCGGTGGCCATGTTCCTGACGATCCGGTCGAGCTGGCTGACGATGCTGGATGGTCCGGTCAGGTAGGGGCCGGGCATCTCGGTGCCGGATTCGTGTTCGTGGATGGCCTTGACGGCCAGGGTGATCCGTCCGGTGGTGGCCGCCCTGCGTGCGATGACGGACAGTCCGTCGTATTCGGCTATCGTGTCCCCGTCGTGCGCCTGGTGGGCGGTCTGGTGGAGGAGTCTGCATGCGGTCTGCCGGTCGCCGACCGGCTGGCCGTTGATGGTCATGCCCTCCCATCGGCCGTTCATGCGCGCGGTCTGGTGGATGCTCAGGGCCTTGGAGGCGAGCGGCTTGTCGTCGGTCTTCTCGCGGATCGCCTGGCGGATTCCCTCGATGCGTGGCTGGAGCTGCTGGCCGATGTCCCTGCGGGTGTCGGCCTTCTGCTGCGCCCATGAGGCGCGCAGGAGCTTCAGCTGGTTGATTTCGTTCTCCAATGTCATGCGGCGTTGGATGTCGGGGTCGCCGGTGGCCAGCGCCTTGATGTTGGCGAGGGTCACCACGTCGGCGTCGAGGTCCGCGGCCTCGCGGGCGGGGCTCTTCGAGCTCATGAACTGGCTGATGAAACGCTGCTTGCGTTCCACGGTCTGGTAGCTGTACGCGTCGAACGTGCCCTCGGTCACGTACCGGTAGTCGCGCACGTGGCCGTACGTGTTGCCCTGGCGTTGGATGCGGCCGAGACGCTGTTCCAGGTCGGCGGGGCGCCAGGGGCAGTCGAGGTCGTGGATCGCGGCGAGGCGTTCCTGCACGTTGGTGCCGGTTCCGAGCTTCTGGGTGCTTCCCATCAGCACGCGGATCTCGCCGGACCTGACCTTGGCGAACAGCCGTTCGCGTTTGGCGGGGTTGTCGCCCGCGTCGTGCACGAACGCGATCTGCTCGGCGGGCACGCCCAGTCGGATGAGCCGGTCCTTGAGGTCCTGATAGGCGTTCCATCCGCCTGACGCGGGCGTGCTCGAATCGCAGAAGACGAGCTGCGTGCCCAGGCGCGGCGTCTCCTCATGCCAGATCCGGGCGACGTTCTCGGCGCACGCCTGGATCTTGCCGTTCTCCAACGGCCGGTCGTTCTCGTGTCCTTTGAGGAGCTTGGGGTCGAGGGCGATCTTGCGTCCGTCGCCTGTGATCCGCAGGAGGTTGTCGATCTCAGGCGGCACGTCGCCGTCGCGTACGCGGTCCGCCCTGTCGGACAGTTCCTCCATCTCCTCCTTCTGCCGGTCGGTGATCGGCACGGGCACGGGCACCTGCTCCAGTTCGGGCAGCGGCAGCTGGATGTCGTCGTTGGTGATCATGTCGGTGAACTGCTTCACCGCGTTCATCAGCTCGGGGAGGTTCTGGAACCGCGCGAACCGCTGCTTGACCTGGAAGCCGTTGCCTTCGGGCTTCAATTCCACGGTGGGCACGACCTGGCCGTAGGCGCCCGCCCATGCGGCGAACGTGTCCAGTCCCTGCGCCTTGAGGGTTCCGGGCGCGAGGTAGCGCTGCATGTTGTACAGCTCGCTCATGCTGTTGGATACCGGCGTGCCGGTCATGAACGCGATGTTGCCTCCGTGCCCGGCCTCGCGCAGCCATTCGCATTTGTCGAGCAGGTCCTCGCATTTCGCGGCGGACGACAATTGCATGCCCAGGTCCGCGGAGGCGACGGGCACGCCGAGGTTCTTGAAGTGGTGGGCCTCGTCGACGATGAGCATGTCCACGCCCAGCGATTCGAATTCGATGCCCGCCAACGCCTTGTCGTCGCGTGACTCCTTGCCATCGCGCAGACGCTGCATGGCGGTCTCGGCGCTTTTGCGCGCGGCCTCCAGCCGTTTGACGGTCGGGTCCTTGTCGCCCCTGGCCTGGGCGGCTGCCTTGACGGCCAGGGTGAATTCTTCGACGCGGGCGCGCATGTTTCTCAGTCGGCGTTCCTTGCTGACATGCAGCTGGCTGAACCGGCTTTCCGGCACGATCACCGCGTCCCAGTCGCCGGTGGCGACCCGTCCCCAGAAGCGTCTCACCGATTCCGGGTTGCGCTGCGCGTCCTTGTCCATGACGAGGATTCGGCTGGCCGGATACAGCCTGAGCACGTCGCCGGCCCACTGGCTCACGAGGTGGTTGGGGATCACGAGCATCGGCTTGGACGCCTTGCCGAGGCGTCTCGCCTCGTGGGAGAGGGCGACGCCCTCGAACGTCTTGCCGGCTCCGACGACGTGGGCGATGAGGGTGCCCTCGTCGCTGCGCAGGGCGCGGGCCACCGCGTCCTTCTGGTGCGGACGCAGGGCGACGCCGTGGGCGATGCCGGGCGTGGTCAGGTAGGATCCGTCGACGTGGCGGGGCCGCAGGCTGTTGAATCTGCGGTTGTACAGGGCGGTGAGCCTTTGCGCGCGGGCGTGGTCCCTGAACACCCATTGGTTCCACGTGTCGCGGATCGCGTTGGCCTTCTCGATGGCGGCCATCGTGGCCTTCTGGTCCTTGACGCGCTTGGGTTTGCCGGATGCCGTGGTCTCCGTGGGGGAGTCCTTGGTGACGGTGATCTGCGCGTTGTTCAGCCCTGCCTCCAGCAGTTGGAACGGGTTGCGGTCCTCGGTGCCGTACATCCTCGCGGCCTTGTAGTCGATGTCGCTGCCGCCCGAGTAGCCGACGCGCCATTGTCCGAGCTGGGGGATCCAGTCGACCGAGTACTGGGCGAGCTTGCCGGGCGTGAGTCCGTGGCCCCGCACGTTGAACGTCTCCATCATGAAGTCGTGGACGTCCCTGGCGGGGATCCATGGGGCTCCCAGCGGCGCCTTGATCTGTTCGGTCTCCAGCGGGGTGGGCTGCACGCGTTCCAGCAGGTCGGCCACGTGTTCGAGCCGTTCCGCGTCCGCCTGGTCGGCGCGCGCGGCCGCGGCGTGCTCCGGCAGTTCCCGCCATCGCTCGAGCTGTTCCTCGCGGCGTGCGCGGAACGCCTGGTAGTCGTCCGGGCGCGCGTCGATGGCGCGTGGCGGCGCGCCGTAGGCGTTGTGCTTCTGCCCTTGGCGCAGGTCTTCGGGCATGTCGCGGGCGATGCCCCAGATCCATTCGCTGAGGGACATGTCGGTGGCGAGCCGTTCGGCGAGCCGCGTGTGATCGTCGGTGCCGGGCATGAGCCGGCGTGCCATTCCGCCGATGGTCGTGTCCGTCCAGACGGGCCGGCCGTTCGCGTCGTCGGCGCGCCAGCTTTCGAACAGGTTGGAGAGGATCGCTGTCTTGTCGGCGATGTCGAGCCGGTCGGTGTGGGCGATCTTGTGGACGAACAGGGCGAGGTCCCTGACGGGCATGTCCCGGTCGGCGAGGATCGGCGCGTAGTGCTGCGGCGCGTCGCCGTCGCGCCATGTCCAGCACAATGCGTCCCACAGTGGGCTGGTGCCGTGCGATTGGTGCCATGCCGGCGCTTGCCACGGCTTCCTCTCTCCGGTGTCGGACCGTTCGAGGGTGACGCGCGCGTGGTGCTCGGGAAGTTCCTCCACCGCCTGCCAGGCGAGGGCGAGGACGAGTTCCGGGTTGCGGCTCCAGCCCATGGTCCATGCGTCCCGGCCGTTGATGCGTTCGATGACCGGTGCCGGATCCCTGTAGGATTCGGCGGAGTACGGGTCCTTGAGGCTGCGCCACACGTCCGCGCCCGCCTCGCTGATCCATTCGCCTGCCCGCTCCGTGGCGGGCATGTCCTCCGGCGTCGCGTAGGTGGATGCCGTGAACTCGGTCATGGCCTCGGTGCCGGCGCGGCGTCTCAGATGTTCGGCCATGGCCGTGACGTGGTCGAGTCTCGTCCCCACGTCGCCGGCGAGGTAGTCCTCGGCGGGCATGACCGTGCCGGTGTCGGGGTTGCGTATGATTCGGTCGCCCAGGCCGGCCTCGGCCTCCTCGACGGTGGTGTCGGCGAGGCGCGCGATGAGTTCCAGGTCGACCCTGCCGGCGCGGTCAAGACTGATGTTCAGCGCGTCGTCCAGGCTGTCCGCATGGTCGGGCATGGGCGGTACGGGGCTGATGGTTCGCTGCGAGAGGCATTTCGCCTTCCCGACGAACCTTCCTTTTTCGTCGGTCTCCTCCAACGCCATGATGAGGTGACGGCCGGATTCCTCACTGTCGTAGGCGCGGAGGTTGGCGCGGTCGTTCAGGCGTCCGAACTCGCCGGTGAACCGGTCGTATGCCTGGTCGAGTTCCTTGCGTTTGGCCTCCACGGCGGGGTCGTCCACGCGGGCGGGGTCGAGTTCGAGGCGTTGGAGTTCGCGCGCCAGGTCGCGCAGGCGGATCATGCCGCGCAGTCGGCGCGCCTCGTCTCCCTGACCGTGGGCGGCCTCGGTGACGGTGGCACCGTCGCCGTACCAGACCACGCCGCGAGGGTCGACCGAGTATTCGAACGGGGTCACATGGTCCGGGCGGACGATGACCTCCGCGCGTTCGGCCGGTTCCATCTCGCCCAGCTGCAACGGCGGCCTGCCGTGGGCGATCTGCATGGAGAGCATCGTCCGGAGCCGTTCGCCGATCCGTTCCGTGTCGTCCTGGAAGACGACGTCGAAGTCGCCGCCGAACCGGCCGATCACTGGTCTGATGTCGCCCACCGCGTGCGTGGGCATGTCGTTGGCGACCGCCTGGTTGACGTTGACGGTCACGTCCTGGTAGCCGGGCACGGCGATCGGTGTGGAGTGGATCCATGCCTCGTCGGGCGTGCGGTCGAGCGTCCGTTCGCGTCTGCGCAGCACAAGCACGTCGGTGACGGCCTCGGTGCCGGCCTGGCGGGCGAACGTCGAGGATGGCAGACGCACCACGCCGATGAGCTCGGCTTTCTTCGCGAGGTCGGCGCGCATGGTCTCGGAGCGTTTGTCGAGCGTGTGCCTGCTGGTCAGCAGCATCGCGACGCCGCCGGGGCGCAGCGCGTCCACCGAGCGTTCGATGAAGTAGTCGTGCAGGGGGAGGCGGGACGTGCCGCCGTCCGTGGTCCGGTAGTCGAGGCTGATGTCGCCCGAGTAGGGCACGTTGCCGATGGCGAGGTCGAACGATCCCTGTTGGATGGTGCAGTCCGCGAGGTCCGCGTTGAGGATCGTGGCGTACGGGTTCAGCGCGGCGGCGATGCGCGCGCTGATCGGGTCGAGTTCCACGCCCGACACGTGCGCCGCGACGTCGTCGGGGATGCCGGCCATGAAGTTGCCGGTGCCGCATCCGGGTTCCAGCACCTGGATGGGTGCGGGGCCGATGCGGAGCGCGTCCCACATGGCCTTGACCACTGGGCCGGGCGTGTAGTAGGCGGTCAGTGTGGAGGCGCGCGCCTGCGCGTACTCTTCCGGGGTGAGGGCCTGTTCTATCGCGTCGCGGATCGTCCGCCATTCAGGCTTGTCCGAGAACGCGTCCGCGCATCCGCCCCAGCCGGAATATCCGCGCAGCGTATCCATTTGCTTCGCCGAGGTCCGGCCGCCGTTGTCTCCGCCGAGTTTCTTGAGTGTCCGGATGGCGGCGATGTTCGCTTCGGCGCGTTCGCGGGGCGAACGCGCGCGCTGCGCGTCGAGGGATGCTAGAAGCTCTCCACGACCTCGTGGATCGCCATGCTCATCGACTCCGCTTGCGCCTCGTTCATCCCGTTGAGCCGGTCCAGGTCGGTCATCTGCGGTGCCGCCTTCAGGCAGTCCGTCCGGTTGAGCAGGTGCCTGGACTCCATCAATTGGTCCATGATCTGCGCCTGGCGTTCCCTCGTGCGCGTCTCGATGTCCCGCAGATGCTCCTCGAGCACGTTGGCCATCATCATCTCCCTGAACCACTGGGGATGGTGCTCCTTGAGCCAGATGAGACGCATCCGCTGGATGCCGTGGACGCTGTTCGCCGTGAACACCTTGTACGGCAGCGCGTCCTCGGAATACAGGTTCGGCAGCGTCTCCTTCAGGTGTTCCAGCTTCCTGCTGTTCTCCTCGTAGCGTGCCTTGAGCTGCGGGTCGGTCCATGTCATCTCGTCCATTGTTGTTCCTTCCTTCAGTGTTGTTTTCCGTGCCGGAGAATTGTGTAAAACGTTTTACCACAGGTTGCGGCGTGGTTTCGCCGGGAGTGTCGGCGCCGACCCCGAGCTTTTTCTCGGCGGCGATCCGCGCGTCCCGCCGGCCGAGTCCGCGGAGCCGGTTCTCCCGGTATTCGGCCGCCACGGCGGCTATCGTCTCGTCGTCCGCGCCGCGCGCGCGGAGCCGTTGCACCGCGACGTGGCCCACCGTTATCTCGTATCCGCGCACCTGCTCCGCTATCCTGTCGGCCTGTCTTTGTTCCTCTTCGAGAAGGCTGAACAGGTCGATCTGCTCGTATTCGGCCGGGGCCGTCTGCTTCGCGTATAGGCGTTTTCTCGCCATGGTTCTCTCCTTTCTTATAGGGTTTTCCGTTGGCCGTGGTTCCGGTCGATGCCGGGTGCCGGCGTGGCTGTGTTGAGTCCGTCGAGGTTCTCCCTGAGCCTGGTATGGAACCGGTCGAGCGTTGACTTCAGGTCCGTGTGCCGTCGCTCCGGATCGTCGCGGCGCGTCGTCTCCGGCGGTTCGGCTTTCGCTCCCGGGTCGGCGGCCGGCGAGCCGGCTTCGTCGTGGTTCCGTCCCTGTTCCGTCTCCTTGGTCGGTTCCGTTTTCCGTGGCGTGTCCGTCGCCTCCGCGTCCTGTTCGACGGTTGGCCGGCTCGTCGTCTTGCCTCTGTCCTGCGTCGGTTCCTGTGTGCCGGCGAGTTCCTGGATGAGCAGGCCGGCGGCCTGGCGGCGTTGGCGGTTGGTCCACCGTCCTTCGTCCGTTTCGGCGGTCTGGTCGACGAGTCGGCGCGCCCATTTCATTGCGACGGCCGGCTTGTACGTGCCAGCGCGCTGGTATTCCGTGAACCGGCCCTGCATGCGGCTGATTTGCGGCCAGGATTCCTCCACGGTTTTCGAGGCGAGTTCCACCGATGCCGTGTCGAGCGTCTCCTCGGCGTCGCGGTTGCGTTTCTGCGCGTCGATGATTGCCTGGACGAGCGTCTGCGGGTCGACCTGCACGGTGCGGCGTTCCGCGCCGCGGCCAGTGAACAGTTCGACCGGGGTGCCGGGTCTGAATCTGAGGTTGACGGCCCGTCCCTCGTTCTTCTGACTCTGGTTCTTGCCGCTCATGAACATGTCGGTGGCCCAGCCGGTCAGGTCCTGTCCGTCGATGACGGTGCCGCGGGGGAGTCCGACGATCATCTTCGGCCAGTCGCGTCCGTCCTTCGCGTGCAATATATAGGTGTGCGCGAGCCTGTTCGCCACCCACGCGTTCGGCCAGACCTGTCTCGTGGCCGTGGTCGCGTGCGCCGGTTCCTGCCGTTCCGGCGTCTCGTCCGCGGGATCGGCGGACCGTCCGGGCCGCTCCTGCTGGGGGAGTGCTGGCGTCGGTGAGACGGGGCGGCCCTGGAGGATCGAGATGGCGGCCTGGTCGGTGAACTCGTCCCAGTCCGGGGCGCGCCGGCCGTCGTTCAGGTTCAGCAGCGGCTTCTGTTCCAGTCCTGGTTTGAGCAGTCCACTGCGCATGACGCGGCCGGTCATGCCGTGGGCGACTGGTCCGCCGTCCTGTTCGCGCCAGTGCTGGTATTCGTCCCGGTAGATGCGGCTTTGGGTGAGCAGTTCGCCGTCGCTCATGGTTTTGGCGGGGAAGGATTCCCTCATGTCCTCGCTGTGGCTGATGGTCGTGACCTGCATGCTCAGGTCGTCGTATTGCAGATGCTTGAAGCTCATCGCGTCGAACAGTCCCTGCTGGTTCCGATGCCAGGAGAAGACCATGAGGTCGTACCCGTTGTCCTCCAGGAAGAACACGCAGGGGCGCGGCTCGTGCTCGACCGCGTGCTGCATGAGGCTGGCCTGGAGCAGGTCGGGGTCGAGTCGGCCTGCCGCGGACGCGGCCGCGGCGAGGCTGGCGCTCCATCCCATCGGGAGAGGCCGGCTGGTCGTCGGATCCGTCATGCGGTACTGGCCCGGTGTGGTCACGGTGTCCCACTGGTCGGGGTGGCGGTGGTTCCATTGTTCGATGCCCGCGAGCATCGCGTCCATCGGGCTCTGTCCGCTCTCCGGTCTGATGGCGAAGGATTCGGTGGCGCGGGTGGTGTCGCCGGCGATTGTGTTCCGGTGGGCGATGGTTTCGCCGGGAGCGTAGATCATGCCCACCGAATCCTCGCCGGCCGTTCTCGCCGTGCCGGCCGTCCAGATCGTGTCGCCGGACGAGGCCCACATGGTCACCGGCCATGGGGTCGGGTCGTTGGTTCCGTTGATGGTGTCCTGGAAGATCGCGGCGCGTTTCGTCGCCTGTTCCTGCTGGTTCATTGTGGTTTCCTTTCAGCGGCCCTTGCGGGGCGTGCGGTCCCTGTTCTGGGTGGGTGGCATGTGGTTCTTCTGTTCGGCAAGGTTCTCGTTGAGCCGGGTCTTGAACCGTTCGAGCAGTGCCTTCTTCGATCGGATCGGCTTCGGCTTCTGCGCTTTGCCGGCCGGCTTGGGGCCATTGGTTCTGGCTTGCGTCTGCTGTTGCGGGTCCTTCGACTGGGTTTCGGCCGGCGTGGGTTCCGGCTCCGTTGCCGGCGTCTCCCGGCTTGGCTCGGGTGTCTGCGCACGGTTCTGCTCCTGGGTTTGCGCGCCCTGCCCGTAGTCGTCTCGCAGGATGGTGTCGAGCTCGTCGCGCAATGTCGGGTCGGCGGCGGCCTTGCCGATGATCCGGTCGGCGAAGTCGCGTCCGGTCTGCTCGTTCCATGTCGTGTCGCCCATGAGCTTGTCCCATGAGAGTTCGGGGTGGCGGGCGGCGAGGCTGTTCGCGGCCATCTCCATGACCTCCGGGTCCACGAAGTCCCATGCGATGCGTTGTGTCGGCAGGGGCTTCGCGGCCGGTTCGACGGGTGTCTCCCGCGTCGGGGTTTCCGGTTCGTTGCGGGTCTGTTCCGTCGTCCGTTCCTGCTGTTCCGTCTGCTCGACGGTGAAGTCTTCGTCGGCGATGTCCAGGCCCATGTTCTTGAACGCGCGTTGCACGGCGTGGCGGACGTGGTCCTCGTCCCTGCCGGCGAAGTGCAGGATGAATTGGCCCTGGTCGGTGCGTTCGAGGTGGTAGTCGATGCCGGCTTGCTTGAGGCTGTGCTGCACCTCGCGCATGGTCGAGTCGTCGAGTTGCAGCTCGTGCAGGTCGCCGTCCTTCTTTTTCTGCAATCGTTTCTCGGACATCTCGCCGCTGTCGATCTTGTTCTTGACGGCCTTGCCCGCGGCGTATACGCCGGTCTTGGTGAGCTTCATGCCGGAGCGGAGCATCGCCATGGCCACGCCCTTGGGGATTCTGAGCATGAGCTTCGCGCCTCCGGTGATGATGGTCTGGACGGCGTTCTGGATCTTCTCCTCAGCCTGTTCCTCGATTGGCATTGCGGTTCCCTTTCTGTTGTCGGTTGGTGTTTCCTGGGACGGTTCAGATGGACCGTCCACGCTTGTGCTGCTGCTGTTCGCGCTGCTCGGTCTCCGCTTGCTCGCGGTCGCGGGTCGTGTGGATTTCCCGTTCGATGGCGTGCAGCTCTCCCTCATACCGGTTGCACAGGGCCTCGCGGCGTTCCATCTCGCCGCGCGTCTCGGCCACGAGGTCGGGGTCTCCCTGTTGGATTGCGTCGTGCAAGGCGATGACGGCGGCCTGGAGTCCGTCATGCGATTCGCGGACCTTCCCGCGCAGCATTTTCAGGCCTTTGGCGCTGTCGCCGTCCGCGAGCCTGGTCCATCGGATCGCCGCGTTCAACGCCTTCGCCTCGTCGCCCAATCGGTCGAGGCGGCGTGCCTGCGCCTGGTAGTAGCGTTGCTGGGCCGGGCTCACTCCGTATCTGAGCGGCAGCCGTTCGGGTGTGGCGAGTGGTTCGAGCCTGCTTGTGGGTTCGCCGAACCACTGGTACAGGCCAAGGACCGTGCTCTTGCCTGCGAACCGGTTGGACCTGTCGAGGATGATCTGGTCGCGGTCGCGGGGAAGGAACGCGCGCAATGTGGGGCCTCCGTCATCCACGAGATGCCGTACGTCGAACGTGATCTTCTTGCGCCTGCGGGTGCCGGGCAGCCATACGGTGATTGTCTTTTTGGTTTGCTTGGCGACGAGTCTGCGGTTGAATGTGATCGGGATGATGGGCGTGTTCGCCAGGCCCGCCATGATGTTCGTCATGTCGTATGCCTGGCCGAGTCTCACGTCACGGACCTTGAAACCGGTGTCCTTGACGGTGAACGTGAGGTGTTCGCCGCGCACCTTCACGTCCACGCCCTGCACGTCGAGCATGTCCTTCCAGTCCTCGAAGTTCTCCGCCCCGGCCGTGGTCAGATCGATCAGGATGCGCAGCCTGTCCTTGACGCCCTTGCCCTTCGCGGCCGTGTAGATTTCCTCCATCGACATGCCATAACGGCGCTCCGAAGGCTCCTCGTTCTTGTTGCGTTGGCTTGTCCGTCTTGGTTTGTTCTCGCCCTGTTCAGTTGCTTCATCGGCGACTTTGGGATTGCGTTTCGACGTGTTCCCATCGCCTTCTTCAATGGTCTGTGCGCCGCGCATTTTGCGCGCGACCTGCTCGGTGACGGGGTTGAATATGACGCTCAGCCCCTCGCGACGGCATATCTCGTCGCTGACCGCGCGCCACTGCTCGATGATGTCCTTGGGCAGTTCGGCCTTCAGATGTTTCCCATACCGGGAGGCTGCGCACACCATGATGTGGTCGTGCAGATGATGCCGGTCGGTGTGAGTGGCGACCACGAACCTATATTCGCCGCCGGTGATTCTGCGCGCGAATTCCACGCCGAGCTGGTGTACCAGTTCCGGTGTCACGGGGTCGTCGGGGCTGAAGCTCATCTTGATGTGGTAGGCCAGACGGCTGTCCTTCCGGATGCCTTGCGGCGACCTGCGGTTGTCCTCGAGCATGGGCTCGGCCAGCGCGTCGTAGTCCGTCCTGGTCCGCTCGTAGTTCGAGCTGACCAGTCTTCCGCCGTCGGTCTTGGCGGGCTTGATGATGTACGCCATCGCCCCGTAGGGGCCGTCGAGATTCGATTTCACGGGCCTGCCGAGCTTGACCACCGCCATGCTCACGCGTCCTTCCGGGCGTCGCGCTGCTCGGCGAACAGGTCGCCCAGCATCCTGCGCGCGTAGGAGCTGAACGAACGGTGCTCCGGCGCGTACCTGGTCAGCTCCTCATACAGCCTGCGCACCCGCTCCCACTCGTCCTCGCTGAACATGATTTTCTTGCAGATGCTTCTCGATCTGCTGTCTCTCCAACTCATTCCGCACCTCTCCTGGAGGTGCGGAGACGGGTTTCCTGTGATGCCGCGTGAGCGGTCCGGAGGCTCCGCCGACCATGGGGCACGGGTCTTCCCGGCAAGCCGAAACGCAACGCGTTTCGAGTGATTGTGGCCACAATCACGTCGCTTGCTACTCCCATATCCATTTCATGGATTGGGAGCGGTTTCGCACGGCATGATTGCGCAATGCCGTGAAGGATTATCGCGTTCACCCCTCGCTCCTTTCGCCCATGGCCTTGAAGGGAAGGCCGGTGTCTTACGCCAATCGTCCGTCGTGGAAACGGCGTCGGGTTTGGACACTTGGAGCGCGGGAAACGAAAAGGCCCCGCGAAAAATCGCGGGGCCGGTGGGTCGTTGGTGGCGCGTCATGTCCGTCATGCATACGGGCATGAAAAAGCCCCGGCCGTCTTGATGACGGTCGGGGCAGGGGCGCGCGGGTTCCTAGATGATTTGCATGTCGGAGCGGACGCGTTCCGCGGCGATGTCGATGTCCC
>ERZ772969.837-NODE-837-length-26863-cov-3.063899_pt1 | contig 26863 bp, 25 predicted proteins | sample MGYA00511676_ERZ772969 | MGnify/ENA primary metagenome ERZ772969 (study PRJEB29015, sample SAMEA2737651) | human gut metagenome | biome: human gut; feature: human-associated habitat; material: faeces | place: China | collected 2012 ... | reverse complement strand
CTGAGGACGAAGCTTATAAAGCAATGGATATCATCATGAGTGACAGAGCTTCTAATGCTCAGATCGCCTGCCTGCTCACAGCTCTGAGAATGAAAGGCGAGACTATTGACGAGATAACCGGCTTTGCAAAATTAATGAGAGAAAAAATGTCAAAGGTAAATGTCAAGGGTACTCTTGATATAGTTGGCACAGGCGGAGATCTTTCAAACAGCTTCAACATTTCCACAACCTCTTCATTTGTAATTGCGGCAGCAGGACAGAAAGTCGCAAAACACGGCAACAGAAGCGTTTCTTCAAAAAGCGGTGCAGCTGATGTTTTCGAGGCTCTTGGTGTTAAAATTCAGTCAACACATGAACAGGCTGAAAAATCACTTGATGAGATAGGTCTTTCATTCCTGTTTGCACAGTCATATCACTCAGCAATGAGATTTGTAGGACCAACAAGAGCGCAGATAGGCGTAAGAACTGTTTTCAACATTCTCGGACCTCTCGCAAATCCAGCAAAAGCAGACTATATGATACTTGGAACATATGACCCCGATCTGCTTGAACCTATGGCTAAGGTTCTTATGAACCTAGGTATAAAGAGAGCAATGCTCGTTTACGGCAACGACAGACTTGACGAAGTTTCAATCTCTGCACCAACAACTATCTGCGAGATAAACGGCGGAAAGCTTATCAAGTATGAGATAAAGCCTGAGGACTTCGGTCTTAAAAGAGGAAAGCTTGCTGACATCATTGGCGAGGACGGAAAGGGCAACGCAGCTATCACAAGAGGTATACTCGAGGGCACTATCAAGGGTGCAAAGAGAGATATCGTTCTTCTCAACTCAGGCTGTGCACTTTATATCTGCGGCAAATGCGACAGCATCGAAGAGGGCGTAAAGACTGCAGCTGAAATGATAGACAGCGGAAAGGCTCTTAAAAAGCTTGAAGAACTTGTTGAACTTACTAACAGAGGATAAATAATGATACTAGACAATATCTGCGACAAAAGAAAAGAACAGCTTGAAAGAGATATATCAATAATATCAAGACAAGATATCAAATACATGGCGGCTGAAAAAGAGTATCAGACAGTTTCCTTTTCAAAATCCATCAAGCGTGATACCCTCTCGGTCATAAGCGAGGTCAAGAAAGCTTCTCCGTCAAAGGGACTTATCTGCCCTGATTTTGACCCTGTGAAAACCGCCTGCGAGTATGAGAAAAACGGTGCGAATGCAATATCCTGTCTTACTGAGGAACATTATTTTCAAGGCTCCGGGGAATATCTCAAAGCAATTAGAGCGGCTGTGAATCTGCCGATACTACGCAAGGACTTCGTTATCGACGAATATCAGCTCTACGAGGCAAGAGCCTTAGGTGCTGATGCAGTGCTGCTTATTTCGGCAATACTCAGCGAGGGTCAAATGAAAGAATATTCTGACATTGCACACGAGCTTGACCTTGAATGTCTTGTAGAGGTGCACAACGAGGACGAGTATAAAAAGACGCTTTGTTTTAAGCCTGATATGCTTGGCATAAACAACAGAAATCTTTACACCTTTGACGTTGACCTTGAAACTACGGGCAGGCTCAGCAATATAGTAGGCGACCATGCAGTGCTTGTTTCAGAGAGCGGTATAAAAACAAATGCCGATATGAAAAAGGTACGCAGCCTTGGTGCGGACGCTGTGCTTATAGGTGAAACGCTTATGAGAAGCGGCAATATCGGTACAACTCTCCATGAACTGAGAGAGGGCGTATAAATGACAAAAATCAAGATATGTGGTATGCGCCGTGTGGACGATATTCTTTATGTGAACACATACCATCCTGATTATGCAGGCTTTATACTGTCGGAGGGTTTTAAACGCACGGTAGACATTGACACATTCTACGATCTTGAACTTCTTCTTAATAAGGAAATCAAACGAGTGGGCGTTTTTGTAAACGAGCCTATAGAGAATATTCTGAAAAGCTTTGCACAGAAGCTTGATGTTATTCAGCTTCATGGTGAGGAAAACGCAGAGTATATTGATAAGCTCCGTGAAAACTGCGACTGTGAGATATGGAAAGCCGTTCGTGTGAAATATGCTGATGATATTGCAAAAGCTGACGCACTTCCCGTCCACAAACTGCTTATAGACAGCTTTTTAGCAGACAGCTACGGCGGAACAGGCAAGCGTGTTGACCTTGATATATTTTCACAGGTAAACATATCAAAGCCTTTCTTACTTGCAGGTGGACTGAACGAGGATAACATCTGCTCTGCTATGGAAAAGGTACAACCTTATGGCGTTGACTTTTCAAGTTCAGTGGAAACCGATGGCTTCAAGGACGAAAACAAGATAAAAAGGATAGTTGAAACTATCAGAAATAATACCGAAAGAAGGATATAAATGAGTAAAATTGGACGATTTGGCGAATTTGGCGGACAGTATATCCCTGAAACTGTCATGACTGCTGTTCACGAGCTTGAAAAAGCTTACGATAAATACAAGGACGATCCTGAGTTCAACAAAGAGCTTCAGGAGCTATACCACAATTATGCAGGCAGACCGTCAATGCTTTATTATGCAGAAAAGATGACCAAAGATCTTGGCGGAGCTAAAATATACATCAAACGTGAGGATCTTAACCACACAGGCTCACACAAGATAAACAACGTTTTGGGTCAGATACTTCTGGCAAAGAAAATGGGCAAGAAGCGCATAATCGCCGAAACCGGTGCAGGTCAGCACGGTGTTGCCACTGCTACAGTATGCGCTCTTATGGGTCTTGAATGTGAGGTCTACATGGGTGAGACCGATATGAAAAGGCAGTCCCTTAACGTTTACAGAATGAATCTTCTTGGCGCAAAGGTAACAGGCGTTGCGAGCGGTACTGCTACACTGAAAGACGCTATCAATGAAGCTTTCAGAGATTGGGTATCAAACATCGACACAACTTTCTACTGCATAGGCTCTGTAATGGGACCTCACCCTTATCCTACAATGGTTAGGGATTTTCAGAAAGTTATCAGTGCTGAGATAAAGGCACAGCTTATGGAAAAGGAAGGCAGACTGCCTGACTGTGTTGTTGCCTGCGTAGGCGGTGGCTCAAACGCTATGGGTGCATTCTACAACTTTATCGAAGACAAGTCAGTCAAGCTTGTTGGTGCAGAAGCAGCTGGCAGAGGCATTGACACACCTGACCATGCAGCTACAGTTGCAAAAGGCTCACTTGGTATATTCCACGGCATGAAATCGCTTTTCTTGCAGAACGAATATGGTCAGATCGACCCTGTTTACTCAATTTCCGCAGGTCTTGACTACCCAGGTATCGGACCTGAGCACGCATATCTTAACTCTATCGGCAGAGCGCAGTATGTTGACATAACCGATGAAGAAGCAGTTTGTGCTTTTGAGTACCTTTCAAGAACAGAGGGTATAATCCCTGCTATCGAGTCGTCACACGCAGTTGCCGCTGCGCTTAAGATTGCTCCTACAATGGATAAGGACTCAATACTTGTCATCAACCTTTCAGGCAGAGGCGACAAGGACGTATATTCAATAGCAAGATACAGGGAGGTAGACCTTAATGAAGAATAGGATAGACGCTTGTTTTGAAAAACTCAAAGCAGAAAACAAAAAGGCGCTTGTGACATTTATCACCGCAGGCGACCCTGATATGGATACAACAGAAAAGTGCGTTCTTGAAATGTATAAGAATGGTTCTGACATTATCGAGATAGGCGTGCCATTCTCAGACCCTATCGCAGAAGGTGCGACTATTCAGAAAGCTTCTCTGCGTTCACTCAGTGGCGGAACAAATCTTGACAAGATATTTGACCTTGTAAGAAAACTCCGCACACAGACTGACAAGCCTATGCTTCTGATGATGTATATAAACACTATCTTCAAGTTCGGTACAGCAAAGTTCTTTGAGCTTTGCAAAGAAACTCAGATAGACGGCGTCATCGTTCCTGATATGCCTTTCGAGGAACGTGAAGAGCTTGAGGGCGAGGCTGAGAAAAATGGCATCTACACTATCTTCCTAGTTGCACCGACCTCACACGAGCGTGTAAAAATGATAGCAGAAAAGTCAAAGGGCTTTTTGTATGTTGTATCCTCCCTTGGCGTTACAGGTATGCGCTCTGAGATAACAACAGACTTTAACGAGCTGCTTGCACCCATCAGAAATGAGAACCACTGTCCTTGCTGTATTGCAGGCAAAGAAAATGTCCCAGTACGCTGACGGCGTTATCATGGGAAGTGCTGTTGTTAAAATTGTTGAGGAACACGGCAAAGACGCTCCTGAATATGTTGGCAAGTTTATCAAATCCGTTCGTGAGGGCATGGACAACTAAACATAAAAAATATGGCTCTGAGAAATTTATCTCTCAGAGCCATATTTTTATGCAAAAACAAGACCCCGATAAAATCGAAGTCTTGTAAAGTATTCTTATGAATTTTTCTTATTGAATGCAACAACAGCGTCATTGATAGTCTTAAGCTCAGCGTCAACAGTTGCAGAGTATGATTCTCTCAGCTCTGTCCATGAGAACTGTTTGCCGTTTTCGTCAGCCTTATTTGTGTATTCATAAAGCTTTCTTGTTACGCAGTTGCCGTCTTCGTTTGCATTGTCGTCAGACATTGTGGAAGAAATTCCGTAGCCGTAGTCAAACACCTGATTGTATTCAGAAGATGAGCAGTCAACGATCACCTGATACATATCCTCTGTCCAGTTAGGGTTAGCGTTGAGGAATTTCTCCTTGCCGTTTTCCTTATATGTTTCATCTGTGTTAGCCATTCTGCAGCACTCATACCAACACTTTACAGCCTCTTTAGCTGTTGAGCCTCTTACCCACATATATGCCGTCATATCAGATGTCATGTACTTTTCATCAGTGTTAGGATCAGACGGAACAGGGACCACTCTCCAAGTGTCAGCGTCAGAAGGTCCGTTATTTCCTGTCATAGCCCATGTACCCATGCAGTAGAACAGCAGATTGCCGTCTTTAAGCGCCTGCTTTGCATTGCCAAGCCAGTTTCCGTTTACAAGGTTGTTCTTACCTACCTGATAAAGCAGATCTTCTGCTCTTTCGATATCAGGGTCATTTATATTGTTTGTGAACTTCTCTCCGTCATAGTTTACCATTGTTTTACCGGTCTGCTGAATGACCTGTGTCTGGAACCAACCATTGATACCAAATCTCTCAACATCAGCAGGAGCATTTGAAACAAACTCCGACATCATGTCATACCAGTTATCCCAATTCCACTCACCATTCTGATATAGCTCATATGGATCATCAAGACCCTCAGCGTCGATAACGTCCTGATCATACATCATAAGTGTGCCGACTGTGAAGCTTATAGGAGCAACATAATGCTTGCCGCCCATAACGAACTTGTCAGCAGTTGTTTTCACATCAGCCCACAGCGGATCGTCAAAGTTCACAATATCGTCAACAGGCTGATACATATCCTTAAGCACCTGTGCAGGGAAAGCCATCCACTCATACTTGAAAATATCAGGAACATTCTGCTGAGCCATGATAGCACTGGCGAGCTGGTCAAATTTTTCGCTGTCAGTTACTCTTGTGTACTCTACTTTGCCACCCTTGTTGTTGAAAAGGGTCATCTCAACGGACTTATCCTCGCCCTTTTTCTCGTTAGGATTAAGGTCATATGTACCCATCCAACGGATAGTTTTCTGAGCGTCGTCAGGGATAGTCTCTATTTCCTGTGTGTCCTCGACCTTAACTTTCTTTACTGTTGATACCTTTGAACTGCTGTCGCCTGTGGAGCCGCAACCTGCAACTGCAAAAACAGATGTAAGCGCTACTGCCAATGCAAGAATCTTCTTGATCTTCATAAAATAATTGACCTCCAAATCAAATGATTTTCTGTCTTAACAACCAATGTTACACTACAATTATAAAGCTTAATGTCCTTTAAGTCAATTCTCATTTTATACAAAGACATTCAAGCCATTTGTATAATTTGAACATTTCAAAAGTAATAAATATTAAAATATTAAACCTTGAGAGGTACTTGAAAAAACGAGAGAAATGTAGTATAATATGTTTTGCATAATAATCATCACAAAAACGGAGATAAATAAATGAAGAAAATAGAAATTTTTACTGACGGTGCTTGCTCTGGAAATCCTGGACCGGGTGGATATGGTGTTATACTAAGATATAAAGGCAATTCAAAAGAACTTTGGGGCGGTGATCCCTCTACAACCAATAACCGCATGGAGCTAACCGCTGTTATCACTGCTCTTTCTGCACTGAAAGAGCCATGTGAGGTAGAGCTTTACAGCGACTCGAAGTATATAATCGACGCTGTTACAAAGGGCTGGGCAAAAAAATGGCGTGCAAATAACTGGGTGAAATCGGACAAGAAAAAGGCTCTAAACAGTGATCTGTGGGAAAAGCTTCTTGATCTGCTGGAGGTGCATAAGGTCAATTTCAACTGGGTAAAAGGCCATGCAGGACATCCGGCAAACGAACGTTGTGACGAACTTGCAGTAATGGGCTCTAAACAGTATAAATAGAATTAAATAAATATTAATTTTTTATTAAGTTAGGGAAAACTATTGCATTTTGTAGTAATTTAGTATATAATAAAATAGAAATCTATATATGAAAGGTATGATTTAATTGGAAAAGAGATTTGTCTATGCAGATAACTCAGCTACGACTAGAGTATCTCAGAAAGCTCTTGACGCCGCTCTGCCTTATTTCACTGAGCTATACGGAAATCCGTCAAGTATATATTCTTTGGGAATGGAATGTGCAAAAGCCGTTCTTAAAGCAAGAGAACAGGTCGCAAACGCTCTTGGTGCGAAGGTCAACGAGATCTATTTCACTGCTGGTGGCTCTGAGTCTGACAACTGGGCTATAAGAGGCTGTGCACAGCTTGGAGAAAAAAAGGGCAAGAAGCATATCATCACAACTGCTTTTGAACATCATGCGGTTCTTCACACTTGTCAGTATCTCGAAAAGCTTGGCTTTGAGGTAACATATCTTCCTGTAGGTGACAAGGGTCTTGTTACTGCACAACAGGTCGAGGACGCTATCCGTGATGATACCTGCCTCGTTACAATAATGACAGCTAACAACGAGATCGGTACTATACAGCCTATCGCTGAGATCGGCGAAGTTTGCCACAAGCATGGCGTATGGTTCCATACTGACGCTGTTCAGGCCGTGGGAAATATTGATATCAATGTTAAAGATATGAACATTGATATGCTCTCACTTTCAGGACATAAGCTCCACGCTCCTAAGGGCGTTGGTGCACTTTATGTAAAGACAGGCATCAATCTGCCTAACCTTATCTACGGCGGAGCACAGGAGAGAAATAAGCGTGCAGGTACCGAGAACGTACCTTCTATCGTAGCTCTCGGCGTTGCTATCACTGATGCTGTAAAGGATATCCCTGCAAAGAATGAGCGTGTAAGAAAAATGAGAGATAGACTTATCGAGGGTCTGCTCAAGATACCTGAGTCAAGGCTTAATGGTGACACAGAACACAGACTTGCAGGAAATGTAAACATATCTGTTCGTGGAGTAGAGGGCGAGAGCCTGCTTCTTTCACTTGACCTTAAGGGAGTTGCTGCATCATCAGGTTCAGCCTGCACAAGCGGATCACTTGACCCGTCACATGTTCTGCTTTCACTTGGTCTGCCACACGAAGTAGCACATGGCTCACTCAGACTTTCTATCAATGACGATAACACAGAGGAAGATGTTGATTATATTCTTGAGGTTCTTCCACCTATCGTAAAGCACCTGAGAAGTATGTCACCACTTTGGGAAAGAATTTGCAGAACTGAGAATATTCACGACTATACACTTGATTAGGAGGAATAAAAAATGATATACAGCGAAAAGGTAATGGATCATTTCGCGCATCCGAGAAATGTCGGCGAGATTGAAGATGCTGACGGTGTCGGCGAGGTAGGAAACGCTAAGTGCGGAGATATAATGAAAATGTACATCAAGGTCAATGACGGCATTATAACTGACGTTAAGTTCAAGACTTTTGGTTGCGGTGCAGCTGTTGCTACATCTTCTATCGCTACAGAAATGATAAAGGGTAAAAAACTTGAAGACGCTTTGAAACTTACAAACAAGGCAGTTGTTGAAGCTCTTGACGGTCTTCCACCAGCAAAGCTTCACTGCTCTGTTCTTGCTGAGGAAGCAATGAAAGCCGCTGTTTCTGACTACTATAAAAGACAGGGTATCGATCCAACTCCGTTCGTAGGTAAGCAGTCTGCTCCTGATTGTGAGAACTGCAATGGCTGATAAAGTTCTTGTGGCAATGAGCGGCGGCGTTGACAGCTCTGTTTCGGTCAAGCTCCTTCTTGATGAGGGTTATGACGTGGCAGGGGCTACCATGCGGCTCTACAGCAATGAGGACATCGGTCTGGATAAAACAAGAACGTGCTGTTCTCTCAATGATGTAGAGGACGCACGTTTTGTTGCTTTTAAACTAGGCATTGATTTCCATGTATTCAATTTTTCTGATGATTTTAAGCACTATGTTATCGACAATTTTGTTGATACATATCTGGCAGGCGGCACGCCTAATCCGTGTATCGAATGCAACAAACATCTGAAATTCGCAAAATTCTATGAGCGTGCAAAGCTACTGGGCTTTGATTATATAGCTACAGGGCATTACGCTGCCAGAGAATATGACGCAAATTCAGGCAGGTGGCTTCTGAAACGCTCACCTGACAGGTCAAAGGATCAAAGTTATGTGCTTTACAGCATGACGCAGGAACAGCTTGCTCACACTCTCTTCCCCGTTGGCGAGATGCACAAGGACAAGATCCGTGATATTGCAGAAGAAAACAAGCTTATAAATGCAGACAAGCCTGACTCTCAGGACATCTGCTTTATCCCTGACGGTGATTACGCAGGCTTTATCACAAAACGCTGCGGTGAACAGCAGTCGGGAGATATCGTTCTTTCTGACGGCACAAAGCTTGGTAAACACAAAGGTCTGATACACTATACTATTGGACAGCGAAAGGGCGTAGGCATTTCATATAGCGAACCGCTTTTTGTTGTTACAAAAGATATGGAGCATAACAGGCTTATTATGGGTAAGGCTGATGAAGTATACAGTGACAGCCTTGTGGCAGGAGATGTGAACTTTATTCCGTTTGACACCCTCACAGAGCCTATAACCTGCACTGCTCAGACACGTTATCATCAAAAGGACGCTGAATGTACAGTTTCACCAATGAATGATGGCAAGGTACTCGTGACTTTTAAAGAACCTCATAAAGCTATCTCAAAGGGACAGGCAGTGGTTTTCTATGACGGTGAATACGTTATCGGAGGCGGAACTATATTATAAAAAAAAGCCCCACGGAATCCATTTCCGTGGGGCATCGTATTTTTAATTACCTGCTTTTTTATGAAGAGAACGAAATTCTGCAGGTGAAAGCATTTCATGCTTTTTGAACACCGCACAAAAATAACTGCAATCGTTATAACCTACCTCCGCAGCGATTTCATTGATGTTAAGCTTATCCTCCAATAAAAGCAGCTTTGCCTGCTGTATACGCTTTCTTGCTAGATACTCAAAAGGTCTTAGACTAAGACACTCCTTGAAAAGTCTGCAAAGATACTGCGGTGAAAGGTCAATAAGATCAGCAAGCTCCACAAGTGTAAGTTCTTTTCTGAAATTCTTATCAATATAATCAATTACAGGCTGCAGCTGATTGAGTTTTTGTCCGTCCTGACTACCATTTTGTAGGTTTACGACTCTGTGTAGCTCAATAAGAAACTGATATAGATATGCCGAACACTGGTGACCACAGTAGTAGTAATTAGTCTTCATAAGATAAAGTATCTTCTTAAATATGGCATCAACAGCATTGATATCATTTATGTGAAACACTTTAGCCTTCTCAAGCTTGATATGCTTGAGCATTTCAATTGCTTCCCTGCCCTCAAAGGTTATCCAGTGGGTTTCCCATATATCACCAACAGGATAATACTCATGCGGCACAGAAGGCGGGAGATAAAATGCGTCCCCCGGCTTTATATCATACTCATGACCATCAAATATAATGTGACCCTGACCACGAGTGCAGTATATTATCTGATGATTAGGATAGCCATCTTCTCTTACAAAATGAAATTCTCTATCTCTCGCACCGATTCCAAGCACATACAAAGGCAGGCTCGTTTCATCGCTGAGGACAGGGTAATAATAGTCAGTCATAATAAATCTCGCTTTCCAAACTGATTTCATATTCTTTTATTATATATTATCACAACACACTAAAAAAGTCAAGAAATTTCAAAAAAATATGTTGTACAATTGTCCTGAATGTGGTACAATATATTATATAATAAGGTTAATATACTCATATAGGAGATGATAAGATGTTAAAACAATTAACGGCTTTTTTCACGGCAACCGTTATGGCATGTGCCACACCTCTTGCCTGTAACGCTGAAGTTATAAAGCATGAAGTAAATGTTCCGCCTAATATACTTGTGCTTGGGGATTCAATCGCCGCTGGCTATGGTCTGGAAGGCTACAGTGAAAACAGATATTCTTGTGCGTCTTATGCAAATCTTCTTCACGACCAGTATGACGCTGAGCTTAAAAACGCTGGCGGCTGTAAGCTTGTGAACTCTGCTGTTGTGGGCGACACATCACAGCAGCTTCTTGACCGCATTAATTCAGGCGAATTTGACGCTGACCTTGCAGACAGCGACGCTGTTATTATATCCATAGGTGGCAATGACATTCTTGGTCTTTTCATAGATTTTTTGATGAACGATCTGGGCATTACTTCTAAAAGCACAATGTCTGATTTGATGGATAAAACCAAGGATATTATTGGCATTGCAATGGATATGAAGGATATGTCTGATGATATGGATAAGGCGCTGAAAAATTTTACGAGCACTCTAGATGATATAATTAACGCTGTTGAAGCTAAAAGTAATGGTGAAATAATCGTTCAGACACTATATGACCCGCTTGATAATTTTACTGCGGCTGCTGTTTTCCAGAGTATGTCGAAAGATAAAATTTCAAAACTTAACAACATTATCAAAGAACACTCCACTGACGAAAATGAAAATGAGAGATACATAGTGGCAGATGTTTTTAGTGAATTCAGCGGTCACGGAAAGGAACTAACCAACATAAATGACTTTGATATACACCCTAATAAAAAAGGTCACGCACTTATTGCTTCTTGTATAGACAAGGCGTTAAGGACAAAAACTTATACCTATGAGGAGGTCGTTCCTGACAGCAGTGAGAACGATGAAAAAGGCAAAAATGCCATACTTATGACAGCAACTGCGACAGGCGGACTTATTGTTATAATCGCAGCTACGATTCTTATACGACACAAAAAGAAAGGATAGATCAACATGAAAATTTATTTGGTAGACTTTGAAAATGTCAAATCCAAAGGACTTCAAGGCATAGACAATTTAACTGAAACTGATACCGTCATAATTTTTTACAGTGAAAATTCCGATACCATTAACTTTGAAATGCACCAGAAAGTTCTTACATCAAAGGCTGATATTGAATACTTCAAGGTAAACGTTGGTGGCAAAAATGCCCTGGATTTTCAGCTTTCAACACTTCTGGGTTATCTGGTAGCCAAGGATACTTATACGAATATTTTTGTTATCAGCAATGACAGAGGTTTTGACTTTCTTCATGATTTCTGGCACGGTAAGTATGTTGACAGCCCAAATGCTATGGTCTACAGAACTAGGACAATACAAACCGCTATTAATTTCGCTAATCATAAGGTTAATCCGACCGAAAACAATGAAGATGAAGATGAAGAATCGACTAAACATATAGTCGAAAAAGCAGAGGAAATACAAGAAACAGCAGAAATTCAGACAGAGTCAGAGATAACTCTTGACGAAGCTGATGAGCCAAACCCAGAGTCTGCGGCTATAGATTATTCTGTTACACTAAACGAAAATATGAATGATAATACAGAAGAAGTCGAAGAAGAGCCAGAAGCCTGTGCACCTGATATTGTCGAAGTAGAAAGTGATCCTGTTGTTGAAACTATCGTCAAAGTGAAAAAGGGTAGAAAAAAGTGTACCACACAAAAAAACAACGATCTCCATAGCATACTTGCAAACATTTGCAGCGAAGAGCAAATAGAAGAGATCAGCAAACTTATAGCTGAGTCTAACACAAAAGAGGAGCTTCACAACTCTCTTGCAAAGGTATATAAAAAGCAGGCTACAGATTTTTACAAGCTTCTCAGGCCAAGATATCTGCGACTTAAAGGACTACAGGAATCCGATAATACATGCAACGCTGATGAAGATAAAACGATGACGGCTCAGAAAACTGAAAAGGTTGTTTACCATGATGTACTATCCGTAAAACTTGATGAGCTACTCGACGGCAAATGCAACAAAGACGAACTGGCGCTTATAAGAGAAGCAGTCATTGACGCAACAACAAAACAGCAGCTTTATATCAGAATGGTAAAAGAGTTCAAAAAGGAAAAAGGCTGTGATATATATAACAAAATAAAGCCAGAGTATGTGTCTTTGCACAAGCTTGCATCTGAGATCATAAAATAAAGGAGTGTAAAATATGAAACTTATGATAGCGTCAGACATTCATGGTTCGGCTTACTGGTGCAAAAAAATGCTTAAAGCCTTTGAGCAAAACGGCGCGGAAAAGCTAATTCTTTTGGGTGATATCCTCTATCACGGACCAAGAAACGACCTTCCAGCGGAATATGCACCAAAGCAGGTGATAACCATGCTCAATCCGCTAAAAGACAAGCTTCTGTGCGTGCGTGGTAATTGTGACACAGAAGTCGATCAAATGGTGCTTGACTTCCCTGTTATGGCGGAATATGCTTATATATGCTGTGACGGACTGAGGATATTCGCCACACATGGTCACAAATTCAACTGCGACAATCTGCCACCGCTGTCTAAGGGCGATATTCTGCTCCACGGTCACACTCATGTGCCGGTAATAAAAGATCAAGGCGATTACACCTACATAAATCCGGGTTCAGTATCTATCCCGAAAGAAAATTCAGCACACAGCTATCTGATATTGGAAAACGGCAAGTTCTCGTTTGGCGAGCTTATATAAAGAAAAGGCAGCGTTGAGCTGCCTTTTTTGTGCCTATTTTATTGTAGTTTCAAGTCCGTTGACCTCTATCTCAGGGTCATCAAGATTGATTATAAGGCATTTTCTGCCATCGACTATCTGAGTTTTTACCTTGTCAACTGCGTCCTTGCCGATATTTACGGTTATGCTTGGAGCAGAAACTACGGTCCTTTTCTCCACAAGGTTTACCGCTGTGAGTGGCTTCCCGCCAACCGCAGCGTCAAAAACTTTAGGAAGATTATCAAGCTTATCCTGACTTACGCCTGCCTCCCACAGAATTGACGAAAGTTTATGTTCATCAATTGTCGGTATCTCAGTTTCATGAGCATTTTGGTCAACAAATGTGGAAATCTTGTCATTCACAGTAGTGATAAGATCATAGTCAAGCTCATCACCCACAACGCTTGTGAGGATATCCTTGAAAGTTTCCTTTTCGTTCTGACAGGTCATTGAGAACTCACAACCAAGAAGCTCTTCCACAACGGAAGTGTTCGGTTTTTTTGCGTTTTTCGTGTAGTAAAGCACTCCGTTGATATCAGGTGCACGGTCATTGAAAAGAGGAAACAAAAAGCCATCGCTTGGAAGCTCAACAATTCTGTCGCATGACTCTTTCTTAGCGATAGAGTTGTCCTGTTCGTCATACACAAGTCCGTCGATACGCAGGTTTACAGGGCAAAGCGCCGTCACTATGAAATTGTAATCAGTGTCAGCTTCGTCCTCAAACTCGTCCATTTTGTTCTTTTTCAGCACAGAATATGTACAATGTGCCATGAAAATGGTATATGTAGACACATACTCAACCTTTTCAACTATGGCGTTGAGAAAATTATCAACCTTTTCCTCATCAAGAAGCTTGCTTTGCAATGTTTCATACATGAAAGGCTGTGCGCCACCCTCAAGATATGCGTCCTTCGGAAACGAATATTCCAGCAGATTTTTGCCGATAGAGCCGCTGAGCACCTTTTTCAGGTTTATCATTATAAGCTCCGCCTCGTCCTGCGGAATGGTGTTGTAAAGCTGATTGGTCTTGCACTTTATGTTCTTTTCAGCGTCCACAAATGCGGTAACAACGTGGTTCACGGTGAAAAAGCCGCAATCGTCGCTGAAATTCTTCTTAATTTCATTTATTTCCTTTTTGTTCATCTTGGCGTCCTCCCGAAAAAATGTATATTAATTATAGCACAAATGTACAGATTTTTCAAGAGCCACAGACAAAAAAATCCCACAGCCGAAACTGTGGGACAATTGTTATTAAACTGGGTGAACCTTATTTTCAGCGTCTGAGTGCTTACCGTCAACGCCGTACTTTCTATCACGTCTGTCCTTGAAGAACTTAGGTGCAACCTTAGGGAACATTGCATATGTGAGGATATCTTCCTCCTGCTCTGTCCACTCAGCAGCCTCTTTCTTCATTGTTTCAAACTCTGGCTGGAGAAGGTCAGCAGGACGGCAAGTGATAGGCTCTTCGTCGCCAAGAATCTTCTTCTGGAACTCAGGGTCGATAGCAACTGGTGTCTTACCGTACTCGCCCTTAACAAGTCCCTTGAACTCCTTCGTAACTGTCTTGTATCTCTCGCCCATGATTACGTTGAACACAGCCTGTGTACCAACGATCTGTGATGTAGGTGTAACCAGCGGTGGGTAACCTGCGTCCTTACGAACCTTTGGAACTTCCTTAAGAACATCATCAAGCTGATCTGCCTTGCCAGCCTGTTTCAGCTGTGAAAGAAGGTTTGAAAGCATTCCGCCTGGTACCTGATAAAGAAGTGCGTTTGTATTTGTAGCGAGCATTGATGGGTCAAGCAGACCGTTGTCGATGTACTTCTTTCTGAGTTTCATGAAGTAATCTCTGATCTCGTTAAGCTTAACAAGATCAAGACCTGTGTCATACTCAGTGCCCTTGAATGTGGCAACGATAGACTCAGTTGGTGCATGAGATGTACCAAGAGCAAGTGGTGACATTGCTGTATCAACGCCGTCAACGCCTGCCTCAACAGCCTTAAGGATACACATGGAAGCAAGACCTGATGTGTAGTGAGTATGCAACTGGATCGGGATCTTAACTGCTGACTTGAGGTCCTTAACAAGTGTTTCAGCCTCATATGGAGTCAGAAGAGCCGCCATATCCTTGATACAGATAGAATCTGCACCTGCATTCTCAATCTGCTTTGCATAGTTCATGTAATACTCATGAGTAAATACCTCGCCAAGTGTGTACGAGATAGCAACCTGAGCGTGACCATTTTCCTTCTTAGCAGCCTTGATAGCTGTTTCAAGGTTTCTGATATCGTTCAGTGCATCAAAAATTCTGATGATATCAATACCATTTGCAATTGACTTCTGTACAAAATACTCAACAAGGTCATCAGCATAGTGACGGTAGCCAAGCATATTCTGACCTCTGAAAAGCATCTGGAGCTTTGTGTTAGGCATTTCTTTTCTAAGTATACGAAGTCTTTCCCATGGATCTTCATTTAAGAATCTGATACATGAGTCAAATGTAGCACCGCCCCAACACTCAGCAGAATAAAAACCGATCTTGTCGATCTCAGGGAGTATCTCACGCATATCGTCCATTGACATTCTTGTAGCGAGAAGTGACTGATGAGCGTCACGGAGGACAGTTTCAGTTATTTTAAGCTTTGCCATTTTAAATCGATCCTTTCGTTATTTTTCAGGAATGTTATTAGCCGATAACAGCAAGAACTGCACCGGTCTCAACAGCAGAGCCTTTAGTTGTATTGATGCTAAGCACCTTACCATCGCAAGGAGCGTTAACGTCATTTTCCATTTTCATAGCCTCGAGTACGCAAATAGCCTGACCAGACTTAACAGTATCGCCTACAGCTACCTTGATGTCAAGGATAGTACCAGGCATTGGAGCTGTTACCTTTGTGCCATCTGCAACAGGTGCTGTGGCAGGAGCTGGAGCAGCAGGAGCGGCTGCAACAGAGGCAGCGGCTACAGGAGCAACTGCGGCACTTCCGCCGACTTCTTCAACTGCAACGTCATAAGCTTTTCCGTTTACTGTAATATTATATCTTTTCATCTTAAAAACCACCAATCTTTTTTAATTTGATATGTTTATCACAACTGAATATTGCTGTGCTTCTTAGGCAGTCTGGAAATTCTCTTTCCTGCCATTACCTCGATAGAATCCATAAGTGTCTGTCTGATCTCGTTCTTAGCGATGATACCGTCAACGCAACCATTCTTTGCAGCAACAGCGGAAGATGCATTTTCCTTAGCAAACTTATCAGCAAGAGTGTTTCTTGCAGCAGTAAGATCAGCAGCGCCCTTAAGCTCGTCATGCTGAAGGAATTCAACAGCAGTAACAGGAGCAAGTGCAGAGATAACAGCGGTATCAAGAGCAAATGACAGATCAGCATTTGAACCCTTGCCAGCAAGTGCAATAAATGCAGGACCATAAGCCTTACCTGTAACAACAGCAAGTTTAATAGTAGTAGCCTCAGCGTAAGCGTGGCAAAGCTTTGCCATATCCTTCACAGCACCGTAAGCTTCAGTTTCATCATCAGCTTTGAAGCCCTCAGTATCAACAAAAGTTACAACAGGGATAGCGTAAGCGTCGCAAGTTCTTACAAATCTTGCGATCTTTGAGCAATCAGCAGACGTAAGCTTGTCGCCTGTCTTGTTAGTAGCAACAACGCCAACTGTAGCACCGCCAAGTGTTGCAAGTGCTGTATAAGAAGCCTTGCCATACTCAGCATTAAGCTCAGTTACACTGTCGCCATCGCAAACAGCCTTTGCAATGCCATCAGCGTCATCACCAACAGCCTCAGTTGGATCAGCAAATTCATACATTGGTACTGGTGAAAGGTTGTTCTGTGGAAGTTTTGTAAGTATATTCTTTGCAGCCTCAACAGCAGCCTTATCGTCCTCACAGACAACAGCAGCAGTGCCGTTTTCAGCAGCATTTTCAGCAGAGTTCTTTATGTTTGCGTTTGGTGCAACATAAAGCTCAGCGTCCTTAGCGATAACAGTAAAGTCAGCGGACTCAGCGAGCATTGCTGCACAGCCTGCACAAGTGCCAGCGACAACAGCTATCTGAGGAACAACACCTGAAAGGTTAGAGGTCCACATAAGCAGTTCACCATAAGCATTGAGAGCCTTTGAACCGTCGCTTACGTCAGCACCATAAGAATCGAATATTCCGACAACAGGAACTCCTGTCTTAGCAGCAAGGTCATAAACCTTTGCTATCTTCTTTGCCTGTGCCTCTGTCAAAGCACCGTCCTTAACAGTCACGTCCTGAGAAAAAGCATATACAGGATTACCCTCAACATAGCCAAAAGCAGTAATAACTCCAGTAAGGGAGTCACCCGCAGCAGCATAAGCGTCAAGCTCTGTAAATTTTCCTTCGTCAAACAAATATGTCAGCCTGTTTCTTGCAGCAGTAGGGGTCTGCGACGCAGCTTTAAGCTCAGCAAGAGTAGAAATTGAATCAGACATACAGTTTCCTCCATTCAAATAATTTTTGTGATAAAATAACGCAAAACTACTGGATTTTATCATATTTATACACTTAATATTATACTATTTTTTCGCCAAATTTACAAGAGTAAATTGACCTATTTCCGCATATTTTACGTTTAGTAGCATAATCAATATCGATACACGCATATTATTAAGCATTTTGCACAATAGCAAAGGGCCTCCTGACAAAAAGAGACCCTCTATAAGCGTTATTTTTTGGTGATAGCGTTTCTTAAAGCCCTTAGCTCGTCAGGTTTAAGCTCTCTATACTCACCTGGTTTTAGCATACCAAGTTTAATCGGACCGATGGCAGTGCGCTTTAGTCTTGCGACTTCAAGTCCCACAGCTTCGCACATTTTTCTTATCTGACGGTTTCTGCCCTCATGGATAGTCATTTGAAGCACAACCCTGCCAGGCTGTTTGTCGAGCACGACAACTGAACACTCCTGCGTCATTTTGCCGTCTATTTCAACTCCTGAAGCAAGCTTTATGAGCTGCTCATCGTTTATGTCAGGTCTTACTGTAACACGATAAGTCTTAGCGACATGCCTTGAAGGGTGCATGATATCATTGGCAAAATTTCCGTCATTTGTGAAAAGTAACAGTCCCTCTGAGTTTTTGTCAAGTCTGCCAATAGGATAAACTCTTTCAGGCACTTTTGTTAGAAGCTCGGTTACGCACTTTCTATCAAGCTCATCGCTCATTGTGGTAACATATCCTCTTGGCTTGTGGAGCATGATATAATAAAGCTGTCTTTTCTTGGCAACATATATTTTTTCCCCGTCAAGGGTGATTATATCCTTGCCTGCCAAAGCCTTGTCGCCAAGCTTGCAAGGTCTGCCATTGACCTTTACTCTTCCCTCTGAGATATACTCCTCTGCCTTTCTTCTTGAACAAACACCACTGTCAGACATTATTTTCTGTATACGAATCTTTTCCATATTTTCTCCTTATTTATGTACGGCTCACTTTGAGCCGTTATGCAAACAATTTTTTCAGCTTATCTAGATAATAGTGGAATATATCTGGCTTTTCAGGCTCTGCAAGCATCACATCTTCCACCGCCGTGATGTCCGTTCGGGCTATTTCCACATCATTGTAATAAAACACCGCTTGCCCTATTTTATCTCCACTTTTCACAGGCGCATAAACAAACCTTGGCAGATATATCTTTGTCTTGACTTTGTAAGCCCTGCCATTCAAAAGGACAGCACTTGCCTGCCCTGCCTTACAATTCACGCTGTCGCTCACTCCGCCAACAACTGCAACATCAAAACTATTTTTATCCAGTGGAAGCTTCTGTTTAGATACAAAATCGAAGCAATGATCATAGAGCTTTGAGTGGTCATTCCAGTCATCAGGAGCATTCAAGGTAACGCATATAAGCTCTTTATTCTTTCTGTCACAGGCTGAAACAAGACATCTCCTCGCCTTGTCCGTAAACCCCGTTTTTACGCCCACAATACCCTCACAGCTTTTTAAAAGCTTGTTTGAGTTAATCAGCCAGCGGTCATACGGTGGGTTTCCATAGCACAACTCAACCTTTTCAAGGCGGCATATAGCCCTGAAATCTTCATTTTTCATTGCTTCCGCTGCAAGCTTTGCCATATCCGCTGCAGTGGAATAATGCTCATCTGTATCATCATCAAGCCCTGACGGCGTTACAAAATGAGTATCATTAAGCCCCAATTGTTCAGCCTTTTTGTTCATAAGCTGAACGAACTTGCCGATACTTCCTGCCACTCTTACCGCAGCAGCATTTGCAGCGTCATTTCCGCTTGGAAGAAGCATGCCACAGCATAGATCGCGTAGAGTGACTTTGTCACCATCTTGAAGACCCATGGACGAGCCTTCGACCTTTATAGCTTCGCTGTCTACCACGAACTGCTTGTCAAGATCTTCACCACTTTCAAGCACAAGAAGCACAGACATTATTTTGGTAGTGCTTGCCATCGGACGTCTTTCATAAGCGTTTTTCTCGAACAGCACATCTCCTGTTTCACCGTCTATAACTATAGCACTCTTCGCGGATATCTCACTGAGATCGTCAGCACTGACATTCATACAGCAAAAGCACATCATCATGACCGTACAAATAAATACCGTCACGCATTTCAAACAAACCACACCCTTAAAATCAATTTCAAGGATTAGTTTGCTCACTTGTGCTTTTATAATTCAGTAAAATTATTCCTCGTCTTCGTCCTCGTCATCAGACTTTTTGCCAAGAAAATCTGTTATCTTATCTATTACCTCAGGTACCATATTTATGATAGCGTTTTCCTTTGTCGCATTCATTGAAAGCTGTAAAAGCTTTGCTTCGCCCTTGTAAACAGCGATAAAAGCGATAGGCTGGATAGTTACTCCTCCGCCTGAGCCACCGCCGAACGTTTCCTTTGTGCTTTTTGTTGGCAAGTCGGAGCCACCCGACGCAAAGCCAACTGATATCTTTGAAACCGGGATTATAGTAGTACCATCTGCGGTAACGATAGGCTTGCCCACAACAGTTTCGCAGTCTGCCATTTCACGGACCTTGTCCATTGCAGTTTTAACAAGTCCCTCGATCTTTGTACTTTCGCTCATTTTTCTCAACCTTTCGTATTTCAATTTGTTGCTTTAACTTCATTCTTCTTAGCCGCAAGCTCTTTACTGCGACGCTTGGCAGCACGCTTTTTCTTACGTCTGCCTGAAAGATATATTTTAAGAAAATTAACGCCCGTGCAAAACCCTATTGCTATCAAAGTGCTTGGTCTTACCCTGACTAAAGTATGAACGTCATATCCGAACTTTTTTTCATCAAAAATGCAGTTCACATCAGCTTTTTTAAGCTTTACTGTAAAAACACCCGCAAGTATTGCAATGGTATTGAAAAGCCCTGCCTGCACCTTGCCGTATAGCATAGCCGCTTCGTAAGCGTCCTCTTTTCCAACGTCAAGAACTATCCTTGTGTCTGTAAAGCGTATAGCTTTCAGAAGCTTTTTAAAATATTTCCAACCCATTGGAATATAAGGCTTCACCTTTTTATACTGCGCTTTCAGCTCATAGAACTTGCTTTTTTTCTTACCTTTAGACTTAGAAACCGGCTTCTTTTCACCCTTATCCTTTTTATGAAAAAGCTTTCCGGCAAAGCCCTTTTTCTCATGCTTCACAGTTATTTTCTCGGGTTTGTCCTCTGCACCAGTTTCAACTTTGGTATCAGTATCAATATCAGAGATATCTCCCTGCTTATCCTCTACCTCAGACACGCTGACATTTTCATCTGCTTCATTCTTTTCTATTTTTTCAGGCTTAGCTTCAACAATTTGCTCAGACACTTCTCCTGTTTTATCAGTCGTATCATCAAACTGTGGGACAGGTAAGCTTTCTTCAATATTGTCCTCAAACTCCTCAAAATCATCAAAACTGTCCTCAGGCAGTTCAGCTTTTTTTGATCTTTTCTGTTTTTTCTTCTTAGGCTTTCGTGGATAAATGTCAAAAAACATATACCGTACTTTAAGATCAAAGCCTTTTTTATTCAGATCTATCTGTGCCGTAATGGAAAAATGCAGCAGGATAACAATAACCGCTATAATACCAAGCAGTATCCATAAAACAATTATCGTTATCATCTCCCCTCACGGTCAAACTTTATTCTTCCGTATCATTCTCTTTTGTTATCTCATCAATGGTTATCTGCTCCTGCTTATCAGGGATAGGCGGCAGATCGTCCAGGCTTGACAGCTTGAAACAACGGAGAAAATTGTCCGTCGTCTTGTATGCAATAGGTCTTCCAGGCAGGTCAAGTCTGCCAGCCTCAGCAAGCAAGCCCTTATCCACGAGAGAATTTACAACTCCCGAGGAGTCAACTCCCCTGACGTGCTCCACAAAGCCCTTTGTTACAGGCTGATTGTATGCGACTATTGTCAGCGCCTCCATTGCCGCAGGGCTAAGAACAGAGTTTTTCTTTATCTCCAATGCCGCCTTTACGAATGGCGCAAGCTCTTCTTTTGTGGCAAGCTGATATGACCCGTTAAGGCTCAAAAGCGTAATTCCGCTTTCAGCCTTACTGTATTTATCCGCCAAAGAGCCAAGTGCTTCATCAAGCTGATCCTTGACGATACCAACTGCCTCGCATAGCTTCTCGCTCTCCACAGGCTCTCCGCTTGCAAAAAGCACAGCCTCGACGGCTGCCTGTATATTTGAATTTTCCATAGATTATCCCTTTTCTTATTTTATCCGTAGCACCAGAAATTATTGTCTCCGTCATCGCCCACAGGTGAATATCCCCAATAATATCTTCTTTTTGCCCAATAGTTCGGCTTGAATACATTATCAGGGGTGATATTCTCAAGCTGTTCTAAGAGCTTAATCTCCTCCATAGTGGCTTCATCAGGCTGTTCGGGCTCAGGCTTTGCCATAGCATGCTCGATATATAAATCAACACTGTCTATCTTTTCAGATATCTGCTCCATTTCTGCCATGACCTCCTCAGCTGACTTCACAGGAGCATACGCCGCAATGACTTCACCTGATATGCGCTCGGATTTTGCAGATATATACCGCTTTGACTGAGAAGCTTCTTCACGCTCTGCGTCAACATCAGCAACTTCTTCTATCTCATCCGAAGGCTCATCGTCAAGTATATTTTCTATAGGCTCTGGCTCAGCTGAAGCATCTGCCGCTTCACTTTCGATAACAACAGGCTTATCGAAGTCGGACTCGATTTTTTTGTTCTTTGAAGCCTTGTTGAAAAAAATCTTTGAGTTATCGTCATTGAGAAATATCCTGCCAGACTTTGTAAGCTCCAATATAGCGAGAAAAGTAGCGACTTTCTCGCTTTTCTCCGTCATGCCGTCATAAAGGTCGCCCATATCGCATTCACCATGCTTATATAGTCTTTTAAGGACATGGATTATCTTCGATGTGACCGATACTATCTTATGTGAAACTATCGGCTCGAACATCTTCGCTTTCAGCGGAACGCTCTCACGGGCTTTCTTTGATATGCCCATATAAGCGTCATAAAGGCACTGAGGGTCATGCTCACGGGTATAGGTCTTGTTTACAGGAAGTTTTATCGCCGTCCTTATAAAAACAAGGTCACCAACGTAAACTTCACGGAGAGTCTGTGCAGCCTGTTTGCACAGAGAATACTCGATGATCCTGCCTTCAAGCTCTTTTTTAAGCTCTTTTGACTCCTCGTCATGAGGCAAAAGCGAACAGGTCTTTATGTATATAAGGCGTGCCGCCATTTCAAGAAAATCAGCGGCATCCTCATAATCCTCGTGGTCAAGATCATTGATATAGTCCATATACTGTTCAAGGAGCAAAGATATCTCAATATCGTAAATATTCAGTTTGTGCTTGCTGATAAGGTGAAGAAGCAAGTCAAGCGGTCCTTCAAACATATCCAGCTTGAACTGAGCAGCACTCATTTACGTTTTTCCTTTCATGAACAGTTTTATTTCAAAAATATCGCTTTTAATATAGGGTCAACCCAGAACGTAAGTTTATCCATTGTCCAGAACATACCATTTTGCAACCAGCCTATAGGCGTATCAAGAACGCCTGTTACAACAAGTATCATAAATGCAATAGCGATATAGTTCTGATACTGTGCCATAAAGCGATCTACCTTGCTGCTTGTAAAGTAAGAAAGTATCTTCTGACCGTCAAGCGGCGGGATAGGTATAAGGTTGAACACTGCAAGTCCCACGTTTATAGCTGTAAAGTAATATAATATAAGCGACACATAGTAAAGAGCTATAGAATAATGCACTATATAAAGCACATAGAAAAGCTTATAAAGAACTATTCCGATAAGTCCCATTATGATATTTGAGATAGGGCCTGCGGCTGCCGTGAGTGCCATGCCCTTCCTGTAATTCTTAAACCTGATAGGGTTTACCTGAACAGGTTTACCCCAACCAAAACCTATGAAGAATATGCACAATGCACCAATAGGGTCAAGATGTGCAAGAGGGTTAAGGGAAAGTCTACCCTGATAACGTGGGGTATCATCCCCAAGCTTTGTTGCCGCCCATGCGTGAGCGTACTCATGAATAGGTATACACATGAAAATTACGATGAGCTTTGCACCGTAATCAAGAATTTTCTGCGGATCCATATTTTCATGACCTCCTGTCATTTCAAAACAAAATTACACAAATCACAAGTGTAATTATACACTATTTTCAATGAAATTTCAAGGCATTTTGTCTTTATTTTTAATCGAAAACTATAAATATATACGATTTTACGGAAATTTCAAAAAAAATCTCAAAAAGCTCTTGCAATTTCTTTTCAGTTATGCTATAATATTAAATATTGTGAATAATAGTATTGCATTTTTAAGGGTAAAGGAGGTGCAGCGTAATGGCAAAATGCGAGATCTGCGGTAAGGGCGTTACTTTTGGTATCAAGGTATCACACTCACACAGAAGAACAAACAGAACTTGGAAGCCAAATGTAAAGAGAGTTAAAGCTGTTGTAAACGGCACTCCTTGTCACATTTACGCTTGCTCAAGATGCCTGCGTTCAGGTAAGGTAGAAAGAGCTTAATGCTTGAATATTCCAAAAAATCGACTAGCTTCGCTAGTCTTTTTTTTATGCTTTTTAAGATACAACAAAAAACCGGAGCCGAGTGTCATACTCTGCTCCGATTTTTATTATGCAGCGTGTCTGCCAAATGTTTTCTTATTCTCAGGCGGTGCAAAAACAGAATTAGCACCTGACGATGAATTGTCACTGTTCATATCGTTGTTGCTGAAACCGTGGTCGGTCTTATATATCATATCATAGTAGATTATAGCATTGGAGATGTTAATTCGCTCCTCGGCATAATTTGAATAGTTACTGATATAATCCTCGTCCACAACACCATCGTTTATTCGTGCGTTACAAGAATCCTGACAGTACGTTTCATTCACAGTGGTCTTGAACAGACCCTGATCGTTGTCCATATACACTGGGTTAGGATCATCTTTATATACTTGATTGCATGACACCGACGTTGCCACATTTTTGTAATCCGTAAGATCAAAATATGTGTTTTTCTGGCTATCATAGTAAACAGTATCTGTTACAAAATTGCCGTTTGGGAAGATAACAACATTTTCCTCGTTATCAGCAACAGAAAAGATATCATGACCAAGTGCATAGACATTTGAGAAGCCAAACATATTTCCAAGTGTTGGCTGAACGTCATACATACCCATTATCTGCTTGACCTCTGTAGGCTTATATCCGCCGTCCTTTGACCAGATTATAAAAGGCACTTTTCTGTTAAGATTGTAGTAGAAATCGTCAACAGGAACATAGCCCTCATCATCTTCTGTAAGCACAGAATCGGTGAAAGGATTATAGTTGAAATATCGGTCATACTCCTCTGCCTTTATCTTTGCGTCATGGTCACCATAAATAACAACTACAGTGTTATCAAGAAGTCCTGCATTGTCAAGTTCTGTCATGAACTGACCGATAGCCTGATCTGCATAGTGAACAGACTTAAAATAAGATCCAAGCTTTGTACCCTCAAGAAACGGTGCAGATTTTTCCTCATACATTCCGTCCTCTTCGTTATACATCTTATACTTGAAATCTACCTCATAGTCGCTAACACGCTCAATGTCAGTAAACGGCGTATGGTTTGTGAGCATAAGGAACGCACCATACCACTTATCATGCTCCTTGTTTATCTTCTCGATCTTTGGCACTGCCTGTCTAAAGAACGATTTATCTGACAGACCAAGACCAATAGTTTCATCAATGTTAAAATCTTTGTTATAGTTAAAGAAATCATCATAACCAAGGGAATGATGTAGATTAAGTCTGTTCCAGTAAGAGCCGTTGTTGCCGTGCATACTGAAAGTATAATAGCCCTTCTTCTTAAGCATTTTCTGGGTAGTTGTGTAATCTCTGTCCCAATAGTTGATAGCAACTGTACCGCTTGAAGCTGGCATAAGTGAAGAAGCAAAGGTAAACTCGCTATCTGAGCTTGTTCCCACGCTCTCTTGAGCGTAGAAATTTGATAAATAAAGACCCTCTCTCGCAAGCTTGTTCATATTAGGTGTAAGCTCTTCTCCGTTTATATATGTATCCATACAAAATTGCTGAAAACTTTCAGCGTGGATAACTATAACGTTCTTACCCTTGAAAATATTTGTGTACTTGTTACTCTTTTCTGAAGTTTCCTCAGTTTTCGACTTATCATCATAAAACTTATTGAAAACCTCCTCGCTCTCCTCATAGCCAAACATCATATTTATTTTCGCATGAGTGCAGGAAATAACATCGCTGAACTGATATGTGTAAAGACCAAAAGTGCCAAGAACATATTCTCTGTTCCACTGCTTAGCGAGTCTTGAATAATCAGTGCCGGTAAGTGTTGAACAGAAAATTCCTGCAAGACCTATAGAAACACAAAATGTTCCAAGAGCATATCCACGGCGCTTTCTCTTTTCCTTGACCTCGGTGATATAATCTCTTGTACGTCTTTTAAGAAGTATGTACACAACTATGATCGCAGGGATATCCCACAGGAAAATAAGATCCTTTGGTTCCATGATGTTCTCAGTAACAGCGTCCATTACTCCGCCGAGCTGTGAAGCCGTTGAAATAAGCGACACTGAGATAAACGACTTATAATTTGTATAGTATATAGAATTTGCCGTACAAAGAATAGAAAAAATTATGGTGAGTACAAGCAAATATACAAATTGCTTTCTTGGCTTTTTAAACACATATGAAATTAGAGCAAGCAACAGTATAACTGCCATATCAGCCATGAGCGGTTTTATCTGGCTGTAATTAAACTTAACAGTAAATGCTCTAAGAAGAAATCCATTCAGAACAGATGCAAATACAAATGTTAGAAACAAGATGTTATCCTTCAGATATCCGCCTATTCCGCTGCGGATCTTTGTTATGACCTTATTCATTTATATCTCCTTTTCAATTTACTTTATTCAGTCGCAAAGAATATTGTATAATTTTTTCTGATAAAAGTCAAGCATATTAAAACCTTTTCAGTGAAATACACAAAACTTTCCTCAAACTAGCCAACTAATTTAAAGGCAATATTCCTTGAACAAAGTATATTTTACTCCCATTAAACCTTAATGTCAACAAATTAAGCTGAAATTTCAGCTATTTTTCACTTTTGTAATAATCGTGTAAAACAATTTACACTTTATGTATATTAAAATAATTTAACTGTACAATAATCTCAATGTGCTTTTGTTTATATGGAATAAATA
>ERZ772969.830-NODE-830-length-27096-cov-3.838320_pt1 | contig 27096 bp, 28 predicted proteins | sample MGYA00511676_ERZ772969 | MGnify/ENA primary metagenome ERZ772969 (study PRJEB29015, sample SAMEA2737651) | human gut metagenome | biome: human gut; feature: human-associated habitat; material: faeces | place: China | collected 2012 ... | reverse complement strand
CGTCGGCTCTGCCTCTGCCTCATTTTCCGGCTCTGCCCCTGTTCGCGCTTCTTCCTTTGCCGCGCGCTTTTTTGACATCGGAGTGGCTCGCGAAGCATGTCTCCCGTTGCTTCGTTCCTTCGACGTTCCTTGCTTTTCCTTTTTCGGTTTCAGACAAAGCCCCAATATCCGTATACTGCTACGGTTCTCTCCCTCCTCCTGCACAAAGGAAAAGGTAACAAGATGCAAAAGCCAGCTTACCTGTACCAGAAGCTTTGTCTCCTGCCCCTCCAAAAGCTTTGCAAGTACCCGGTAGCGCACAGGAACGAGGAAAACGAGAAACAGCGCCAGAAGGAGAAATCCTAAGAGAAACAGCAGGACGCCTCCAATGATTTTCAATACTATTATAACGACTGACATCCGCCCTCCCCGCTTACTGTTTTTCTCTTAAATAGCAGGAAACCGCAAAGCCTCCTGTCCTTCGATAGACTTCTTCGATAATTGCTGCCGCCGTTTCCACCGCCTCCTGATAGCCCCCGGCAAGTCCCACGATATAGAGTCTGTTTTTGGGATAGCCCTTCTGCCGCAGCTCCCATGCCGGAATAATATCAAGCAGATTCTGCTCATTAGAGGCTAATGTGATCACATAAATATTACTGCCTCCTGCGTTGCGGCAGATATTCCTCTTAATTTTCTTTGTCTTATGTAGAATGCTCCTGCCTACATATAAGTTGTCATGCCAAACCATGAACGTCTGCTCTCCCATCCATGCAACCAAAATCTCCCGTGTACCCTAAAAGTATTTGTGATTTCCCCACAAATTACTCCTTCTCAGCTCTAAATATTCATGATATGCCTTTTCTGCTATCTGCTTTTCATTTGCAAATTTTAACAGGTGATATGCCTCATGAAACTTGTAATATCCGGAATCCATAAAATATTCCTCCCGCTGCGGCTTACTGTAATAGCTGTCCGCCATCATGAGATACCAGTGCACTTCCTTCTTCACCGTATCGTCGGGCGCTGTAAAGGAATAGGAGCTTTTTCCGATGTATTTGATCATAGACGCCCGCACCCCTGTCTCCTCATAGACCTCACGGATCGCCGTGTCCTTATACTCCTCTCCCTCCTCCACCGTTCCCTTCGGCAGCACCCAGCCCTCATATCTGTTTTTGTAATTTTTATATAGGAGCAGCAGTTTTCCCCGAAAGATCACTATACCGCCACAACTCGTTGCCTCAATCATCGCAATCCCTCCCGTGTGGCCGCCGAATTTGTTTCCAGTATAATACTTTTTTTCATTCCGTGCAACTGCTTCGCGCAGCTTTCCTTTCTATTCTTCTCCTATATAATATTCATCAAAAATTTCCTGCGCGATCGGAACTGCATACTCGCTTCCGACGCCCGAGTCCTCAACGATGACAGCAATCGCAATATCTGCGGTTCCCTCCTTATGGCCAAAGCCGACAAACCATGAGTGGCTTGCGTCAGAGCTTGAAGAAAATTCCGCCGACCCTGTTTTTCCGTATACCTCGTAATCGTCATTGGCAAGCTTTTTGGCGGTTCCCTCCTCCACAACTGCCTTCATATAGTCCTTAAGAAGCGCAGACTCCTCATAAGAGAGAAGCGTTCCGTATTCCTTCGGCTCATACTGCTCAACCAAATTTCCCTTATGATCCGTTGTGTGGTCAATGACATACGGCGTCATCAGTACACCGTCATTGGCGATCGCACTTGTGATCAGCGCCATGTGAAGCGGGGTCACAAGCGTCTTGCCCTGCCCGATCGAGGTCTCCATGATCGCAGAGGGCGAATCTGTCTCCGAAAGCACAAAGCTGCTCTTTGAGGCGCCGAATGTGATCGGCAGCTCCTGATTAAACAAAAGCTCGTCGCACATAGCGGCAAACTGGGCGATGTCAAGCTCCATGCCAAGGGACGCATAGGAGGTATTGCAGGAATTTGCAAATGATTCCTTCAGGCTCTGCGTCCCGTGACGCTTATTCTTATGGCAGTGGATCGTCTTATTATCATAAGTATACTGTCCGGTACATTGATAGGAATAATCCTCATACTGGGGATTCTGCCGAATATACGCCAACGTCGTAAAAATTTTAAAGGTAGAGCCGGGCGGATAAAGCCCCTGCGTCGCACGGTTTAAAAGCGCAGAGCTTCCGCTGTCCTCGTCCACCATCTCATCCCATTCCTCCGCAATATTGTTGGGATCAAAGTCAGGCTTTGAGACCATCGCAAGAATCTTTCCCGTTTCCGGCTCCATCACCACAACCGCCCCGTCATATTTTCCAAGCGCGTCAAAGGCGCGGAGCTGAAGCTCATAATCAAGCGTCGTCGTCACACTGTCGCCCGGACTTTTCTCCCCTTGCAGCTGACTGACCGCCTTCTCCATGTAAAACAGATTTGAGCGAAGCAGACTAAAATTTGCCAGCTCCTCGATCCCGCTCCTGCCTCTCGTTGAGTAACCGACCGCATGCGCAAAAATCCTGCCGTAAGGATAGACACGCGTCTCATTGCCCTCCTCATCGATCACAGTCTCTGCCAGCGTCACGCCGTCGCCGGAATAAATCTCCCCGCGGATCACATTTCTGGTAAAAATCTCCTGACGCTTATTATAAGGACTGTTGATAAACTCCTCGCTCTCTGCGTACTGAAAATATACGAAATATCCCATCAGACATAAAAATGCGCCCAAAAAGGAGTAGGCAATGACTGCAAACTCCCTGTTCTCCTTTTTCCGCTTTCTCTTTTTGGCAGGGTCAAGAGAGTTCTTTAACCGCTGTATCAAGCCCTGTTTTTTTTCGTTTCGTCTGTTTTGCTCCATTGCCCTTTCCCTCGTCCTGTCTTAAAACATATAACCCCTGAATGATCGCAAAAATGATCATCGTTGCCAGAAGTGAGCTTCCTCCGTAGCTGACAAGCGGCAGCGTCACGCCGGTAGACGGGATGAACTTTGTCACGCCGCCGACGGTAAGAAATACCTGAAAGCCGTATACCGTTCCAAGCCCAAGCGCCACCAGCTTATAAAACTGCTCCTTCATCTGCATCGCCACGTTCACAAACATCAGAAAGCAGCTGACGCAGACCATCAGCAGACAGAGGGCAAAAATGCCTCCCAGCTCCTCGGAAATCGCAGAAAAGATAAAATCCTGCTCAACGACAGGTATCTTCTCCGGCATTCCCTGATAAAGCCCCATGCCAAACCAGCCGCCCGTTCCAATCGCAAACAGCGACTGACAGATCTGATACCCCTCGTTCTCAATGACGCTGAGCGGGTCTGCCCACGCAAGCACACGCACACGCACATGCGCAAATAGCTGATAAGCGACTACTGCGGCGATACTTCCCGCAAGCAGTCCGCCCGCCAGATAAAAAAGCTTTCGCGTCGCCACATAAAGCATCGCCAGATATGTCACGAAGAAAATCAGCGCACCGCCCAGATCTCTCGATGCGACAAGCAAGAGGACATGCACCGCCGCCACAACCGTCGCGATAAGGACCCTCCTGAAATCCGTCTGCTCATATAGCATACAGGCGACAAAAAAAACAAAAATAATTTTTACAAATTCACTTGGCTGGATCGAAACGCCGGCAATCGAAAGTGAGAGCTTCGCGCCGTAGCTTGTCGCTCCAAACGCTGCGACGGCGGCGAGCGCCCCGATGCCTGCCACGGCATAAAGCCATGTCAGTCTGCGCAAAAAATGAAGCTTTCGGATGAAAAACGGAACGATAAGCGTTAGGACCGTCGCCGCAAGGGCGATCAGGCATTGCCGGAACGCCTTGTCAAAGGATAATCTGGTCAGCATGATAAAGCCTATGATGAGCAGCATGCACATATTGTTGACGAGCAGCTTTGAAGCGCCCTCATACAGCAGATGATAGCAGGACATCGTCACCGCCACAAAAATCACCTGAAAAATATAAAAGGCAACAAGCATCGGATCGTCTGTCACCGCATAGACCACCAGATAGGCGTTCAGATGCATCAGATGCATAAAAATCCTCTGCCGCCTGAATATCCCGTTTTTCTGCTCCTCCCTAAGCCTGCCGCGCAATACGGAAAAGCATTCATAAGTATAACAGGCAAATAATATTGCCATCAGATATTTAGATACTTCCACGATCAAATTTGTCATACAGCTATTCTACCCCTCGCTTGTAATGCCCATTCGTATAATCCCCATGATAGAGCTTTTTAAAATCCTCCTGCTCAAGAAGAAAGGAGCGCTTGCAGATATGGAGGATTTCCCTTACCTGCTCCTCATCCTCCATCGTAAAGGAAAGCCGATATGCCGCAATTCCCGCTTCTTTGCAATCTTTATGCGTGCCGAACAGCACAAGCGGCAGCGTATTATATATCACATTATAGCACTCCCCGCATTGGTTCTTCACCGGAAAATATTTCCCATATCGGTCCTTCAGATACAAAAGTCCGCATTTTTTATCGCAGCCTGCCGTATTTGCATGAACACACTGTGCCGAAGTCATAAGGGGAAGATAGCCGTAAATCACAAGCTCACTGCCCCGGTTGTCCCTGCCGCGGATTTCCCTGCGGTTTAATTCCAGCGGTACGGTATCTCTTAGCGGTGCAAGCTTCCAGAGTCCACGCTTTGCCTGCCCGTTCCATGTATAGATATTGTAGTCGAAAATAACGGGAAGGCGATCCGCAAGCTCCGTATGCACAAACCCCGCCGCGTCATAGCTTTTCACCACAACGCCGTCCGCGCCAAGCGCCAAAAGCTCCTCCTTCTTCTTTCGGTAAAAATCTGCGGTATGCCGCCGAAAGACTGCCGGAAGGATCAGATATGCCGCTTTGCCTGCCTCATGCGCCGCTGTGACGTCGTCTCCAAATTCCGCGATCAGTTTCTCACGCCGATAACAGGTGCTGTCATAGTAAACGGCAGAGATAAGATCACTTTCCAAAGCGGCAGCCGCCTGTCTGCGGTTCTCCACAGATGCGATAAACAGCTCTCCGCCGCATGTTTGCGGCGCGGCTGCCCTACCGCAGTCTCTATCCTTTCCTTCCGCCATGTCTTTGCAGACGCTTCTCCTTGTCTCAGAAAGCAGCGCCGTCTCCAGCTTCTCCAGCGCCTCCCTGCGCAGCTGCTTTAACGCCTGCACAGGAAGAAACCCGTCCTCTGCTGCATCAATCGTAAGCTTTTCAAATACAAACGGCGTATTTCCCGTCTGCCGGATACATGCCTCCGCCTTATCCACAGAAAGCGGCTGACTGCGCGCCGCCTGCACGATGCTTCCGCTGACCGCGACGCTCACTCCGCCGGACGATACCTCCATTGTAGCAGGAGAATCTTTCTTTAGTCTTAAGATTCCATTGATTTTTTCTTTTATTTCGGCATTTCCTTCCTTCGCATGCACATACCGCCCGCGAATCTCCTCCTGCAGCGTCTCATTTGTCCTTGCATGATTCGGCTTGCCGAAGGTGATCATGTCCTTTCCGTTTTTCTTATGATAATAGCCGTCTGTAAAGCCGCTGCGGTTTCCAAGCTCAAAAAGCCGCTGCATATCCTCCTGCGTGACCTGATACTGTCCGCCGGCAAAGGCATGTGCCTCCTGCTCCTCCATTCCTCTTTCGCACGCTTCCAAAAAGTTATCCATATAGCGGTCCACATAGCCGCGGTAAACAGCTGCCACGCCGGCCGCATATTCTGCCTGTTTCATCCGTCCCTCAATTTTAAGAGAAGAAACGCCGCTTTTTGCAAGCGCGGGAATATCTGCCACACCGCACAGATCCTTCGGGCTTAGTACAAACTCTCCCTTTCCCGACTGCTTCTTTTTATCCGCGCCATACACCTCATAGGGCAGGCGGCACGGCTGTGCGCATTTACCCCTGTTTCCGCTCCGTCCTCCCAGCATACTGCTGAACAGGCATTGCCCCGAATAGCAATAGCAGAGCGCGCCGTGCACAAACGTTTCAATTTCAATATCGACCTCCCTGCGGATCTGCGCGATTTCATCCAGCGAAAGCTCGCGTGCCGTGACGATGCGGCTTGCGCCAAGCTCCTTCATATACGCCGCGCCGTAAGCCCCCGTGACCGTCATCTGTGTACTGATATGAAGCTCCATGCCCGCAAACGCCTCACGGATGAGGGTAAGCGCTCCCATATCCTGCACAATGACCGCGTCTAATCCCGCCTCGTAATAAGGACGCAGATAATCATAAAGCTGCCCAAACTCCGTCTCCTTTAAGAGTGTATTTACCGTCAGATAAACCTTTCTTCCGTGAATATGCGCATGGTCGATCGCCCGCAGCAGCTCTTCCTCCTTAAAATTATCTGCATAAGCGCGCGCGCCAAACCGGTTACCGCCCAGATAAACAGCGTCTGCCCCTGCGCGGATCACTGCAAGAAACGTCTCGTAGCTTCCCGCCGGCGCCAGCACCTCAAGCCCTCTTGTTTTTGCCTGCTCTCTCATACAATATCCTTCCCAGAAAAATAGGGGACGAAAAAAGCATCCGCTCCGTCCCCCTCTTAATTTTCTTCAGTTGTCTGTTTTTCAGAGTTCCCCGCCGCTTTCTGTCTTGACAGCCTTCTTCTTTGGCGTCTCCTCCCTAAGCCCCGCCTCAAGCCTTGTTTTTTGCAGCAGCAGATCGCGGTTCTTCTGCTCCAGCTCCCGCACCGTCTTTTCGTCGTTCTCCGCCTGAAGCTGCTTGGAGATCAGATCATGCTTTAAATCATAGATTTCTTTATTCTTCTGCTCCAGCTCCTCCTCCAGCTTCTCCACCTGCGCCTTCGCCTTAAAATAATCATCGGCGATATTTAACTCCAAAAGTATTGCCTTCATGTCACTGGGAAAATGTCGGAGCGCTTCCATGCTGTTAAATTCGTTGATCTTGTTGTTGATATAGGCAGCAACCCTCTGCAAATATTCTTCTCCTTCGTAACCGCTTAAGGTATATACCTTGCCGCCTATGATCACCTCAGCGCTTGTCTTTTCTGACATAACCTGTATCCTCCCAGATCAGATACCAGATGTACCCGTTTTTGTCTTTCTGCTAACAATATATTGTACATTATAATGGTATTACCCCTGAAAAGCAACTACTTTTAGCGCAATCCAAAATGCTGGTACGCAAAATCCGTCACGACCCTTCCCTTTGGCGTCCGGTTGATAAAACCGTTTTTCACCAGATACGGCTCATATACATCCTCGATCGTTCCGGCGTCCTCTCCGATCGCAGCCGCAAGCGTGTCGAGTCCCACCGGACCGCCCGCAAACTTTTCGATCATCATCTTTAAGATATTGCGGTCGTTTTGATCCAGTCCCATCTTATCAACCTCCAGAAGATCAAGCGCAAAGGACGCAACCTCCCTTGAGATTTTCCCGTCATATTTTACCTGCGCAAAATCACGGACACGCTTTAACAGACGGTTCGCCAGACGGGGGGTTCCTCTGGAACGCCTTGCCAGCTCATACGCGCCCTCCTCGTCAATTTCAACGCCGAGCGTCTGCGCGGAATGGACGATGATCGTCCTTAACTCCTCAACCGTATAAAATTCCAGATGATGCACGACGCCGAAACGGTCGCGCAGCGGCGCTGATAAAAGCCCTGCCCGTGTCGTCGCTCCCACCAGCGTAAATTTCGGCAGATCAAGGCGAATGGAACGCGCCGTCGCTCCCTTTCCGATCATAATGTCAATGACGTAATCCTCCATTGCCGGATAGAGCACCTCCTCCACCTGACGGTTCAAGCGGTGGATCTCGTCGACAAAAAGCACATCTCCCTCCTGAAGATTGCTGAGAATCGCCGCCATTTCCCCCGGCTTGCCGATCGCAGGACCGGATGTAACCTTCATGTGCGTGCCCATCTCATTTGCGATGATCCCGGCAAGCGTTGTCTTTCCAAGTCCCGGCGGTCCGTAAAAAAGCACATGATCTAAGGATTCCTCTCTTGCCTTTGCCGCCTCAATATATATCTTTAAGTTCTCCTTCGCCTTCTGCTGTCCGATATAATCATCAAGCGTCTGCGGCCGGAGATTTTTCTCGACCTTTAAGTCCTCCTCCTGTACCTCAGTGGAAATGACCCGTCTCTCCATGTCCTTTTCCCTCACATCAATGCCATATTTTTCAGAGCCGCCTTTAGGATGTCCTCAACGCCCAGTTCGTCCGTAAGCGCAATATCACCGATCGCGCGAAGCGCCTCCGAGGAGGAATAGCCGAGCGCAACAAGCGCCCCGATCGCCTCCTTCTTTACTGATTTCTGACCTTCTGCCGCAGCTGCCTGCGTCTGTGAAAGCTTCTGCTCAAACGCATCCTCCAATGAGAATTTGTCCTTTAGCTCCAAAATCAGACGCTGCGCCGTCTTAGCGCCGATCCCCGGCGCCTTCGCGATTGCCTTTGCATCCTCGCCAAGCACTGCAAAGCGCAGGTCGTCCGTCGTCATCACAGATAAGATCGCAAGCGCACCCTTCGGTCCGATTCCGCTCACACCAAGCAGCATCTTAAAGACCCTAAGATCATCCTTTGTCAGAAATCCGTACAAAAGCATAGCGTCCTCTCTGACATTCAGATAGGTGTAAAGTCTGACCTCCCTGCCAATCGGCGGAAGCTGTTCAAACGTCTGTCCCGTGGTATGGATCTGGTAACCGATCCCTCCTGCCTCCACGACCACAGCATCCTCCCCGATGTCTGTCAGGATTCCTTTGATATATGCATACATGGCGTCTCCTCTGCCTTTCCGATATAGTAAAAGCCTCTGCATTCCTCAAGCTTTACCGGATAGAGCTTTCCGATCATCTCTGCCGTTCCCGGAAGGTGCACCACAGAGTTATTACTGAGCCGGCCGGTCACAAGCGTTCCGTCCTGCTCGTTGATCTCCTCGATCAGCACGGGAAGCGTCTGACCGGTCAGCCTGCCCGCCTTCTCTGCGGAAATACGCTGCACCTCCTGCAAAAGACGGTTGAAGCGATCCTTTACGATCTCCTCCGGGATCTGCTCCTCCATCGCTGCCGCCGGCGTTCCGGTCCTCTTGGAATAGATAAACGTAAACGCGCTGTCATAGCGTACCTTTCTCACAACCTCAAGCGTCTCTAAAAAATCCTCCTCCGTCTCTCCCGGAAATCCGACAATAATATCTGTCGTCAATGCAATATCCGGCACGGCGGCACGGATTTTCTCCACAAGCGCCAGATAATGCTCCTTATCATAATGGCGGTTCATCAGCTTTAATATCCGGCTGCTTCCCGACTGTAAGGGCAGATGCAGGTGCTTACAGATCTTTGCGGAACGCCCCATGACCTCAATCAGCTCATCGGATAAATCCCTTGGGTGAGGGGTCATAAAACGAATCCGCTCCAGACCTTCCACCTGCTCGATCTCCTGCAAAAGCTGCGCAAACGACATCGGCTGTTCAAGCCCTCTGCCATAAGAATTTACATTCTGCCCAAGCAGCATGACCTCGACAACCCCGTCTGCCGCAAGCGCTTCGATTTCCCGCAGGATTTCTCTAGGCTCCCGGCTTCTCTCACGTCCGCGCACATATGGAACGATACAATAGCTGCAAAAATTATTGCAGCCAAACATAATATTCACACCGGACTTAAAGGAATACTTACGCTCAACCGGAAGGTCCTCCACAATTTGATCTGTCTCCTTCCAAATATCGATCGTCATCGAGCCGGATTCCATCGCCGTGACGATCAGCTCCGCAAACTTATAAATATTATGCGTGCCGAAGATCAAATCCACAAAACGATAGCTCTCCTTTAACTTCTCTACCACTGACGGCTCCTGCATCATACAGCCGCACAGTCCGATCATCATGTACGGATTTTTCTTTTTATAGCCCTGCAATACGCCAAGTCTGCCATAAACCTTGTTATTCGCATTCTCACGCACCGTACAGGTATTGTAAATAACAAAATCCGCCTCCTCTCTCTCAGTCTCCGTATAGCCGATATATTCAAGGATTCCGACCAGCTTCTCGGAATCTCTCGCATTCATCTGACACCCGAAGGTCGTTACATGAAAGGTAAGCGCCTCCCCCTTCTTTGCCGAGAGCTGCGAAACATATTGCTTTGCAAGCTCCATATAATAATACTGACGCTCCGGCTCATGCTCCGGTATCTGCTTTTTATCGATGATTTCAATTTCCAATTTCTTCTTCATAGCTTTCTGTTCCTTATTTGGCGCCGATAAAGGCACCCTCCTCCACTTCTATTTCAACTTCTGCATCTGCGTCGTCCATTCCCACAAGCTTTAAGCGATACAGCCCCGGATGCATGGAAAACGACTGCGCCTTAAGCGCATCTGCCGTCACGCCGCCCGAAATCTCTGCGATCGTTGTGATCCCTCCCTCCGGGTCTACCATGATCAGCTTTGCCCTGCCGCTTGTCACCCGCATCTTATAGTGAATATCCAAAGCGGTCTCCTTTGGAACCTCATAGTTCCAAAGCATCACCATACCGTTTAAATCCTCATAAACGCCTGAAATGCCGCCGTCTGTGATCTCCTGTGTCAAATCCGAAAGCTCATAGCTGCTGTAATAGCTCCCAAGCTGTTCTTCATCCATATAAATGGCTTCCATCGGCTCCTGCGGCGGACTGCCACACGCAGACGCACACAGCAGCAGTCCCATGCCAAGCGCTGTACTTATCATTTTCTTCACGCACATATTTTTATGCTGCCTTTCTTCCTCCTCACGCGCGCACCTGCCCATTTCCATAAATGATATACTTGGTCCCGGTCAGCGCCTCCAACCCCATAGGGCCTCTCGCATGGAGCTTTTGCGTACTGATCCCTATTTCCGCGCCTAACCCAAATTCCAAGCCGTCAGAAAAACGTGTCGACGCGTTGACATAGACGCATGCCGCGTCAATCTCCTGCAAAAACCGTTCTGCATTTTGATGGCTTTCTGTGACGATCGCTTCCGAATGACCGGTATTGTAACGGTTGATATGGGAAATTGCCTCATCAATAGACGAGACTGTCTTTACGGAAATGGCATAATCCAGATATTCCGTTTGAAAGTCCTCCTCCGTCGCCCGCTTAAGAAGCATCCGCTCTCCTGCATCCTCTTTGCATACCGCATCAAGCACCGCAAAAGAAGGTTCATCAGCAGAAATGACAACGCCGCTCTCCCAAAGCCTTCTTGCAAGCGCAGGCAGCAGCATATCCAGAACCCTCTCATGCACGACAAGCGATTCACAGGCATTGCATACACTTACCCGCTGCGTCTTCGCATTGCAGATAATGCGGACTGCCATAGGAATATCCGCCGTCTCGTCCACAAAAATATGGCAGTTGCCCATTCCCGTCTCGATCACAGGAATCGTCGCACGCTCGACAACCGTACGGATCAGTCCCGCGCCCCCTCTTGGGATCAAAACATCCACATACGCGTTCATCCGCATAAATTCTTCCGTCGTCTCCCGATCTGTGGCTTTGATGAGAGAAACAGCATCCACAGGAACGCCCTCCTGCGCAAGCGCCTGTTTCAAAACAGCAACAATCGCCTGATTTGACGCAAGCGCATCGCTTCCGCCCTTTAAGATCACGGCGTTTCCCGTCTTAAGGCAAAGAGCAAATGCATCAGTCGTCACATTGGGACGCGCCTCGTAAATCATGCCGACAACACCGAGCGGCACACGCTTTTTTCCGATTTTAAGACCATTCGGACGCGTCCTCATGGAAAGCACCTCTCCGACCGGCTCGTCCAGCTCCGCCACCTTTCGCATTCCCTCCGCCATCTGACAAAGTCTTGTCTCATCCAAGCGCAGACGATCCAAAAGCCCCGCCGTAAGCCCTGCCTCTCTGCCGCGCGCAAGGTCCTTTTCATTTGCCGCGAGGATAATCTCGCTCTTTTTCAGCAATAAATCTGCCGCCGCGAGAATGGCGCGGTTTTTCGTATCGGTATCCAGTGTTCCAAGACGTCTGCCTGCTTCCTTTGCATGTTTACAGATTTCTAATAATTCCATATGCTGCCCTTCTCCTTCTACCCCAAATAGCATCCCTGCTCCGTATAGATGACGTCCATGCGCACATCGGTGTCTTTGACCAAAAGAGCCTCCTCCAGCTGGTTCTCATAGGCGAGCCCTATCTTAAAAAGCTTCGGAAATCTGGAAAAATATCGATCATAATAACCCTTGCCGTAGCCATAACGGTTTCCTCTCCGGTCAAACACAACGCCGGGGACAAGTACAACCGCATCCTCCTTAACTGTCAGGGCACAGGTTTCAAGCGGCTCTAAGACGCCGAAATGCCCACATCTGACCTGCTTTGTGGAAGTAATTTCATAAAAATCCATACGGCACTCTGCATCGCTCCCGCATTCTGCTACCCGCGGCAGCGCCACATGCTTGTGATCTGCAAGCGCACGCTCTAAAAACCGGAGACAGTCAGCCTCCGCGCCCAACGGATAATAACCATAAATCCATGCGCACGCGTCATACCATGACGCGCTAAGAAGCCTTCCGCAGATGCGCCGACCGGCTTCCTCCCTCTGCGATTTTGTCATCTGCTCCCGCAGACTTTTATGTCTCCGGCGCAGTGTTTGTTCCCTCTCTTTAGGAAAGACGCTTCTTCTTTCCATACTTCTCCCCCAGATTCTCGACGCTCCCATCCTCCATGACCATATCGATCTGATTCAGCTGCGCGGCAAGATTCCCCCGCACATCCGCGATAAACTGTCTGCGCAAAAGCTCCTGCTCCTTCTTCTCCGCCTCTGTCAGCCCCTCTGCTTTTGATTTCCGATATAGCTCGTTAATCCGCTCAATCTGCTCCTGCTTCATTCTCTCTCCTCTAGCCAAGCCTCTCTATAATAAATTTCTCAATAGAAAATTCCTCGTCCTTATTCGCCCGAAACAATGTTCCACGAAAGGAATCCTCAAAAATATGATGCAAAATCGAAACGTCCGCACCACTTGCAATGATCATATCCGCCCCCGAAGCGGTTGCAATCCTTGCGGCGGTCAGCTTCGTTGCCATGCCTCCGGTTCCAACGTCGCTTCCCGCAGAGGGCTTTGCCATCGCATAAAGTGCGTCGTCGATGCGGTCAACCGCCTCAATAAATTCTGCATCAGGGTTCTTATGCGGATCATCGGTAAACAATCCGTCAATATCTGACAGCAGGATCAAAAGCCCGGCGCCCACTAATGAGGCAACGATCGCCGAGAGCGTATCATTATCACCAAACTGCATCTCATAGGTAGATACCGTGTCATTCTCATTGACGATAGGGATTACCCCCATATGAAATAATTCCTCCAGCGTATGTCTGGCATTCCCGCAGGAAACAGGATCAGTCACCGTATTCTTCGTCATAAGCACCTGACCTGCTGTCTGACCATACTGATCAAACAGACGCTGATACGCCATCATCAGCCGCCCCTGTCCAACTGCCGCACACGCCTGTTTTACGGCAATATTCTTTGGACGCTCCTTAAGTCCGAGCGCCTGCCTTCCGGCAGCGATCGCTCCCGAGCTGACAAGGCAGACATCCATGCCGCGGTTCCGCAGTGCGCTAAGCTCCTGCACCAGCTGCTCGAGCTTCGCAAGATTTAATTTTCCCGTCTCGTTTTCATACAGCGAGGAAGAACCGATTTTTACAACAATCCGTTTTCCTTCGCCAACATAAGTATTCATCCGACTCATGCAAACCGCCCTTACTTGATGGTATCGCTCTGTTTCTTTCTCCTCATACTGTATAACTCTATCATATCTTAACAAAAATGGCAAAATGATTTCTATATAAATTTCATTGTCCCTGCTCCTCTTTTATGGTACATTTTTATGGAATCTAAGATAAAAAAAACAGAAGGGAAACTGCAATGAAGAAATCAACGTTCCTTTTTCTGACAGCCGCGCTGCTCTGCTGTCAGCTTTTCACCGGATGCGGCAGAAAAAATCAGGGACCGGTCAGTAAATCCGGCTTTTATCTTAATACAGTCATCACAGTTACGATCTATCAACCTGCCCCGGAAACTGTTTTAGACGACTGCTTTGCGCTCGCCGCACACTACGAATCTCTCCTTTCCAATACGATTCCCGAAAGCGACGTCTCGCGCATCAATGCTGCAGGAGGAAAACCGGTTGCAGTCAGTGAGGAAACGATCGATCTGTTAAATGCGGGAATTTCCTATGGAGAATTAAGCGGAGGAAGCTTTGACATTACCATTGGCAGACTTTCCGGGCTGTGGGATATTTCCACAAAGGCATTGCTCAAAGAAACAGATGCGTCGATGGTTCCGGACGCGGAAGAAATTGCAGACGCATGTCAAACGATCGACTATCACAGCATACAGATCAACGGAACAGAGGTTTCTTTAACAAATCCTGACACGCAGCTTGACCTCGGCGGTATCGCCAAAGGCTATATTGCCGACCGCATGAAGGAATTTTTAAACGAAAAGGGAATCACCAGCGGTTTTATCAATCTTGGCGGAAACTTTCTCGCGCTTGGTCCAAAGCAGGACGGTTCCGCGTATACCGTGGGCATCCAAAAGCCTTTTGCCGAGAATGGAACGTCGATCGCCACCGTTGCCGTGACCGATGAGACCGTCGTCTCCTCCGGCATCTATGAGCGTTATTTTACCGCAAATGATGTACTTTACCACCACATTCTGGATGCTGCCACAGGCTATCCTTATCAGAATGATCTGTTGGGCGTAACGATCATCACAGACAGCTCCATGGACGGCGACGCGCTCTCGACCACCTGCTTTTCACTTGGTCTCTCCGAGGGCATGGCGCTCGTGGAGCGCCTGCCGGATACCGAAGCAATTTTTATCACAGACGATTATAAGCTTCATACCAGCTCCGGCATGGGAAGTGAGATCCCGTTCTCTATCGTTCCTTAATGCCTGTTCTTATCTAACAAGATCAAGGTTCACTCCCTGCTCTTATGTTAAGCAAAGGGTCCGGCAATGCCGGACCCTTTGCTGCTTCCGAAAAGACTGTAACAGTCTCTCCCATCCATGATCAAACAGATCAGATATTTGGCATCTTTGCGGTAGGCATCATCAAAACCTTGCCGCTTCCGCGATAGACATTCACAAGTCCCTCGCCGGATGCCGCCGAACCGATCAGACTCTTGCCGGAGCGCTCCACCGTAAATTCCAATGATTTACTCCATGCAATGGCGTAGTTTCCGTCTACCTTTAAGACGTCATTTTGAAGCGTAATCTCGATCAACTCCTCCTTCGGACATTCCGACTCGATACAAAAGACGCCGTTTCCATTCAGACTTAAGTTAAACAGTCCCTCGCCGCCCGCAACTGCGGAGGAGAAATTGGAGCGCATCACTGCCTTGTGCTGCAGACTGGATTCACATGCCAAAAACAGTCCGTCGTCCAGTACGACCGCGCCGCCCCACTCAGCGGCATCCATCAGGATCAGATGCTTGTAGGTCGGCTCAAGCACCAGAACTCCGTCTCCGGTATATTCCGGCTTGATCGCAGATTCACCGCTCGCCTTGCCGCGCATTGCCTTTCCCAAAAAATCTCCGACTCCCTTTACACCTGTGGTCGCATTGACATTTCCAAGCATCCACTGCATCGCACCTGCCTGGATCGTCACATGGGATTTGTGCAGATAACAGACAAGCTGACGCTTTCTGACATTCATCTGCGCGCTGTAATACGCTGTGATCGCCGAGCCCGGCGATACGCTCAGATCGCGCTGATACTCGATCACCCGAAAAGCTCCAAGCTCCGAGAGCATCTTTACGTCGTCATTCTCCATAAAATTAGAAATTTGATACATGAACTACCTCCCTTGATCCATATGTATTTTTGCTTCCATTGCCAATACCATAAAAATGAAATCATTTTCTCTTTTTATAAAATGATATGCTTCGGACACTTCTCTGCACAGATTCCGCATCCGGTACACTTTGTCTGATCAATATATGCGATATTGTCCTTTACATGTACCGCATCGACCGGACAATTTTTCTCACAGAGATGACAGGCGATACAGCCGACCGAGCATGCCTTCATGACGTCCTTTCCCTTATCCTTGGAGCTGCACTGCACCAGATGCTTTGCAGTATAAGGCACGAACTCGATCAGATTCTTCGGACAGGCATCCAGACACTTTCCACATGCCTTACATGCATCCTTGTCTACCAGTGCGACGCCGTCTACAATATGGATCGCGTCAAACGGACATGCCTTCACGCAATTTCCATAGCCAAGACAGCCGTAATTACAGGACTTTGGTCCGCCGCCCGGAACAAATGCCATTGCCTCACAGTCCTGATTTCCGGTATATTCGTAATCAGTCTTTGCCTTCTCACAGGTTCCCGCACATTTGACAAAGGCAACCTGACGCGCTCCCTGCTCTGCCTCAACTCCCATGATCTCCCCGATCTTTTCTGCCACCGAAGCTCCGCCGACCGGACACTGTCCGACCGCTGCTTCTCCTTTTACGATCGCCGAAGCAAGACCGGAGCAGCCCGCATATCCGCAGCCTCCGCAGTTATTTCCCGGCAGAACGTCTAAAATCGCCGTCTCTCTCTCATCCACCTCTACCTTGAACTTTTCTCCTGAGATACCGAGGAAAAATCCAATCAGGATGCCCACGCCGCCGACGACGGCGGCAGCAACTAAAATTGCTAAGATATTCATCGTCTTTTCCCCCTTAAATCATTCCCGAGAAGCCCATAAAGGCAATCGACATCAGACATGCTGTGATCAGCACGATCGCCGTACCCTGAAATGGCTTTGGAATATCATTGTATTCAATCTTCTCACGCAGTCCCGCCATAATAACGATTGCGATCAAAAAGCCCGTAGCCGTGGCAAAGCCGTTGACAACGCTCTCTAAAATATTATACTCCTTCGTTACGTTCGTCAGCGCAACGCCAAGCACGGCACAGTTTGTTGTGATCAGCGGAAGGTAAACGCCGAGACTCTCGTAAAGAGGCGGCATATTCTTCTTTAAAAACATCTCAACAAACTGCACGAGCGCGGCGATCACAAGAATAAATACGATCGTCTGCAGGTACGTCAGGTCAATGCCCTTACTCATCAAAAATTCATTTGCAAGAATATATTTATAGATCACTGCGGTCACGAACGACGAGATCGTAATAACAAACACAACGGCGCCGCCCATGCCGGCTGCGGTTTCTGTCTTCTTGGATACTCCAAGGAACGGACAGATACCGAGGAACTGGCTTAATACAACATTATTTACAATCGCGGAACCGATTGCGATCAAAAGCAACTCTTTCATCTGTACCTATCCTCCTATTCTTCTTTTTCTGCAGACGCTTCCGCATCCTTCTCTTGTGTCTCTGTCACGATGCTCCCGATATTATGTCCCGTACACATTGCAGACTGCCCGCACGATGCACAGTCGCCCGAAATACAGCCGGATGGGGCTGCCAGCGGCTTTCCGGCTGCATCCATACGCTCACGGATGATATTCATGATAGCCACAAGGCATGCCAATACGAGAAATGCCCCCGGCGCCATAACGAAAATCGTAATCGGCGTAAAGCCCGCAACGCCGTTTGCCTTATCTGCCAATGGAAGAATCTGGATGCCGAAAATCTGACCTGCGCCAAGGATCTCACGCACAAGTCCGATCACGGTAAGTCCGAATGTAAAGCCAATTCCCATACCGATACCATCAAAAATGGACGGAACGATCGGATTCTTGGATGCATAGCTCTCGGCACGCCCCAAGATGATACAATTTACAACGATCAGCGGAATATAAACACCCAAGCTCTCAGAAAGGCTTGGCGTGTACGCATTCATCATAAACTGCACCATTGTAACAAGAGACGCCACGATCACGATGAACGCCGGCATACGCACACCGTTCGGAATGACCTTGCGGAATGCAGAAATCAAAAGATTGGAAAATACCAGTACGACCGTTGTGGAAAGTCCCATACCAAGACCGTTGATCGCCGAGGAGGTGACCGCCAGTGTCGGACACATGCCAAGCATCAGCACAAAGGTTGGGTTCTCCTTCACGATACCATACCATAAGCGTTTTATACTTTCATTCATCCCTCTGCACCTCCTGACAATATGTTTTCGTAATAATAAATACAGGCATTTACACCGTTTGCCATCGCCGCTGAGGTAATGGTCGAGCCGGAAATCGATTCAATCTCATTCGCCGCTAACGGGGCTGATTTTACAACCTGATAATAATCCGTCACTTTACTGTTCGCAAACTGACCGGCAAACTTTTCCTCTGTCGCCTTCATTCCAAGTCCCGGCGTCTCCGCGATCGAGGTGATGGAATAACCGTTGATAAGATAACCGTCACCTGCATCATTATTTCGGATCCCTACCGAAAAAGTGATCGGCGCCTGACTCGCGTCCTTTGCCGTTACGGTGATCACATAACCGAGCGCATTCCCGGACGCGTCCTTTGCCACCTGCACATCCATGATCTGGTCCTCATAGCCGCCCTCTGTCATGAGCTGCGCAGCATCCTCCGGTGAAAACTCTGCGTATGGCTCAAAGGAATCCGCATCCGAAAACACCTGCTTGTAAGCCGCCTGTGTCTTTTCATGATTTACTTTGGCAATCGGCTCCTTCGTAATGCCATATACAAGCGCCAACATCAGTCCGAGTACCACTGTAAAAGCAAATAAAATCAACGCATCATGCACAATCTTTTTGTTCATCCTATTTGCCCCCTTCCCGCTTTTCTGCCGTCTTTCCAAACGCTCTTGGAATCGTGATCTTCTCGATCATCGGAACAAACAGATTGCTTAAGATAATTGCAAAGGAGACGCCCTCTGCGTTCGCGCCAAAGATACGGAACAGTCCGGTCAACAGACCGCAGCAGATTCCAAAGATGATCTGACCGCGCGGCGTGATCGGAGACGTCACATAATCCGTTGCCATAAAAAACGCGCCAAGCATCAGACCTCCGCCGCAAAGCTGTGCAGTCAGATACTGCCCGTCAAAGCCGTAGCCGCCAAACAATACTATAAATATCGCAAATGTAATAATATAGGACGCCGGGATCCTGAGATTGATCACACCCATCAAGATCAAGAAAATCGCGCCGAGCAGAATGGCGATCGCAGACGTCTCTCCGATCGTTCCTGCGGTCCGTCCGATCAGCATATCTATCGTACTGATCTGCGCCATTCCCTCCTGCCGCATCTGCGCCAGCGGTGTCGCTCCTGTATAGGTATCCGTGACAAAGTTTGTCATATCAGCCGCAAATGCGATCAAAAGGAAGCATCTTGCGCCAAGCGCCGGATTCATAAAATTCTGACCCAGACCGCCGAATAAGCACTTCACAACGATAATGGCAAACGCGCTGCCGATCACCGCCTCCCAAAGGGGCAGCGTCACCGGAAGGTTTAGCGCCAGTAAAAGTCCGGTAACGACCGCACTCAGATCCTGTATCGTCGATTTTTTATGTACCACTGTGTTATACAAAAGTTCAAAAAACACGCAGCTGATGACTGTCGTCAAAATCAGCAGTAATGCCCGAAACCCGAAATTATAGATGCCGAACAGACTGGTTGGCAGTAATGCAATGATTACATACAGCATGATGCGGCTTGTGGTGTCCTTCGCACGCACATGTGGTGATGATGAAACTTGATATAGATCACTCACAATAATCCACCTCTCTCTTTTTGTTTTCTCTTACTATGTATTATTTTCTGCGTCTCGCCGCAAGCACCTGCTTTTTCATTGTGCGAATCGACTGCGCCAGCTGTTTTCGCGCCGGACAGATATAGCTGCAGCTGCCGCACTCAATGCACTCCAGCCCGTTCCATTTCTCAAACTGTGCGCTCAGATCCCTGTTGCTAAACTGCGCCAGCCTTGCGGGAACAAGCCGCTCCGGACATATCTCGACGCATCTGCCGCAGTTAATGCATGCCGTCGTCTCATTTTCACTGACCTCGTCATCTATAAAGCAAAGCAGCGAAGAAGCCGTTTTTGTAGTCGGAACATCGAGACTAAACATCGCAAAGCCCATCATCGGACCGCCGGAAATGATCTTTTTGGGCTGCTGGCAAAAACCGCCCGCTGCTTCGACCAGCTCTGCATAATTCGTACCGATATTGTATAGAAAGTTTCCGGGATTTTTTACTGCGTCGCCGGTGATCGTTGCAACACGGTTGGTCACAGGCTTTCCGAGCGCAACGGCGTTATAGACTGCAAGGATCGTCTCCACATTATCTACGATACAGCTCTCGTCTGCCGGAAGCATGCTGGAATTGATCGCACGCTGTGTTACCGCATAGATGAGCTGACGCTCGCCGCCCTGCGGATATTTTGTCTGAAGCACGCACACATCAATGCGCGGCTCATCCTTTACAAGCTCCGTCAGCTTCTCGATACAATCCGGCTTATTGTCCTCGATCGCAAGCACCCCTAACGCCTTGTCAAACAGCTGCAGGATGATCTTCATTCCAGCGATCAGCTCCTTCGGATTCTCAAGCATACGCCTGTAATCCGCTGTCAGATACGGCTCGCATTCCGCACAGTTTGCGATCACATACTCAATCTGCTCCGGATTCTTCGGAGAAAGCTTGACATGCGTCGGGAAACCCGCGCCGCCCATGCCGACAACGCCCGCATCCTTTACCTTTTCAATGATCTCCTCTTTTGACAGAGACGAGGTATCCGCACAAGGCGTATACGCTACCTCCTCAAACAGACCGTCATTTTCCACCACAATAGAATCCACCATATCGCCGACAGCCACACGGCGCGGCTCGATCGCCTTTACCGTACCGGATGCAGACGCATAGATCGGAGAAGATACAAAGCCTCTCGCCTCCGCCAGCTTCTGCCCCTTTTTCACCCTGTCTCCGACTGAAACGACCGGAGTGGCGGGCGCGCCGATATGCTGCGACAGCGGATAGACCAGATCACCTTTGGGCAAAACCTCTGTGATCGGCTGATCCTTCGCCAGTTCCTTTCCTTCATAAGGATGGACGCCGCCTTTAAATGTTCTTGAACCCATTTTTTCGTGCCCCACTTTCTCTTATTCGTATTTTATTACTATCTCATAATTATAGCACAAAACTGCCTAAATTGAACAAAATTTTTGTATTTTTTCAAGAACTACCTGACAAATATTTCACAAAGAGCCGGCATTTGTGCTATACTGTGTGCAGCTTTAAGAAAAGGAGACGACATTATGATCACATGGCATGAAGAACTGCCTTTTGATTTTTCAAGCGCCGTTGTCAGGCGCTTTTTTACAGAGGACGCAATTTTTTTTGACATTGAGACAACCGGCTTTTCTCCGGCACATTCCAATCTCTATCTGATCGGCTGCGCCACACGAAAAGGCGACCTGCTGTGCATCGATCAATTCTTCGCGGAAGACATGTCTGAGGAGAAGGAGGTTTTGACCGCCTTTTTCACCTTATTGGCGCAGTATCAGACGATCCTCTCCTTCAACGGCGTCGGCTTTGATATTCCTTATCTAAAAGGGAAATGCCAAAGCCTGCAGATCCCCTCTCCCTTCGAGCGTCATGCATGCCTTGACATCTATAAAGAAGCCTCGCAGATCAAAGCGCTGCTTGGGCTTTCGAGCCTGAAGCAAAAGTCGATCGAGATTTTTCTTGGCATCGACCGCAAGGATTTATATTCCGGCGGTGAGCTGATCGACATTTATAAAAGCTACACCGCAACCCGCACAAAGGAGGCGCTCACTCTGCTTCGCCAGCACAATTATGAGGACGTGCTCTATATGCCGAGCCTCCTGTTTCTTCTTGCCTACCGTGAGGCGTTTGCGGACAGTCTCTCCATCCGCTCCCTAAAGGCGCGCCAGACGCCTCAGCCCGACGGCAGCATGAAAAAAGAGCTGCTCTTTACACTGACGTCGGAATATCCGTTCCCAAAGCCGGTCGCCTACGACTTTGACGGTCTTACACTGACCTTTTCGGGGGATGAAGCGGAGCTTCTCGTACCCCTGCTTGACGAGGAGCTGCGATTTTTCCTTGACAATCCAAAGGACTATTATTATCTTCCCGAGGAGGACTGCGCCGTCCACAAAAATCTTGCTGCAGGCGTGAGCAAGGAACGCCGCAGACAGGCAACTGCCGCAACCTGCTATGTCCGCAGGCACGCTGTGTTCCTGCCGCAGTACAAAGAGATATTTTCTCCCGCCTTCCGCCAAAATCTGCGTGACAAAAAAAGCTATTTTGCACTCACAGAGGAATTTGCCGCAAGCAAAGAGCTGCAGCTTGACTATGTCCGTCACCTGCTCGCTTCAATCAATACGAAACGGCTGCCTCCGAAAAAATAAAAAAACTGTCAGACCGTGCGGCTTTGTCTGTTCAAAAACGATTCTTCCATGATAGGCCTCCACGATCTGGCAGACGATTTTCAGCCCCAGTCCATGCTCCGCTCCCTCCGGCTCCGTGCAAAAGCCGCGCTCCCTCCGACGGAGGGCATCCAAAACCTCGTCCGGCAGTCCCATCCCGTGATCTGCAACTGTATAACAGCATTCCGCATCACCTGCAGCCACAGACACCGTGATCCGGCAGCCCTGCGGATTATGCACCACGCTGTTGCGGATCAGATTACAGAACATTCGCTCAAAGAGAACGGGATCGCCCTCGATGTAAACTCCCTCGCCTTGTAAGTGCTCCAGAAATTCCAGCTCATATAAATCGCTCAACCCCTCATTTAACACCTCACTGACCGCTTTTCTCGCAAGCTCCGCCGCCTGCAGCCGCTGCTTACGCAATGGCTGCGCCGAATACTTTAGCTTTGCCGTCAGGTTCAAATCGTCCACAAGCTGCCTGATCCGCTCCGCCTGTCTGCGAATGATCGCCGCCTGTCTGCGCACAATCTCCCCGCCTGCCGCATCCTCCTCCATTTCGCTGGCATAGCCTAAGATCATAGAGAGCGGTGTACGTATATCATGCGAGATCCCTCTGATCCATTCCGTGCGCGCGTGATCCTTCTTTTGCAGAGATGCGGCTGCATTATTTAAATCAGCGTTGATCTCCGCCAGCTCCCCGCTCTCCTGCAAATGTACCTCACCGCCGCCGGAAAGCTGCTGAATCCCATTTAAAATCGGCTTTACCGCGCGCTCCACCCTGTAGGTGTTCCGCAAAAACACATACGCCAGCAAAAAAAGATTCATCAAAAAAACAACAGCGGCGCCTTTTAACATCGCATAAACATCTTTCATATCATTTGATATATTATATTTAAAAACGCTGTCTTTCGGAAAGCCGACAACCAGTAATCCATCCGAACGCCTCCAGACCGTGACCGGATAATCTCTTAAATACCACCTGCTAAAGGCGGCAACCTCAGACACCGAATAGCTCCGCGGCAGCTCCTTTGGCAGCTCCTCCTCCCAGATCACACCGCCCCCTTCATCCAAAAGCATTGCCCATGCCTTTTGATCCTTCAGCATCAAAAGCGCTTCCCCGTCTGCTCTGATTTCTCCATTCTGCTCTTTGATATGTTCTGAGAGCGAAGAAATTTGAAATTGTTTTTTCTGTGTGCTGCCGTAATTTGAGACAAAAAAGAGCCCCAGTACAAGCAGCAGATTCACAGCAAAAAACAGCAGTAAAATCCCTGCCGTCGAACAGATATATTTTCGGAAAAACCTTCTTGTCGGATTCATGCCCCCTTACCTCCTTACAAAAAGACGATAGCCAAGCCCCCGGACTGTCACAAGCGACTGCGGTTTGGACGGGTTCCCCTCGATCTTTTCCCGCAGATGGCGGATATGCGTGCCAAGCGTACTCTCATATCCTTCCCAAAATTCTCCGCAGATCGTCTCGCACAATGTGCCGGTCGTCACGATTTTTCCTGCATTTTCGTAAAGCTTTTCCAAAAGGCAAAGCTCCTTTGCTGTCAGCGGAAAAACAATGCCGTCTCTGCATACCTCCGCCGTCTCCAGATCGACCACAGCCGCCTCCAGATATATCCTGCGACAAGCCTTTGGATAGGCGCGTTTTAAAATCGCCTCCACCCGAAACAGAAGCTCCTTCGGCAAAAACGGTTTTAGCAGATAGTCGTCCGCGCCATTCTCAAAGCCCTCAAATTTATCCTCCGGCTCCTGACGTGCCGTCAGCATCAGAACCGGAACGCCGCTCGTTTTCCGTATCTCCTTTAACACGGCAAAGCCATCCATATCCGGCATCATCACATCCAAAATAATAAAATCGGGCTGTTTTTCTCTCCATACCTTTAAAGCTGTCTTTCCTTGGCCTGCCGTCAAAATCTTTGTGTAGCCCTCACGCACAAAAATAATATACAGCAGCTCTAACAGCTCCGGTTCATCGTCCACAATCAAAATCGTGCAATCCTTCATGCCATGCCTCCTTTTTCCCTATTATAGCGCAGACGATTCGATTTTCCTATTTCTATCACAAAATCTCAAGGAAAACTCAAGCTTGCCTCAAGGCTGGCTCAAGACAGCTCTGTTATCATGGAGCAGAACTCAAAAAGGAGGTAGTTTTCTATGAATCATTATGTGATCGAAACGCACGATCTGACCAAAAAATATGGAGAACAGACAAGCGTCTCAAATCTCAGTCTCCATGTACAAAAAGGGCGGATCTACGGTCTGCTCGGCAGAAACGGAGCAGGAAAAACCACGACGATGCGGATGCTGCTCGGCTTAACCAAACCGTCCTCCGGCAACATCCGGCTCTTTGGCGCGCCGCTTTCCGGCAATGAAAAAAATGTGCTTCCGCGCATCGGCAGCCTGATCGAAGCTCCCGGTTTTTATCCCAACCTGACCGGCACAGAAAATCTGATGATTTTTGCAAAGCTTCGGGGGCTCCCCGGCAGCGATCCCATCCGGCAGGCGCTTTCGCTCGTCAATCTCCCCTACCGGGACAAAAAGCTTTTTTCGCAGTATTCCCTCGGGATGAAGCAGCGTCTGGCGATCGCGCTTGCGGTGATGCACGACCCGGAGCTTCTGATTCTCGACGAGCCGATCAACGGGCTTGACCCCATCGGAATCGCCGAGGTGCGCAGCTTTATCCGGGAGCTTTCCACCGTGCGCGGAAAAACAATCCTTATCTCCAGCCATATCCTCCCGGAAATCGCTCTGCTCGCCGATGACATCGGCATCATTGACCACGGCGTGCTTTTGGAGGAGGAAAGTCTGGCTGATCTGGAGAAAAAGAGTGAAAAGCATCTGCACTTTACCGTCTCCGACATTCACGCAGCCACAGAGATTTTAGAGCAAACGCTTGGCATCCATGATTTTGAGATCCAGTCGCCGCATGAGCTGACACTGCCGTGCGGCGGCGCGGAAACCGGAAGGATCGTCCGGCATTTTGTGGAAAATGGTCTGACCGTTTCGGACGCTCATCTGTGCGAGGAGACGCTTGAGGACTATTTCAAACGGATCACGGGAGGTGAGGGCATTGCTTAGACTACTGTACTGTGAATTTGCAAAGCTGCGCAGAAAACCGCTGTTTTTTATCTCAGCGGCGCTCTCCGCCGTCCTTCCGCTCGGCTATGCGCTTTTTCTCTCCGACGCTGCGACGAGCGCGGAGGCTGTGGAAAAAATGATGGCGGCGGCGCAGCAGCTGAGCGCCTACTTACTTTTAATGCCGCTGCTTGTGATCCTCGCATCCAATCTGCTGTTTATGGAAACAGACAACGACACACGCAAGAATCTTTTGACGATCCCCGTTTCATCGTCCGCGCTGGCGATCACAAAGCTGTTTCTCCTTCTGCTGTTTTCGGTTCTGTTTATGGCGGTGGGAGGTCCGCTCTGCCTGATCGTCCTTCTGCTGCAGGGCTTTGCGCCCGTTGGATTTTTAAGGCTCTTTGGCGTGGGACTGTTGGAGAGTGTACTGATGTGGACGGGCGCACTCCCTTGCATACTCCTCGTGACCGCGCTCAACAAAAGCTATATTATTTCTGTCATCATTACATTTTTCTATACGATCAGCAACTATCTGATCGCCCAGACAGATCTGTTTCTGACACAGCCGTTTGGCTTAAACCCCGGCACGCTGCTGCCAGGACCGCTGACCTTCCGGTGGCTTTACCCGTTTTATTCCCAAAGCGATCCAAGCGCGGAGCTTGCCGCCCTCTTAGAGCGCCTTAGCCCCTACTTTCTGACGACGGTGCAGGCGTTTTCGGTCGCTGTGCCGGAAGCCGTTTTATTTTGCATCCTAATTGCCGCTGTATACAGACGGCAGAAATCCTGAATGGGATGATCTCTTGTGAAAACCACACGGAAAGGAAAAAGATTATGTTAGATTTGATACAAGCCGAATGGCAAAAGCTGCGCCGCTGCCAGATCCTGCTGATCGGGATTGTCGCACTCACCCTGTGCCCGGTCGTGCAGTACGGAACACAGCTTGTCGTAGCACCGGAATACCGGGACGCTACGTTTGACTTTACGAAATTATTTGCAAATGTTGTCTGGGGAAACTCACAGATATTTCTCCCCATCTCCCTCGTGATGCTCGGCGGCTGGCTGATCGACCGGGAATCCGCAAGCGATACGCTGAAAAATATCGCCGTCATACCGATACCGGCGTCCAGACTTCTTCTCGCCAAATTGCTGCTGACCGCACTTTGTGCGCTGCTCTTTGGCGGTTACAGCGTGCTCGTCACAGTGCTGACCGGATTTCTTTTCGGTCTGCCCGGCTTTAGTCTCTCCCTGCTCTTTGGCGGCGGTATACAGATTCTGGCGGCGGCATTTACCTCCTATCTCGTCTGTATGCCTTTAATCCTGATGTTCGGACAGATACGCGGCGCTTACCTCGGAGGTTCCATCCTCGCCTTTTTCCTCGGATACAGTATGCTGTTTTTCAAAGGCGGCTTTCTCCTAAGCGCTTACCCATTCTCCGCTGCCCTGATCCTGACCGGCTTTGATATGCAGGAGTATAACGGCGCAGCCTCCGAGCCAAATCTCCTTCTGGCTGCCGCAGGTCTGCTCTTTGCGATCACAGCGACTGTCCTCCTGCTGTTTTTTGCAGATCAAAAAAGAGAGGTCACACCCCCTCCAAAGAAAAAGAAACAAGCGGCTCGCTCTGTACGCCGCTCTTAGTTGATATAAGAGTGGTTCACAAGGCGTGCCGCTCGTTGTTAGGCATCTGTCTGCGGTGGACTGCGTCAATGACACAGATTCCACCGCAGTGTAATTTATGGGCTTTAGCCTGTTGAGGGCATTGTAATTTTTCGTGTTCCGAAAAATGGA